>Ga0172371_10008063_pt1 | contig 14818 bp, 10 predicted proteins | sample Lak12m_FD_114543 | JGI IMG/M metagenome (GOLD analysis project Ga0172371, IMG submission 114543) | Freshwater microbial communities from Kabuno Bay, South-Kivu, Congo - kab_022012_12m | ecosystem: Environmental > Aquatic > Freshwater > Lake | place: Democratic Republic of the Congo: South-Kivu... | reverse complement strand
GTCGGGTGCGCCGCGGCCGGGGCAGTCGGGAATCCAGACCGCGATGACCAACACTGTCCACGAAGGACACCAGTCGGGGCCGCGGCCCGGTCAATCGGGAATCCAGACCGCGATGACCAACACGCAAAATACTCCGATCGAGGCGCTGGAGCGGGCCTTCCCGCTGCGGGTGCTGCGCTACCGCCTGCGCCAGGGGAGTGGTGGTGCCGGGGCTGGTCCTGGCGGCGAGGGGATCGAGCGCGACCTGCAGATGCTCGAGGACGTGACGGTCAGCCTGATCACTGAACGGCGGGTGAGTCAGCCGTGGGGACTCGTCGGAGGCGAGGCAGGAGCGGTGGGGGAGAACTGGTTGCTGCCGGGCGGCGACGAGTCGAAGGCGGAGCGCCTGCCCGACAAGTGCACGCTCCGCCTCGCAGCTGGTGACGTTCTACGGATGCTCACCCCAGGCGGTGGCGGGTGGGGCCGAGCAGCGGACGAGTAGCACCTTTCCGATTTCACTGTCACACCCCCGCTCTAGGTTGGTGTCCATGTCGAGGACTCGGACCGTGTTCAGGTGCGTGTCGTGTGCCGCCGCGCCCAAGAGGTTGCGTCCTCAGGTGTCGACCACCACCCTCGACGAAGTCCCCCGGATCGACAACACGCCATGAGGGTCCGCATCCACCGAGGTGCCCACGAAATCGGGGGCAACTGCATCGAGATCGAGGACGGCGAGGACCGGATCGTCCTCGATCTCGGCCGACCGCTGTCAGCCGGATGGGACGACGAGATCCCACTGCCGGACATCGCCGGGCTGGCCTCACCGGATTCCAACATGCACGGCGTCGTACTGAGCCACCCACACCTCGACCATTACGGCCTCGCCGCCCAACTCGGCGACGGTGTACCCGTCTACCTCGGCGAGGAGGCGGCCAAGGTCCTCTCAGCAGCGTCGTTCTTCTCGCCGATCTCCAACAGTCCAGCTCTCACCGGTCACCTTCACGATCGGACACCGCTGCGGCTCGGACCGTTCACCATCACCCCGTTCCTCGCCGACCACTCCGCCTTCGATGCCTACTCGCTGCTCGTCGAGGCGGACGGCCGGCGGCTCTTCTACACCGGCGACATCCGCGGCCACGGTCGCAAGGTCGCCTTGTTCGACCGGCTCGTCGCCGATCCACCCGACGCGAATGTGCTGTTGATGGAAGGCACCAACGTCAGGACCACCGCCGGTACGACGCCGCGACGAACCGAGACTGACGTCGAACACGAGCTGGTGGAGACCTTCAAGACCACCCAGGGGCTTGTCGCCGTCTTCTCCTCCGCGCAGAACCTCGACCGTCTGGTGACCGTGTTCCGGGCGGCCCGCCGGAGCGGGCGGACGCTGGTGGTCGATCTCTACACGGCGACGGTGGCGCAGGCCACCGGACGACCGAGCATCCCGCAGCCCAGATTCGACGGCTTGGCCGTCTACGTTCCTCAACGCCAGCGGGTCAGGGTGGCCCGGACGAGGGAGTTCGAGCGCGTGGCCTCGGTCGCCGACATCCGCATGTACCCCGAGGACATCGCCGCCGACCGCGGCAGGCTCGCGTACCTCGGCACGTCGTCCACCGCCCAGGAACTTGTCGACGCCGGAGCACTGCACGGCGGCGCCGTCGCGTGGTCGTTGTGGCCCGGATACCTCGACCAGGGGTCCGGTCAACGCCTGACGGCACTCCTCGCCGAGGGCGGCGTCCCCCTGATCCACCACCACACTTCCGGTCACGCCTACGTGGAGGACCTCGCCCGCTTGGTCGACGCCTTCAGCGACGCCAGAGTGGTCCCTATCCACTCCGAAGCGACCGACCGATTCGCCGACCACTTTCCACGGGTCGAGGAGCACGCCGACCACGAGTGGTGGGAGGTCTGATGGAGGGATCTGAGTCGCTCAAGATTCTCTCTGTCGGTGACATTGCCGGCGACTTCTTCGTGCCGTCGTATCAACGCGGCTACCGGTGGACCGACCACGAGGTCCGCCAACTGCTCGATGACATGCGCGTCAGCAACGGAGCGACCTACTACCTGCAGCCGGTGGTGGTGAAAGGTCGTGATGACGGCTCGTGGGAACTCGTGGACGGCCAGCAACGCCTCACCACCCTGTACCTGATCTTCCACTACCTCAGGGCATCCCACCTGCCGACCGCTGTCGCCAACTACTCGATCACCTACGAGACCCGGCAGGGCAGCAAGACGTACCTCGACGAGCTGAGCGAGGCCGACGCCGGCAAGAACATCGACTTCTTCCACATGTTCCGCGCCTACCAGTGCATCGAGGCCTGGTTCGCACAGTTCGAGCACCGGACGCCCCACGAGGCAACCCGTCTGTACGGCTTCCTGTTCGAGTCGGTGAAGGTGCTCTGGTACGAGGCCCCGAAGGAGGTCGACTCCAGGGACCTCTTCACCCGGTTGAACGTCGGCCGGATCCCCCTCACCGATGCCGAACTGGTCAAGGCGCTGCTGCTGAGCCACGGCCAGCCTGGCACGGGACAGACCGACCGTGCCCTGGAGATCGCGGCGCACTGGGACGGCATCGAACGGGACCTCAGGGTTCCCGAGCTATGGGCGTTCGTCACCGGCGAGGCAGCGGAGGAGGCCACCCACATCAGTCTCCTGCTCGACACGCTCGCTGGAGGGCCCCGCGGGCGCGAGCGTCCGTTGTTCCACACGTTCGAGACGCTGCGAAGCCGGATCGAGGAGGACCCGCAGGGGTTCTGGCGAGAGGTCGTGCGCCTTCACTCGCTTGTGCTCGGCTGGTACGAGGACCGGGACCTCTTCCACAAGATCGGCTACCTCATCGCTGTCGGCCGGACGTTCGAGGAACTCGTCGAACTGTCGAGGGACAAGGGCCGCAGCGCCTTCGAGGCGGCACTCGACGACAAGATTCGAGCCCACCTGCGGCTCACGCCGACTGAGCTTGTCGACTTGACCTACACCAGCCGCAGAACCTCGGACGCCCTGTTGTTGATGAACGTCGAGACGATCCGCGGCATGAAGAACTCTGCCGAGCGGTACTCGTTCCAAGCCCACGCAGCGGGTGCCTGGTCGTTGGAGCACATCCACGCCCAGCACGCCGAAGCTCTCAACACCGTCGAACAGTGGACGGCATGGCTGCGGTTCCACCGGTCGGCACTCGCCGATCTCCCCGAGGTCGAGCCGGACCGTCGAGCGAGCCTGCTCGGCCTCATCGACCAGACCCTCGCCACGGAGGTGACCCAACAGTCCTTCAGTGCGGTCGAAAAGGAGATCACCGTGGTGTTCTCCCCCGGGGACGAGCCCGACGACGCCGACACCCACTCGATCGCGAACCTCGCTCTTCTCGACCTCGGCGACAACGCGGCGTTGAACAACTCTGTGTTCGAGGTGAAGCGACGCGAGATCATCGAGCGGGACAAGGACGGCTCGTACATCCCAGCCTGCACTCGCAACGTGTTCCTCAAGTACTACACGGACGCGGCGAACCAGCAGCTCCACTTCTGGAGCGGAACGGACCGCGAGGCGTACCTCGCAGCGATCGGCCAGGCACTGGCGCCGTACCTCCAGCCTGAGGAGGAGGCATGACGACCCAGAGCCGCCGAACCTCGTTCTTCGCGCTCACCGAGAACGAGCAGGTCGACACAGCGGTCGCAGTCGAGCGCATCGAGATCCCACTGTTCCAGCGTGACTACGCGCAGGGCCGAGACAGCGACCCTGTCCGGCGCATCCGCACCGACTTCCTCGACGTGCTCCGTGGAGCGGTCGCCGGTGACGAGCAGGCCGCAGTCGGGCTCGACTTCGTCTACGGCGGAGTAGAGGAAGGCACCCTGCAACCGCTCGACGGCCAGCAGCGCCTCACAACCCTGTTCCTCCTCCACTGGTACGTCGCCTCCCGATCAGGGCACCTCCATGACGAGCACGGGTGGAAGCGCTTCACGTACGCCACCCGACAGAGCGCTCGGATGTTCTGCGAAAGCCTCGTCACGCACCCACTGCCGGAGGACGTTCAACCGAAGGAATGGATCGAGGATCAGCCCTGGTACCTGTTCCTCTGGCGGCACGACCCCACCATCCAGTCGATGCTCGTGATGCTCGACGCCGTCCACGAGCGGTTCGGTGACCTCGATCCCGTCGACGCGTGGGAGCGGCTGACCGACGTAGACAACCCGGCGATCTGGTTCCTGCTTCTCCCGCTGTCCGGTCTTGGATCCGCGGCCGGCGAGGACATGAGGCCCGAAGACCTCTACCTCAAGATGAACTCACGAGGGAAGCCCCTCACCGAGTTCGAGAACTTCAAGGCCCACTTCGAGAAGACCATCCAGTGGTCCCCGAGAGCATCTGACTTCGCGCTCAAGGTCGACACCGACTGGTCGGACCTGCTCTGGCACCTACGCGGCGACGACGACCTCATCGACGACGAGTTCCTCTGCTACCTCGAGTACATCACCGAGATCTGCGAGTGGCGCGATGGCCGAGCGGACGGCGCCGGACAACGCCTCGGACAACGAACTTCGATGGTCTTCGGAGACACCAACCCACAGCGCGAGGCACACCTCGACTTCCTGTTCAAGGCCTTCGACGTCTGGACCGAGCAATCGATCGCCGCGACTTTCGACAGCCTCTTCACCAGCGCAGCCGTCGCTGATGGTGACGGATCGAGAGTCCGCCTCTTCTTCCGGCCCGATGGCAGTCAGCAAGCAGAGGCAAACCTGTTCGAGGCGTGCTGCCGTTCCTATGGAGAGACCAGGGGGCGGACACGTGTCTTCTCTCTCGGCCAGGCGCTCGTCCTCTACGCCGTCGTCTTGAACCTCATCGAGGACACCGACGACTTCCCGCGCCGAGTGCGAGTGCTCCGCAACCTCATCGAGGCGTCTGCCGACGAACTGCGCCCCGACCGGTTGCCCAAGATCATTGAGGACGTCCACCGCGTCATCCGCGATGGACAGCTCGAAGCGGTCGCCACCCTCAACCAGGCCCAGGTCGCCGATGAGAAGATCAAGGCAGCCTTCCTCGGCGACAACCCTCAACTGCAGAGCGCCCTATTCCGGCTTGAGGACCACGAGTTCCTACACGGCAGCCTCGGTGCGTTCGAGCTCGACCCCGCCACCTTCGAGAGCCGAGCGTCGGTGTTCCACCGCCTGATGGCCGCGCCGGACCTCTGGCCTGACCTCCTTGCCTCCCTGCTCGCCGTCGGTGAGTACCAACGTCGGCGCACCAATGGTCGCCCGTTCCTGTTCGGCACCGACTCGATGAAGCACGACAGTGCTTGGCGAGACCTGCTCACCGGCGCCACCCGGGACGCACTTCGGCCTACGCGGGAGACGCTGGCCGCGTTCCTCGACCGGGTGGCCTCGTACTCCGGCACGCTCGCCGAGGCCATGACCGCGATCACCGCGGAGTACCTGTCTCGCTGCGAGGCCGACCAACGCTTCGACTGGCGGTACTACATGGTCAAGTACCCCGCCATGCGCGAGAACGGCTCCAGCACCTACTTCGACAGCGAGCACCTCGCGATGAGTTACTCGCTCTGCATGCTCAAGGCCGGCGGCCGCGCACTCAACGGCTACTACCGCGACCCCTACCTGTTGACCATCGCCCGCGAGCTTGAAGAGGAAGATGGCGTAGAGGACAAGTGGTTCGCAGGGCACGCCGAACAACCACGCCGACTCCCACTCGTACGAAGCGGCACCGCTGTCCGCTGTGTCGTTGACGGTTTCGAGCTGTCGCCCCCTCCAACGGACACGTACGCAGAGGCATTCGCTGCCGCCTGCGTCGATCTCGGCGCGGATTCGGGCTACCTCATCGCCGTGCCACAGGTGGAGGTGGATGGTCAACAGGTCGACACAGCAGATCGCATCCAGATCGGCGCCAAGATCATCCGTCGGCTTGTCGCTGGCGGTCTCTAGGACGATGGACTGTCGAGCGGACAAGCCATGACTTCGCGAGACAAGGCGATCGGTGCGCTCGTCGGGCTCGCCGTCGGTGACGCGGTAGGCACCACGCTGGAGTTCCAACGTCCGGGTTCGTTCACGCCGATCGACGACATGGTCGGGGGCGGGCCGTTCGGTCTGGAACCGGGACAGTGGACCGACGACACGTCGATGGCGATGTGCATGGCGGAGTCGATCCTCGACGTCGGTGATCTCAACCCGGCTGATCAGCTCCGCCGATACGTGTCGTGGTTCCGAGACGGCTACTGGTCGGCGAACGGCCGTTGCTTCGACATCGGCGGCACAACCAGGGGCGCGCTGGCCCGCTTCGAGCGGACGGGAGTAGTCACCGACGACCATGTCGACGAGGAGGCCGCGGCCAACGGGTCGTTGATGCGCCTGGCTCCGGTCCCGATCCGCTGGCATGCCGATCCGATTGAGGCGGCCGAGCGAGCGGGTGAGTCCAGTCGCACGACGCACCCAGCGGCAAGGCCGGTCGACGCGTGTCGTCTGTACGCGGCGATGACCGCCTCGCTAGTCCGAGGCGCTGCCGTCGACGATGTGCTGGCGGCCGAGTTCTGGCAGCACGGGCCGCTCGACCCGCGGGTCGAGGCCGTCGCCCGGGGCTCGTGGCGGGCGAAGCAGCCCCCGGAGATCCGTGGCAGCGGCTACGTGGTCGACGCCCTCGAAGCAGCGGTCTGGGCGGTGGCCGGCGCGCAGGACTTCCGCGACGCGGTACTGCGAGCAGCCAACCTCGGCGACGATGCCGACACCACAGCGGCCATCGCCGGCCAGCTCGCCGGTGCCCGCTGGGGCTGGTCGGGTATCCCCGTCGCGTGGCGGGAACGGATCACCGACGCCGAACGGATCGCGGAGATCGCTGGGCGGCTGCATGACGTCGGAGCGGGGGTGGACCCGTCGCATCCGTGGGCGCACGACGAGCTCATCCACGGCTACTGGGTGGAACCGGGGCGGATCCTCGCGGGGGAGTACCCGGGTCACCCTCACTCCGCTGAGCGGGCACGGCGCAAGGTGAACCTCCTCATCGACCACGGCATCCGCACCTTCGTCGATCTCACCACACCCGATGACGAGATGGCCCCCTACGAGCACCTCGTCGACGAGGCCGCTCAGCGACGTGGCATCGAGGTGCAACGGGTCCCACACCCCATCCCCGACATGGGGGCGCTTCCCGTCGATGCCTACGACGAGATCGTGTCCTCCGTCCAAGGGGGACTGGAGCGCGGCGGTGTGTACGTCCACTGCTGGGGTGGCATCGGGCGCACGGGCACCGTCGTCGGTTGCCTCCTCGTCGACAGCGGCCTCTCGGCCGAGGCCGCACTTGTTCGCATCGACGAGCTCCGCTCGGTCACCAAGAAGCGCAACATGGCGGCGCCACAGACCTCCCAGCAGGTCGACGTCATCCGCCAGCGCGACCGAACCAGGTAGGGCGGCCCTGGTGCTGACACCCGAAAACGATCGAACCCCGAGGCGTACCTTGCGGCAGGGGCCTCGGGGAGTTCTCTGACAGCATAGCCGAGATGTCGCCGGGCCAGCCAGGACCATCTGCCATCGAGGCATTGCTGTCCGCGGCGCGCCTGCGACCGTACCTGGATGCGTGCGGAGGTGATGCCTCGGCTGCCGTCGAGCTGTACGAGTGGAACATCGGGGTGTCGGCAGCGTTCTGGGAGGTCATCGTCGTGACCGAGGTGGCCATGCGCAACGCGATGCACGATCGTCTCAGCGATGCGTACGGGCCGACCTGGTACGACAACCGGACCATCCTGGACGACCGGTCGCTAAAGGCGATCGGTGAGGCGAAGCGTCGCGCTGCTCGAGGTCTCGCCGCTGGGGTCGCACCGACGCCGGGCAAGGTCGTGAGCGAGATGAGCTTCGGGGTGTGGGTCGCTCTGCTCGACCGTGGAGGTCAGTCGTCCACCGTTGGCCGTCGGCTGCTCTATCACGACACGCTGTGGCTTCCAGCGTTGCAGCACGCCTTTCCGGCGGGGCCGGGCCACCAGCGCAGGACGAACCGGGGGCTGCGCATCGTGCAGAGCCTCCGCAATCGGATCGGTCACCACGAGAAGGTCTTCAAGGAGCCGTTCAAGGACACCCAGCTCACGCTGGCTGAACTCCATGACCACTGCATCGAGGTGGCCGGCTGGATCTCCGCCGACGCTGCTACCTGGGCGACGAGCATCAGCCGCGTACCCGATCTCCTCGCCCGCCAGCCCGCCAGCGCGTAGGAGCGGCCCGGCCCCCTCCGCATCGGATACCGGCGACGGCAGCCCCTGCGCAGACCCCCCGTTGCTGCCCCATTGATTCGCCACACCGTTGCACCGGGGGTGTCCCGCTCGTCGTCGGGCCGCAAACGGGAGGTCCCGCGGGTGGTCTCCCTCGTGGAGCGGGAGGTCGCGCGGGAGGTCGCGACCACTGATCCAGGCGGTTGACCGCCTGGCGATTGCCGGAGGCTCGCGAAGTTTCGGCTGCTCGTGGGGCCTACGTGGGTGTGTTGAGCATCGCGAAGTTCTCGTCGGCTCCGGACCCGGCGGCCTACTACTTGGAGGTCATCGCCAACGAGCGCGACGACTACTACCTGGCGTCGGGGGAGGCGCCGGGACGGTGGGTCGGTGCCGCGGCGGAGTCGCTCGGTCTGGCCGGTGAGGTCGAGCCCGACGCGCTCCGGTCGGTGCTGGAAGGCCGTGCCCCAGGTTCGGACGAGTCGCTGGTGCGGTGGCGGAAGGTGCCGGGGTTCGACCTCACGCTGTCGGCGCCGAAGTCCGTGTCGTTGATGTGGGGTCTCGGCGACGAGCACCTGGCCTCCGAGGTGGTGGCCGCGCACGACATGGCGGTGGCCGCAGCGGTGCTCTACCTGGAGGACGAGGCGTGCGTGGTCCGCCGAGGCCGGGGTGGCGCGACCCGTGTCCAGGGTGGCGGGCTGGTGTCAGCGGCGTTCCGGCATCGGACGAGCCGGGAGGCGGACCCGAACCTGCACACCCATCTGGTCACGGCGAACATGACCCTCGGCCCCGATGGTCGGTGGAGCGCACTGCACACCTCGGCGATCTACCAGCACGGCAAGACCGCTGGGTTCGTCTACCAGGCTGTCCTGCGCGCCGAGCTGAGCGAGCACCTCGGGGTTCGGTTCGAGCCGTCGGTTCCAGGGGTGGGCGAGGTCGTCGGCATCTCCAAGCACGTTCGCCGGGGTTTCAGCCGTCGGCGGATCGAGATCGAAGCGGCGATGACCGCCCACAGCACGCACTCGGCACGAGGTGCTGAGGTCGCGACGCTCGACACCCGACCGGCCAAGCCCGAGCCGGTCGACGAGGCGACCCTGCGCAGGGCGTGGGCTCTCCGTGCAGGGGAGCTTGGGTTCACCGGCAAGGTTCCGACCGGCCCCACGGCACTGGTCGTGGCGACCGACGATCAGCTCGGGCGGGTGCTCACGGAGCAGGACGCCACGTTCGATCGTCGCCAGGTGTTTCGCGCCGTTGCGGAGACGGCGACCCAGGGCCTCTCGTGGGAGAGGCTCCACGAGCGCGTCGATGACTACTTGGCGAGCGATGCGGTGGTGGAGGTCGCGGCCGGGTGTTGGACGACCCCGGAGATGCTGGCCCTCGAAGCCGATGCTCTCCGTAGGGCGACGAGCGGTCGGGCCACGGTGGCGGTCGACCCCCGGAACCTGGCGTTGGCAGGGCGGGCACGTCCGTCGATCAGCGGCGAGCAGGCCTTGGCGGTCAAGCGGGTGACGGTGACCGACGCGCCGGTGGCGGTGATCGTCGGTCAGGCCGGTACCGGCAAGACCTTCGCTCTCGACGCGGCCCGCGAGGCGTGGCATCGCACCGGGTTGCGGGTCCGTGGTGCCGCCCTGGCTGCCAAGGCGGCCCGGGAGCTCGAATCCGGGTCGGGCATCCCGAGCCAGACCATCGCCCTGCTGCTCCAGAACCTTGACAGTGGCAGGGATCGGCTCTACCGGACGGACGTCTTGGTGTTGGACGAGGCCGGGATGGTGGGCACCCGTCAGCTCCACCGGCTCATCGAGCACACAGCGAAGGCCGGGGCGAAGCTCGTGCTCGTCGGTGACCCGAAGCAGCTCGCTGAGATCGAAGCCGGCGGGCTGTTCGCCTCGCTGGCCCGGCGGCTCGGCCACGCTGAGCTGACCGAGAACCGGCGACTCACCGACCGGGCGCAGCGGGCGACCGCGAGCGCGCTGCGCGACGGCCACGTCGATCGAGCGCTCCAGCGGATGGAGCAGAGCGGATCGCTCACCGTCGGCGACAACGCCGATCGCGTCCATGCTCGGATGGCTGAGGACTGGTACCTCAGCCACACCACTAGCCGCGACGCGGTGATGCTGGCGCTGCACCGCAGCGACGTCGCCGACCTCAACCAACGAGCACGCGTTCACCTCATCGCCAACGACCACCTCGGTCCCGTCGTCCTCGACTCCGACGACCTCGAGCTACGTATCGGCGATCGGGTCCTGGCCCTGCGCAACGATCGCAAGGTCGGCGTCATCAACGGCACCACCGGCACCGTCACCGGAGCAACCGAAGACGCCGTGGAGATCGAGACCAGCGACGGCGACCACCTCGCCATCCCGGTCGAGTATGTGGCGGCGGGGCATCTGACCCACGGCTACGCCATGACGATCCACAAGAGCCAGGGCATGACCTGTGACGTCGCCCTGGTCCTCGGCGATGACACCCTGCACAAGGAAGCCGGCTACACGTCGGCCACCCGAGGACGGGAACGCAACCACGTCTACGCCGTCGCCACCCAGGAACCAGCGGCCCGACCTACCGAGGAGCTGCGTCGAGCCCTGGCGGTCAGCACCGCGAAGCAGACCGCGCATGACCGTGGAGGCCTCGGGCTGTGACCCGCCGTGCGCGTGCCCGGCCTGGCGAGGATCAGCTCCGCTTGGACCTCGACGAGGCGGTGCATCCGTGGGTGGCCAAGGCCCGAGCGATCGACGCAGCGTTCGGTGGTCGCGAGCTGGAGGCGGAGACCCTGGCTCGGTTCGTGCGGATCGTGCGTGTCGCTACCGGGGGTGCCAGACCAGGCGGTTCGGGTCGAAGGTCTTCCGTCCCTGCTGGCCGGGAAGCACCTCGACGCGCTGGATGACCAGGTCGATCAGTTGCCGCTGGAACCCGATGCCCTTCTCGTCCCACAGCTCGTCGAGCTGCTCGACGGTCAGGGGCAGGTCCCGCAGCACCGACTGCTCCGGGGCGGCGAACGCCTTGCGCCCGAGCGACTCGATCGACTCGGTGAGCGCCGTGTAGCGGCGCTCGTAGGTGGCCTTGGTGACCTTCTTCTCCAGGTACAGGCCCAGCAGCATGTCCCGCTGGGCCTCGGCGTCGGCGAGCTGGTCGGCCAGGCTCTCGGACTCGTCCGCTGCTGTCTCGCCCAGGCGGACGAGCAGCTTCCGGTAGTTGGGGTCGCACAGCTTGCCGATCACGTACTGGCGGACCTCGGCCTCGACCGGATCCGCGATCGTGGAGATCCCGCCGCAGCCGCCAAGGCCCGCTCCCTTGCGGCAGTAGTAGCCGCGCTTGCCGTTCTGCTTGCGGATCGACCGAAGCTTCCCGCCGCACTTCGAGCAGAACAGGAACCCGACCAGCGGATAGGTACGAGCCCCGAACCGGCGCGGCCCCGCGGTGGGTCGGTTCTTCATGGCCTCTTGGAGCCGGTCCCACGCGGTGCGATCGAACACGGTCTCCCAGGTGCCCTCGGCAACCACGACGCCCTTGTGCTCCCGCAACCCCACGTAGCGAGGGTTGGTCAGGATCCGAGTGAGCTGGCTGGTACGCCATTCGGTCGCCTTGGCAGTGGGTACGCCCCGTGCGTTCAGGTCGGTCGCGATGCTCCACAGCGACTCGCCCAGCATCACCCGCTCAGCGACCTCGCGGATCACGTCAGCCTCGCCCGGCACGAGACTCATCTGACCGTCATGAGGGCACCCAAGGAGTTCGCAGCGCTCGGGATGCTGACCAGCACACGAGTACCCGAACGGGCGACCCCCCACGCGAGGCTTGCCCTCTCGCGCCTCGCGAGCCCGCACGGCGCGCATCCGGCCCGACAGCTTCTTGGACTCCTCGCGATCCATCGACGCCCGGATGCCGATCTCGAACTCGCTCAACCAACCGTTCGGCGTCAACACCGCGTGGTCGGTGTCGCAGCCCGCCTCCTCGAACGCCTCGAACAACGGCGCCCACCCCGGCCCACCGCCACGAGACAACCGGTCCGACTTGTAGGCCATCACCGCCCGCGCCCGCCCCGAGCGCACCACCTCCAACAGACCGAGAAACCGCGGACGACCCCGGCCCCGATCCTTGAACCCCGACGTGCTCGGCGGCTCCACCAACGTCTCCACGATCTCCGCACCCAGCGCCTTCGCCGCCTCGGTGCAGCGCTCGATCTGCAACGGGATCGACTCCGACTTGTCCCGCGTGAGGCTCTGGCGGATGTACAGCACCGTCGGCGTCAGGGTGGAAGTCACTGGTGTCAAATAGTAGCAGTATTCACCAACATGCGGAATACCCCCATCGAGGCTCTGGAGCGGGTCCTTCCGATGCGCGTGCTGCGGTACCGGCTTCGGCGGGGAAGCGGTGGTGCGGGCTGAACGCCGGGCGGCGAAGAGATCGATCGTGATCTCCAGGTGCTCGATGACGCGACGGTCTCGTTGATCACGGAGCGGCCTGTGTCCCGACCCTGGGGTCTCGCAGGCAGAGAGCCCGGACCGGTAGGCGAGAACTGGCTCCTCCCCGACGGGGAGGAGGCCCGAGCCGAGCGCCCCCCTGACATGTGCACGATCCAGTTGCGGGCCAGCGATGTGGTGCGGATGCTCACCCCCGGCGGGGGAGGGTGGGGCGGGCAGTTCGAGGTCTGGCGGGCGCTTCCAGCTAGCACATGGGCTAGTGATCCAGTGAGGGGGCAGCGCGTGGGGTAGCCCCTCCAGTTCCGCACGGCAGCTGCCTCCAAAACCGCTGGATATCGCCCTCCAATTCCGCAAGTACCGTAGGATGGTAGCTGTGAATGAGCAACTCACCGGCTTCGTGCCCCGGCGGCTCGGGGCAGTCGCACTCGACCGACTTCGCGAGGAACCGGTGCTGTTGCTGCAGGGCCCGAGGGCGGTGGGCAAGTCCACCCTTCTCCGGCACCTGGCCTCCGACGCCGGGGCGCGACTGCTCGACCTCGATGACGTCGCCACCCGTGACGCCGTGGCGGCCGATCCCGCCACCTTCGTCGCTGGGCCCGAGACCGTGTGCATCGACGAGTACCAGCACGTGCCGCTCGTCCTCGACGCGATCAAAGCGGAGCTCAATCGGGACGGACGGCCAGGTCGGTTCATACTCACGGGTTCGGCGCGCCACGAATCGCTACCGACGGCCGCTCAGGCGCTCACGGGACGGCTCCACCGACTCCCGGTGTACCCCCTTTCCCAAGGGGAGATCGCCAGGGTCGAGGAACGTATGCTCGGGCGTCTCTTCGCGAACGAGGCAGACGACCTGATCGGTTACGCCTCCCGCACGGACCGTGAGGAGTACATCGAGCGGGTCGTCGCAGGAGGCTTCCCGATCCCCCTGGCTCGCCCAACGGCGTCGGGACGATCCCGATGGTTCGACGACTACGTCCGGCTCACGCTCGAGCGCGACGTCCGCGAGCTCGCTCGGGTCGAGCAGGCAGCGGTTCTCCCCAAGCTCTTGGAGCGACTGGCCGGGCAGACTAGCCAGGTTCTCAACCTGTCGAGGGCCTCGCAGGCCCTCCAGGTCGGTGAGCGGACGGCCGACAACTACCTACGGCTGCTGGAAGCGGTGTTCTTGGTGCATCGGCTGCCTGCATGGGGAACGACGCTCGGCTCACGAGCCGCGTCGCGTCCGAAGATCCACGTCGTCGATTCCGGGGTAGCGGCACGCCTGCTGCGGCTCACCCCCGACAAGCTGGCGCGACGAGACCCGACAGCGCTGACCGAGCTCGGCCACCTCTTGGAGACATTCGTGGTGGGCGAGCTGCTCAAGCAGGCGTCCTGGCTCGACGGCGTCGCCGGTGTCGGCCATTGGCGGACTCGTGACGGCGATGAGGTCGACCTTGTCCTGGAGCGGGACGACGGTGGTGTTCTCGCGTTCGAGGTCAAGGCCTCTCGACGAGTCGACACTCGGGAGGTGGCCCCGCTACGCAAGCTCCGCAACGCCGTCGGCTCCGCGTTCATCGCCGGGGTCGTGCTCCATCTCGGCGAGCAGTCCTACCGGTCGGAGGATCGTCTCTACGTGCTGCCGGTCGACCGGCTATGGGGCCCTTGATCCGCCGTCCCGGGCACCAAGAGGGGCCCCATCCCCCCATGACCAATACGGAGTGCATGCTGATCGAGGTGCTGGAGCAGGCGTGCAATCTGGAGGGGATTCGCTCGAACTTTTCGCGCGTTGCGCTCTGGCGGGCGTGTAGCACCGTGGGAGTCCGCTCGCGCAGCACCGGTATCAACTGGTGGCAACACCGCTGCCCATCTCACGGTGAGCGCAGAGAGCTGGGCGGGGACGTGCGGCCTAGACTGGCTCCAGGCGGACTGGCCCGAACCTCGGAGCAACATGTGCGGAATCGTGGCGGTCTTGCGCCGTCGCACAGATCGCCCGGCGCCTGAGCTTGCCGGGCTCGGAGCTGACCTCGAAGAAGCTCTCGCGGTGCTCACGCCGATCGCCCGCGGCGAACGGGCCGTGGAGGCGGGCGATCTCGCCACCGCCGGCGGCGTGATCGAGGCCGTCGACTCTCGTCTCCGTGGCGTCGCGGGCAGCGTCGCGCTGCTGGTCGACCAGGTGGGCGAGGCAGCGATCGAGCGCACCGTCGAGTCGCTCGTGCGTGCTGTGGGCGAGATCGATGAGCGGATGGATGCTCAGACCGCCGGCGCG
>Ga0172371_10008062_pt1 | contig 14818 bp, 9 predicted proteins | sample Lak12m_FD_114543 | JGI IMG/M metagenome (GOLD analysis project Ga0172371, IMG submission 114543) | Freshwater microbial communities from Kabuno Bay, South-Kivu, Congo - kab_022012_12m | ecosystem: Environmental > Aquatic > Freshwater > Lake | place: Democratic Republic of the Congo: South-Kivu... | reverse complement strand
TCGGGACGCGCCAGACAAGCTTCCGGCCGCCCTGTTCCAGCATGGTCCCTCCGTCCCCGGGGGTCCCTCCGTCCCCGGGGGTCCCTCCGTCCCCGGGGGTCCCTCCGTCCCCGGGGGTCCATGGTGGGTCCCTTGGAACGTAGGTGAGCGACACGCGGGCGTCGCCCGCCGCGAATTGCACGGCACCAGCTCTGCCATTGCCTTTGCCGCTGGCACCTTCGTCATTGCCTTTGCCGCTGGCACCTACGTCATTGCTTTTGCCGCTGGCACCGTCGTCATTGCCTTTGTCGTCGGCAGAGCAGCAGTTGGCGAAGCGGCCGCCGGGCAACTCAACTCGCGCACAATCGGAAGAGATGCTGATCGCACGGCCGGGAACGGAGAAGGAGCGGAGTTGCGCCTCACTGCCGGGCGGCGCCAGGAAGATGACCACCTGGCCGCTTTGCGATCCGGCCAGCCGGAGGTCGGCGAAGTAGATGAACGAGAACGTCCCGTCTTCGGACTGAGCGTCGAAGTACCATTTGCGGAAGAAGAACAACTTCCACGGTGCCGCCATCCACGGTGCCGCCATTGCGTCACCGTTTCATCAGGCGGCGCAGGAACGCCACGGCCAGCAGGGCCGAGCCATTGTGCTCGGGCATGTACCGCGAGACGTCGACGTCGTGCTCCTCCAGGTAGCAAGCTGCCTGGTCGATGACGTCGATCGCGTGGTCCACGTCGTGAAGATCGATTACTGCCGGAGGCAGGATGCGCAGAACGCCGGACAGTGCGGAGTAGCCGACCACAACTCCGCGCATGAGGCACTCGGCTTCCAGTGCCAGGCTGGTCATCGGGTCGGGTGCGCCGTTGCTCTGCCTTGACACCACGTCGAGGCCGAGCATCAAGCCGCACCCCCTCGGATTGGCCAACAGCCTGCGGCGGCGGCAGAGCTGGGCCAACGCGTCCAGGAAGTATGCGCCGGTCTGCGCCGACCGTTCTACGATCCCATCATCCCTGATCGTCCTTACCACTTCGGCAGCGACTGCGGCGCCGAAGGGGTCGAACGAGTGGCTGCTCATGTTGGCAAGGGGAGCGTTGATGCACTTCGCCTCGACGTCGGCGCGCGTCAGGACCGCTGCCACTGGGAAGCCGTTGCCCAGGCCCTTGGAGACGACAAGGATGTCCGGGACGACCCCGGAGTGCTCCATTCCCCACCAGCGGCCGGTGCGCCCGAGCCCGGTCTGGGCTTCGTCCGCGATGAGCATGGCCCCGTGCCGCTTGCAGAGCGATTGGACGCCGGCCAGGTACCCAGGCGGCGGCACGACGACTCCGCCCGAGCCGAGGACGGGCTCCACCAGAAACGCTGCGATCGACCCCGTGCTTTCCTTCTCCAGGTTCTGGGCTCCGACTGCGAGGCAGCGGAGGTTGCACTCCGGATGCCTGTGTCCCAAGGAGCAGTGCAGGCAATCCGGAGCGGGCAGGCGGTGCACGCCGGGAGCTCTGAACCCCGTGCCTTTGATGAAGCCGACGTAGTCTGACAGTGAGATGAGCTGGTTCGTGCAACCGTAGTACCCCTTGTCGAGGCCGACCAGCTCGGCCTTCCCGGTAGCTGCTCGGGCAATGCGGACGGCCATCTCGTTGGCCTCGCTCCCGGTAGAGCAGAGGATGACGCGGTCGAAGCCCTTGGGCGCGACCGACGTCAGCTCCTCGCAGGCTTCGAGCGTCGCCCGGCCGTAGAACCGATTGCCCAGGTGAACCACTTGAGCGGCCTGGCGGGCGGCGGCCTGGACGATGCGGGGATGGCCGTGCCCGAGCAGCACCGAAAGCTGGCCCGAGGCGAGGTCCAGGTACTCCTTGCCGTCAACGGCCTTCAGCGTGCAGCCGCGGGCCGACTCGATCGCGGTGCTGAAGTACGGGTACAGCGTGAACAGCAGGTTCTCTCTGGGGTCGCTCATTCACCTTCTCCTTCCGACGTCCGCCCGGCACGTTCCGTCTTCCATCAGTCCGCCCGGTACGTTCCGGCCGGTCAGCGCAGCGACGTAGTGGTGCCAGCGCCACGGGCTGGAACGCTCGAAAATGAGCTGCACCACGCCCCGCCCCACGCCGAGCTGGAGAGTGTCGTTCCGTTCCGTCGTGACGCTCAGCACGTCCGCAAGATCTACCCGAAGCTGTCCGTTCCCGCCGCGCCATTCGAGACGCTCTGCATACAGGACGGCTTGCCCGCTTCCACGGGATTGAAGCACCTGGAGCGTCGTCCTGGCTTCACAGTCTTCCCTCCACTCGCAGGCGGCCGTAAGCAGTGGAACCCCCTCCGCCAAAGCCGGGAGAGACCAGGAGGCGCGGCGCAGCCACCCCGCAAGCGTGCGCTTGGCGCCGGCAAGCGGCGCGGGTTCAACCAGGGTCATGTCGCTGCCATGGCAGTCCCACTTTGCGCCGCAGGCGCCGCACACGAGCCCCACTGACCGGACCAACGAGATCCTCTCCTCCTCGCCGCACTGGGGGCAGAGCCAGAGGGCCAGCTCCGGACGCGCACCGGCGACGTCCAGAATGCAAACCGACTCGGCATCCGGCGGCCGCAACGCGGCGATCCGGTCGCGAAGCACACGAGCCGCTGCGCTCTCCAGCGTCTCGCCTTCCACCAGGTTCTCTCCCTCCCTGCGCAGCCTGGCGGCCTCATCCGCGAGCGCAAACGGCTCGCCTATGACGAGGGTCACCGATTGCTGCCTGTCCGCGCCGTTGCCCCACCTGGGCCAGAGCCTGTACGCCCCTTGGAACGCCATCGGGATCACCGTAGGGCTCATCTTCATCAGGTTGCGGGCCACGCCCGCAGAGGGCAGCGACATCGAGCCGGACCACGAGCGCTCTCCCTCGATAGCGATTCCGACCCCGTTCCCTGCGGACAGTGCGTCTGCCAAGGCGAGATACGCAGCGTGGTCCGGGCAGTATCGGCGGGTCGGGATGCCCCCCATCATCCGCATGAATGCTGCTCTGAGCGGATGCCGGAACACCTCGGCGGTGACTGGGATGGCGATCGGCCGTGCGCTGGCGTATTGGCCGAAGATGAAGTCGAGGTAGCTCAAGTGATCCGTCACCAGCAGGAACGGCCCGTGGCGGGGCACATGCTGTCTCCCTTTTACATTAACCTTGAAGAACAGTCGGAACGCGGCCAGCACGACCCTGCGGGCAGCGAGCTTGAGTGAGAACGGCAGGAACCGGGGAGTCCCGGCCTTGTAGACCCGGTAGCCGTTGCCGAACCTGCGCAGCAGCCCGGGCTCCTCGTACAGGGTCACCCACGTGGCGAACCACCCTGCGGCCACGAGCGCGGTCGCCAAGACGATTCCTGTCGAGCGCGCAGCGAGGCCCAGGCCCGCTGCTGCGACTGCGTAGCCGGTGTAGATCGGATGCCGGCACGCCCTGTACGGTCCGGTCGCGACGAACGCTGCCGGTGGGAGTGCGGAGATGGGCAGCCCCTTGCCCTTCCATTTCAACAAGAGGACTGCCCAGAGTGCGAAGGCAAGTCCGAACGCGGCGAGCAGCACACCCGCGGGAACGAATCCGTCACCGAGAGCGGGAAGGCCGAGCGTTGCTTCCAACCATCGACCGGAGAAGTAGATGGCCGCCGGCAGCAAGGCCCAGAAAAGGACGAGGTTTGCCACGACTATTGCTACTCTGCGCCAAAGAGGCATGGCACTGCTTCCTCCACTCGGCCAGACTAGCAGGTGCGGCCGGCATAGGCAATGCCGCGCCCAACTCCCCAACTCCCACTTGCGCAATCGGTGCGTGGTGTGCGAATCTCTTCGCTCAAGGAGGCAGAGGTGGAAGGCTGTGTCACGCATCCGCCCTCTCGGAACGGGCAATCGACATTAAGAGGGGGAGGTCTGCGCAAGAGCGTGGTGCTTGTGCGGCTGGGGCCCGTGACCCTGGTCAACTTCGGGGTGTTCGTCGCTGCCGGAGGAGTGGTCGCCGGGCTGCTGACCGCAAGCAGGCTGGAGCAGGCCGGATTCAGGCTGGGGAGTCCGTTGTGGGTCGAGGCGGTGGGATTGCCGCTGCTGGTCTTCCTAGGCTCCCGCATGATGGAGATCGCGGCGGACTGGCACGCGTACGCTGCTGCTCCGGTGCGAAAGCTTCCGGAGACGGGGTTCGCATTCCAAGGGGGCTTGTTGCTTGGGGCGGCGGTGCTGCTGGGTTGCACCTGGGCGACGGGAGCGGCCGTGCTCAGGGTGTTCGATGCGTTCGCGTTGTCGATTCCGCTGGGGCATGCGATTGGGAGGATCGGCTGTCTGACGTACGGGTGCTGCCACGGAAGACCGACCGGGACGGCCCGTGGGGTGGCGTTCACCGATCCGGACGCAAAGGCGGTCCGCGTCGCGGGGCTTGGGGGCGTGCCGCTGTACCCGACGCAGGCATACGCTTCGGCCGGTAATGTTGCGGTGTTCGCTGCGTTGAGCCTGCTGGCATCAGCCGGGCCGTGGCCCGAGGGGACCATGTCGGCAGCGTACCTGATGGCCGGTTCCGCGGGGCGGTTCGGGCTGGATTTCCTGCGCTGGCCTCCGATGGACGGCGTCCGCGGGCTCAAGCCGTTCCAGTGGGTGAGCATTGCGTTGTTTGCGGCAGGAGCCGTGGTCCTGGCGATCAGTCGGTCGCGACCGGAGGTGGATTTCTCCGGCTGGACCGAGTTGACGGGCAGCGTCGGACGGGCTGCATCGCATTGGCCGGAAGCCGCGTTGGCGGGAGCGCTGCTGTTCGCGGGGTTCGGCATCCATGGGCGCAAGGTCGGGCGGTACTTCTGAACATGGTCGCGGCGACTCGAGATCATCGCTGGCTCACGAGAGCAGGGGCGCAGCGCTTGCCCGAAGGCCGGGAGATCGCGCTGGCCGGCCACTCCGATGCGCGGGCGGTGTTGGTGTCGCCTGCCGAGCCGCGGGGGACGGTCGTTCTGTATCACGGAGGGGGAAACGACCGCTGGTTTGGATTCGGGTATCTGACTGACAAGTTGGTCGGGGCCGGATTCTCTGTCCTGACCGGCCACATGGCGGGGCATGGGGCCGGCGGGTCGGATCTCTTCGACGTGGAGGCGGGTCGGCGTCGGGTCGACGCGTTGCTGCAAGCGGCGCGGGGGGAGATCGTGGTTCTCGGGCAAAGCATGGGCGGGGCGCTCGCCTTGGATCAGCGCGCACGCGGGGTGCATGCGGGTCGGATCGTGACCGTCTCCGCTCCGTTGTGCCTGAGGCAGCCGACGAAGCTCCTCCTGGAGTTGGAGGTGGTTGGCGGGGCTGCGATGTGGCGGGCAATCCGGTGGGGCGGGCTTGCCGGAGCGCTTCCTGCGTACCGTGGATTCCGCCGGGCGTCGTTCCCGGTCCGGCTCGCGGGCGGGAAGCATTACCTGGACGCGTTCGCTGAAGCGTTGGAGGAGCTCGACTTGGAGTCCAGGCTCTGTGCGACTGCATCTGCGGCCGCACACGGCGGGGGACCGGGCTTACGGGCGACACGAGATTGCCTGGTGGTGCATGGCGAGCGCGACGGAGTGGTTCCCGTGGAGCAGGCACACCGGATAGCGCGTGCGCTGGGGCCGTGTGCAGAGCTTTGCGTCGTGCCGGGCGTCCACCACCTCGACCCGCTGCTCGACCGCGACGCAGTGAGCGGTATCGTGAGATGGGTTGCCGGCGGCCGGACGTAGTACGAGCTTAGCCGGGACGACGACGGGCTCGCTTGACTGGTACTTCAGCTCCGGCTGAGATGGGGGTGAGGGCTACGGAGTTACGATCGGCGAGGGGGAAAGGGCCACCCAAATGGAGTAGCCGTACAGGTTCTGGGCAGCGATCCGGTAGTAGAAACTCGTCCCGCGCTGCAGACCCGTTTGCGAGAGCGATGTCTTGTTGGCTCCCGGGTAGGCCGTGACCAGCCCGGTGGTGAACGCCGGATCGGCCGCACGCTGAACCGCGAAGCGGGACTCGTTGTTGGAGTTGTCCACCCATGCGACGGTCACGGTCGCGGTATTCGCTCCGGTGGCGAAGGCGATGCCTGCGAAGCCCGAAGGCGCCGCGGGAGCCGGAGGAAGCGCTGCGGAAACGGTCGCCGAATACGCGGAGGGCCGGGGTCCGATCGTTGCGTAGACGCGGTACGTGTAGGTTGTACCGGCGACAACAGCAGCGTCGTAGTAGGTGACGGTGCCGGTGTTCGCACTGGCCGGAAGCGAAACCAACAGAGAGAAGGTCGCTCCGGCATCCGTCGAACGTTCGATCATGAACCCGGTCTCGTTGACAGCGTTGTCCTTGAACCTGACTCGGATCCTCGGGCCGTTCGCCAGCGACCCCTGCACCGCGAGGTTCAGATTCGTGGGCGCGTTGGGCGGGTCAGGAGGCCCTACGACGTCCAACGGGTCGGAGATGGACTGGACGTACAGGCTCGGATATGCGCCGCCAAGCCCGACTCCATTTCTTGCCACCACCCTGTACTGGTAGGCGGTGCCGGGGGTGGTCGTCCCGTCGGTGAACGTGCGTACCCCATGGACATTGGGCTGGTCGAGGGGCGACGTGTCCGTCCCGAGGTCGGTCCACGTCGAGGAGCCGTCGTCCCGCTGGACGACGAACTCGGTTTCGTTTATCGAGTTGTCGTCCCACGTCAACACGACCCCCTCGAACGCAACCGAGCTCGCAAGCCCGCCGGGAGCGTTTGGCGGCACCGCAACGGACACGGGGCGCATCATGTCCATCTCCTCGTGGCTCAGGATGTGGCAGTGCCACACGTACTCCATGCCGAAGTTGATGAGCTGGTTGACCAGCGGCGCAGTCGGGTTTCCCGCCGTGTCCGTGCTGTTGAATCCCAGCAGTGAACCGAGCGGCATCATCGGGTTGAGCGGCCTGATGCTGTTGGGAAGCTCGAAGGGCACCTTGGGCATGATCGGCCGGATCGCCACGATCGTGTCCTCGAGCGGGCTGATGCGGATCGTGTCCTTCCAACCCAGCTCGGTGGCATCCGGTGGAATTACGATGTTGTCCCACGTCACTCGGTTGAGAAGCTGCACGTCGTACAGGTGGAAATGGATCGGGTGCGTGTCAACCCCGTTGTGAGTGATCTTCCAGATCTGCGTCCCGTCGTTGGTCGCAATCGGAGTCACGTAGACGTCGGCCACCGGAAGATTGGTGCCGTCGAACAGCTCCGTGGGCGGGTTCACGTACGGGCAAAGCACTACGTTCTGGGTACCCGGTGTCGCAGGGACCACTTCGAGACCGAGGTTCGCAGTCATTCTCCCGAACTCATCGAAGGAGGAGGCGTTCATCTCGTCGTGGATCGCCTTGGGTTCAATCATGACGGCCATCTTGGCAAGCTGGTTCTTCAGCGTGTTGAAGCCGAAGAGGGTGCCGCCCTGGTCTGAGATCCGGAGGAACCCGTCGCACTTCGTGGACGTGCTTCCGCCGTTGCAGTAGCCTGATGCCGGGAACTGGGTCCCGTACGCGGAGTTGTATGCTGCCTGCCCCACGATGACGGGGTTCTGGCTCGACTCGAAGACGCCCGAGCCGTTTGCATGATGCTTGAATGCGGTCTTGAGCGCGTTGAGATTGAATGCCGGCGCCGGGGCAGAGCCTGCGATCTTGACCTGCATGACGGTGCGTGTGTTGGGGCCGTAGCCGGGCAGGATCGTCGGAACGCCCACGGGGTACATGTCCGGTCCGCCGGTGTAGTAATCGTACGACGCGACCCGGGCCGGGAAGGCCGCGGGCGCATCGTTATAAAGGATGAGGGTCTTGCCCGCAAACGCCGAGAAGTCGACGATCACGTCGGCCCGTTCAGCAGGCGCCAGCAGCAGGGAGTGCTGGTCCACGTTGCCGACGTCGAACCGGGTCGGGTCCGTGATCCAGGTAATGGGCTGGTTCTTGACCACAACGGGTGCAGGCAGGAAGCCGCCCTCGGTACCGATCTGAATCCAGTTGGGCCCGGGGGGGCTGATGGTGGTGTCCGGAGTCGGGGAAACGACGGGATCCGTCTGGGCGAGAGCCAGCTCGGTCGGGTTCAATGCGACTTCGGTGCCCGTGGCGTCCGCCACGTACCATTGCAGGTTCCAGAAGCGGTCGTTTGCTGCGCTCAGGATGCGCAGGCGGTATGCTTTGGGCTCCAATGTGAGGGTGGGGTAGGCCGTCCCGTTCACGATGGGGGTGTCGTTGAACTGCTCCATTCCGACGGAGATGTTCGGCGTGCCCGGGATTTCTTCAGGCTCGCAGAACGGATCGGTGTCGTAGGTCCAGGTTGCGGGGTCGTCCAGCAGGCAGGTCGGGTTGTAGTAGGGGTTCGAGATCGGCCCGTGCTGGGGGTCCGCCGGCGGCCAGAACCAAGGCCCGTACATCCAGCGTCCGAATGCGCTCATGCCGCCCGGGTCTCCGGGGTTCTGCGCCGGCATGTAGACGTGGTGGTACCACAGGCTGCCCATGCTTCCCCACCGCGTCGTATTCCACGTCGGGTCCTGCCAGGATAGCTGCTCGGGACCCGGCACGAAGGTCCGATCCTGGATGACCAGGGGAATCTGGTCCGCGGGGATGATGCCGCCTGCGACAAGCGCCTGCTCGGCCGGATCAGTGATGAGATAGCCCGCTGCCTCGCCTGCATACACGTTGAGCCGCGTAATGCCCCACGCATGGTCGTGGTAGAACATCAGCCGGGCGCTTTGCTGGTTCGTGTAGTAGAACGTCTGGCACCCGTCGTTTGCGCCGGAGCAGTCGGGCACCCCGGTAGCTCCAACCATATCCGGGACCTCGGTCACGCTCACGCCCTGCGGCCAAGAAGTGCTCTCGTTGGCCGGAGTGATCCACTGGTGGGGTGTCCCGTCGCTTATCCATGGAGTGTTCCCGCCGTGCAGGTGCAGGGTTGCACGGTTGTCAACGAAGCACATCATGTTGCTCGGATCGTCCGTGCAGACCGGATTGCGCACTTCGTCCAGCACGGTGCCGTCGTCCATCGGCGCCATCATGTCCATGGGCCCCATCCCGGAGCCCATTATCGTGGAATCCTTGGGCAGGAAGAAGTCCCCCGCGGCGCCGGCAGGCAGCAGGTTGTAGAACACGATCCGGACCGCGCGATCCTTGGTCGCGACGATGACAGGGCCCAGGAAGTGGGGCTCGTCCACCGCATACGCCTGCGAGCCGTCCGGCATCAGGGTCGGGACCGAGGTGCCGTCGACCAGGTCCGTCTGGAGCGGGACGTGCTTGCTCCATGCGGCGTTGGCTGGGGTTTCGAGCTGCACATACTGGCGCAGCAGAGTGGGAGGCAGGTCGGTGTGCATCTGCTCGCGGTGCTGGACGACCGCGATCACGTAGTAGTCGGCGTCTGCGGCGAACCCGTTGGCGACGGTGAAGGTGGACGTATCAGGTATAGCCAGAGGTATGTACTGCCCGAGGTTGTTTGCCGCCAGAGCGCAGCTTCCGGCCGTGGTGGGGTCTGTGATGGAAGGATTGCAGAGGCCCGGCAGCCCGTCCAAGAACTTCCTGATCCCGCCCGGAGTCACGTAGCCGGAGCCGCCGGCAGTGACCGTGATACCGCTGATGCTCCCCACGTCGGCGACAGCGGTCGCTGCGGCGCCGGTGCCGGTAGGGTCGCTGATGTCGACCGTCGGAGCGGACGTGTACCCCTCGCCGACGGTGTCGACCGCGATCGTCTGGATTGCGAGCGACGCCGAGGCCGCAGCGCCAGTCCCTCCATTGGGGGCCGGGTCGAAGATCGTGCCGTCACGGACAACGACGTTCGGAGCGTAGGAGTACCCCGAGCCGGGCTGGTCCACGACTATCTCGGTGATGTTGCCCTCGGCATCGACCACCGCGTGAGCAGTCGCTGCCACTCCGTCCGGGCCGTCCGGCAAGTCGAAGTCCACGGTTGGGACGGTGTATCCCGCGCCCGGGTCGACGAGAGTCACAGCGTCGACTCCACCATACGCGGTAGCGGTGGCGGCCAAGGTCGTGCCCCCGCCGTTGAGAGCAACAAGCGGAGCCGTGTAGCCGGCACCGGGCTGGTCCACGTTGATGGAGCTGACCCCGCCGGACGAGCTTACCGTCGCCGCGGCAGCGGCCAGTCCGTCCCCGCCGAGGATCGTGACCTGCGCGGTCGTGTAGCCGCTTCCGGGGTTGGTCACGGTGATGCCGGTGACTGCTCCGCCGGCCCCGACCGCGGCGGTCGCGGCCGCACCCAGGCCGTCGCCTTCGATCACGACGTCGGCAGCGGGAAGCGTGAGCGGGCTGTTCGCCCAGTTCGGGAATGGCCCGAAGTAGTGAGGAACACCGGGGATGTTCGCCGTAGTCCCGGCCTTCAGGGTCAGCTCCCCTCCGCCGTCGAGCTTGGCCTCTTCGGCCATCATCTTTGCAGCTTTCTCGATGGCGGCCCTCCTGCCCGACTTGGTCTGAATCGGCTTCGCGCTCGACTGCTCCGCAGTTGCCGCAGAGTTCTCGACGCCGACCGGTTCCCCTTCGCACGCTGCCATGAACAGACCTAGAGATGCAATGATACAGACGTTCCACTTCATGTTGTGTCTCCCCGTTTGTCAACCGGGCAGGCACAATAGGGTTCCGTCTGCCCGCGAACAAGTGGTCGATACAAACGTGTGGTATGCTGGGTAAACGCGCCGTGGTTCAATCCACGGGGGGGCTTGATGAAATCGGCACGGAACAGCGCGGGCTACACACTGGGCGAGGAGATCGCCAACGCGTTGACCCACGGGGTCGGAGTGGGGCTTGCGATTGCAGCGCTGGCGATCCTGGTTACCTACGCCGGGCTCCACGGAGACGCGTGGAGGGTGGTGAGCTTCGCCATCTACGGAGCCACGCTCATTCTCCTCTACCTGGCCTCGACGCTGTACCACAGTTTCAGCTCTGCGAGGGTCAAGCGGGTATTCAAGGCGCTGGACCACGCTGCCATATTCCTCTTGATAGCCGGTACGTACACGCCCTTTACTCTGGTGACGTTGCGGGGAGCGTGGGGGTGGACGCTGTTCGGCCTTATCTGGGGCTTCGCACTCGCGGGCATCACGTTCGAGACGGTGTTCCTCGGCCGGTACATGCGCTGGGTCGTGGCGTTCTACGTGGCGATGGGTTGGCTGGTGTTGATCGCCGTGAAGCCGCTCGTCGATGCGGTGCCGTTCCACGGGCTGCTGTGGCTTGCCGGCGGCGGGCTTGCCTACACCGGCGGTGTGGTGTTCTACGCATGGAAATCGCTTCCCTTCGGCCATGCCCTGTGGCACATTTTCGTTCTGTTGGGAAGCATTTGCCATTTCTTCGCGATGCTGTTCTATGTGCTGCCGATGAGGAGGTAAGGATGGTTACAGGTACGGATACTACCAAGCGGGATCTGGATGTTCGCACCCTGACGGGAAGCATGTTTGACTTCGCAAGACCCGCGGGGGCGAATCTGCTCGAGCGTACCCGCGTGTTCGAGGAGTGGCGTGCACGCAGGTCGGACGCTGGGCTCTGGCCATTTTCCCGGGTCATCCACGATGCTCCCGGACCCGACATGGACATATCGGACGAGGCCGGACATTCGCGGCCCGGGGTCAGCCTGGCATGCCAGGACTACCTGGGCTTGACCTCCCATCCCGCGGTGAGGGACGCTGCCAGGAATGCGCTGGACAGCCTCGGGCCGCACAGCGCAGGAAGCCCGGCCCTTGCGGGGAACACCAGGCTCTCGCTGAAGCTCGAGAAGCAGCTCGGCGACGCGCTGGCTTACGAGCACGTGGTGCTCTTCCCAACGGGCTGGGCCGCAGGCTACGCAGGGATCGCGGGGTTGGTGCGGCCCGACGACCACATCGTCATGGACCAGCTTTCCCACGCGTGCCTTCAGCAGGGGGCCTTCGCAGCGACCAGGAACGTCAGGCGCCACCCTCACCTCGACGTGGAGTCGGTGCGGTCAGCGCTGCGGGAGATCCGTGCGGGCGACTCGACCAACGGGATAATGGTGATCTCCGAAGGACTCTTCTCGATGGACTCGGACGTGCCGAACGTCGCTGCGCTACAGGAGGTATGTCATGAGTACGGGGCCACGTTCCTGCTGGATGTGGCGCACGACTTCGGGTCGCTTGGTCCGCAGGGAGGCGGGTCGCTTGCCATCCAGGGGATGCTGGGCAAGGTGGACCTGGTGATGGGCAGCTTCTCCAAGACCTTCTCATCCAACGGTGGCTTCGTGGCCACCAGGTCGAGTGCTGTTCGACAGTACCTGAAGTTCTACGGAAGCCCGCAGACTTTCTCGAATGCGCTCTCACCCATTCAGTCCGCGGTCGTGATGGAAGCGCTGAAGATCGTGCGTTCCGAAGAAGGGGAGGGCCTCCGGCAAGGGCTGATGCGAAATGTCCTCACGCTGAGGAACGAGCTGGAGACGCGGGGCATCCGCTGCATCGGCGCGCCGTCAGCCATCGTGCCTGCGCTCGTCGGCGACGAGGCCGTGGGCCGCATCGCATGGGCCGAGGCGGCCGAGCAGGGCATCCACGCCAACCTGGTCGAGTTCCCGGCAGTCGCGGTAGGTGCGGCCCGCTTCCGCATGCAGCTCATGCCGACGCACAGGCGGGAGCAACTCGTCAGGGCTTCCGACGTGGTGGCGGAAGCGATCTCCGGAGCAAGAGAGAAGGTCTCCGGGATGCAGCTTCCGGAGCGCCGTCGCCTCAGGGTTGGCCCGGATGCCGGCACATGTGCAGTTGGGGCCCGCGCCCTGCCCTCCCTCAAGCCGGGAGATCTGGCCAAGCTGTTCGAAGGGGCACGGATCGTGACCCACAAGGCCGGCGAGTGCCTCATCCAGGCCGGAACGAATCATGGCACTCTCTTCGTCTTGAGGAAGGGAACCGTGGAGATCGTGGTCGACCACCTGGGGATGTCCATAACAGTGGGCAACTGCGGTTCAGGGGAGGTCGTCGGCGAGATGTCCATGCTCGACGGCAGCGGGGCAAGCGCTTCGGTCTACGCCGAGACTGACGTGGAAGTCGCGTGTCTCGACCAGGCAGCGGTGAAGAAGCTCGCGGCGTCGGACCCCGATTTCGGTTGCCGTCTCTACCTCTCACTCGCCCAGGTCCTTGCCCGCAGGCTCAGACGCCTCGACGTCCACACGCTGTCCGCGGAATTCACCGTATAGTCTCCGAATTCCCGGCGGCGGGTGCCGCCAGTGAGACGTTGGGCAGAACGGAATCGTGTTGGAGGAGGCAGGCCCATGGTCGAGGGAACTCGGAGGAGACTGGATATCGAGAAGTTGCGGGGGCTGAGACAGCGGCTGGAGCGTGCGCGCAGTCCCATGTCCCTGGTCAGGGCGGTGCCGTCCATCGGGTTGCTCCCGCACCTGGCCAACCAGATAATCCTCGGACCGCAAGACAACCGCACGATCGCGATCGAGAATCCGGCGAATGGAAACTACGGCAGGGGGAAAGCCGAGCTGCTCGCAAAGGCAGCGCAGCTTGCCTACGACGATAGCCGGGCTCTTTCTCGAGTGCCGGGTGCGTTGAAGCGGCAGACCGGATTCGACGTCGTGGAATTCTCTCCCATCGTGGCCAAGAAGGAGGATACGGACATCCAGGCATTCGTCGCTGCCGGTGAGCAGATGGTGCTGTGCGTGTTCCGAGGGACGGAGCCGCTGAACCTGGTTGACTGGGCATTGGACTTCGATGTGGTTCCCGCCGAGGTTCCTCTGCCTTTGAGCCGCGGGCGCAAGGTGCACATCCACGAGGGATTCTGGCGTGGCGTCAATGCCGTGTGGGACAAGCACCTCCTTCCGGCATTGCAGAACGCGTTGGCAGGCTCAACCGGACGGTTTCTCTACTTCGCGGGGCACAGCCTTGGTGGCGCGCTTGCCATGGTCGCTGCGGCACGAGCTCCGGAGGACGTGCTCGACCGTGTTCGAGGAGTCTATACGATGGGCCAGCCGCGAGTAGGGTTCGCTGACTTTGCCGAAGCGTACGATCGCGTGTTGTTGGAGCGCACCTTCAGGCTGGCGAACGGAGAGGATATCGTGCCCAGCGTTCCGCTCCAGGCCATGGACTACGTGCACTCGGGACTAGAGGTGGAATGCCGGGTCGGTCCTGACGTGATGCTGCACCTCGACTGGGGGAGGCGCTGCGCGGTCAGGATGCTCCATGATTCCGTCTACCGGCTGTTCCCGCCTGCGATAGAAGACCACTTCCCCGAGGCGTACGTGAGAGGGGCGCGGGCCGTCGTGTGAATGGTTTCCGACGTTGCGGCGGAAGCAACTTCCATTGACCAGCACGCTTCTCTCAGGTTCGCACCAGAATCCTCAGATGCTGAAGTCCTTCGGGACAAGCGTTACAACACCGCCGGCCGATGCTCGCCGGAGAACCCCGTCGCCACTCCTGGAATATACAGATGGGGATTCACGACCGGATGTCGACCATGGCTCTGGAACGGGCGGTGACGGCATTGACCACCGAAGTGACCTCCGTGGCGATGTCATCGGCCCGGACGGTAGGGGCGGAGCAACTTGTACTGACAGCTGACGGCGGCGGCAATGTGGGCGGTTGCGGCGTCGCCGGCTACTCGCACGATTCGCCGATGTCACGCCACGCAAGCGCCAGGCCGGCGCCATGATGGTCAGGAACCGAATCACGAAATCGTCTGCCGCACCATCGAGATCGTAATCGGGGTCCACTTCCATCGGGAGGCTGTCCGGGCAGGTGGGGTCGAACTCATCCAGCTTGTCCGGCCTTGGTTGCTCCAGTGCATACGCATAGACCGTATCCAGCTTCGTGAGATCCAAGGGTCCGTCTCAAAATAACCCGATGAATTCGGACGCCGATGCATCCCTTCCGACTTCGTTGCTCTTCCTCGACATACCTCTGGTATGCCTCGTCATCGCGCCTTGCCGGCAGGGCGCCTCG
>Ga0172371_10008061_pt1 | contig 14818 bp, 13 predicted proteins | sample Lak12m_FD_114543 | JGI IMG/M metagenome (GOLD analysis project Ga0172371, IMG submission 114543) | Freshwater microbial communities from Kabuno Bay, South-Kivu, Congo - kab_022012_12m | ecosystem: Environmental > Aquatic > Freshwater > Lake | place: Democratic Republic of the Congo: South-Kivu... | reverse complement strand
ATGGATACATACTTTCCACAATAACCTCAAACTCCGGAAACTTTATATTGCAGTTGGCAAACACTAGGACTCAAGATTTAACTGATTATGCTCAAATTGACATGGACAACACTTTACTAGATGTTTTTGTACAATCAGAAACTGGGGAAGTTACTTCCGCTAAGGTGTTTCCAAAAAACGGAAACCCTATACCCCCGATGATACTGGGCCAGGTTCATGACTTTAGAAATTTAGAGGTGGTTAATGGCAGTCAAAATCCAAACGCTGACATTTCTTTGCCGCAAAATGCTACTCAAGAATCAGGTTTTGATATTTCAGGATCTTCAAGCTCTACAACGAATAATAGTGTAATTTTAGAAAATATTACCGAGGGAGAAGTTGTAAACAGTACCCAACCTGAATTTTTTGGAAAAGGTCCAAGCCAGGGAGAAATAACTATTTCTGTACATTCAGAGAATGTAATAACAGATACCATAAAAATTCCCAGCAATGGTTCTTGGAATTGGAGTCCTCCGGAAGGATTAGCCGAAGGGTCCCACTCTATTACTATTTCCTGGCTGGATGCAAGTGGAATTACAAGAACTCTAACCAGAAATTTTATTGTTCAAGCTGGAGAATTGCCCGCATTTACAGCTACAGGGTCGGGTAAGACCAAAACACCAACACCAACTCTAATTCCAACAGCCTCACCAAAACCTACTATTAAACCTACTACCAAACCCACGAGTGTAGCGTCAGTAGCTCCGGTTAAAACACAGGCCCCCGAATTACCGGCAACAGGAAGCTTTACTTATACAATATTGCTCTTTATTATGGGTGTAGCAGTAACACTTTTTAGTTATTTTGTCTGGAAAACGTCTGATAATAATTATTAATATGCCAAATCAAAATCCAACAAACACAAACGATGTTGCACCTGTATTTTTCCCACAAACGGATCTTCCTCCGCTTCCTCCGGAATTCCAAAATATAAATACCACTAAACAAACCCCACTTTCTTTGCCAAAAAAAAAGTTTGGAACAAAAAAAATAATTGCAACAATTTTGGGATTTTTTGTTTTAGTTGGTGGTGTTGGCGCGGCCATACTTACAACACAGCAAAAACAATTATTAGAACAAAAAGCACAGTCAGCTACATGTAGCAACGCAGGAAGTACTGAAAACTGTTATGGCAAGATTCCGGGTGATAGTTGCACTGGAGGAGGCGGAACTTGTATATTAAATGCAAATCAAATTGGATGTACATGTGGCTCTGCTAATAACGGTGGCACTGGCGCTGATCAAATAGTGTGTGCAGGAAATACATGTAGTGTAGGTAATTTATACAACCCACAAACATGTTTTGTAACACATTTCGGCTGTGAAAAAATTCAAAGTGGTTACAATTGTGCTTCCTGGATTCTTGCTAATGGCCAATCGGCAACTTTTAACCAGACATGTGGGGGTGAACAAATTGATGTTGTTGGATGTGGATTCTGTGATGCTAAATTAGATTTTAATTGCACTCCCCGGGCACCTTATATCTCTACAGGCCATACTAATCCGTGTTTAGGGTCCCCAACTCCAACCCCAATTCCAACAGACATACCGACTGTCACACCTTCCCCAACTCCCACAGCCACACCTATCCCAACCGATGCACCGCCGTCTTGTGTTCCTGTCAAAGCATACGACGCCTCTTGGAATTTACTTACCAGTAGTGATCTTGCCCTCCTAACTGCAGGGAATAACGTAAACTTTTGTGTAGGCGGAGCTCCAATTTCTACTGATTTTGATAAAGCACAATTTATGATTAATTCTGCAATTTTGGCAGAAACCACAACAAAAAGGCCTAATTCAGATGAATATTGCCAAAACTACACGATAGGGGCAACAGACTCAACCGTCACTGTTAAGGCCAAAATTCATCACATTGTAACTGGTTGGGTAGGAGAAATTTTTTAAATATGAAAATTAAACAAACAATAATTACAGGCGTAATATTATTAATTACATTTATTTTGGCAGGTGTTGCTATTTTTACAGCTATAAGACTTTATGAATTAAAACAAACTCCCGTTGCCCCAAATGTTCCATCAAGTATGCCCAATGCTCAATCGGTTGAGATTGCCAATTGTAGATTAACGTTTACCATTTCAATTCCAAACGTGACAGCCACACCAAGCGGCACTCCAACTGCCACTCCAAGTGGAACACCAACGGCTACCCCATCAGCTACACCTACAGGAACACCCACTGATGCTCCCACCGGAACGCCAACAGCCACGCCAACAGCAACACCAAATAATACCAACGCACCCGGCACTTTGGCTCCATCTACAACACCACAAACTCCAACGCTACCCAATTCAGGCACAAATTGGCCATCAATTGCAGGGCTTGGTCTTGGAATATTTGTAATTATTGCCTCACTTCTTTTGGCAATATAAAGAGGTTATCTCCAGCTAGTTAACCAATAGTAGCTTTGGTCCAGCCAAAGAGGGATATTAAGTCCCGCCCAATGAGGATAAAAGTACAAATAAACAAATAGGCAAATAAACAAATAAGCAAATATTAATTTGGGGTTGCGGCGCAAAACATACCCAGTTGCAATTGCCAAAAATGGAATGGAGGGAAGATAGTGATATATAAACATTATTCTAGGTGAAGCCGCCCAAGGCACAAAAAATATTAAATAAGAAAATACCACTAATGCCAAGGTTTTATTTTTTTCTAACCAACTAATAATTCCGCAGTAAAAAATGGATGATAGACCAAACCAAAATACAAATGGATTTCCCATTGCATAAATTCTGGCTACCCAGCCATTAATTTCGTTACTTGTATAAAGATAAATCGGACGAATATCCAATGGCCAAGTCCACCAAAGAGATGTGTATGGGTGAGTTGCCCGCAAACCTGTGTGGTACCACCACATTTGTTGTTGCATTCCCCACCAAGTTGTAATGTTATGTCCGGTTAAAAACATGGGGGTATAAGTTAAAAGGTAAATAGTAATAGGGAAAACAGCAAAAGAAAATGCAGTTATTAACATCTCTTTGAGAGTTAATTTAAGTGGATTTCGTCTTAACCAAATAACAAAAAGGATTGGGGCCACCCAGATAGCGGACCATTTGGAAGAAATGGCAAGCCCAAAAGAAATTGCCGAAAGTGTGTCGTTTCGCTTCAGGAAAAATATTATAGAAAGCAAAGAAAAAAAGAGTAAATAACTATCGTTCATTCCAATTCGGCTCAAAACCAAAGGAAGTCCGTCCAAAGAAAACACTGCCGCGGAGATAATTCCCACAACTTCATCTTTAAATAGTTTTTTACTTAAAATATAAATTAGGTAAATTGCCGCAGTCCCCAAAATTGCTCCGGGAACTCGGTAACCAAATGAATTTTGACCAAAAACTTTCATTCCCAAAACCATCCCCAACTTGGATAACGGTGGATGAGTCCATTCATAGGCAAACCCTTCCGGAGGAGTATTCCACCATTCCCAAGCTTTTGGGGCTTCCGTTCCCATCATCACTTTAGCCGTAAAAGCGTGATAGACCTCATCAAAATACATTTCTTTTATTCCGCCTAAGTTAAATATTCTACTTATAAATGCAAAGGTTAATATCAGACATATAATTAACTTATTCTTATTGGGAGAAAGATTAATTTTGGCAAATTTGTAATTTACAGGTTTATTTTTGTTTATTTTTATCTTGATTAAATTCTCTTTAATTTTTTTAAAGTTTAATTTTATTTTGAAAACAATCGCATAAAAAATAAATCCTGTGAATACCGTATTTAGAAGACTAAAAAATTTAAGGAAAAAATCAGAAAAAATCTCTCTAAAATCCTGGTTTATCCAAATAAATGCATAATATAAATTTAAAATATAAGTAATAGTAAATCCAAGATAGGGGATCAAAAAATTTGGGTTTTCAATTAAAAGAATTGCCAATGGAGCAAATACCGGCAGTAAATGCCTTTCGTGCATTCTGGTAAAAAAACAAAAAGTAGCCGCAAAAATAAAACTCATCAAAATATATTCAGGGTTTTTTATTTTTAATAATTTTTTGAATAAAAGTATTGTTAATAAAATTACAAATAAATAACCTCCAAACTGAAACCAATTGTTGTCCATCTTCCAAAAACCAAATATACCAAAAAAATTAAAAGCATTAACGGATGTATATGGGTATTGAGAAGCCGAAATCCCCAATCTTTCTACTATGAATGAAAATAAGTTTGAATGATTCCAGAAAGGAACGAAACCTAAAACAAACGTTGTTAGGCCAATCAGTGAATAGGATATTAAATCTGTAAATTTTCTTTTTTCTTTCAAAAACAATAATATTATTACAGGGAAAATAAATGCAGCCTGCGGTTTTATTAATGTCCCAATTGCCAAACTGACAGCCGAAAAATATAATATATTAAAAGGAAGTAAATAAACTGCCAGCATTGAAAAGAGAGAGGTAAGCGAGTCTACCTGTCCCCAAAGAGTTGAGTTAGCAATAATTGCCGGATTAAAAACATAAAGTGCCGCTCCGATTAAACCCCACCTTGTGTCCTTTGATTTAGAAATTATTTTATAAATTAAAATTCCTGTCAAAATATCTGCAATTATTGCGGGTAGTTTGTAAATCAAAGTTTGAAAAAACCCACCAAAAATATTAATTTTTCCTAAAATCCATAAAACATATAAATAACCCGGAAGATAATCGCTCCAACCGTTATAGAATTTTTTTAGTCCTCCATCAACTAAACCATCAACTAAAATATTACTCCAGCTAATAAACGTCCCTTGATCAAGTTCCAAAGTTCCAAAAAAGGATAAAAGTATTCTCATAATGAGAGCTAAAACAAAAACGTATACAATATTGGGTATGAAGAAACTTGTTTTTATTTTTTTTATTGCGTCTTTAGTCATATATTTTTTTACTTCTTCCGGAAGTACTCCGTATGATTATTTTACCCGACTCGCCGATTCTTTTCTTCAGGGAAAATATTATCTTTCCGAAAACCCCAAATGGCTTAATGAGCTTGTCCCTGATGGAAACAACAAGTATTATGTTCCCTATCCTCCAATGCCGGCTATTATAGCAATGCCGTTTAGATTTGTGTTGGGAAATAAATTTGAACAGCAATTACTGGCTCATTTACTTGGAGCCGGAATTGTCGCCATGACAATGCTTGTTTCGTGGACAATCAAAAAAGACAATAAACTTCTTGTTTGGGTAGGAATTCTTTCCGGATTTGGGAACATTGTTTGGTTTTTATCAGCCACAGGTTCTTCCTGGTATATAGGCCAGGTTTCGGCAGTATTCTTTTTAACTGCCGCCATATATGAGTCATTAAATAAAAAAAGACCATTTAGTGTGGGAGTATTATTAGGAGCCGCTTATTTGTCCAGAATAGAAATTGCACTTTCGTTTCCATTTTTTTTATATATTTTTAGCGGGAAAGGTTGGTTTAAAAATTGTTTGAAAGTTGCTATGGCCGGACTCCCGTTTTTGCTGTTTAATTTTTGTTATAACTATTTACGTTTTGGGGTAATTTGGGACAAGAGTTACATGTTAATTCCCGGTGTGATGAATGAGGTTTGGTTTAAAAACGGACTATTAAATTTTATAAACATTCCCAGACATTTAAAAATTATTTGTTGCGAGTTGCCCAGATTTTCAAAACAATTTCCATTTATCACACCATCCTGGATGGGATTGGCTATTTGGATAACAACTCCTGCGTTTATATATGCTTTTTTTGCAAAATTCAAAGAAAAAATTGTCAAGGCTAGCTGGATTTCAATATTTGCAATTTCACTTTTGATTTTTTCTCACGGAACAATCGGGTTTACCCAATTTGGCTATCGCAGGGCGGCAGATTTTTATCCATTTTTAATGTTTCTGACAATCAAAGGAGTGTCCATCCGGGGACTCAAATGGCATCATTGGCTACTTTTAATAATTGGGGTAATAGTAAATTTATGGGGTGTGATTTTTATTAATAAATTCGGATGGGTGGGGTGGTAAAAATAAAATGAAAAAATTTGGTAAATATATCTTTCCAATTATTGCATTATTAATTCCGTTTGTTTTGTATCTAAACACTCTCCTACCAGGTGTTGATTTTTGGGATACCGGTGAATTTCAGACCATTGCCTATACGTTTGATATTGCACACCCAACGGGATACCCAACGTACATATTATTAGGAAAGATTTTTTTATTAGTATTTCCATTTGGATCGGTTGCCTGGAAAATGAATTTATTATCTGCAATTTACGTTTCATTAGGAAGCCTACTCATTTTTTTGACTATTCGTAAAATTACAAAAAAGACAATTTTATCTTTGCTTATATCCACACTCTTGTCTATCAATCCATTTGTTTGGAATATTGCCATAAAAGCCGATCCACATTCACTGCATTTTCTTTTTACAAGTTTATTTATTTACCTCTCATATGTTCGGCTACTGCCACTTTTGGGGTTAGTTACAGGACTTGCCATTGGCAACCAAATGATGTCTATATTTTTTGTTCCTTCTTTGATAATTATTTTATTAGTTGCACTTAAAGAAAAAGTCCCGTTAATAACAATTATTAAGTCTGTGTTTATGTTTATTTTAGGAACAAGCGTATATTTACTTCTTCCAATTATTTCTTTATTTAAAATCCCATTAACGGCTGATTATCAAATAAATACCTGGAAAAATTTTATTAGATATATTTTTGGCCAGGATTTTGGAGGGAGTATGTTTCATTGGTCAAAAAATAATTTTCAACAAACATTAATTTATTATTTTTCTTTGCTTCAAAAAGCTTTACCAAGTTTTATTTGGATACTTATTCCAATCGGATTTATATCGGGATTTATACTTCGCCCAATTTTTAATATTTCATTATTCAGCATATATTTGACTACATTGTTTTTTGCCATGACATATCAAAACGCGGCAATCGAGAGATATTACATACCTCAATTCACTATTTTAACTATTTGGATTTCTTTTTCTATCCGGCAAATTTTAAATTTGACTCAAACAAAAATAGCTAGTTTTTTAATGTATTTAATAATAGCTATTTCAATAATAATTATGGTTTTGGGAAATTACACAAAAATAGATCAAAGCAACAACACATCTGCAAGCAAGTGGACAGAAGAAACGTTAAATTCAATAGAAAATAACGCGGTATTTTTTTCCTGGTGGAGTTATTCAACACCGCTTTGGTATGCGCAAATGGTTGAAGGAAATAGACCCGACCTTATTATAGTAAACGCATCAGAGTGGCAATGGGAAAAAATGGCAGAAAAATATATAGATTATAAACCCGTGTATTTTTTGGAAAAAATAAACTTAGATAACTCCAACCTTGAACTTATAAAAAGCGGTAATGTTTATAAATTAATATATTCAAAAAACCATTTTTGAATTTCTTGCCACTTACCATTTCCCAATTTTGGAATAAAGACATAAAGATTATCATACGTCCCGCTCATTGGGGGATTGGTGATTAAAGACTCAGGAATAAGAGTGTTTCTAACATCATTCCGTGCATTTAAAGCATACCTTGCAAATGCCCCAAAAACTGGGAATTCAAAGTCTGTTTCTATATATTTTTCAAATACATTAAATAGTGATGTTATGACTTTTGGTGAAAGAAAAACCAGCGGGTTTGTAATTTTTGTTTTTATAGCATCTATTACTTTTTGTTGTCTGGCTTCTCGGGCCGTGTCTGTCCCTTCACTTCCTTCTGCGTGGCGGGAACGGACAAATTTTAAAGACAAATCTCCATTCATTTTTTGTACACCTTTATTAAAAATTATCGTTTCATATCTGCATAAATATTTTGGATCTTTTCCTTCACAAGTATCATTTTCGCGTCCTTCAATTGGATACAAGTTGTCTGTAAACGAACTTTCAATGTTTACGTTTATACCGCCAATGGCATCAATTACATCTTTAAAAGCAGAAAAATCAATAACAATTCCATATTGAATTGGCTGTCCGATTATTTTTCCGGCGGTTATTTGAGCAAACGAAATTCCGCCACCCATTTCGGATACATCAAGATAGGGTGAACCGTTTTTGCCCCAATAATAGGCCGAATTTAATTTTGCCTTAATTTCCGGAATCCATAAATCGCGAGGCAAGGAAACAATTACGATACTCGGGTTAACCACGCCGATAGACACAACCATCATTGTATCTGTTAAATCAGGGCCTTCATGGTTACCACCGGCTTTACCCATGACTAATATATTTATTCGGCCATTATATGAATTAACAATACTTTTTGTGGGATATATAAAATTTATTAAGGCCTTGTTAACCCAAGAGGGAACCGTTAACTCAAATAAAACAATTGATAACCCGGTAACAAATATTATTACCAGTATTTTTTTGTACCAAGAAGTTTTTTCCCTTTCTATTGTTTTATTTATTAGGTTACAATTATCAGTCATTATGAATAGTATAACAGCGAATTTGAATGAACAGCAAAGACTTGCTGTTACTTATACCGACGGACCGCTTCTGGTGCTTGCCGGGGCAGGGAGTGGTAAAACTAAAGTATTAACTCACCGCGTTGCCTATTTTATTGAGGAAAAATTAACAAAACCAGAAAATTGTCTTCTTTTGACTTTTACTAATAAAGCTGCGGCAGAAATGAAAGGGAGAATTTCCTCTCTTCTACCTCTTGCCTCCGGCCTTTTACCTTTAGCCGCAACTTTTCATTCGTTCTGTGCTAAGGTACTTAGAATTGATGGAAATGCGATTGGAATTCCTCCTAATTTTGTGATTTATGATGACACCGACCAAAAAGAATTAGTCAAACAAATTATGGAGGAATTAAATATAAGTACCGATCAGTATAATCCATCATCTTTACTGGGGGGAATAAGTGAAGCAAAAAACCAGATGATAACGCCTCCTGAATATCAAAATTTAGTAAGAAGTGAATGGCAAGAAGTCGCCGCAAAAATTTACGAAAGGTACGAAAACAAAATTCACGAAAATGGTGCTTTGGACTTTGACGATCTACTCATCAAAACTGTTAAATTATTCAAAGAAGTTCCTCTAGTACTTGAAAAGTGGCAAAAAAAATTAACACATATTTTTGTTGATGAATGGCAGGATACAAATAAAATTCAATACACATTAACAAAACTTCTTGTTGGAAAAAGAATGAACATAACCGCAGTCGGGGACGCGTCCCAATCAATTTATTCATGGAGGGGCGCAGACTTTAGGAATATTAATTATCTAGCCTGTGATTATCCGAATTTAAAAATAATTAATTTGGAACAAAATTACAGATCAACAGGAAATATTCTTGACGCGGCCAACTTAGTTATTTCCAAAAATACAAACCATCCAATTCTTAAACTTTGGACGGACAAAGACAAAGGAGAAAAAATTAAACTTTATTCCGCCAATAACGGATTTGCAGAAGCCGATTTTATTGTTGATGAAATAAACACTTTGACATCTAGACGCCCAGACAGCCAGACGTCCAGGAGTCTAGGAGTCCAGCCGTCTAGTTACAAAGATATTGCTATCTTATATAGAACAAATGCCCAATCTCGTGTTTTGGAAGAAGCGCTTCTTCACGCCGGAATTCCCTATACTCTTGTTGGGGGAGTGAAGTTTTACGACAGAAAAGAAATTAAAGATGTTACTGCTATGCTTAAATATTTAGTCAATCCCAAAGACACAGTTTCAAAAGAAAGAATTGAGAAAGTTGGTATCAGACGTTTTGAAAAACTTGAAAATTTTCGTAAAGAATTAGAGGATCTAAACGGACTTACAACTTTGGATTTATTAGATGTAGTTATACAAAAGACCGAATATTTGGCCCTTTTTGCCAAGGAAAGTGAAGAAAATATAACAAGACTGGAAAACATTAAAGAATTAAGATCAGTTGCCACGGAGTTCCCGAATATCACTGAATTTTTGGAAAATGTAACATTGGTAGAAGTAAAGCAGGATTCAAAAAAACACATTACTCCAAGCAAGATTGATAGTAACGCTGTAACTTTAATGACACTTCATGCGGCTAAGGGTTTGGAGTTTCCGGTAGTTTTTATTGTAGGGATGGAAGAAGGAATTTTTCCCCATTCCAGATCTTTAATGGACGCATCTCAATTGGAAGAAGAAAGGCGTCTTGCCTATGTCGGTATTACAAGAGCAATGAGCAATCTATATTTAACTTTTGCAAGCTCTCGTCTTTTTTTTGGGGAAAGAGTCAGTAACCCACCAAGTCGTTTTATAAGCGATATCACAGAGGATTTATTGGAAAATTTAAATGGAAGTATTTACAAAAATAATAATAAGTTAGAGCCAGATTCAGATATTACCATTGAGGGGACATTTGACGATATAATTAGTAAATACTTAAATGACTAATATCAATAAAATCGCCACACACCCACTTCAAACTTCCGCTTGGGAAGAATTTAGAAAAGCTTGGGGAAATGAAATAATTGAAACTAAGTATGGAATTTTGACCATCCATAAATTACCGTTTACTAAATATAAACTTGGAATCTTTGAAAAAGGCCCCACTCCAACAGAAAAAATGCTTTTGGACATTAAAAAAATAGGTAAGGAAAAAAATATCATTTTTATCAAGTTAGAGCCAAATGTGATAGTAGGGTTACCGGTTTATAAATTAAGGTTTGGGATTTATCTAAAGCTTGTAAAGTTATTAACAAAACATGGAGCAGTCGAAGGGAAAAGGCTTTTTACTCCATCAACTTTTTGGATTGATTTGCGTCCGCCAGAGGTGGATATTCTAAAAAGTTTTTCCGGTAAGACCCGGTACAATATCCGACTTGCCGAAAAGCGAGGAGTGGTGGTGCGTGAAGACAATAGTGACAATGCATTCGAACGATATCTACAACTAACAAAAGAAACCACCGAACGCCAAGGCTTCTATGCCCACACTGAAAAGTATCATAGATTGATGTGGAAGTATTTGGGTAAAAGGCAAGAGGTAAAAGGCAAGAGAATCGCACACTTATTGACCGCCTCCTACCAAGGGCAGGTCATCACAACTTGGATTCTCTTTGCATGGAAAGATTTTCTTTACTATCCATACGGGGCCTCAACCCAAGACCACAAAGACGTTATGGCCAATAACTTAATGATGTGGGAATCGATTAAATTTGGAAAAAAGTTGGGATTAAAAACTTTTGATCTATGGGGGAGAGAAGAAAACAAAGGATTTACAAAATTTAAAGAAGGCTATAGTCCAAAGGTAGTTGAATTTATTGGAACATGGGATTTGATAATTAATAAACCACTTTATAAAGTTTATAAAATCGCCGAAAAACTCCGTTGGTCAATACTAAAATTTGCAGCTAAATTTGGACTTTCAAAACATAGATTTTCTTAAAGGATGCTTGATATTCGTCAGACTTTAGCTTTTGCAAATTACCTAAAACGAGAAGGTTGGATTGTTAAAAGAATCGATGGTGTAAACTATTTTCTTCGCAAACTTCCACTTATTGGTTATATACTAAAAATTCAAAGACCAATAAAGATTGATTTTGACTGTATCAGCGTACTAGTACGACAGTACAAAGTATTCCAAGTAATTGTTGAGCCAAATGATGAAACCCAAATTAAAGAACTACTAAAAAGTGGCTATAAATTGACTAAAAGTACATATTTACCCTCAAAAACACTCCAAATTGATCTATCCCAAAGTAAAGAGGAAATTTTTAGTCATTTTAAAAAAGATACACATTCGACATTGCTCAGGGCCATGGCCCGATCGACTGGTGGGGGACATAAGATAACAACTCACCAGTACTCAACAGACAAGGAAATTAAAATCTTCCGTAATTCTTGGAAAAAATCGGTAAAATTTAATCGTTATGTACCAAGTGTAAAACAATTAATTAATTTAAAAAAAAGTTTTCCACAATCCAAGTCCCTATTCCTTGCGTCGCACAATATATCTGGCAGAATTATAGGTGGTGTGATTTTCACGACTTCTTTCCACAAAAGATCAAACTATATCACATATTATTGGCATGCATTCACAAATAAGGAAGGACGTACCCTACTCTCCCAATGCTCTCTCCTCTATTATGGAATACTATGGGCCAAAAAGCATGGTTATAAACTCTTTGATTTTGAAGGAATTTATGATGAAAGATTTCCCAACAAAAACTGGCTCGGCTTCACTCATTTCAAAAAATCATTTGGCGGAAAAGAAGTTCTCTATCCCGGATGCTACTGCAAAACTCTCCACTCAATTTTACAACTTAAGCCTTGTAAGTAAATCATAAACCTCTTTTCTATGTGCCACCAAAACAATTTCCACCTCATCTGAATATTTAATAAAAATAATTCTATAATTTCCTGTTCTTGATTTGTAATGATTCTTGTATCCGGACAGTTTCTCCAATTCACCAAACGAAGACTCCAACAACTTTCTAATTTTGTTGGCAATTATGATTTGCACACTTTTTGGAAGCTTTCTGATCTGCCTTTTGGCATGAGCAGTGATGGTAAGTTTCATATACCAAGTTCGGAAGCGAAATCTTCAAAGTCGCTTTTGTCATTTACGTCAATTTTCTTAATAGCTTTTTTATCTTCGACATCTTCCAAATATAAAATCATTTTTTCAAATATGTTTTTTCCAACAAGATAAGCCTCTGTGTCGTTCCTGTTCTGGACAGCAATGGGATAATCCTGAGATTTTAGGATGGCCGCGGATGGATTTAGCTTTAATTCAGAAATTGATACACTTGTCATACCTGAATAGTACCATAAACAGGTCTTTTGTCAAGACCTGTTTTGTTATAAACTCTAAATTTGCTATATTTAAATAATCTGAATGAAAAAAAATTTAGGAATAATTGGAATTATATTAATTTCATTTCTTCCTGTTATGTTTTGGGTAAATTCCTTGCCAATATCAAACAGGTTTTCAAGTTTTTACCAAACTCTAACCAGTATTGGCCAAATTTCTGGACTAATCGGGCTAAGTCTTTTTTCTATTGAATTATTTTTGTCAGGACGCTTTAAGTTTATAGAAAAATATTTTGGGGGATTAAATAAAGTTTACATTACCCACCATTTATTGGGAAAGGTTTCTTTAACATTATTATTAGTTCATCCTTTAACTTTATCAGTGGCATATGTTCCCCTATCAATTCAGACTGCAATTACTAGAATTTTACCGGGGACAAGTTGGGAGATTAATTTAGGCATTATTTCACTACTTCTTTTGGTTTCACTTCTTATTCTAACTTTGTCTGTTAAATTGCCTTATGAGTTATGGAGGTCAACACACAAATGGCTTGGCATAATATTTTTAATTGGGGTAATTCATGGTTTTTTTGTCCCGAGTGATATAACGCGCGGCCCGATTTTAAAAAATTATATGGCATTTGTAATTTCAATTGGAATTGTTAGTTATCTTTACAGAACCATATTCTATAAATTATTGGTCAAAAGATTTGATTACACAGTCAATAAAATAAATTACCCAACTTCTGATGTTATCGAACTAAACATGTTACCTAAAAGTAATAGTATTTCTTATTCACCCGGACAATTTATATTTATGAGTTTTATTAATACCAGTTCCCCTAATGAGGTCCATCCATTTAGTCTAACAAGTACACCACAAGACGAAGGTCTTTCCGTAGCGATAAAAATGTCCGGTGATTTTACAAAAAAATTAAACAGTGTAAAAGTTAATGACACTGTCAAAATCGAAGGCGGTTTTGGAGGATTTTCGTATTTAAATTACCCAAATAAAACACAAACATGGATTGCGGGCGGAATCGGTGTTGCGCCCTTCATTAGCATGATGAACAGTCTTAAACAACAATCCGGATACAATATTAATTTGTATTATTCTGCGCGAAACATTCAAGAGATGGTGTTTTTAAACAAAATTAAAGAAATATCAAAAGCAACTTCCCAACTAAAATTTATACCTTGGATTTCTGAAAAAGATGGAAAAATTACAGCAAAATTAATAAGTAAATTGGATCCGGATTATAATAATAAAGATATTTTAATTTGTGGTCCTACTAAAATGATGAAATCTTTAGTCGATCAATTTATAAAATTGGGTGTTAAAAAAGGTCAAATTCACACGGAAGAATTTGCCATGCTTTAATTATGAATATTGTAAATGCACAAACTGCTTGTCTAAGCATTAAAGAAGTAGCACTAGATTCCAGATGCTTATATATTTACAAAAATAATATATACGAAATGGGGTCAAGAAATTCTCCCCATAAAGGACACCCATGCGGCCAAGACGTCACAAATGTTATGCCGGAAGGACACATAATAAATGCCATTTCGTATTTATTACCCAATAGAGTCGGCACACTTTGCGCCGCATCGACTCCGTTTTCCCAAACTACAGTGGTATCTCAACAAAATATTAAACCATCAGAATTAAATAACTGGACAAATATTATTTCTTATTTATCTTTCGCAATTTTAGTTGGAGTAATAATCTATTGGATTTTTCAAAAAATTAAGATTTACAAAAAACTTTAAATTCACATCCTTGCTGGCAGAAGAAATTATTGTTGCATTTAAAATCAGACTGCTCTATCTCATTTCTAATCTCTGATATCTCATCTGCCGCGTTTTCCAAATCTTTAGCCGTTCTGGTTGTGGAAATTTTTTCCTGGGTATCTAAATAGTAAAGAGATAGTTTAATTTGTTCCGGTGATTTTCCAAATAGTGCCGATGCAATTTTGGTCGCCGCTAGGGCGTAGAAACTTAGTTGCAAATTTTTATCTACTTCTTTTTGTGTTGGCAGTTTTGCCCCAGTTTTGTAATCAATAATTTCTAT
>Ga0172371_10008059_pt1 | contig 14824 bp, 10 predicted proteins | sample Lak12m_FD_114543 | JGI IMG/M metagenome (GOLD analysis project Ga0172371, IMG submission 114543) | Freshwater microbial communities from Kabuno Bay, South-Kivu, Congo - kab_022012_12m | ecosystem: Environmental > Aquatic > Freshwater > Lake | place: Democratic Republic of the Congo: South-Kivu... | reverse complement strand
GGGATTGGCTACGCCGGCCCGGTGGTGGTGGATACAATTGGTTTTTCATCGGGCATTAACGCCGATTACGACGGCGATGCCAAAGCCGATCCGGCCATATACATTGAAAGCATGGGAACATGGAAAGTAAAATTATCCTCGGCCGGATACTACCTGGTAACAACAACTTTAAACGGGCTGGGTGGGACAGGATATCTTTCCGTGGCGGCGGATTACGACGGCGACCGCAAGGCTGATCCGGCCGTTTATCAGGCCGCCGAAGGAGCTGGGACGTGGAAGGTTTTGCTGTCGTCATCGGGCTACGCTAATGTAATCATGGTGCCCCAGCCTTTTGGAGGGATGGGTTACATAGCCATGGCGGCCGATTACGACGGCGACCGCCTGGCCGATTTAGGATTGTATCAATGCGCGCGCGGTGATTGGAACGTTTCACTATCAACGGCGAATTATGCCGCGATTAATTGCCCGGCTCTTCTCGGCGGTCCGGGTTACCGGCCGGTGGCGGCGGATTATGACGGCGACCGCAAGGCGGACCCGGCGGTATATAACGAAAGCAGCGGCGTATGGGCGTTCCTGTTGTCCAGCGCCAATTACCTTTCGCTAATCATGTCCCAATCATTGGGAGGCACCGGGTATCTTGCCGTCCCGGCGGATTACGACGGCGATGCCAAAGCCGACCCGGCCGTGCGCAGCGTTTCAGGAGATGAATGGATTGTCATGTTCTCAACCGGCGGTTATGTTCCGGTGCCGTTGACGATCATGTTCGAGTGATCATTAATCGAAAACTTGTCCCGCCTTTTAGCGGGATCGGAAATCGCAAATTGGCAATCGAAAATATTAATTTTGATCGCCATCATTTCAAATTGATCCTAATGCCTTCCGGTATTTGCCCAGCCAGCGCGAAAATGTCGATGTGCTTGCAAACCCCAGCAATCCGGCGATGACCTTGTGCGGCATGTTGCCATTCATCATTTTTTTCGCCTGTTCCAGGCGGCAGGCATCTATGTGCTCATGAAAAGTGTGCCCGGTGACACGCCTGAAAAGGCGCGCAAAGTGGCTTGGACTGTAGCCGGCGGCCGCGGCGGTTGCGGTCAGGGTCGTGTTGAGTCCCCCTTCCTCCCGCAGTCCGGTGCAGACCAGTTCGATTTTCTTTTGCGGCATCATCTCCCGGTCAATCATGCCGGAAGGTTGGTAGCCTGACTCAATCACCAGGTGGATCAGTTCGGCAAAAAAGGCATGCTGCAGCAGCCGTGCCTGGCCGGACTTCGCGGGCGAGCCGGCGGAGTCAAGGCTGTCGAGTATGTGCAGCAACCGGCCGGGGGCATCCACTGAAATCAGGCTTCGTTCGTCATGCAGCCATCGCAAGCGGCCATGTTCGACCATGATGAACTGGGCAAAGGCTTCCTGGGGTGTGATAAAGCTTACCCAAACATGGAAAAGATGGTTGTCGGCGGGCGTGTATATTGAGGCGTGGGGCTGGTTGGGCGGTATCAGCGCCATCGTCCCGGGGCGGCAGCGGAATATGGTCCTGCCAATCCCGTATAATGAGGTTCCCGTCACGGCCATCATGACTTCGTAAAAGGGGTGGGAGTGGTGATGGCGTTCCACCCAGCGCGCGAATGCTTTATCCCCCGGAACTTTTTCGCGTCCCATTGCATCGTGCAATGGCGAAATTATCCGCCAGCGGCAGGGATTCGACAGGATTTCCAGGGAATCCCTGTCTATGAAACGATTTTCCCTTTTAATTGACATGCAGATATGCCTGAAACCGACTGGTTGCGCATCGCACAAATTGCAAACTAATAGCACAAAAGGTAATTTGTATCAATATGCCAGGGAGAGTATATTTATCCCGAAATAAAAGCAGGAGGAGAAGCTGGTTGATGCTCCGCCTTCTGCGAACCGACTCGAGCCGCATGAAAAAGAGAAACCGACGAAGAAGCAGACAATCATCATAGGGGAGACATTTAATGACCAAATTCAATTACGACCTGGCAGAGTTTCTTCCATTCAAAGACAAGGCCGTGTGCGAAAGGGTGCGCAAGATCAGGCGCGCAGATATCTGCAAGCACCCCAATAAAAATTTCCGGATCGACGTCATCGAGCAGGACGACGCCTTCGGCTTTGCCTTCCTGCTCGATATTGTCACCGGCATCAAGCGCAGCCTGGACGAGGGGAAAAAATCCTACGTCATGATCCTCCCGGCCACCAATCCTTATTACGCCTGGGCGGCGGAGATGATCAACCGCCTGCGGATACCGTGCCAGCACGTGCACACCTTCAACATGGATGAATACGCCGATGAAAACGGCCAAACCGCCCCGGCCGACTGGCGCGGCGGTTTCCAGTATTACATGTGGAAGGACTTTTTCAGCCGGATTGATCCCAAGCTGCGCATGCCGGAAAAACAGATCCATTTTCCATTGACCGAAAACGTCAATCATTACAGCTGCATGATTGAGGATTTGGGCGGGGCCGATGTCTGCTACGGTGGCATAGGCTGGAGCGGGCACATCGCCTTCTTCGAGCCGCACCTTGGGGCGGAATTTGGCGATGACATCAAGGCCTACCTGCAGGCCGGGGCGCGGATTGTTGACCTGCACCCGATAACCATCTGCCAGAACGTGCTATTCCCGGACGCCGGCTCTTCCGGCGACTGGTCCTGGCATCCCCCTAAGGCCGCCACCATCGGCCCGCGCGAGCTGGCCGGGGCAAAACGGGTCAGCTTCTGGGACAGCCTCCGGTTCGGCGACGCGGTCTGGCAGCGCTTCATTACGCGCCTGGCCGCCCACGGGCCAGTCACCCCCATGGTGCCGGCCAGCATCCTGCAAATCCTCAGGTCGGAATTGATATTGTCCGGGGCGGTGGCCGCTGATATAACGGAGGAAAGCGGCGCGCGCTCGATGCCGTTCAAATTCCCGAAGAGGTGAATGCATGAATTACCCGCGCTTGAGCAGAAAGGACCTGGCCGGGAAGGTGATAGACGCCCATTCACACGCGGGCGTGGCGCAGGGTTCGTACGCAAGGGCCGAATACCCTTACGCGCAGACCATAGAGGGGCTTTATTACCGACAGAGGCAGGGCGGGGTGGACGTCAATATCGTCTTTCCCTTCACGGCCGACTTGTATTTCGACCTGAATAAGCTGATTGGCGGCCATCACGTAAAAGCGCGCGCGCCGGTTTCGCCGGTTCCCTTCCAGGCCGAAAACACGCTGCTCCTGCGCGAGGTTTTCGATTATTGCCCCGAAATAAGCCGTCGTTTCCTGCCGTTCATCAGCGTTGATCCCGCGCGCGAGACGCGCGCGCAATTACGCTCTATTGAAAAACTGGCGAAACGCTATCCGGTTTACGGCATCAAGATCAACCCGGTCATGTGCCAGTCACCCGTCACCGCCCTGCTGAAAGAGGGCCAGTGTTTCCTGGCGTTCACGCAGGAACATAATTTGCCCATCCTGATGCACACCTCGTCGGTTCCCGCCGATATTTATTCATACGCAGGCAATGCCTTCAAGGTGATTGAGGCCAACCCCGGCATCAGGTTTTGCCTGGCCCATTGCATCCTGTTTTCAAGGCCCTTCCTGGAGCGCGCGATCGCCTCGCCCAATACCTGGGTTGACACCGCCGCCTTCAAGATCCAGGTTGATTTGTGCCGGGACTTGGCGCGCACGGGCGTCATCAGCCGTCGCGACCTGGTTGAGGCGGATTTTAAAGATTATGATGATGTATTCGCCGCGGTCTGCCGCCGCTACGGGGAGCGCATCATCTGGGGCACGGATTCACCGGCCTATGCCTATATCTGCCGGCGCCAGCTCAGCAAAAGCAAGCGGCAAAATTTTGATTACAAAGGCAGGTATGAGGATGAGGTGGGTTTGCTGCGGAACTCACCGGCGCATGTCAGGCAAAAGATTTCGAACAGAAATACGATCCGCTTTTTGCTGGGGACATGATGCCGTGCAGCGAGGAGTTTTCAATATAAACAGAGCCAGTTTCAAAACAAGAAAGACACGGCAACCCTCCAGTGCTGAGACCAGCTTCGAAGGGCAGGCAGAGTGCCGTGGCTACAAAACAATCATTGATTATTAATGTGTTATGCTGTAGCCGCCCCGCCCGTGTCCGCCATAGCCACCTTGGCGACGGCGGATCTGTCGGGGCGTTCCGGTGAGCTTTGAAATTACCTCAATTACCAGGAGAAAATCATGACCAAAGAAATACGCCTTGGACTCGTCGGCTACGGCCAGGACAAGGACTTGAAAACGGGGGCGGTGGTGGGCGGGCGCGGGGCATCCTTGTTTAAATTGGCCGTGGAAGGTTTGGAAGGGATCGTTCCGGCGGCGGTGTGCGACAATGCGCCGACCGCGCTGGAGATGGCGCGCAAGGCATATCCCGGCGTTGAATTATTTGAGAGCTTTGACGACATGCTCGACCGGGCTGAAATTGACGCCCTATTTGTCGAAACACCGGCCAATTGCCACGTGGCGTTTGTGGAAAAGGCCCTGGCTAAAAATGTCCACGTCCTTTCCGAGATCCCGAGCGTGTATACGGTTGCGGAAGCACAATCATTGTGGGAAAAACACCTGAAGAGCCGCGCAATTTACATGACCGGATCCAATCCGAATTTCTGGGGATTTATTGACGCCGCGGTGGATTTGAAACGCCGCGGGCTTTTCGGCGAACCGATCTACGTGGAAGCCGAGTATATCCATGACTGCCGGCACCTCTGGGCGTTAACCCCGTGGCGCAAGACCCTGGCGCCGATCCATTACTGCACCCATTCGCTGGGGCCCATGCTGCGCCTGATTGACGAGGACCTGGAATGGGTGAGCTGTTTCGACACGGGCAGCCACATCAACAAGGAGGAGGGACAGCACGATTTCATGGCTGCCCTGTTCCGTACCAAATCCAACGTGGTGGTCCGCCTGCTGGTGTCGTTCATCAATGAAATCACAAACCCTTATCATCAGTGCCGGTTTTTCACCACCAAGGGCATATTCGAGCGGACCGCGCCCCAGAATACGTCCATGGGCTTTGTCCCGGCCGAAAACCAGCGCACGTTGTTTCAATCCAAGGACCTGCCGTTTGATCTGAAACGGATGGAATTGCCGGTGGCGGTTATGCCGCCGGCCCTTGCCGGCAATCCCAAGGCCACCGGCCATGGCGGGATTGATTACGCAATGCTGGACGCCTTTTTCAAGGCGATCCGCGGAGGCTTGCCTTCCCCCGTCAGCCTCAGGGACGGCTTGCGCATGTCGCTGCCGGGCATATACGCGGCCGAATCGGCGCGCAAGGGCGGGGAGCTGACTCGAATTCAATATCCATGGTCTGGGAAATAATTCATGATAAGGCAGGAGAAACAGTCATGGCGAAGAAGATTCGTTTGGGGCTGGTGGGATTCGGGCAATACAAGGGCCGTGATGGCAAGGTAGGCGGCGGGCGCGGATCGGGTCTTTTCAAACAGTCCGTGGAATGTTTTGAAGCCGTAGCGCCGGCGGCAGTGTGCGATACGGATCCGGCCGCGCTGGAGATGGCGCGCAAGGCGCACCCCGGCATTGCGTTGTTCGAGAATTTTGACGACATGCTTGCCCGCGCCGGAATTGATGCCCTGATTATCGGCACTCCCGCCACGTGCCATGCGCCTTTTGCGGAAAAGGCCCTGACGAAAAATATCCATGTCCTTTCCGAGATTCCAAGCGTTTGGACCGCCGAGGAGTCTCAGGCCTTATGGGATGCGCACCTGAAAAGCAGGGCAATCTACATGACGGGTTCAAATCCTAATTTCATGGGATATATCGACGCGGCGGTGGATTTGAAGCGCCGCGGCCTTTTTGGCGATCCAATCTTTGCTGAGGCCGAGTATATCCATGACTGCCGGAAACTCTGGGAGCTGACTCCATGGCGCAAGACATTGGCGCCGATCCACTACTGCACCCATTCGCTTGGGCCGTTGCTGCGCCTGATTGACGAGGACCTGGAATGGGCATCATGCTTCGATTCCGGCAGCCACATCAACCGGCAGGATGGCCAGCACGACGTCATGGCGGCCCTGTTCCGTACCAGATCCAACGTGTTGGTCCGCCTGCTGGTGTCGTTCATCAACGAAGTCGGCTGCCATCACCAGTACCGGCTGTTCACCACCAAAGGCAGGTTCGAGAGGACCGCGCCCCATTACACCTCCATGGGGTTTGTGCCGGCAGAAAGCCCGCGCACGCTTTTTTATTCAAAGGATCTGCCTCTTACCAACAACCTGATCGAATTGCCCGTGGCGGAAATGCCGCCGGCCCTGGAAGGTAATCCCAAGGCCACCGGCCATGGCGGGATTGATTACGCAATGCTGGACGCCTTTTTCAAGGCGATCCGCGAGGGCTTGCCTTCCCCCGTCAGCCTCAAAGATGGGTTGCGCATGTCATTGCCCGGAATTTATGCGGCCGAATCGGCGCGCAAGGGCGGTGAGCTGGTCCGGATCAGTTACCCCTGGTCGGAAAACATATAAATGAGGTTCTTTTTCGGAATCCGGGATCAAAGACTTTTTGAAGATTCAATAATGCGCAATATGCATATAACATTTTGTCTTATTGTATCCCTGCTGGTGCTGGCCCTGGCCGGGTGCGACCGAGCCTTTTATGTTTTCAAGGATGGCAGGCCCATGGCCGCGATCCATGTCCCGAAAGACGCTTCGGACGACATGAAAAAGGCGGTTGAGGCGTTCCGGGAAGACGTGCGGCGCGGTTACGGCTTGGATATCCCGGTTGATAGCGCGACAAATTTGCCCGGCCGCATCGAGCTGGTGGTTCAGGAGCGGTCGCTTGAAACGGAAGACGAGACGGTCATTGATTTTTCGTCTGAAAATGTCATGCGCATTACCGGCGGCGAATCCGGGGTCATGCGGGCCCTGTTCCGCCTGCTCGAGGAAGGAGCCGGCGTCCGGTATCTGTACCAGGGAAAATACGGAACCTGGTTCCCGCTCGCGACCGAGCTGGCCATCCCGCGTAAAATCGTTAAATACCACAGCTCCTTCCCCCTGACCCGCTGCTCCCCCCAAACCACCTACCAGACGCGGAAGTTCTGGTGGGGTTGGGAAGTCCGGCTCGGGACGAAAGAGCGCGTGCATTACCAGCACGATCTCTCTAAAATCGCGTTTCCCATTAAGGCTTATCGCGGGACTGGGCCCAAGCCGGATGAGCGGATCTTTCCTGTTCAAAAAGGAGTCCGGTTCCTGCCTTATGAACAGCCGGAGAGCTATAACAACAACCTCTGGCAGCCGTGTTACAGCAGCCAAACCTCCATTGAGGAGGCGGTGAAGAACATCCTGGCGTACCTGAAGGAAAATCCGCGCACAAAATCGCTTTCCCTTGCCGTTAACGACGGCGGCGGTTTTTGTGAATGCGAGGAGTGCCTCAAGCTGGACCAGGGCGGGAAAACCTGCAATTCGATGGGATACCAGCACCGCTCAGCGTCTTATTACCGCTGGCTGAACGAGGTGGTCGGGCGTGTGTCAGGTCAATTCCCCGATGTCGTGTTCGGGTGCCTGGCGTACAGCAATGTCCTTGATCCCCCCGACTTCAAACTGCACCCCAATATAGTGCCGTTCCTGTGCTTTGACATTATGGCCTGCATAGACCCTAAGATCATGGCTGATCGTAAAAAACTCATCCGGGACTGGTCCGAAAAAGCCGGGCGGCTCGGTTTCTGGGGCTACGAATTGGGCGATCTGGCTTTTACGCTGCCGCGCATCAATTTTACGGAAAAACAGGAGATGCTGCGGTATCTGCGCGATTGCGGCGGCGTTGCCGCCATGGCAGAGCGCAGCTATTTTACCGCTAATGAAGGGCCGAAAATGTACCTGTTTTTCAAGCTGCTTGAAAATCCCGATCTGGATCTGGAATCAACTTTGGACGACTGGTGCGCGGCCGCGGTCGGCCGGGAGGCGGCGCCGTACCTGCGGCAATATTACGGGTTCTGGGAGGAATTCTGGCGGACACAGGCAGTCAAAACGCCCTGGTGGCAGAGCCGGCATGCGGTCTATTTGTCTCTGCAGACTTTTGGAACCTACATGTACGCGCTCAATCCGGGCGATATGGCGCACTGCCGGAAGCTGATGGAAAAAGTGCTTGATCTCGCCGGCCGGCACGGAACGCCCGACCAGGCGGAGCGGGCGAAACTTCTCATGCGATGTTTCGAGTGGTACGAGGCCGCCGCCGACGCGTGCGGTGCGGAGATTTTATCGCCGGACGGAACTCTTCCCGATGCCGCCTCAGCGGCCGCGCTGCTGCGCCGCATTCCCCGGGCACAACAGGGCTTTGAAAAATGGATGACGATCCCGGAGAAAACGGAGGATTGGTACGCGTATAGATTGATTGTCGATGCGGGCAAGGGCAACAACGTCGTCGTGGGCACGCTCTCGCCCGTGCTGGAGTTTCTGCCAGATCCGGAGGTTCAGGCTGAATTGAAAAAAATATCGGATAACGGACAATGTTCCGCCACCATCCGGTTTGTGGCCGCCAACATGCTCAAGGGCGCCAGCGGCGACAGTGCCGGCAACCTGGTGGACAATGGCTCGTTCGAAAATGGCGGAGACGATGGGTGGACTCTGTCGCATCCCGTTCATGGCAAGGTCGGTGGCGTGGATGGCATTGCCGGAGGCGGAACGCGCTCGCTCAAATGCGATATCCAGCACGGTAATTTTACGGCGACGAAAGCGGTTCTCAATGCCAGGCCGGACACCGGATACTATTTCGCAGCCCGTATTTTCATTCCCACGAATCAGCCGCCGGGCCTGATTTTGGAAGGGCGCCTGCAATTCTGGGGCAACCCGACCCGCGAAAATGGCGCTATTAATTGCGCCTGGCCGGCGAGCCGGCCGGAAATGCGCCTTGATCCGGGGAAGTGGAATTATGTCTGCGCCATCGTGCCGGGCCATCCCAAGGCCGATTCGGTCAGGCTCTGCGTGCGTTTGTTCAACTTTGAAAACGGGGCCGTGGCTTATATTGATGACGTCCACTTGTTTGAAATGCCTCCGGAGGGCGCGATGGTAAAAAGCGCCGCCAGGTGAACTCCGGATGAGATGCAGAAAAAAGAAATGAAAAAATCATGAACGATATGGGCAGCATGGCGGCGGATTTCACGGGCGGATGGGTGAACGCGCGCGAGCACGGCGCTTCCGGGTCAGAATTCCAGGCTGCCGGCAAAATCCGGGCCGGTTCAAATGAAATCGAACTTGAAAATACGGGTGATTTCAAGATCGGCCAGGAGGTAACGATTTCCCGTTGCCATTTGCATCACTATGGCACAATCTACGGCCTGCGCGTCTACGGGGACTCAACCCCAATCACTGATGAAGTCGAGTTGCGCGGGCTGGACGCTGAAAAAGCCTGGCAGACTTTTATCATTCATTTTGACCGGACCAGCCCGGTAACCTTTCGTTGGATGGCGGTGGATCCCGCTTATCAGACTCTCGCCACGACCCGGCCGGTCATTCACCGGCATTGGCGCTGGCAGGGCGAGGATCTCCCGGTTAACACTGAATGGCTGACGCTGGCCGATGGCGTGCAGATGCGGTTCAAAAAACTGGACTGGCTTCCCGGCCAGTGCATCGCTTTCCACGCGCGCAACCGGCTCCTGGCCAGGATTGCCGCCATCCGGGGCAGGACGCTGGTTTTGAGCGAACGCGCAAATCTCGGCAGCTCCGGGGCGATAATGCGCCATCACGACCAGCTCGCGCTTCAGTCTGCCCTTGACCGCGCCATTGCGGAGCGGAAGGGGTTGTTCATCCCCGCCGGCCGGTACCGGCTCAACAGGGGGCTGTGTGTCCGGAATGCCTCGGTAAGGATTGAAGGCGCGCACCGGGACCATGTTACGCTTGACGTCAGCGAGGATCATGCCTCCGCCTTCTGGCTGCTGGGCGGGCGGGATGTCGTGATCCGGAATCTCGGCATGGCCGGGCACACGGGTTTCATGGAGCTTCCCGCCGCATCTTTCAAGACGGCCGCCGGGGTCGCGTTCTGGCCCGCAACCGATATGAGAATCAAGGGCTGCGCGGCGGTCAAGTTTGCCGGCACCGAGCATGTTTTGTTCGAGGACCTGAAATGCGTGCGCATGGCGGCGGAGGCCTTTTATTCGCAGGGCCCGGACCGGTACGGGGAAAACCGGCACGGCATGGCGCCGCCCGGTGAGAATCCGGAACCGCTTAAGCAATATACCCGCTCCTGCATTTACCACCGCTGCCTGGTCAGCGACTGCGCGTTCAATGCCTTCAACAACAACGACCATGCCGAGAACACAAGCATCCTGCACTGCCACGTGGAGCGCGCAACCAATTTCTGCGAAAACGCCAGCCGTTTCACGCGCATCATCGGCAATTACGTCCTGGACGGCTGCGCCACCAGCGTTCACAGCGGCCGGACGGGCGATGACGACCCGCACAAAATCGGGCCAACCCAGGCCATCATTGCGGATAATGTGTTCGAAGGCGGAACATACAATGGCGGGGTGGCGGTCGGCAACAGCGCCAACCAGGTTGTAATCGCCAACAACCTCTTCGTGGGCTACAGCAAGGAATCGGCGGTGTTTGTCCTCGGCGGCCGGCGTGTGATTGTAACGGGCAACCACATTGACCTGACGCGGCTTGGGGATAACCCCGATAACGAGCGCTGCGGCATCTGCGTTGAAACCTCCAACGTGACGGTTGCGGACAATCATGTTTATGTGCGCGGCGAGCGTTCGGATAAAGTCACCGGTATCCATGTTGCCGACCATGCCGTCAACATCCACATCCACGACAACCTGGTGGAAAATTGCCATTGCGGGTTTCTCAACGGCGCCCGGGTGTATGTTCCGCCGGCCGGCAGGGGAGGGGTCGAAACCAAAAAATACCAGTTTGAATTCCATCACACGGAGTCCGAAGTGGTGGAAATGCCTGGGCCCCGAGCGTTCCGCGAGAAGGCATTGCCGTTCCGGTGCGATGACGGCGCGCCTTACCGCGGCTGGAGCCTGCGCTGGCTGACGGGGGCGAGGGCGGGGGAAACCATGACCATTGAAAATTACAGCGCAAAGGAGCGTAAGATCACGTTAAAGGAATCATTTACCCCCCGAGCCGGGGATAAATTTGCGGTCTATCCCGGCCGGGCAAACTGGCAGATTCATCACAATACCTTCAGCGATTGCGCGGTTCCCATGGCCGTGGATCTTTTCAGCCTGGAAGGCGTCCGGATTGAAAGCAACGCGATGTAGGCGGACGCGCATTTCCCTATAATTATCTTTTCAATTCGAACGGATATGCTATTCATTCCCACGGTCGTTTCATCTAAAAGGCTTTATGCGCGCAATCATTCTTTCAATCGGCGACGAACTGATCCTCGGTCAGGTCACCGACACCAACGCGGGCTGGCTGAGCGCGCGGCTGGTGGAGCACGGTATTGTGCCCGAATATCACGAGACCGTTGCGGATGATTTGAACGCGATTGTTGCTTCCGTCAGAAGGGCGGCGTCGGGCGCGGGCCTGGTCCTCATTACCGGCGGCCTTGGGCCGACCAGGGATGATTTGACGCGGGAGGCGCTGGCGCACGTGCTTAAGGTCCCGCTGGTTCTGCACAAGCCATCGCTGGGGACCCTGCGTGAATTTTTCAAGAAACGCGGGCGGGTCATGTCAGAAAGCAATACTGTCCAGGCTATGTTCCCAAGGGGCGCCCGGGTATTGGATAACCCCGTCGGCACGGCCCCGGGGTTTTCGGCCCGGATCGGCCGGGCCGCCATTGCGGTCATGCCCGGGGTGCCGCGCGAAATGCGGTTCATGTTCGCCAGGCACGTTGTCCCGCTGCTGGGAAAGCGGCGCGCCGGCGCGGTACTGACGGCCAGGATAAATGTTTTCGGAATGGGGGAATCGGTGGTGGGCGAAAGGCTGGGGGAGCTGATGCGCCGCGACCGCAACCCGCTCGTGGGCACCACCGCGTCCGACGCGGTCATTTCCGTCAGGATTCGCGGCGAATTCGCAAGCAACCTCTCTGGCAAACTTGCCATGCGGCGGACTGTGGCCGAGGTCAAGCGGCGCCTGGGTGATTGCATTTTCAGCGAGGGCGACGTGACCCTTGCGGCCGCGGTCGGCAAACTGCTGGCTGTCAGGCGCAAGACGCTTGCCACCGCCGAAAGCTGCACGGCCGGCTTGCTGGGGGCGATGATTACCGAAACGCCGGGATCAAGCCGTTACTATGCCGGCGGATGGGTTGTTTATTCCAATAAGATGAAGTCGGCCTGCCTTGGTGTCCCGGCGGATTTGGTCCGCCGGCATGGGGCGGTCAGCGAGGCGGTGGCGCGCCGGATGGCGGAGGGCGCTTTGAAAATGGCTCGTTCGGATTATGCCCTTGCCATCACGGGGATAGCCGGTCCGGGGGGAGGCGCGCCGGGAAAGGAAGTCGGCATGGTCTGGATCGCGCTGGCGGTAAAGTCGGGCGGGCGGGTTGCCGTTTCCGCTGAAAAATTTTTATTTCCCGGAGAAAGGGCCCTTGTCAGGGATAGATCGGCCAAGGCGGCCTTGGACATGTTGAGGCTGGCGATGGTTCGCGCCTGACAATCCTTGCGTAAAACCGGTTTTGGACAAAATGAATTTGGTCAGTTACATTGCGCCCGGCGCGCCGGCCACGAGGCGGCCGGCCGGAGGCGACGAGGCTTACATGCGTCCCGAGATCGGCTTTACGCCGGCCTGGTATCGGCGGCACCTGGGCATTGATTTCGGCGAGAAATTCCACGGGGATCCCGCCTGCCGCCGCCAGGCCGTGGTTAAGATGCGCTCCGAATTGAAACGGCGTTTTGCCGGCACTGCCATCGGCGGACTAAACGGGCCCGAAGCGCCCCTGGACATTCTTACCGGCGTTCACGGCGCCTGCACACTTGCGGCAATCTACGGCCTGCCGCTCGTCTATGCCGAAAACAACTGGCCCAACGTCGCCCACCGTTATTTAACCGATGCGCAAGTTGCGCGCCTCGATCCGCCCGACCTTGGCCGCAATGAATTTTTTTGCGGTTTGCTGGAGCAAGTGGACTGGATTAAACAGCGCGAGGGGCATGTGGAAGGTTACATCAACTGGCAGGGTATCCTGAACAATGCCCACCGGCTGCGGGGTGAGGAGCTCTTTGCCGACCTGGCGACCGAGCCGGAGCGCTGCCGGCATCTGTTTGGCTGCATTTGCGAAACCATGACGGCCGCCATCCGCCTTCTGCACGAACGCCAGGGCCTGCCCGCCGGACGCCGGTTTGTCACGGCCAGCAATTGCCTGGTCAATATGATTTCACCGGAAACTTATGCCGATTTGCTTTTTCCATTCGACCTGAAACTGGCCGGTATTTACGGCTGCCTCGGCATCCATAACTGCGCCTGGAATGCTTCGCCTTACCTTGAGACCTATTCGCGTCTGCCCGGGCTGGGCTATATTGACATGGGACTAGGCTCCGATCTTGCCAAGGCAAAACGGCTTTTTCCTGAAGCCCGGCGGGCTCTCATGTATACCCCCATGGATCTGGCTTCCAAAAGCTCCGCCGCGCTCCAGGCTGATTTTGAGAAAATCGCCGGTGATTTTGCCCCGTGCGACGTGGTTATCGCCGATATTGAAGCAGGCGTTCCGGACGCGCGCATCCTGGAAGCTGTTGCATTGTGCCGGCGCTTGTCCGAAGGCCGCTAGCGCATAAAGGAGATAAAAGGAGTCATGAATAAGCATAAGATCCCAAGACCCCTGTGCGGCATCGTCCCCCCCCTGATTACGCCCCTGAAAGACCGCGACACGCTCGACTTGGAAGGAATGGAAAATCTGGTCGAGCATGTCCTGACCGGTGGCGTCCAGGGCCTTTTCATCATGGGCACCACCGGTGAAGGGCCAAGTCTCAGCTATCGCCTGCGCCGGGAGTTGATTGCCGCCACCTGCCGCTGCGTGCGCACTCGCGTGCCGGTGCTGGTGGGCATCTCCGACACGGCCTTTGCGGAGTCCTTGGGTATTGCGCGCTGCGCGGCCGAGGCTGGCGCGGACGCCCTCGTGGTGGCTCCGCCCTATTACATGCCTGAAGGTCAGCCCGAGCTGCGCGAATATCTGGCGCACCTTCTGGCTGAATTGCCTTTGCCGCTCTTCCTTTACAACATGCCGCCGCTGACCAAGGTGAATTTCGAGCCCGAGACCGTGCGCTGGGCCATGGACCAGGAAAACATCCTGGGCCTCAAGGACAGTTCCGGCAGCATGATTTACTTCAACCAGGTGCGGATGCTTCTGAAGCGGCGCCCTGAATGGACGCTCCTCATCGGCCCGGAGGAGCTTCTGGCCGAATCGGTCCTTCTCGGCGGGCACGGCGGCGTAAGCGGCGGGGCGAATGTGTTCCCGCGCCTCTTTGTGGAGCTATACCGCGCGGCGCGGTCGGGCAACCTGAAACGCACGCGCGCTTTGCAGGCCCTGGCGCTGCAGGTGGGCGAAAAAATTTACCACATCGGACAGCATCCTTCGGCGATCATCAAGGGCATCAAGTGCGCCCTGGCGTGCCTGGGGGTCTGCGATGATTTCATGGCCGAGCCCTTTCACAAGTTCCGTGCCCCGGAGCGCCGGATGATTGCCAAAGCCATGCGGGAGCTTGTGCCGCTGATTAAACGTAAAACTTGAATTAATCGGCGCATGTTCGTAATTGAATTTTCCAGATAATGCAGTTAATTTCAAAACTCACAAGACACGGCGGCGGCTCGTACTACGTAGCGAATGAACCTTTCGCTTACTTCGCAGAGTAGTAAGCGCCGTGGCTACAGGCAATGCTCATTTATTGTAAATATATTACGCTGTAGCCGCCCCGCTCGGTCGGGGCGCC
>Ga0172371_10008058_pt1 | contig 14826 bp, 9 predicted proteins | sample Lak12m_FD_114543 | JGI IMG/M metagenome (GOLD analysis project Ga0172371, IMG submission 114543) | Freshwater microbial communities from Kabuno Bay, South-Kivu, Congo - kab_022012_12m | ecosystem: Environmental > Aquatic > Freshwater > Lake | place: Democratic Republic of the Congo: South-Kivu... | reverse complement strand
ATATTATTGAGGGGTTAAATCAGGCAGCCGGGGACCCGGCAAATCATCGCTATGCGCTGGATCAGGGTATGCCTGTATTACGCCAGGCGATCGCCTCCTGGTATAAATCCAGGTTCAATGTCAATCTGAACCCTGATACTGAGATATTGCCTTTGATCGGGTCAAAAGAGGGGATTGCGCATTTTCCTCTGGCTTTCCTGAACGCGGGGGACATTTCCCTTATTCCCGATCCCTGCTATCCTCCCTATAAAGGCGGGACTATCCTCGCCGGCGGGTCAGTGCAGCTTATGCCCTTGCTTGAGGAAAATAATTTCCTGCCGGATCTAAAACGCATACCGTTTTTAGCGCGTAAAAAAGCAAAGATCATCTTTGTGAATTATCCGAATAACCCGACCGGCGCCTGCGCCGGAGATGAATTTTTCCGGGAGCTGATCGATTTCGCCAAAAAAAATAAGATCATCGTGGTTTCGGATCTGGCCTATTCGGAAATGATTTATGACGGATATAAAGCGCCCAGCCTGCTTGAATTTCCCGGGGCCAAAGATGTGGCTATCGAATTCCACTCATTGTCTAAAACCTATAACATGACCGGCTGGCGCCTGGGCTGGGCCTGTGGAAATCCCCGGTTGGTCGCGGCTTTAGGCAAGGTGAAATCAAACATTGATTCCGGGGTGTTTTCGGCTATCCAGCTGGCTGGAGTTGCCGCGCTTTCCACAGGCCAGGATTTCACACGCAAGATGTGCCAACTGTACCAGGAGAGGAGGGATATCCTGGTTGAAGGATTAAGGTCTCTTGGTTGGCAGGTAACTAAACCAAAGGCAACATTCTATCTCTGGATAAAAATTCCCGGAAATACCGATTCCATAAGCTTTGCCTCCCGGCTGCTTAATGAAGTTGATATCGTGGCTACTCCGGGAGTAGGTTTTGGAAAGTACGGCGAAGGTTATATCCGCATGGCCCTGACTGTCCCAAAAGAGAGGATAAAAGAGGCTTTAGAGCGGCTGAAGAAAATATCTTAAATGGCGATCTGTTATCTCGGTGCCGGTTCAAACCTGGGCGATCGCAGAAAGAACATAAAGTTGGCTGTTAAAAAGATCAACGCGCTCAAAAACACCTCCGTGCTTAAAGAATCCAGGATCATTGAAACTGCCCCCTGCGGAGGCCCTGCCGATCAACCTGATTTCTTGAATGCCGCGTTAAAGATCGAAACTAAACTCCCCCCGATAAGCTTACTGAAAGAACTCAAAAAAATAGAAAATGACCTGGGCAGGATAAAAGGTGTGCGTTTCGGCCCCAGGATCATTGACCTGGATATTTTGCTTTACGGGGACAGGGTAATGCACGCTAAGAAGCTGGCTATCCCGCACCCGCGGCTTTTTGTCCGGGATTTTGTAACCAGGCCATTACTTGAGGTTTTATGAAAGTTTTCCGCAGCTCCGAAAAACTAAGCGCCGCGATAAACAGGATAAGGGGAAATGAAAAAAGCGTAGGTTTTGTGCCTACGATGGGCGCCTTGCATGCCGGGCATTTAAGCCTGATCAAGCAGGCAGCCAAAGATAATAATACGGTTGTGGCCAGTATTTTCGTAAATCCCGCTCAATTCGGGCCGAAGGAAGACCTGAAAAAATATCCCAGGCCCATTAAGAAGGATCTTGAGCTTTGCCGCAAGGCCGGAGTTGATTTTATATTTCTCCCCGGTAATAAAATCATGTATCCTCAAGGTTACTCTACTTTTGTCAATGTTGAGGGATTAAGCCAAGTGCTTTGCGGGGCTGCTCGTCCCGGGCATTTTCGGGGGGTAACTACCGTAGTTGCCAAACTGCTTAATATTGTCCGGCCGGATGTGCTTTATCTCGGGCAAAAGGACGCTCAGCAGGCGCTTATAATCGCCAGGATGATCAAAGATCTGAATTTTCCGGTCAAGGTCAAGGTTATGCCTACTATACGAGAAAATGACGGATTGGCATTGAGTTCCCGTAACGCATATTTAAGCAAAAAAGAAAGAAATGACGCGGTAGTTTTATCTAAAGCCCTGCTTCTTGCTCAAACTTTAATTGATAACGGCCAGCGCCAGGCAGATAGAATTATAAGCAGGATTAAGCAGCTTATTTCAAAAAAGAGGTCAGCCAGAATAGATTATGTCAGCATCGTGGATTTAGAGAATCTAATGCCTTTGAAAAAAATAAAACCGGGCTGCCTTATTGCTTTAGCGGTAAAAATAGGAAGAACTCGGCTTATTGATAATATATATGTCTAAAAAGACTAAACTTAGGATCGGGATTGTTGGTTGCGGGGCGATCGGCGGCTCGCTGGCAAAGGAGATAGTTTCGAATTTCTCCAAAGATGCCAGTTTAGCTGCTCTTTATGATATAAGGCCGGAAAAAAGCCTTGACCTTGCCAGGAAGCTAAGAAAAAGCGTTAAATTATGCGCGGCTAACCTGAATAATCTAATTAAAAGATCAGAGCTGGTTATTGAGGCATCTTCAGCCAGGGCTTCCTGGGAGATCAGCCGTAAATGTTTGTCCGCCGGCCGTGATATTATGGTGATGAGTGTCGGCGGCATGGTCGGACATCCGGGCAGTTTACAATCATTGGCTGGGAAGAATAATGCTAGGGTTTATTTTCCCAGCGGCGCTATCTCAGGGATTGATGCCCTGAAAGCCGCCAATATCGGGAAGGTGCGTAAGGTGGTCCTGACTACGCGCAAGAACCCGGCGGCATTCAGGGGGGTTGAATATGTGGCTAAAAGGTTTAAGCTCGATGGTTTGAAAAAAGATAAGCTCCTGTTTTCAGGGAGTGCATCCAGCGCGGTGAAGTATTTTCCGCAAAATATAAATGTGGCGGCTGTCCTGGGGTTAGCGGGAATAGGGATGCGTAAAACACAGGTGCGTATTATTGCCAGTCCTCATACAGCCAAGAACATCCATGAGGTCCAGATCCTATCCGACGCGGCCTCGATATTCACGCGCACCGAGAATATCCTGCACCCGCAGAATCCCAAGACCAGTTACCTTGCGGTGCTGGCGGCAATAGCGACTTTAAAGCAGATTTTGCAGCCGATAAAAATCGGCACGTAATCAAACAAAAGGAAAGGGGGTGAATCAAAAAATGGCAGAGAAAATAATGAAAGTAGGAGTAAAGAGGGAGAAAGGTTATCTCTATTACATTGACAAGCAGGGTGATGTCTCTTGCGCCAAGATGGCCAGAGGCAACAAAAAGGGAGGTAGCCCCAAGAAGGTGGCAAAATGCGGTATCAAAAGAAAAGCAGGCTACCTTTATTTCCTGGATAAGAAAGGCGACGTCTCTTGCGCCAAGATGAAGAGAGGCGGAAAGAAGAAAAAGAAGTAAGTAGTTTCCACATAAGCCCCGCCCTTAGAAATAAGGGCGGGGCCTATTTATTCCGTTTTCCATCCCAACCTTATTATTTATTGCATGATCTTAATAAATCCAAAATCAACTAAATTCGGCATATTCCAAAGATACGTTCCCCTAAGCGTCCCTATCGGCCTGGGTTATCTTGCCGCATATCTCCTGATGAACGGGAGAAAAGCCGAAGTAGTAGATGAGCATATCGACCCCTTGTCCAGGCAGCTGGTGAACAGCCTGCTGGAGAATTTATCTCCCCCCTATATATTCGGCATCTCAACTTTAACCGCCTGCGCCCAAAGAAGCTATGAAATTGCCGGACAGATAAAAGATTGGTACCCCGATTCTATAATTATCCTAGGGGGGATACATCCTACCGTCTTGCCGGAGGAGGCGCTGGGAAACAGGGCAGTTGATTTTGTCATAAGGGGGGAGGGGGAGGAGATATTGCTGGAATTATACGACGCGATAAAAAACAGGAAAGACCATTCGCGGATAAAAGGGCTCTCGTATAAAAGCGGCGGCAAATTCATCCATAATCCGCCTGCCGAGCTGCCTGTTTTGGAGGATTTTCCTCCTTTTCCTTATCATCTTTTTGAGAAAGGCCTCGGGAAATACAATTTCAGCTTTATTTCAAGCTCAAGGGGCTGCCCGTATGATTGTATATTTTGCAGCCAAAGGAGCATATCCGGCAAGAAGTTCCGCTACGTGCCTGAAAGGGTTGTCCTGGATCAGATAGAGCTGCTTGTAAATAAGTATGAACAGGGGCATATTAATTTCGTTGACGACAACTTTACGGCGGATAAGCAAAGAGTGATCCGCTTATGCCGGGGCATCAGGGAGAAGGGCCTGCAAAAGAAAGCCAGTTTTGACTGCCAGACCAGGGCTGACGCGGTTGATGATGAGCTCCTGATCTCGCTAAAGAGCTCGGGGTTCAGGATGATAAATTACGGCCTGGAGACGGCCTCGGAGAGGTTGATGGTGCTGTTGAACAAGAAAGAGACAGTGGCCGATAACATCGCGGCGGTCAAGCTTACCAAGAAATACGGCTTCGGCGTATCCGGGACCTTCATCTTTGGCCTGCCGACAGAGACCAGGGAGGAGCGATGGCAGGCCTATAAGCTGGCCAAGGAGCTTGACCTGGATTATGTAAGGTTCAATAATCCTACCCCTTATCCGGGAACGAAGTTATATGAAATAGCCAAAAGCGAGGGCCGGCTCTTCGTGGAAGAAGGGTGGGCTAATCTCAACGCCTGCGCCTCACTGGTGCAGGATAGCCTCGCGGAATCCCGGCTGCCTTACTTTCCCGAAGGGTGCGAAGAAAATGAACTGAAAAGAGATATCATCAGGGCCAACCTCTTTTTTTCGCTTAGGCCGATAAAGGTCTTTAGGCTGTTAGTCAAAAGGATCGGGCCTGCGGGATGGTTTTATCTTCCTCCCCGCTGGTATTTGAACCCGAAAGAATGGTGGTGCCTGGTTAAATTGGGCGCCAGTTTATCGAGGTCATTGGCAAAAATTTATTTATGAAGATAAGCACAAAGACTAAAGAGGTCATCGGGGTAGCGGCGGTAATGCTGGGGATACTTATCCTGCAGTGGAGTTTGTGGGTCTCCGGCAAGCGGATGGTCAGCCACGACAGCATTATATGGTTCGGCGTTTTCTCCTATTTTTTTGACTGCCTGCGGCATGGGATCCTGCCCCTATGGAACCCCTATATGAACTGCGGGGAGGTATTCTTTTTGAATATACATGTCCTGCACCTATGGGACCCTTCAACACTGCTCCTGGTCTTTATGGGAAAGTTCTTTAGGATCAACAGCTTGACCATTTATCAGCACGATCTATTATTGCGCTACCTGATCTTTATTTCCGGAAGCTACCTTTTCTTCAGACGCCTGGCAAAATACAGGTTCAGCGCTTTCTTCGCTTTCATTGTTTTGTCATTCTCGGCCCTTTGCAGCTCGTACCTCAAACAGCACGGTTTTGTCCTTTGTTTTTACACGCTTCCCTGGATCTTATTTTTTTCCTTTAAATTCCTGGAAGAAAAACAGGCAATGTCATTCTTCTGGCTGTCTTTCTTTTTGGGGATGGCATTTTCTACCTCCGGCTACCATATAATGTATCTCGTTGTTTCCTGGGCGGTATTGCTTGCCTGTATTTTTATTTCCAAGGGCTTCACCTGGCCTAAAAGCGGATTTTCGGCAAATGACCGTAAGATCATATTCGGGGCTATCGCGATATTCCTGCTTCTTTCCTTGAATTTGATCCCGGTCTTCCTGACATATATCCGATATACGGTGCCGGATGTCAGGATGATCGAAGCCCCGAGTGCCGCCAACAGCTATCCGGCGGATTTCTTCAACTTGTTTACCCCATATTCCTTTATGCTGCATTTTGAAATGATCTATTTCAGGTCGATCCATGTTTCGGAAGCATTTTTGTACATCGGCTTGATCCCGCTGTTTCTGGCTATAGTCGGCTTATTCTACTCCCGCCATAAATACAGGATCGGCTTTACGCTGGCTTTGGGTATCACGCTATTATTGATGCTCGGCCCCAAGTTCGGGCTGTTAAAGTTATTCTCTTATTTTTTCCCCTTCTTTTTTATAGTCAGGAATACCCATATCTTTGCCACTTTTTTTATTTTTTGCCTGATTTATTTTACCTGTATCGGCACTGACGTAATAATCGAGCGGATAAAAAACCCGGGATCGGAAAGAGGATTACCCAAAGGGTGGGTCCTGTTCGTCATTTTGATCAGCGTAACGGCCGTTTTGATCAACCGTTATGTGTTGGCGGTCTTCCGCGCTCCATTGGCCCAGTTCCCGGAACGTTATAAGGCCGTATCTTTGATACTGGGGGGGGATTTTGCAACGCTCTTGAATAATATATTCATCCGTTCCTATCACAATATCTTTTTATTTATAGCCTCCGTATTAGCGGTATTTTTCGTTTTTAAAAGCCCGAAGATAAAACTGAAGTTCAAATATTCTATGCTGGTCTTCCTGGTGCTTGCGGATCTTTTTTTGTTTAACGCTGCCCTCTACAGGTTTACGACTATGCCGAAGGCCGACCTTTCTTTGTGGCCCAAGGAGAAGGTGGCTTATAATGACATAAGGCTGCCGCTTATGCTGCCCAGGTATCCTTTTCTTGGTTTCGCTCCGGCGATGCAAAGGATATTCTCCGCCTCCAGCTCCAGGATACCGGGGATAACCACGCATTTTTACCAGATGAAGGATTTCTTTGATTTCGAGAACAACAAAATGGTGCCTCCTGAAACCAAAGAGATCTTTATGGGGGTAACGGCTGAGAGGATGAAACTAATAAGCGGGGCGATTGTCTTGCCGCTTGAGCGCCAGGCCCGGGAATGCGCCAGGCTTGATGAGAAGATAACCCGGAGGGTAGTATTTATCGAGGAGGAGCCCCCGGAAAGATTTTCAAAACTAAAAATACCGCCGGAAAATATCGCGGAGAGCCGGATTGTCAAGGGAACGGTTAATATCCTGGGATTTGATCCCAACAGCATGCTTTTGGAGGTGGATCCAGAAGAGGATTGCGTATTTTATTACAGCGATGGGTTCGACAGCTCCTGGAGGGTTTTTATAGACGGCAAGGAGGATAAGATTTATAGGGCCAACATGGCCTTTAAAGCGGTTATGCTCGAAAAAGGCGCGCATATTGTGCGCCTTACTTACGATCCCCGGTTCTATAAAATAACCCTGTTTTTATATTTTGCGGGCCTATTGCTGGCAGCTGCCATGCTTCTATGGAGATCTCTATTCAGGAAGGGCGTTAAATGAAAGTTTGTTTTGTCCAGAAGCAGACCTTCCCGTATTTCGGGGTCATGGCGCTTTCCGGCTGCCTAAAGAAACAGGGCTATGAAACCGATATCGTGATAGATGCCTGCGAAAAAGACGCGGTTTCGGCCTTAAAAAAAACTAAACCCGATTTGATCGCTTTTTCCGTATTGTCAAACGAGCATGCCTGGCTCCGGCAGCTATCCTCGGAACTAAAAAGAGAAATCCCCGCTGTTCCCATAGCCGTGGGAGGAGTTCATGCGATTCTCTATCCGGAGGAGGTCTTGGCGCTCCCCGGTGTAGATTATCTCTGCCGGGGGGAAGGGGAATCTTCATTTACGGAGCTGGCCCGCCGGATCGCTTTAAAGAAACCAGCTGCCGGCATTTCGGGCATTTGGCGTAAAGAGAATGGAAAGCCCCAGATGTTAGGCGTCAGCCCTTTAACCGGAGAGCTGGATTTATTTTTTGAAGACCGTTCCCTTTATTATGAACGTTACCCCAAACTGGGTAAGCTGGCCTTAAAGGTTTTTATGTCTTCGCGCGGCTGCCCGTTCCACTGCTCTTTTTGCGCTAATTCCTCGATTATGCGGGTCTTTGAGGGGAAGGGAGAATATATACGCAGGAAGTCAGCGCGGCATTTTGTGGAGGAGATAAAGCGGGTTGTCAGCGATTATCCCGCGGCTTCCCTGTTTTTTGCCGATGACCTCTTTGCCGTGGATGCCGCCTGGCTTCGGGAATTCGGGCCTTTGTATAAGAAAGAGGTCAACCTTCCCTATATATGCACAGCCAGGATCGACCTGCTTGAAGAGGAGCATGCCCGGCTGCTTAGCGATTCAGGATGCCATACCGTAAGCTTCGGCGTGGAAACAGGGAATGAATTATTGCGCAAGAACCTACTTAATAAAACCATAAGCAATAAACGCATATTTGAGGGAGCCCGGATCATCAAGAAAATGGGCATCAAGATACAAACTTCGAATATGTTCTGCCTGCCCGATGAATCGGTTGAGGACGCGCAGGCGACGGTTGACCTGAATATCGCCATCGGCGCCGATTATATGTTTACGACAGTCATGCTGCCCTTCCCGGGGACCGCCTTAGCGGAGCATTGCGTGGAAAAAGGGCTGCTCAAGAAGGAATATTCTTTTGAGGATATCCCCAATTCATTTATCCAGGATTCGGTGTTATCTTTGAAGGATAAGGAAGTCCTGCTTAATATTCACAAAGTCGCCCATCTTTGCCTGCGTTTTCCCCGCCTGAAACCGTTCCTGATGCGTATCGCTAAAAAGGTCAAGTGCAGGCAGTTGTTTTTATTTCTCTGGCTCTCCGGGACTTTTATCAGGTTCAGGGATGAGAGGCAGCTTACTTTGTGGAGGACAGCCCGTTATCTTTGGGAGTACCGCAAGGGCTTATAAAGGTAAATTGCATGGAAAGAATAGATAAATTTCTTCAAAAATGGGACAGGCACCTGCTCTGGGCCTCCATTCTGTCGTACATCCTTGTTTTCGGGTATTTGTGTTTTCTGAAATACCACTCATTCAACTATCTGGACTGGGATCTGGCCAGCGATGTGATCGTGCTCCGGAACAGCGCCTGCGGCAGGCTTCTATATTACCCCTTCCTGGAGCAGATAATCTTCGGGGCCCATTTGTATCTAATAATATTCCTGATCTTGCCGGTATACGCGCTCTTCCAGACTCCTTTGACGCTTCTATTCCTGCAAAGCATATTCCTGGGGCTGGCGGCTTACCCGCTATATCTTCTAGCCAGGCGCAGGCTTAAATCTGCATTCTCCCTGGCTATAGCCGTTGCCTATCTATTATACCCTTCGGTGGGATATATGAATTTGTTCGAGACGCATTTTGATATATATGAGATATTTTTTCTTTTCTTTGCCTTGTATTATTTTGAAAAAGAGAATTTTAAAAGATTCCTTGTTTTTATAATATTAGCCATGTCCTGCAAGGAAAATGTCAGTTTAGCGGTAACGATGCTCGGCATTTACGCCTTGATCCGGAAAAGGCCAAAAAAATGGGTCTTAACCCCCTTGTTGGCAGGCGCCTCCTGGTTCCTATTATCGGTAAAGCTGATAATCCCGCATTTCGCCAAAGACGCCGGATTGTATCAGGGCGGGTTCATATTCAGCCACTATTATAAGCACCTGGGCGGTAATTTCTTAGAGATGGTTAAAACCATCATCCTCCACCCCGTAGGCACCGCTCTATTTGTTTTTAGCCCTCCCAAGATAATTTATATCCTTCAATTGTTTATGCCGGCCGGATTCCTGGGGCTGTTGAGCCCGCTGGCCTTACTGCCGGCTGCCCCGATTTTCGCGCAGAATTTATTATCTTCGGCGCCTAACCACTCTTTGATTTATTATCAATATACGGCTTTACTTATCCCGTTCATATTCTTTTCGGTGATCCAGGGCTTTTCCAGGCTGCTGCGTTACAAACCGGTTATCAGGAACCAGGGGGTTTTATTATTCTGCTTTTTCGGGTTTGTTATTTTTTCCGGGATCCATTTGGCTGCCCCGCAATTCAATATCATTAAGCGCGCGCACAGGTACCAGCTTGACGATCTTAGCCGGCAAAAGGAGAGGCTGGTGAGTCTGGTGCCGCAAAATTCACCGGTTATCGCCACTTTTCAATTTTTACCGAAATTGGCCAACCGGCAGGATCTCTATTCCCTGCACTTTATAGCGATGGGTTACAAGATGTATACGAATGTCAGCTATGAGGCGCCTAAGAACCTTGAATACGCTTTGATAGATTTTAACGAGCCTTTTCTACTGAAGGCATTTTTCCCTCCGCCGGCCGCAGGCAATATCCGGGATTTTCTTGAAACAGGAGATTGGAGGGTTTTTGCCGCCTTTGATGATACGGTCTTATTCAGAAAGGGATATAAGCAGGGAGAGCGGCTCTGCGAAGAGGTAGCTAACCCCAAAATAGCTCATCCACTTAACCTGGTTTTAGATAACGGGATCATTTTCCTGGGCTATGACCTGGTGGATGATAAAATATCCGGCAAGAACCTCCTGCATCTGGTATACTATTGGAAAAAGATAAAAGAAGGCAATCCTCCCCCGGGGTTCCTTATCCGCTTCTCAAGCCAGTCCGGCAATATCAGCTTTGTAAAAAGCCATGTTTTCGGATACAGGGCATATCTTCGGGATGAATGGAATCAAGGCCAGATCATGAAAGAGCACCACTATATCCTGCTTCCTCAGGGGGCGGAAAAAGAGAGCTACAGGATCGATTTCGGTCCGTTTATTAATTAGAGGCAGCGCAATGTCAAACGAGAGCATAATTATCCGCGGGGCAAAAGAGCATAATCTAAAGAATATAAACCTGGACCTGCCGCGCAACAGACTGATCGTTATCACCGGATTATCCGGTTCCGGCAAATCCAGCCTTGCCTTTGATACGATCTATGCCGAGGGCCAGAGGAGGTTCGTAGAGAGCCTTTCCAGTTATGCCCGGCAGTTCCTGGAGCAGATGCAGAAGCCGGATGTTGAATTTATATCCGGATTATCTCCGGCCATTGCCATTGAACAGCGTTCTGCCGCAGCTAATCCCCGCTCAACGGTTGCCACCCAGACCGAGATCTATGATTATTTAAGGTTATTGTTCGCCAGGATCGGCAGGGTCTATTGTTATAAGTGCTCCTCGCCTATTGAAAGGCAGAGCGCTCAGGAGATAGTTGAGACTATCCTTAAGTCCTGCGCAAACAGCGATGTCCAGATCCTCTCTCCCGTGATCAGCGGCAAAAAGGGGGAGCATAAAGATATCTTTCTGCAGGTGCGCAAAGCCGGATTTGTCCGGATCAGGGTTGACGGCAAGTTCTATGAGCTCGGCGATAAGATAAAACTGGCAAAATATAAGGCGCATAATATTGAAGTAGTGGTTGACCGCCTGAAGATCAGGCAGGAGGCCGGGAAGCGGCTTACCGATTCCGTGGAGACCGCGCTCAAAACAGGCAAAGGCATGCTTATTGTAAGTAGGGAGGGGAGTAAGGACGCGATCTTTAGCGAAGAATATGCTTGCTCAAAATGCGGCATAAACTACGCGGAGTTACAGCCGCGCAATTTTTCATTTAATTCCCCCTATGGAGCCTGCCCTGAATGTAACGGCTTGGGCACTAAGCTTGAGTTTGACCCGGAGCTGATCATCCCGGATAAGGCCAAAAGCATTAACGCCGGAGCCATCGCTCCCTGGAAGCGCGGAGGCAGGGGTTACATATTTTATTACCGCTGGCTTATCCGCCAGTTAAGTTACCGTCTTAAATTTGACCTGGATACCCCGTTTAAAAAATTGCCAAAGTCGGCGCAAAAGGCCATTCTTTATGGCACGGATGAAGTAGTGGGTAATAAACCTTTTGAAGGGGTTATCCCGAATTTAGAGAGGTTGTTTCACCAGACGGATAGCGATTATCTTAAAGGAGAGATAAGCCTTTTTATGTCCAGTCTTTCCTGCCCGGCATGTAAGGGAGCAAGGCTTAAACCCGAAAGCCTGGCAGTAAGAGTGCAGGAGCGCAACATCTGGGATGTTACCCGGATGTCCATAAAAGAAGCGCTTAATTTCTTCAGTTCGCTCAAATTAACGGATAAAGAGAAAACGGTCAGTTACCAGGCCTTAAAAGAAATAACCCGGAAATTAAAGTTCTGCGTTGACGTGGGCCTGGATTATCTGACCCTGGATAGAAAGAGCTCTACCCTTTCCGGCGGCGAGGCGCAGAGGATCCGCCTGGCTACCCAGGTGGGTTCAGGGTTGGTAGGAGTTTTGTATGTCCTGGATGAGCCGAGCATAGGTTTACACCAGCGGGATAATCAAAAGCTCCTGGCGACATTAAAGGCCTTGCGCGACCTGGGAAACACTTTGGTTGTAGTTGAGCATGATGAAGCCACTATTCTTAGCGCGGATTACATAGTGGATCTGGGCCCGGGAGCGGGCAGGCACGGCGGAAAGGTTATTTTTTCCGGGGTAAAGGATAACCTTCTAAAGGATAAGGATTCCCTGACCGCCAAATACCTGCGCGGGGAGCTTAAGATAGATCTGCCTGTAGCGCGTCGGCCGTGGAGGAGAGCCAAATATATTGAGATCAAGGGGGCCAGCGAGCATAACCTCAAAAATATTGACGTGCGTTTCCCCCTGGGCACTCTTATTTGCGTAACCGGGGTAAGCGGTTCGGGTAAATCCACCCTGATCAGCGATATACTTTATCCGGCCCTAGCCCAAAAGATTTACCGGTCAAAGGCCAAGCCCGGCGCATTTAAGGGCATAAGCGGGACCGAGAATATTGACCAGGTTATCGTGGTTGATCAGTCCCCCATAGGCAGGACCCCGCGCTCAAATCCGGCAACCTATACCGGGGTGTTCAGCCATATAAGGGATATATTCGCTCAGCTTCCCCAGGCGCGCCTCAGGGGGTATAAACCGGGAAGATTCTCTTTTAATGTAAAAGGGGGCCGCTGCGAAGCCTGCTCCGGCGACGGAATAAAAAAGATCGAGATGCATTTTCTGCCCGATGTATACGTAAAATGCGATCTCTGCAAGGGCCAGAGGTTTAACGCCTCGACTTTAGAGGTCCAATACAAGGGCCGCTCGATCGCCGAAGTTTTGGAGATGACCGTTGAAGAGGCCCTGGAATTATTCGCTAATATCCCTAAAATAAAAAATACCTTAGGATACCTCTCTGACGTGGGCTTAGGTTATATCCAGCTTGGCCAGAGCGCCACTACTCTTTCCGGAGGCGAGGCGCAAAGGATCAAACTCTCTTCGGAATTATGCAAACGCTCTACCGGTAAAACCCTTTATCTTTTGGATGAGCCTACTACGGGTTTGCATTTCGCGGATGTGGCCAGGCTGATAAATGTGCTGCAGAGGTTGGTCGAGCGGGGCAACACGGTTATAGTGATCGAGCATAATTTAGAGGTAATCAAATGCGCGGATTTTATCATCGATCTGGGGCCTGAAGGAGGGGATAGGGGGGGAGGGTTTTTGGCCGGCTGTTCTCCGGAGGAGCTGCTGAACCTGGAGAATTCCTACACCGCCGGATCCCTGAAAGAATTCTTAGCAAACAAATGAAGAGCATAAAAATAGTTTTTACGGTCGTTATTATTTTAGTTTTGGCAGCCGGCTCCCCGGCTTACTCTGTCCCGGAAGAAGCCAAGGAGGCAGAGCTTATCTTTATGGCTAAAAAAGCATACGAGGACGGCTTTTATGAAGTCAGCCTGGGGATGCTAGAACGCTTTCAAAAAGAGTTCCCCGGCTCAACCAAGGCAGCGGAGGCCGGGCTTTTGCGGGCTGAGTGCTATTTTTACCAGGCACGCTACCTGGAGGCATTAAATATTCTTGAGGGCTTGTTAAAAGATCCCGGCTCCGGGCCTTTCCGGGATGCCGTTTATTTCTGGATCGCCGAGGTGCATTTAAAAGGCGCTGATTATCAGAAGGCGGCCAGTTTTTATGAATCGGTGGTCAAGGAGTTCCCGCGTTCATTTTACGCCCCGGCAGCCTATTATTCTTTGGGGTGGTCACTTTCTCTTTTGGGCAGATATGACCGGGCCCTGGAGGTATTTGAAGTCCTGCAGGAAAAATTCCCCAGTGAGCCCCAAGGCAAAGATGCTGCTTTTAAAGTGGCCGAATGCCTTTATAACCTTAAGGAATACTCGGCGCTGAAGAAAAAGATTAAACCGTGTTTTAAGCTTTACGCCAACGACCCCCTGCGCCTTTCTTACCTGTATTTCTACCTGGCTGAATCCGAATTTTATCTTGATGAACTCGAAGAGGCCCGCGTTAATTATCTTAAATCATCCAAAACAGCCAATGATGATAAGGTAGGAGCCTTGGCGCGTTTAGGTTTGGCCTGGTCTAACCTTAAACTTAGAAAATACGCGGAGGCCGAAGAGGTTTTTAAGGATGTCAAGCAATCCGATTTAGATAAAAAGAGCATGGATATAATGTCGCTGGGCCAGGCCCTTTTAATGTTCCAGACAAACAGGGTTTTTGAGTCAAAAAAGATCTACGATCAGCTTATCAAGGAAGGCAGCGACCCCCTGATATCAGCCCAGGCTTATCTGGGCAAGGCGGACGCATTGTATAATCTGGCAGAATATGCTGCGGCAATCAAAGTATACAAGGAGGGCCTGGATAATATAGGTAAGGAAAACGTGCCGCCGGAGCTGGTAAATAAACTGCGCTATAACTTGGGCCTGGCATATATTAAGCACGGAGAGTTAGACGCGGCAAAAGGGGAGATCGAGAGGTCCGCCGGAACCAGCGGTGACCGGGAGGCAAGGGTTGAGGCATTTTCTCAGATCGGGGACGTTTATCAGGATATGGGAGAGTTAAATAAGGCAATAGATATTTACGCCAAGATCCTGAAAGATCATCCCGATTCACCCCACTGCGACTATGTCCAATACCAGCTGGCCGCGGCATACTTAAAGAAGAACGATTATGACTCCGCTATAAGATCATTTAAGCTTCTGGCGAAGAATTACCCGCGGTCAGAATTACTGGATGATGCTGCTTATTCTCTCGGCCTGGCCTATTTTAAGAAGGGGGATGACCTTGCAGGGCTTGAGACCTTTTCCAGATTTCAAAAAGAATTCAGGGACAGTAAACTGGCCGGCGAAGCGCTCTACATGCTGGGGCTCACTTTT
>Ga0172371_10008056_pt1 | contig 14828 bp, 14 predicted proteins | sample Lak12m_FD_114543 | JGI IMG/M metagenome (GOLD analysis project Ga0172371, IMG submission 114543) | Freshwater microbial communities from Kabuno Bay, South-Kivu, Congo - kab_022012_12m | ecosystem: Environmental > Aquatic > Freshwater > Lake | place: Democratic Republic of the Congo: South-Kivu... | reverse complement strand
CAACTCCAGCAGCGGCCAGGCGTCTTCCCGAAAACAGACCTTCTCCAGCGTGCTCAGGGAGAACAAGTCGCGCCAGGAAGCGGTTTGGATGGTATGCGTCGCGGAGTTTTCCATGGATGCTTCACATTATAAATGGGATTGCCGCTTTCGACTTGACGCTGCGCGAAAATGCTTATACAATCAGGGCGTATTTCCTTCGGGGCAGGGTGAGGGAACGCAGTTCCCGATTCCCGATCGGTGGTGATAACCCACGAGCGCTGAAATGCGCAGATCCGGTGCAATTCCGGGGTCGACGGTATAGTCCGGATATAAAGAAGGTTTTATTTTTGAATTGCCTCGAAATGTATTTAATTTCGAGGTTTTTTTATAGAATATGGAAACGGGCAGAAATTCAGGAAAGAGAATCAAACGGTACAGCGTGATTATCACGCTGGCGCTGTTCCTGTTGATTTGGGCAGGAGCCGTGCGTTTGTTCCACCTGCCGGCTTTCATCCTGCCGGCGCCGCTGCAGGTTGGCGCGCGCTTTCTGCGCGCGCTTTCGGATGGTTCGCTGCTGCAGCACAGCGTTGCCACCCTGATCGAGGTGTTGAGCGGTTTATTCAGCGGTGTATTTTTTGCCACCCTGTTGGGCTATATACTGGCGAAATCCAGATTCCTGGAAAATGTGCTCCAGCCTTTTTTGGTGGCCAGCCAGGCTTTGCCCATGGTCGCCATCGCGCCCTTGCTGGTGATCTGGTTCGGCACCGGGGTTCTTTCCAAGATACTGATCTGCGCGCTGACCGTGTTTTTCCCGGTGCTGGTGAATACCATGGTCGGGCTGCGCGCCGTGCCGGCCAATCTGCGCGACCTGATGCGCGCGATGCGCGCCACGCGCTGGCAAATGTTCAGCCTGCTGGAACTGCCGGCCGCGCTGCCCGTGCTTTTGGGCGGATTGCGCATCGGCGCCACGCTCTCCGTGATCGGCGCGGTGGTGGGGGAATTGGTGGGAGCTGACCGCGGGCTGGGATTTCTGATCAACGTCGGGCGCGGCCAATATGACACCGCCCTGGTTTTCGTCGGCGTCCTGACGCTGGTGTGCCTGGCGCTGCTGCTCTACTCTTTGGTTTTATGGTTGGAAAAGCGCTTGCTGCGCTGGAAAATCGAATAAGAAAGGTTGATAGTGATGAAGAGAATTAGAAATATTTTGTTGATTGGGTTAGCTACTTTACTGCTCGCGGCCTGCGCGCCGAAAAAGATAAGCGCGATCCGTCTGCCGGTCGGGTATATCCCCAACGTGCAATTCGCGCCCCTGTACGTGGCCATCGATAAGGGTTATTTTGCTGAAGAGGGCCTGGATGTGGAAATGGATTACAACATGGAGACGGATTCGGTCGCCCTGGTGGGCGCGGGCGAGCTGCAGTTCGCGATCGTCTCTGGCGAGCAGGTGCTATTGGGGCGCGCCCAGCAGCTGCCGGTAGTGTACGTGGCCGCCTGGTATGAGGATTATCCGGTGGGCGTGGCAATTTCGAAAGACCTCAACGTGCAAACCCCTCAGGACCTGAAAGGCAAGACCATCGGCCTGCCCGGCTTGTATGGTGCCAATTACATCGGGCTGGAAGCTTTGTTGAGCGCCGGCGGTTTAAGCGACGCGGATGTTACCCTGGAATCGATCGGATTCACCCAGGCCGAATCCCTGATGGATGGGCTGGTAGATGCCGTCGCGATTTACGTTAGCAACGAACCCACCAGACTGCGCGCCGAGGGCTTTGACGTGGATGTCTTGCGGGTCTCGGATTATCTCTCCCTGGTTGGCAACGGGCTGATCACCAGCGAGCAAATGCTGGCGGAACAGCCGCAAGTCGTGCGCGGCATGGCGCGCGCCATCACGCGCGGCATTACTTACACGGCTGCCAATCCGGATGAAGCTTTTGAGATCAGCAAGGAATACGTGGAAAACCTGGCCGCCCTCACTCCTGAAGAGCAGGAAATTCAGCGCCAGGTGCTGGCTGCCTCGCTTGAGTTGTGGCAGGTGGAAAACCCCGGTTACACTGATCCGCAAGCCTGGCAGAACATGCAGGATCTATTGCGGAGCATGCAAATGCTTTCCGATCCGCTGGACCTGACGGCGGCTTTCAGCAACGATTATTTACCAGAGTAAAAACATGGTCAATTCGTCCGCCGGCAATATCTCGCTTGAACATATCGGCATGACCTTCCATGACCAAAGCGGCAGGTTGGAAGTGCTGGCGGACATTCATACCGAAATCCGGCCGCAGGAGTTTTTGTGCGTGCTGGGACCTTCCGGCTGTGGAAAATCCACCTTGCTGCGCCTGCTGGCCGGGCTGTTGAGCCCCTCTCAGGGCAGGATCGCCATACCCGACAGCCACGCATTGACCATTGGGCTGGTCTTTCAGCAAAGCAACCTGATGCCCTGGCGCACGGTGTTGGATAATATCTTGCTGCCAATGGTAATGCGCGGCGTCGCGCGCGCGGATGCGCTGCCCCAAGCCAGGGAAATGATCGAGTTGGTCGGCTTACAGGAATTCACAGATGCCTGGCCGGACGCCCTTTCAGGCGGCATGGCGCAGCGCGTGGCCATCGCGCGCGCCCTGATCCAGGATCCGGATTTGCTGCTGCTGGATGAGCCCTTTGGTTCGCTGGACGCGCTGACGCGCGAGAAGATGGGCGCCGAGCTGCTGCGCATCTGGCAGGCGCGCCGCAAAACTGTGGTGATGGTCACTCACTCCATTTCAGAGGCACTGTTGTTGGCGGACCGCGTGCTGGTGCTCAGCCCGCGGCCGGCGCGCGCGCTGTTGGATTTACATAATCCCCTGCCGCGCCCGCGCGGCGAAGAGGCCCGTTACTCAGCCGATTTTCAAAAGATGGCGAAACAGATCCGCGCGGCGATCCAGTAAAAACATCCCTCTCCCCTGTGCAAAACAGGGGATTGTGGTTTAATTGCCGAAACCATTTATCCGGAGTTGTCTATGCAATTATTGGAAGAGCGCATTTTGCAGGAAGCCAGGAATTTGGGCGATGGCATCCTGAAGGTCGATGGATTTATCAATCACCAGGTTGATCCTGAATTAATGGAAGCTTGCGGCAAGGAATTCGCGCGACTGTTCGCCGATGTGGGCGCGCAGCGCATCCTCACGGCGGAGATCTCCGGCATCGCCCCGGCCTTGATGACCGCGCGCTTTCTGAAACTGCCGGTTGTGTACGCCCGCAAAACCAAACCGGTTACCATGTCGGATACGGTCTATCTGACCGTGGCGCCTTCGCATACCAAAGGCGTCTTGACCGAGTTGATCGTCGCGCCGGATTTCCTGCCCAGGGATGAGCGCGTGCTGATCATCGATGATTTCCTGGCCAGCGGCGCCACCATCATGGGGTTGGTGCGTCTGATCCAGGCAGCCGGCGCGCCGCTGGTGGGCATTGGAGCGCTGATCGAAAAGGAGTTTGAAGGCGGGCGGGAATTGCTGTCCGCTTTGAATGTGCCAGTGCACGCGCTGGCCTCCATCAGCTCCATGCAGGACGGCAAGATCGTTTTCTCGAGCAGCGAAAGCTGATTCATTGGCGGGCCATCCCCGCTGGCAGCCAATTAAATCAAAACCGGGAGCGGTTTTGCTCCCGGTCGGGTCGGAGGATCATCCGGCCAGCCTGGTCAGGCTTTGCCAGATCCCTAATCCAACGGTCAGTCGCAAGCGCCGCGCTGGCCGCTCCTTCCCGATGGTTGTTGAGATCGTCTCCTCATTGCTCAGAGGGTGGCTGCAAACCTAACAGGCTCATGGCTAGAAAAATGAAACCGACCAATCCAATTACCAAATTAGTAAAGATAGCCATGGCTCACCTCTTCTTCCCTCTACAATCCTCCCATTGGATGGCCAATGCGGCGCGGCCGATTGCTTCAGGCGATTAATGAAAAACGGTTCGTAGTTTAAGGTGCAATAAACGTACCTGTTTATCTATTTAACGCAAAATCGGCCAAAAAGTTTCAGGAATAAGGCTTATTTAAGGGGAGATTTAGCGCCAAATACCGGCAATTGCCTGGCCGCATTTTGGGCAGACGCCCTCGGTGCTGATCTGGTTGGACTGGATCAGGTAACCGCTGCGCTGGATTAGGACAGCCCCGCATTTTGGGCAGTGTGTGTCTTCCAGCGAGCCCACCCGGCCGGGCAGGTTGCCGGCGTAAACGTAGCGCAGCCCCGCTTCCTGGCCGATCTCGGCGGCGCGCTGCAGTGTTTCGCTGCCGGTGCTGGCGGCATCCAGTCGTTTGTACATGGGATGAAAAGCGGTGACGTGCCAGGGGATATCCATTGAAACCGAGGCCAGGTAGCGCGCCATCTCCCACAAGCTTTCGTTATCGTCGTTGAATCCCGGGATGACCAGCGTGACCACTTCCACCCACATACCCAATTCGCGCGCCAGACGGATGCTGTCCAGCACGACCTGCAGCGCCCCGCCCAGTTCGCGGTAGGCTGCGTCGCTCATGCATTTCAGGTCGATCTTGTAGCCGTCCAGCCAGGGCTGCAGGGCTTTCAGCACCTCCGGCGTGGCGTATCCATTGGACACGTACGCAGTGCGCAGGCCGTGTTCCCTGGCGGCTTTGAAGATTTCAATCGCCCATTCGCTGGTGATGAGTGGTTCATTGTAGGATGAAGCCACCGCCTTTGCGCCGCTGCGCAGCGCGTAGGCCGCCAGCTCCTGCGCGCTGACCTGCTGGATGTAGCCGATGCCGCTGTCCGCGGCCGGGTCGCGCAGGGTCTGTGAACTGACCCAGTTCTGGCAGAAATCGCAGTGGAAATTGCAGCCCAGCATCCCGAAGGTCAGCACGTCGCTGCCGGGCAGGAAATGCGCGAAAGGTTTCTTTTCAATCGGATCAACGTTGGCGGCAGCCACGTATCCCCAGGGGACGTAAAGCCGGCCTGCGCGGTTGAAACGCATCTGGCAGATGCCGCGTTTGCCGGGTTTGATCAGGCAGCGGTGCGCGCAGGCGTGGCAGCGCAGCGCGCCCCCGCTTTCGCTGTTGTAAAATTGTCCGGGGCTGGCGAGCGCATCCAGCTTTTCTTGCACCGTCTGCATGACGAAAATTTCCTCTGTAATTATTGTAAACCTTGCGCGCGAAAAGAGAGAACCTCAGGGCGGGAAGATTGGGGGGAAATCTGGTTTTGGTGGGGAAAACGCGTCTGCGTTATTTGGATTGCGTGTTCGGGTTGATCACGTTGGTCAGGTGCAGGATGTAGCGGTCGCCGCGGTAGTACCCCTCGGTGTACTCCAACGGCTGGTCATACTGGTCGAACGCAATCGTGTGGAAGAAGAAGACCGGATCGCCGATCTCGATGCCTAGAAGTTCAGCTTCCGCAGGAGGGCATTTTATGGATTCGATCACTTGCTGCGAATACTTTGGCCACACCGCGAATTTCTTGGCCAGCAGCTCATACAGTGAATCGTTGCCGATATCGATGGAGAGGAAATCTTTATATTTTCCGTGATCCATGTAAACGACTTCCAGCGCGATGCGTTTGTTGTTGCCTTTGCGGATGCGCTTGAGCAGGATGGCGTCGTCCCCTTCGTCGATCTTCAGCGCTTTGGCCACCTGCGGATTGGCCGGTACGACCTCGAAGTTGAGGATGTCCGAGGTGGGCACCAGACCGCGCATGCGCATGTCCTGCGAGAAGCCGGATACCCGCTCGATCTGCTTTTCGATGCTGATCTCCGAGACGAAGGTGCCTTTACCCTGGATGCGTTCCAGTTTCCGCTCGTTGACCAGGTCGCCGATGGCCTGGCGGATGGTGGTGCGGCTGATCTGGAATTGTTCGCTTAATTCCAGCTCGGATGGAATTTGCGTGCCTGGCTCCCAAACACCGCTATTGATCTGCTCTTCAATGAAAGATTTCAGTTGAAAATACAGGGGGATGGGGCTTTTGCTATCCAGTTTGTCGATTCTATCACTCAAGGCGACCTCGATTTATCTATTGTAACCGAAACTTGTAAGGTTAATTATGCAAGTTGTTTGCCGATAATGCCAGTATATACTATAATTGTAGTAACAACATAACATCACTACATAAAACCAGGTGATGTATCTCACGCTTTCAACTGAAAAGCTGGGCAAGATTATTAGAAAAAATCAAAACGGGAAAAAAGATCAAGAGAGGCTTCAATGCTAACTAAAGGAAATGAATTTATCGATCGGGGGCTGCAGGTGCTCGAGCAGATCCGCGCCACGCAGGCGCAAGCCATCGAGACCGCAGCCGAATGGATCAAGGATTCGCTCGAGAAAGGCGGGGTTTGGCATGTGTTTGGCAGCGGGCACAGCCATGCCATGGGGGAGGAACTATTCTACCGCGCGGGCGGACTGGCGCCAGTCAATGCTATCCTGGACGTGAACCTGTCCATGTTCGGGGGCGGTTCACCCACCCGCGGCACCAACCTGGAACGCCTGGAGGGCTATGCCAGGATCATCATGGCCAGCTACGACCTGCGCAAGGGCGAGGTCATGCTGGTGGTTTCCAATTCGGGTATAAACGCGGTACCGATCGAGGTGGCCATGATCGGCAAGGAGCTGGGTTTAAAGATCATCGCCATGACCAACCTGACCCAGTCGCGCGCGGCCAAGAGCCGCCATTCCAGCGGTAAGAAATTGTATGAACTGGCTGACCTGGTGATCGATAATTGCATCGATGTGGGTGACGCGTGTGTCGAGATCGCCCCCGGCCTGCCCAAGGCATCCTCGCTTTCAACCCTGGCGGGCGCCGCCATCGTGCAAACCATTGTGGCCGAGGTGGCCGCGCGCATGCACGCCGATGGCATTGAACCGCCTATCTGGACCAGCGCCAATGTGCCCGGCGGCGATGAACGCACGCGCCTGTTATACGACCGCTTCGGCGGAAAACGCTACATCAGCGGGTAAACCAACAAGCGCCGGCTCAACCGGCGCTGTTTCTTTGCAATAGATAATCTGGTCGGATCATGTAGCACCCTGCAAACCGTAGGTCAGGCATTCGCCTGCACCCCGCAGGGGTGTGCCTGACACTCCGGCTGCGACCCGTGGGGATGGTAACCTAAAAGCGAGATCCTCACGGTCGCTCTGCTCCCTCAGGATGACAATTCGGTATGTCGTAGGTCAGGCGTTTCCTGCGCCCCTCAGGGGTGTGCCTGGCACTCTGGCGCTCTGCAAACCGTAGGTCAGGCATTCGCCTGCACCCCGCAGGGGTGTGCCTGACACTCCGGCTCCCAAATCGTAGGTCAGGTGTTTACCTGTGCCCCGCAGGTGTGTGCCTGACGCTTTGGCTCTGCAAGCTGTAGGTCAGGCATTCGCCTGCACCCCGCAGGGGTGTGCCTGACACATTGACTCCCTAAATCGTAGGCCAAGCATTTACGCCTGGTGTTATAACTTGCTATTATCGCGCGCTGATCTGTTCCAATGCCCAGGCCACGCCGCCTTCATCATTGGTCGGGGCGGTCAGATCGGCCTGCGATTTCAATTCGGCGGGGGCATTGCCCATGGCGATTGAAAAACCGCTCACCTTGAACATGTCCAGGTCGTTCAGCCAATCCCCGATCACCGCCATACGCTCCAGCGGGATCTTCATGATCGCCGACAGCGCAACCAACCCGCTGCCCTTGTTGACCCCCTCTGGCAGGATATCCGCGGAGTTCGGCCCGGTGGAGACGATGTTATCGAACAGCTTGAAATCTTTTACTTTATCGATCGTTTCATCAAGTCTTTTTGGGTCTTGATGGATGATCATCGCCTTGGCGGGCGCTTCCTCGATGCGCTGCAGCAGGTCGGGAACACGCAAGCGATTGTACTTGCGCAGCCGGTTCATCCTTTCCATCGCTTCGCTGGTTCTTTCGTAGATCGCGCTATGAATATACTCAAGATACAGAATGGCCTCCATCTCGCGGCAGACCTGCACCAGATCGCGCGCTTTGTCGATCGGCAGGATGTGGCTTTCGATGGTTTTCTCCGCCGAAAGGTCATAGATAAACGCGCCCCCGCAGCCGATCACCAGGCCATTCAGGTCGAGCGCGTCAGTGATGAAGCGGATGGCGTCCACGTTGCGGCCGGTGATCAGCGCGATCTGGATTCCGGCAGCTTTGGTTCTTTCAATGGCCTCGCGGGCGCCTGCTGAAATGCTTTTGCTGGAATCCAGCAGCGTGCCGTCGCAGTCGATCGCGGCCAAATCGAATGATCGTTGATGATGGGTTGTCATGTTGGGTTTATGAAATTGACGAATTTTCCTTCGAGAATACAATCTGGCCTGCGATCATGGTGAGCAGCGAGTGGTAATCATCCCCCATGACGACCAGGTCGGCGTCATAACCGCTGGCCAGTTGGCCTTTTTTCACGTTCAGCACCCGGGCCGGCGTTGTGCTGGCCATGCTGACAGCCTGGGCGAAGGTCGCTGCTTCACGCTCGACCAGCACTTTCAGCGCGTGGTTGAGCAGTTTGTAAGCGCCGGCCGGGCGCCCATCGCATAAGACGCTGATCTCGCCGTCGGTGCCGATGCGCAGACCGGCCCAATCCATTTCTGTGCCGGCGGGCATACCCGCCAGCGGCACCGCGTCGCTGACCAGGCTGACGTTTTCAACGCCCTTGGCTTTAATCAGCAGCCGCATCAATGGCGGCAGCACGTGGTAGCCGTCGGCGATCAATTCCGCGTTGATCCCCGGGCAGTCCAGGATGGCGCCCAACGCGCCCGGCTTGCGGTGGTGCAAAGGCGGCATGGCGTTGAATGTATGCGTGCTGTGATTCAACCCCAGCTTTACCGCCTCCATCGTCAATTCGTAACCGGCATTGGTGTGGCCGATCGAGGGGATGATGCCCTGTTCACGCAGCCATGCAATGGCTTCCAAAGCGCCCGCCAGTTCGGGCGCGAAGGTGACCATGCGCAAGTAGCCCTTGGAAGCAGCCTGAAATAAACGCACGTCCTCGCGCGTGAGCGCGTAGCATAGCTCGGCGCGCGAGAAGGGCGAGCGATCCGGCGCGATCCAGGGGCCTTCCATGTGGATGCCCAATATCTGCGCGCCCTGCGGCGGGTTATCGATCACCTCCGCAATACGCTCCACAGATTGCAGCAGTTCGGCGTGCGCCATGACGAAATGGGTGCTGGCCAGAAAGGCCGTGACGCCCTGCGTCGCCAGGTAACGGGCAGCCCCCGCCGTGCCGCCCGCGGAGATATCGCAGCCGCCCGCGCCGTGGATGTGCGTGTCGATCAAACCGGGAATCACCCTGTGTCTGCGCGCGTCGATCACCTGCGTGTCCGGCGGCACGCTAGTAATGCTGCCAGCCTGAACAGATGCGATCTTTTGCCCCTCGATCAGGATGGCGCCCTCCGCGATGTGCCGGTCGGGCGTGTAGATATCCGCATTCTTGATCAATGTGTTCATCTTTTTTAGTTTACCGTATCTCAAGCCCGTTGTTTTGTGATTTGGGTGGATTTTTTTTAAATGATGGTTTTTGATTTTGACAAGCATGTCCTTCCACGCCGGGTGACCCGCCCTGGCTGGCGCGCTGCGCCAGCAAATGATTCGCTTCCCGCTGTCTTTATTCTCATGTTCTCATCCTAAAAAAGACAGGGGTGTATAATCCAACCGTCCGACCATATCGCGCTTTCAGGAGTATTTCCGTGAATGACCACATGCCCATCTACGTTGGCGACCGGGCCATCCAACGCTTCATCGATTTCTGCCGGGAGAAAGGTTTCAACCAGTATTACCTGATCGCGGATCAAAACACCTTTGGCGTATTGGGCGCGCGCGTGCTGGCCGCTCTGCAGGAGCAGGGCTGGGACGTGTTCAGCCAGGTGCTCAACCCCGCAGGTTTGCACACCGACGATTTCTCCCTGACGCGCGTGTTGGCGGACTATGACGCCCAGCCGCGCCTGTTTGTGGCGGTGGGTTCCGGCACCATCACTGATATCGCCCGTTTCACCAGCCACCGCTCGCGCAATCCATTCGTGTCCTTTCCGACCGCCGCTTCGGTGGACGCGTATACCTCCAAGAATTCCCCCGCCACGGTCGGCGGGCTGAAAGGCTCCATTTACTGCCAGGCGCCCATTGCGATCTTCACGGATATCGCCACCATCTGTGAATCGCCGCGCTTCCTGACCGCTTCCGGCTTCGGCGACTCCATCAGCAAATTCACCTCCGCCACCGATTGGAAATTTACGCAGCTCATTTGGGGCAGCGCATTCGATGAGGATATCTACCAGCACGCGCTGCACGCCGCGCGCCAGTCCGCCGGCGCGTTGGAGAGCATCAACCGTTCCGATCCGGACGGCATGGCCAGACTGATGGATTCGCAATTCGAGAGCGGTTTTTGCATGGCGGATTTCGCCAACAGCGCCCCCGCCTCCGGCGGCGAGCATCACATCGCCCACTTGTGGGAAATGATCTATCACTGGCAGGGCCGCGACGGCCTCTACCACGGCAACGCCGTGGGCGTGGCCACCCTTATCGAAGCCGCCTGGTTTGAAAAGCTGCGCGCGCTTTCCAGGGAGCAGGCCGAAACGCTGCTGCATAAAGCCGCCGTACCGGCAAGAGGCGCCCAAATCGAAGCCATCGAACGGCATGTCCCGCTGATCGCCGCGGAGTTGATCAAGGGCAACCCGATCTACCTGCAGTTGGCCGACCCGGCAGTGCTGCAGCGCTGCCGCGTGCGCATGCTGGCGCAATGGGATGCGCTCCAGGCTGCCGCCGCGGATGTGCCGCCGGCGCAAGAGATCCGCGCCTGGCTGCTAAAGTTAGGCGCGCCCACCACCCCGCGCGAGCTGAACATCACGGAAGAGCAGGTGCAGTTAGCCAAGGATTACGGCCTGTATTTGCGCGAGCGTTTTTCCATGAACATCATCCGCAAGCTGTTCGGCTGGGAATAATCCGCTTCTCGATTTAGAGTCTGGCAAATCCCGCTATAATGGAGGGCGATGGACGCCAAATCTGTCACCACGCTTGAATTCAATAAGATTCTGGAGCGCCTGAGCGGTTACGCCGCTTTCAGCGCTTCAGCCGCCCTGCTGCGCGCCCTGCGCCCGACCAATGACCTGGAGCTGGCGCGCGAGCGCCAGGCACGCACCAGCCAGGCGCGCCGCCTGCTGTCCGAATTCCCTGCAACCAGCATCGGCGGGGCGCGCGACGTGCGCCCGCAGCTGGAACTGGCCGGGCGCGGCGGCGTGCTGGCGCCCCAGGACTTGCTGGACGTCAAGGCCACGCTGGTTTCCAGCCGCGATCTGCAGCGCTTTTTCAGCAAGCTGGAATTCGAATGCCCGCAGCTGCAGGCCATCGCCCGCGATCTCACCCCGCCCCCCGGCCTGGTGGAAGCCATCACCCAGACCATCACCGAGAACGCCGAGATAGCTGACGGCGCTTCGGCCAGGCTGGACGCGCTGCACCGCGAAGTCAAAGCGGCTAATGAGCGCATCCTGGCCAAACTGGAAAAACTGATCGGCGACAGCCGCACGTCCGTCATGCTTCAAGAAGCCATCATCACCCGCCGCAACGGGCGCTACGTGCTGCCGCTGCGCGCGGAATTCAAGAGCCGCATGCGCTGCGTGGTGCAGGATCAATCCGCCTCTGGCGCGACCCTTTTCGTCGAGCCGCTGGCGGTGGTCGAATTGAACAACGCCTGGAGCGAGGCCATGCTGTCACAGCAGGAAGAGGAACGCCGCATCCTGGCGGAGCTTTCCGCCCAGGTCGGCACCCAGTCAACCGCCATCCAGGCCAACGTGCGCGCGTTGGCCGCCCTGGATATGGCCTTTGCCTGCGCCAAATACGCCGATGATATCGCCGCGGCCGAGCCGGTTTTGCTGGATGAAAGCGGCGCGCAGGCTGAAACGCAGCCGACCTTCCTGCATTTCACGCACGCCCGCCATCCCCTGCTCGATCCGCAGGCTGTGGTGCCGATCGATATCGCCCTGGAAAAGGGCACGCGCGCGCTGGTTATCACCGGCCCCAACACCGGAGGCAAGACCGTCTCGCTGAAGACGGCCGGCCTGCTGGTGCTGATGGCCCAGTCCGGCTTGCACATCCCGGCCCAATCCGGCTCGCAAACCCGCGTTTTCAGGGACGTGTTCGCCGATATCGGCGATGAACAATCCATCGAGCAATCCCTTTCCACTTTCTCCGGGCACATCACCAACATCGTGCGCATCCTGCAGAAAGCCGACGCGCGCTCGCTGGTGATCTTCGATGAACTGGGCGCCGGCACCGACCCGCAGGAGGGTTCCGCCCTGGCGCGCGCCATCCTGGCTTACCTGCTGCGCCGCGCCATCCCCGCCCTGATCGCCACGCATTACCCCGAATTGAAAGCCTACGCCCACAGCACCAGCGGGGCGTTGAATGCCAGTGTGGAATTCGATCCGCGCACCCTCAAGCCCACCTACCGCCTGATCATGGGCTTGCCCGGCCGTTCTAACGCGCTGGCTATCGCCAGCCGCCTGGGCATCAAGGACGAGATCATCCAGGACGCGCGCGAGATGATCGACCCCGGCAGCCTGCGCACGGAAGACCTGCTGGATGAAATTCACCGCCAGCTCGAGCAAACCCGCCGCGAAACCGCGCAGGCCGAGAACCTCACAAGTGAACTGGAAGCGCAGCGCCAGGAACTTGCTGAAAAATTGCAGAATATCGAAAACGAGCGCCTGGCTGTGCTGGAAGCCGCCCGCCGCCAGTCCCTGGGTGAATTGGAGGCGCTGCGCGCGGAAATGGATGAAATCCGCCGTGAAACGCGCTCTTCTGCTGGTGATTCCAAAGAAAAGAAAGCAGTCCTGAAAAAAGTCAGCGGATTGGAAGAAAAGGTGAGCGAACCGCTGGATAAAAAAGATTTCTTGCTGGCCTCCGCCCCGCGCCCCCTGCGTGTGGGCGACCGCGTGCGCCTGCGCAGCCTGAAAACCGACGGCACCATCTTGGAGATTGGCGAAGAACAGGTGGAAGTGCAAGTGGGCAAGATGCGTGTCAAAGCCGACCTGCGCAACATCGAGCGTGCCGGCAAAAGCGCCGCGCAGGCAAAGGAAGATGTAAAGACGCAGCGGGAATCCGCTTCCAGCACGTCCGTTGCCGCGCAGCCTTCGCCGGGCGTGGAGCTGCACCTGCGCGGGATGCGCGCGGATGAAGCCCTGGATCGCCTGGATAAATATCTGGATAGCGCCTACGCGGCCGGGCTGCCTTTCGCGCGCATCGTGCACGGCAAGGGCACCGGTACCCTGCGCCAGTTGGTACGCCAGGCTTTGAGCGGATCGCCCCTGGTGAGCCGCTGGGAAAACGCCATGGATAACGAGGGCGGAGAAGGCGTGACCATCGCGCACTTTCACGATTAACACAAAGATCGATAGTGGCTGACCTCTCGTCACTATCGATCTTCTTGCACAGTTCCCTAATAATTCCCGTGCTGCAGTGTCCGATGATGAAATAAAAGCTTCTACCGAACCACTGATTATATTACCCTAATTTTCAATTTAAATCAACTTGAATATGGCAAATGCAACTGGATGGATGTCATTGCTGCGATTGATTTCATTGTCAATGAATCGCCTTGACCGCTTTTAACTTGACAATATAGAACATATGTTTTATATTTATTTGTATATTTATACTTGATTTCCAGGAGGAAAAAATGAAAACCCACATCGGGCATCTGCAAATCAATGTTGACCCCAGGAATCAATCCTTTTACAAGGAGCTGTTTGATTTTTTGGGATGGACGCCGCTCTACCAGGATGAGAACATGCTGGGCATGGGCGACCCGCACGGCTGCGGGCTGTGGTTCGTGCCGGGTTTGAAGCAGACCGCCAACGATTACGACGGCGTGGGCACCAACCACATCGCCATTGCCGCGTCCAGCCAGGCCGAGGTTGACCAGACGGTGGATTACCTGAAAGCGCACCAGATTGCCGCGCTCTTCAATACTCCTTGCCACCGCCCCGAGTTCAGCGCCGGGCCGCAGGAAACCTATTACCAGGTGATGTTCAAATCGCCCGATAACCTGTTATTCGAAGTGGTGTACACCGGGCCGGTTGGGAAATAAGTCTCGAAAAGGGAGGGTGAAATGGACGTGTATGACGCCATCGCGCGGCGCATGACCATCCGCGATTTCACGGAAAAGGAAATTCCGAATGAAGTCGCGCGCAAGATCTTGGCAGCCGGTTTGCGCGCACCTAGCAACGACCACCTGCGGCGCTGGGAGTTCATCCTGGTGCAGGATAAAAATCAGCGCGGATTGCTGATCGGCAAGATTCATCCATCCAAAACCGAAAAAGCCGCCGAGAAATTCGCGGATCGTTGGGGATTGACCATCCCCTCCCAGCGCGACATGTACATCCAGGCCATTCCCAAACAGGCGCGCATGCTGCTGCAAGCCGCGCTGCTGGTCATCCCTTGTTTTCACGCCGATGGCGATCTACTGCATCCGGAAACGCTCTCCTCGCTGAACAGTTTCGCGTCCATATGGTGCTGCATCGAAAATATCCTGGTGGCCGCCGCCGGCGAAGGTATCTTTGGCGTGACGCGTATTCCCTTTGAGTCGGAACGCAAGCATATCCGTAAAGTACTGAAGATCCCCGCTGGCTACGAGGTGCCCTGTTACCTGGCGCTGGGATATCCTGCTGAAAATGCGCGCCGCATGGAACAGGTCCCAGTTTCCATCACTGAAAAGATCCACATGAATGCATGGTAGTCAAGCAGCGGCAGCCAGGTTGCATTACCTGCGGTAACCCATTGGAGAAAAAAATCCCGAACCCTGAGCATGTGTAGTGCACCCCATTTATTGGACAAAGATTATGTAGAAACAACGGACTGAGTTCTGAATTCCACTGGACTCAGTCCCTTTAGTTTAACCTTAATCCTGCGAT
>Ga0172371_10008055_pt1 | contig 14828 bp, 16 predicted proteins | sample Lak12m_FD_114543 | JGI IMG/M metagenome (GOLD analysis project Ga0172371, IMG submission 114543) | Freshwater microbial communities from Kabuno Bay, South-Kivu, Congo - kab_022012_12m | ecosystem: Environmental > Aquatic > Freshwater > Lake | place: Democratic Republic of the Congo: South-Kivu... | reverse complement strand
TCACCGAGCGGACCTGGGAGGTGCTTGCCGATCCGGGCAACATCGCAGGCTGGTAGTCCATCTTTGTGCCATATCATCGCGCCTGTAGCTCAGCTGGATAGAGCATCGGCCTTCGAAGCCGGGAGTCGGGGGTTCGAATCCCTCCGGGCGCACCAATAAAATCAAGGGGTTACAGGATGTTTTCTGTAACCCCTTTTGTTTTATCCAACCTTATATCCAACCTTTGGGTCAGCCAGACTGCTCTGTCTCAAGTACACGCGGCGGCCTGTAGTCGAACTTTACCCGCCTGCTGAGCTTGGCCGTGAAGGCGTTGAACCGCTCCAGGATGTCGTGTCCTTCGGCCATCAGCTTTTCGCCTTCTTCGTGCGGGATGCCGCCAGGCTCACCAAGGTCTCCTTTGAATCGGGCATAAGCCTGGTCGAATTGCCGCAAGATGTGATGCATGGTGTAACCGAGGGGAGAATTACCCCTCATTTGCAGAACATTCCGCTCCTGCGCGAGCTTTACCTTGCGCTCAATGATTTCTTCTCTGCTTAGCCGGGGTCTGGAAGTTGCCTGGACAGGCTGCGCTGCGGCCTTCTTAGTTTTTTCTTCTGCCATTTTTGCCTCCATTTGAATTGGTTGATCACCGCCCCGAGATAGCCAGGGCATTCTTCTTGACCTTGTAACGGTTCCAGATGTCGAGCAGGTACGACATGCCGTAGGGGACCACCGCGGCCACCGCCATCAAGCTGGCGATTTCGGTTGCCACCGGCATCAGTTTTGGAAGGATGTCGAGATACCCGTAGTAGATGCGCTGCGACCAGCTCCCAAAATGCCGGGCCACCTCCCACACATGGGCCGGGGTGCTGAGCCGAAAAAGCACATAGTAAAAAATGTAGATCAGGAAGGCCTTGATCAGCAGGCTCATCGTGCGGCCGCCGAACAGGGCGTTGATGCTCTTGCGGGTTATTGCGCCGACATAGTAGCGACTGATGTAACTGCAAAGAAAGGTGTTGATCACCAGCATCATGTACGGCATGATCCCGAACAGGATTCGGGTGGTCAGATCCGGGCTGCGTAAAATGAACGGAAAGAGATAGAAAGCGAAAAATGGTGACATCAGGGCCAGGGTAATCCCCTCGTAGAAGCCACTCCTTACTCCAACCTTGAACAGCTCCAGCGTCCGGGAGATGGTGAGAAATTCAGCGGGGATCTCCTGGCCTTTCAACTCTATGACATAATACTGCTGGATGTCGGATATGGCGTCGAGCAGGTTGCGGGGGCGCTGGAGTTCTCCCTGATTGGTGGTGATAATGGTGGCGTTTGTGCTATTGGCTGAACTGTCTCTGTTGTCTCTGGACATGGTGTTCCCTTAATCCGTTGCAGTTTCACTGTCGGGTCTGACCGATTTGAATGAAAGCAGGATGCCGTCTTTTGCGGCTTCCATCTCAGCTATTGAACCAAAGGCCTCGGCATGAAAAGGGGTGTAGAACCCCCTGAATCTCCGCCCGGCATTGGTGGTCAAAATGAAATAACCCCCGAAAAACGCATCCTGGATGAGTTCCCGCGCGATCACATCCTGATGCTCTACCCGCAACTTATGAACGATGGTGAACAGCACTCTCCGCATGGATTCATCGCCCGGGGCCATCGTGGCTATTTCCATGATCCCGGCCGCTTCGGCCTGGCGTCTGGCTACCTCTTCGAGACACTTTGCCTGGATATAAACGAACCCGTTCGACATGGTAAACGCCATCCATATGCGTTTTCCAAAAAGCTTGTTGATGTAGGGGCGCAACATCTCCAGAAACTCCTGGGCGTCAAACCAGGAGGAGATGTCAATAATTTCCAGGGTCACAGGGTCAATGCTCTTTCTTGGCCGGGGTGTCGATGAATCAGTCCCGTAGATCGCCTGTTCCGCCGCCCAGGCTGCCGCTGCATTGCCATCAGCGGTCGGACTGGGTGAGGCGGCTGGCAAAGGTTGTGGGGACGGTGGCGGGTTTTCTTGCGACTTTGCCTGATTGGTTTCCTTCTGCCCATTCTGCTCGGCCTCAAGCAGGCGCTTTTCAGTTTCTTTCTGCCGGGCTTTCTGGTCTGCCGTCTTAATGGTCTTGCTCAGCAGGCCATCCGGCATTTTGTGGTGCATCTTGATCGCCCGCAGTATCTCGTCTTTCTTGTTAAGCTTGCAAAAGTCAGGTATGGCTGACAGCGCTTTCCCTGCGGCGAGCGGATGTTCACCCAGGCTGTAAAGATAGCCCTGGGCTGAGGGCAATTTGCCAAGATCATGACCGAGAGCCGCGATCAGGGCGTCAGGGATGATATGCGCGGCCCCGCTTTTGAGCAGGGCCGTGACGGTCTCTGCCGCTACATTCAGGGTATGATCGCACAGGGTGACTTCAGCCAGAGTGGAATAGGTGTTCCGGTCCCATTTTGCCTCCACATCACCCGTGACATTGACTACAGAAGGGCAGCCGCCCTCATTGTCCAGCATGGACAGAATGGCCACTGCCACATTCGCCTGCAAAGGAGCGTTTTGGAACCAGGTGGCGTGACGAAGTTGCTTCTCGACAAAGCCCGCAATGCGCGGGTTGCGAAACACGAGAGCTTCGTAATCAGGGCCTTTCGCCAGGACTTCCTCGTTTCGCCACTTTGGCGCAAGTTCGGACACCGATACCTCTCCGGTGCCGTCTTCCTTCCAGATAACCTTCAGATCGCGGAGTTGAATTTGCAGCGGAGGTTCCTTTTGTCGTGACCCGACCAGGAAAATGGTGACCGCCACCGAGAGAAGGGTGATGATAAGGCAAAGGATCGCTATGGTGAAATTATCAAATTCAGCCATTGGACCCTGTGCTCTTGAGCCGTCCGGTCTCAATTTCCGGGAAGATCACCCGCAGTCGGCCATCCGACACATCGGCGGTGATCCCCTTGTATGTGCCTGAATAGGTGGTCAGATATATTTCGCGTGGCGCCAGATTCAGCACATCGGTATGGGTGACTCGCAGTTCCTCGGTCTCCCGGATGGACAGGCCGCCACCTACCGAGATGATCGGGGAAAACTTTTTGTGCTCCCCCAGGTGCTCCGAGACATAGTAGGCCGTCTTGGCGTCCGGCACCCGCATGAACAGCTTGGTGTTGCAGTTGTCGAGGATGGTGTTGGCTCGATCCTCGCCGATCTCGGTGTAGATTTGGCTGATAGACTGGCAATAACCGTGGATGTACACATCAGCGCCGCCGGCCTTCGCAAAGAGATCCTCGATGCCCTGATAGAGTATGGATTGCGCCTCGTCGAGGTGCAACGTCAACGGTGGGGACATTGAGAGACCGCTGGCGTAGCGGCGGCCGACGAAGGCCTGGATCATCGAGATGATGACCTTGCCGGCGGTGTAGGCCGCACGCTTGGTGAGCATGGAGCCGAGCTGCACCACCATGATCACCCCTTTCCCTTCTTCCAGACGCGTGATGAAGCGGTTTTCATCAGCCTTGCCGATGATCTTGCCGACATTGCCGGAGGAGAGTTCGGTAAGCGCCACCCGCAGACTGGAGGCGACCTTGGAGTAATAGTCAGCGGGTGTATCCAGTATTTTTTGCATGTCCCGGGATAGCTGGAACGCATCGGGATGGTTTACGAAGTCCAGTTTCTCTTTCAGCTCTTCGAGGGCGGCCCGGCTGATGTGATTTTTCACATCGTTTAGGTTGAAGCTTGGTTGCTGCCCGGCGGTCTCGGCCAGCATGATCAGCGCCTGAACCACTACCAGACTGACCTCATAAGCCACCCCGAAAAAGTACGGCTCACGGCCCACCGCCACCCCTGCGGTAACATGGGCCACCAGCTCCTCGGGCAGATAGTAGGAGGAAAGCGGGTCCAGGATGGCGCTGTATTGCGGGAAGATCGGGGTGATCAGCATCAGGTCGTCAAGGCGTCCGCATTGGGCAGCGACCTGAACAACCTTGCTGAAAAAATCAATGTCGCCCTTTGGGTCGAGGGCAACGACCGAATAGCCCTTTTTGATGTCCTGCTCGATGATGTTTTCCATCGTCCGGGTTTTGCCGACCCGGGTTGTCCCGAAACACCAGAAATGCCCCCTGCGGTAGCTGTCCGGGTAGCCGATGGGGATGATTTTCCCCGGATGGTCCAGGTGGATTCCCTGGCCGATGGAGGTCCATGGCTCTGTCTTTTTACGAAAGCCCAGCATGAGCTTTACCGTCCGAACCTGGAAAGCATGGCCAGGGCAGGAATAACCCACGCAGCGCGGGTTACAACGATTTCACCCGGGCTGCCTGTGTGGATCAGATTGAGGCTATACCTGGAGCCGAATGGATTTTTCAGCGGAATCCCCGTCGGAGCGCAAAGATCAGCAGCCAGATGAAAGATGGCCGAGCCGGTGAAACCGATGAGCGGCCAGAAAATGACAGATGGTCGTAACGGAACCAGAAGCAACAGGACCAGAGAGGCAAACCAGGGCCATGGCCAATGGGTAAGCGTCCGGTGCGGGATCAATGAATTCCGTCCGTGCCGGAACCAGGTGATCTCAAGCCAGTCCGGGGCGCAGGCTCCAGCCAGGCAGCCGCCGGCAAAAAGCGCGGCAGGGCCGGGCGAGAGCAGAGCAAATCCGGTGGCCGCCATGGCCGCGGCCAAGAGTTTATGACCGCGAGAGGACATTGGCAGCCTTCTTTCCGTAGAGGACTTTGACATGTTCCCGTAGCTCTTCTGAAGTGGCCAGCAAAGCCTCCTTCGGTAGTCGGCAGGGGGACGAAACAAGGCTTTGCTTGCCCACATAGCGTTTCTCACAATGAATCGGCAACGATGCGCGCAGATGACTTTTGATAAGGTTTGTGACCAGAGTTTTTGAGACCCGGTCAACCCGCGCATCAATTTTTGGGACATCATCGAACATGACCAGGGTGATCTGCCGGATGTGCCATGCCCGGCGCTGGCCGATGGTCAACAGGTGCCGTTCATGTATGCCGACCCGGTTGCGCGGGCAGAGGGCAATTATCGGCGATCCGTCTTCGATCTCGATCTCCACCCGCAGGTTGCCGTCCGGATCGCGCCCGACTATCTCACCCCAGCGCAACTGCTTTTCGCAGGAGCGGTATGAGGCGACCTCGTTGGCGGTCCTGAGCCGCTGCAGGGCATTGTGCAACTGCTGAGGGATAGACCCCTTCCGCAGCCGGCGAAGAATCGCGGGCTCAACCTGGCGCTGACGCAGGTTTCCTTGCTCGTCGCGGGAATATGCCACGGCAAGCAACGCATTTTCGTCAAGCATTGTCAGTACATCCTGGCCGTACCATCTCGACAGCATGCCGGCGAAGGTGCGTTCGAGGACCGCGATCACCTCCGCGTTGCTGAGTTGATGCTTTACGGCAAGGGCACGAATGGTATCCTGCATAGGGCTCCCTTTCGTTTCTGGACAGCCGGACTCTCTACTTCCTATGTACAGGGGGGCGGAGATGAAATTGGGGGCGGGAGAAAAATCGGATTGAGTTATTTCATGTGTGCAAATTGCTCTTTTTTGCATAGCTTTTTGCACTCAAATTATAATTGCATAGTTGACAAATTATATTCTGTGTGCGATAAACTCCATATTTAGGAGCTTATCGCAATGAAAAGTGATCAGAAATCTAAAACTCTTGGCCCCAGATCGGCCTTTCTTGTTGCCGAACTGTATGAACGGCACAAGACGATTTTTTCCAATAGGGATATCGAAGCGATTAGCGGCCTCAGCCACAAATCGGCCCGGGGGCTGGCGCTTCGCCTCGTTGAAAGAGGGCTGGCGACAAGGCTCAAGCCGGGCCTGTTCATCCTGGTGCCGGCCGATCTCGGTCATGAGCGGGAGTATCTTGGCGATCCGTATATTGCAGCTGCGGAAATCGTCGGCGGCGGCTCCGGCTACTTCATATCCCACGCCTCGGCCATGGATATCCATCAGATGGTCACTCAGCCCCAATTCGTCGTATTCGCGACCACCACCAAAGCGATCCGTCCGCGCTCCGTACTCGGGACCGAATTCCGTTTCGTGCGCTGCAAGCCGGAACATTTCTTCGGCGCAATGGATCACTGGGCGACAAAAACCCGGAAGATCAGAGTCAGTGATCTTGAGAGGACGTTAATCGACGGGCTCAGGCAGCCGGAGTACTGCGGTGGGTTCAGTGAGGTGGCCAAGGGTTTCTGGATGAGACGGCAGGATATGGAGGTGAAAAAGCTGGTGGACTATGCTCTGATGCTGGACATCGGTGCGGTTTACCGCCGTCTCGGCTACCTGCTGGAGTTGTTCGAGGTAGAAGCAGGGGACCAGCTGGAATTGCTACGCAAAAAACTTACTGCCAGCTATGTCCTCCTCGACCCGATGCTGCCGGAAGAGGGCAAGTTCATCGCCCGCTGGCGGCTTCGCCTCAATGTAAGCCCGGAAGAGATCGGGGCAATAATAAGGACTTGACCAATGATCCCTCAGCGGAATATTTCATTACTTTCAAACCGTCTCGCCAAAGCGGGAGGCCGTCGTATCCCGGAAGCGGTGCTTGAGCGGGATTATTGCCTGGCCTGGTTTCTGGTGGGCCTCTCCAGCTCGCCTCTCCGGGATATCCTCGCTTTTAAAGGCGGCACTGCGTTGAAGCGTTGCTATATCGGGGATTATCGGTTTTCCGAGGATCTCGATTTTACTTTGACCAAAGCAGCCTCTCTGGAAGAAATTATTGCGGGCCTGGAGGAAATATTCGCCGAGGTTAGAAAGTCTTCGGGCATAATGATCCGTTATGCCCGACAAGATAGAAAGTCACACCAGAACAGTCACACCTTTTATCTCGCCTACGAAGGACCATTACCAGGCACAACAGTAAAGGAAGTGAAGGTGGATATCACCATCAAGGAACGGCTTGTCCTCCCTTTACGGGAAAGGCCGGTTTTGCAGGGTTATGAGGAATATGAAGACCTGCCTGGTGACGCGACTATCCAGGTCTATTCCCTGGAAGAAATCATCTCGGAGAAGGTGGTCGCCCTGTCTGACCAGGCCCGTAACGAACCACGCGATCTCTATGACGTCTGGTATCTTACGGAACTGGCAAAGATGGATTTGGCCTCACTCATTCCTGAAATTACAGCCAAACTTGAATTTCGGGGCAGAGGCTTGGAAGGTATGGGTATGGGTGCAGAATTCGCCAAAAAAGAAGCGCGGTTAAAAAAACTGTGGCAGATGAGGCTGGCAAATCAGATGGCGACGTTGCCTCACTTTGAGGAAGTGTATCGCGCCGTACAACGGACATTCCGAGGCGCCAGCCTGATGGGGACATAATTTCGTTACGCGGTTCCTCCTTAAACTTGATAGCCGTTTGCACAACTGAGTCAGCGAGAAACCATTTTTTTTCTTGATTTCAGACACGAGTGGTTTAGGATAGGGTTATATTTTATACCTTTTCAAGGTACTCTTCCTTTCAGGAAGACATAGCTGGGCTAATTCACGCGGTCCTTGGATTATTTTTTAAGCCGCTAACTCTTAAAGCGTTTTGCTTTCGAGTCACATGCGGCCCCTTTCGAGCAGTTTTTCGTTTTATTTCCCACACTATACTTGCGTCAGATCCCGGCCATTAACCACGGCAATGTTTTGTTGCGTGATTTTTCGGTCGTTCTGATCCGACGCTGTTATATACCAAACCCCAAATCGGGAGTGAGCAACCATCGCTTCCGTAAGGGGCATAGTTGTTCTCTCTCTAACCATTCAAGGTAGAAGGAGGAGTAACTATGGAACATGCAGCAAATCTCAAAACCAAAGTCCAGGCGATCAATGAAATTCTGCGTGGAATCGGGAAACCGGCCGTGCAGGAAATCAAAATGATCGGCAAGGACGGTAAGGTCATGGGACAGGTGAAGTACGGTTACAAGCCTCAGTATGTTTTCGACGCAGTCAACGACATACTTGGTGCGGAAAACTGGCGCTACGAGCTGTTGAAGGAAGAAATCTTCGATAGCCAAGCCGTAGCCGAAGTAAAGCTGTACCTCAAGGTTAATGGCGAATGGTTTGCAAAAGGTTCTCAGAAGGGTCAGAGCCAGATCGTCAAAGGCAATGTTGGTGATGCTCAAAAAGGCTCCATAACCAATGCCTTGCTGAAGTGCTTGTCCTTGATTTCCGTTGGATCAGATGCTTACAAGGGTCTGCTCGAACCGGTTTTCAATGCTAATGCTCTCTCAACCAACATTCGACCTGCTACCGCCAAGTCAACCCCGAAGAAAACCGAAGCAGCCCAAACTCCGGCGCATATTCCTGCCAAATCTGAAGCAACTCCCCAGGCCCCTGCTCCCGTCGCCCCAAAAGCTCCCGCTGAAAGCGCCGCTCCGTCGAATCAAACCGATTCGGTAGGGCTTCCGCAGATTGCAGGAATCAACTATGAGCGGCGGGATGACGGCATTGTTGTAGCTACCGGCAAGGGAACCTATGAAAAGAGGAATTTGCTGAAGTCGGCAGGATTTGTCTTCAACCAGATCGTAAAAGATGCCTGGGCGAAGAACACCGGCGTAACGGCGTAATTTTAAACCCACAACTCACCTGGGGAAGTGATACTTCCCTGGATGGGGAAATGTGTCCTTCCTTTGGTGGCAACACACAAGGAGAGGATACCATGTCAAAATTACTCGATATTCTGCAAGACGGCTTGCGCAAGCTTGCCAACCAGCACACCTGTGAAACCCTTGGTGACAGAACCACGTATCTTGGCGCGTCCGAAGTAGGCCAGTGTCCACGGAAGACGATTCTGTCAAAATTGCATCCCGCCGAACATGACCTTGACACGCTCCTTCGCTTTCGTCGCGGGCATTACGCTGAAGATGTTGTTGCTGAAGCGTTGACCGCGATGGGCTGGGATTTCGAGCGTCAGGCCGAAATTTGCCGGGGCAAAAATGTGGCTCACATTGACTTCGTTTTCACCAGCGAAGCGTCTAAGACCAAGTCCGTCCTGGAGATCAAGTCTACGGAAAAAATACCTCAAACACCATACAGTTCCTGGGAAACACAGCTTTATCTCCAGATGGGATTGTTGGCCGGTGACTATCCAGACTATTCCGTTCGAGGCGCGATCCTTGTCGTTCCCTTGGGTGGAGGTGCGAGGCTTTTTGACGGTTACACGCCAGACAGCGATCTCACCGAAGGGTTGTTGACCAGGGCCACGGGTATTTGGACGGATTATCAACGAGTCGCCAATGGTGAGGATGTTGATCTGGCAACCGAATTTTCGCCTCTATGTGGCTTCTGTGAGCATATCTCCACCTGCCCCAGGTTCGCTGCTGATGAAGTGGAGGAACTGAAGGAGACGGTCGAAGAATTGGTCGCCTTGCAAGCCAGACAGAAAGAACTCGAACGTCAGATTGACGCTCGCAAAGCAGAACTGCAAGCCATTGCTTCCCAGCGTGGCGCGGTGAAGGTAGCGAATGTCTATGTGCGCGAAGTGACCCGCAACAAAAAAGTATTCGACATGGCACGGTTAGGGGAATTTTTGAGTGGTCATGGTTGCTCCGTGGAAGACTTCCAGGACAATCGGCCCTATTCCTTCCTGGAAATCAAAAAAGCCGCATAGCCGTCATGAACCTACCACCGTTACCAGGGGCAAGAAATTCGCCCCTGAGGGCGGGTTCTGTTTGCCCCTGGATGACGACAAATTCAACCAGGAGGACAGACACCATGTTCAAGGCACTTTTTATCAGCACCGGAATTCTTATTACCACCATTTATCAGGCCCAGGATGTAATCCGTGAGATCGTCCGGGGCATGATCGGGATGTAATGAAGTAAAACCACAACGATTTTTTCACAACTACAAGGAGAAGCAAAATGAACGAGATCATTATTATCGGAAACCTGGGCAACGACATTGAGATCAATGAAACCGGCAACAAGACGTCCGTCGCCAACCTGCGTGTCGCAACCTCTTTCGGGAAGGGCGATAAGCAGAAAACCGAATGGCATAATGTCGTGCTCTTCGGAAAGATCGCCGAACTCGCTGGAGAACATCTGGAAAAAGGAGCAAGGGTACTGATCCGTGGACGAATCCAGACCCGCAAATGGCAGGATGCAGACGGCAATGACCGCTACACCACCGAAACCGTGGCCTCCAGACTGGAGTTCAAGGGCAAAGGTGGTGGGTCAGCCAATCGTGTCCTCATTGTAGGCAATCTGGGCGCCGATCCTGAAACCGCCTATACGCAGTCCGGTCTGGCAGTCGTCAATTTTCGTATCGCATCCAACGAGCGGTACAAGGATGGCGACGGCAACTCCCAGACTCGCACCGAATGGCACAAGTGCGTGGGATTTGGCAAGCTGGCTGAGTTTTGCGGGGAATATCTGAAGAAGGGCAGCGAGGTTTACATCGAAGGCCATCTCCAGACCCGTAAATGGCAGGACAAGGAAGGTAGCGACCACTACATCACTGAAGTCATGGTGTCAGAACTCAAAGCTCTCGGTGGCGGCAAAGGCTCTTCGGATCAAACCCCGGTGCCGGAACCGCCATCGGGTGATGATGTTCCGTTTTGATAACAACCATCGTCCCGGTAACAGAAAAAACCCGCACCTGCCTTCACGGGCAGGGCGGGTTTTTTTTCAGCTTAGGAGGTTCAAGATGAAGATCGCTGTCTCGGCGACAATATTTGACGAATTTTGCAATATCTTCAACCAGGTATCGGCTGAAATAGACCGTTCCTGTCTGGATGAAATCGGCCGGCTGGTAAGAGTTGTCAAGGAACATAGGCTCTACAGGGTCTCCATGTTCTTTGAGGACTCCCTGGCCTTTTTCGATGAATCCGGCGTCTCTGTCTTCCCGGGTGTCAACGCGGTAATGCTCAGCGTGACCAATTCAGGATGTTTCTTGTCTGGTCACCTGCAGAATGGCACCTACTGGGAGACAGACCAGGTTGAGCTGAAACAGCTTGACCTGGCTTCTTCGCGTCCTGTGCTGGACTTCCTGTCTCAGGCGCTGAACGAGGGCGATGGGGTTTACCGGCCTTGACTTGAACACAAGATGACCATTCTCATCCCTACCGGGGCAATTCCACCCCGGCAGGGGAGGTCTTGCCCCCATTTTTTGGAGGCAAGGCTATGAGGAAAAGTAAAAAATCCCCCACCCCCACTATCAATGCCTGGATGATCTCTGGTGCTGTTTCTGCTGAAGGAGGCTTGTCTCTCACGCATGATCGCGCCGATGATTACTGGGCCAGTTGTCAGACCGATCTGGATGTTCAGGGTCGAGGGCTTCTGGCCATATCTCAACATGGCGAAGTTCTCTGGGTCTCTCGTCCAAACGGCGCCACCGATTTGTTCTGTAAGTCACGCCTGACCGATCATGAGAGGTTGCATAACGCAGCTCTTCGGTTGGCAGAAGTGGCTGAAGACAGAGAGGCAAGGTTTTTCGCCGGCAAACTGGGTAATCACGGCGGATTGATCAGAAAGATCAGCCGCGAAGATGCCATAAAGTGCATGCGTCGGTGGGAATTTGAAATCGGACAATAAACAGACACATCCCGGACGAGGGCAATTCCCCCCCCGTCGGGGAGGCTTGCCTATTACCCGTCCCAAGACGACAAGGAGGCAAGACTATGTTGTTTGTTAAAGAATCAGGCGGCAAGTATGTGCCCGCCCCCGAGGAAATGATTCTTAACGAGGCCAAGCGCGTAAGCCGCCGCCTCTTTAAGCGAGGAGCAAGCATCAGTTCGCCAGATGCAGCCAGGGAGGCCATTGGGCACTTACTTGTTCGCTGCCAAAGCGAAATGTTCTGCTGCTTGTTTATGGATGCTCAGAACAGGGTCCTTGAATGGGTAGAAATGTTCAAGGGGTCGGTGGCACAGACAACCGTACACCCCCGGGAAGTGGTCAAAGAGGCTCTGCGGCTCAATGCCGTTGGGGTGGTCCTTGTCCACAATCACCCATCAGGCGACACCAGGCCGAGTTCACAAGATATAAATCTGACCCAGGAATTACGGAAAATCCTTGGCGTTATTGATGTGAGAGTTCTTGACCACCTGATCGTGGGAGAGGAGGTCATATCAATGTCCGAGGCCGGATTTTTGGCATAAGAAAAACACCCTTAACCGGGGAGAGAACATCTCCCTGGCGGGGGTTCGTTTTCTTCCTGGTCGAATCACGACTGCAAGGAGAAAACGATGAAAACCACGACTGTAATGAAAAATATAAACGATATTTTCGGCATCCCCGGCAAACTCATGCTTGAGGTGCGTCCGGATAAACACCCGATGGTCCCTGTCGCAGATGAACAGTATGTTTTTCGGCGGGAGACTCTGCAAGACATGATGATGTGGATGATGGGCGCTACCGGCGACGATCCGCTCTATCTCACCGGACACACTGGCACCGGCAAGTCGTCAGTGGTCACGCAGATAGCAGCCCGGCTCGGTATTCCGCTTTATGTCGTTTCATGCCATGAGCGGATGGAAGTTCCAGAGCTGCTCGGCAGGTTTGTTGTCCGTAACGGCTCAATGGAATGGTGCGACGGGCCGCTGATCGCCGGTCTTAAAGACCCGGCCGGGGCCTGGATTTTGCTGGACGAAATTGACAGCCTCGATCCGGGAACCTTCATCGGCCTGAACGCACTACTCGAAGGGCGCTCAATCATCATCCCCGAAACCGGCGAAATAGTTGACCCCTTATGTCAAGGCGCAAAAATCATTGCCGCGGGCAATACCGCCGGCAGTGGTGACAGAACCGGTCTCTATCAATCCACTAAAAGACAGAATCTTGCCACGATGGGCCGTTTTATGGTCGTCGAAGTCGGCTACCCGGATCCGGAAGTCGAGAAAGGGCTTCTGGCCAAGGTTGCGCCGTCCGTGCCGAACGAAGTGCGTGACTGCATGGTGCGGCTGGTCAACGAGGCGCGGAAGCTCTTTATGGCGGGAGAACTGGAAGTGGCATTTTGCACCAGGTCATTGACGCGCTGGGCTTGCCTGGCAGTTTTTATGTCCAAGGTGGCTCAGCCAGGTCAGGATCCGGTGGCCGATGCCATGGATCGCGCCATTGGCAACCGGGCGGAGCCCGATAGCCGACAGGCTCTTCATGAGCTTTGGCAGCGGATAAAGACCGAAGACCTTTGATAAAGAGGCGCCATCATGGATACAGCAGTATTCGACCTTCTCCCGGCGGGGACGAAGGTGCATGAGGCATTATGGCTGAGATCGCCAAGCTCCTCAGGCGGCAAGGATTGGATCGGGTGTTTGACTGATCGTGGCGTTTTCACCCTTTGGGGGAAGACTGGCCAGGTAAATCAGTCAAGCGCGCCCAAAAGGACGAGTCATGACCTTCTTTCGTCTTTGTTGAACAAGAAAAGAGCCAAAGGATACACGGTCATCGGTCGTTTCGTAAATGACCAGTGGTTTCCCTCGGGTTCCGAATCCATTCAATTATTTCAACAGCCACCTCGCCGAAGAGTACGCCCTTCACAGGTGGATCGAACGATCTCTGTGTGGGTCGAAAACCAGCAGGAGGCTATGCAGCCTTGGTTCTGAATCTACTACTAACCCAGCGGGGACACTACCCCCGCAAGGGAGCTGTGTCCTCGCATCACCAATGGAGGATACATCCATGCCCCCTTTCAGCACGATAGAACTAATTGATCTTTTTCATGTGGTTGACCTCGAAATTCGTCTCTGGACGGCTCGGAAGAAACTGACCATCGCCGATCTCAAGTTGGCGGACGGCAGTGAACTCCCTCCCGAGAAGCTGGCAAGCCTGGGCAGCAAACGGGTGATGAACCCGGAAGCTCTGGCCCCGTTTGCCAGGTTGAAGCGGCGAGCGGAAAGAGAATCCTTGGCGGTCGGCACCCGCTTTATCGGCGGCTACGCTGTCCCCAAGGAGAAAGTCGGCCATTTGATGGGTGTTCTGGCGAACATCAGAGAAGAGTACCTCAAAGCCAAAGATGATTTCCTGGCCGAGTACAACCAGACCGTTGAGGCATGGATCAAAGACAACCCTGGATGGGAGGATGCGATTCGCCGCTCCGTCGAAAGCGAACAATATGTCCGTGAACAGTTGCAGTTCAGCATCCGGGTGTTTCAAGTCCAGCCGGTCGAAGGGCATAAAGATGGCCTGGAGCAGGAAATGGGAGGTTTGGCCGCCCAGCTCCGCCGCGAGGTCGCCCAGCAGATCAAAACTGCATGGGAAAGCTCCTATGAGGGCCGGATTTCGGTAGGGCAAAAAGCTCTGCGTCCGATCCGCTCAGCTCTGGAAAAGGCAAAAGGGTTGATGTTTTTGGATGGCGGCCTTGGCCCGATCATCGAAAGCGTCGAGAAAACGCTGTCTGGTCTGCCCAGGAGTGGAGAGGTTCAAGGTAGGGATTTCGCTGCGGTGTGTGGCGCTATCCATATCTTGAGCGGCATCCCGGAAGCTCGTCTTATCCAGCTCAACCCTCCCGTCGAGGAAAAGGAAGAAATTGTGGAAGAATCGACAGCTCAAAAGATTGAGCCGCCCAATAAGGTCGAAACGCGACAGGAAGAGCCCGGTGATACTTTGCCGAAAGCTCTTCCCAAGCCTGGACGGAAGTCTTCAGCACCAATAAAGAGGACTCCTGCAGGGCGTGTCGCAGTTGAAGCTCCAGATGGCTGGTTCTGATCGAACCTCCAGCCCGCCCTTACCGGGAGAGTTTAATGAACGCTCCCGTAGGGGGGAGTGTTCGGAGATCGAGATGAACAGGAACAATCTTTTTGGAGGCTTACGGATAGTAATGCAGGCACTTGCCGGCAAAATCGGCATCGGCCTGACTTTCAGCGGCCAGACGGCGTTTACGGATCATAAGCGGATCAACCTCCCGGTGCTCGATCATATAGATGACCCCGGGATTGCAGACTTGGCTCGTGGATATATT
>Ga0172371_10008054_pt1 | contig 14828 bp, 13 predicted proteins | sample Lak12m_FD_114543 | JGI IMG/M metagenome (GOLD analysis project Ga0172371, IMG submission 114543) | Freshwater microbial communities from Kabuno Bay, South-Kivu, Congo - kab_022012_12m | ecosystem: Environmental > Aquatic > Freshwater > Lake | place: Democratic Republic of the Congo: South-Kivu... | reverse complement strand
CTGATGCCGCGCCAGGCGGCTTCAAATGAGCCGCTTATCCTAGTTACCGCCTCATAAGAACTCCTCTTCATCCCATATAAGCTAATCTCTATTTTTTCCAGCGGCGGGATACTGCAGAATAAATCTGCCAGGCGCGCATTAATCAAAGTGGCGTTAGTAAAAATCAAAACCCTTAAGCCCAGCTTCCTGGCAAAAACATATAATTTCGCAAAATCTTCCCTTAATAAGGGCTCGCCTCCGGTAAAACGCACCTTCAGGCAACCTAAAGAGGCTGCTTCCTGAAGGATATTTTTTACTTCCCGGGTGGATAACTCTTGCCTTTGGGCCCGCAGATCATCGGCAGGTAGATTAATACAGCAGTGGATGCAATTATTATTGCAGCGTTCGGTAAGCTCTATATCCAACCAGCCCAGCAACGCATCCCTGCTATGGAAAGGAGAGGCTGCGTTTATAGCTTTCTCTTGAATGTAGGGGCTACTTGGCGTCACTGATATTATCCTTCTCTGGCGTAAGCGCAAAGGCCGCCAGGCCTTAGCAAGATACTAATGGCCGGTGGTCATTGCCGAAGCGCTTGGCCTTTAATCTTATAGATAATATATCCTCCGAAAGAAACAGTCTCATCTTGCTTGCTTAGAAAAACCGAGGCGGGCCGGCTTAGAGACTTCAGCTTTGGCATAACAATAAATAATGTCTGCTTTTTATTTAATGCATCCCTCTTAAATAATTCCTGTATATCTTCGGCGATCTCCAAAGACTGGACATCCCTCCCGGTATAATAGCTTATGTGCATTGGCAGAGATGAACGGTAGCCGTCCAGGACACAGATCAGATCTTCCTGCCTGGCATGAGATTTTAAGAATAAGGAGATCTCCGGAAAGGGGTCCCGGCTGCTGCGGCCGGGCATAGCCAGCGCGTAAAGGTTGTGGATAAATAAGAGCCCGCATAAAATAAGCGGGGCAGTTTTTATGATTTTTGATCGCGCCTTTAGATAGGCTCCTGAGGAGGCTGCCAGGATCATCCAGATGAATATCAGGAAAGGGCTGTAGCGCTGGGTATTAGATGTTTCATAGACCAGCTGGATAAGCGTATGCGGCAGGACTGAAACCAGGCAGAAGATAAATAATCTAGCCTGCCTTGTGCCGGAAAACACAAAATTCCGCAGCCCATATAAAAATAATACTGAAAGAAGTAGGCTGGCAGTAAGCCTGGGGATATTGGCTGTGCCGCCCCCTAATATTGTCCGCCATAAAGCAGTGAAAATCAGGGTCGGTATGTTCCTGGGCTTAAACCCTGCGATGACTTCGCCGCCTCTGAACCAATGATACAGTGATCCCAGGGTTGGCAGGAAATCCCGTTGCCCGTTCATTTTTAAATTCAGGAAATAGCCGATTATCCCGAAAGGGATAAGCCAACATATAATCACCACCGATATAAAAATTAAGGCATATCTTTTTTTCTGCTGCGCAGAAATACCGCAGAGCAGGATAAGGCATAAGGCAGAAACTAGGTAAACCAGATATATCCCTGAAAGATAAACCGCCAGGACAAACGGCACTGCCGCTTTAATAACCTGCCCGGGTGAGTTATGCGCCTCTAACCTGCTTATTAGATAGAGGCTGGTAATCAATAAAGCTATGGGTATTATATGCGTCTCTAAAATAGTGCTATTGCGCCAGTATTCATATGAGAAAGCCAGGCCCAGGCAGCCGAATAAGGCAAGAGCCCTATTCTTAAGCATCTCACACAAAAACAGGTAGAATACCGCGGCCCCCCAAGCGCCGCAGAAAGCATCTAATACCTGTAAGGGCAGCATTGTAGACGCCTGCCCACCTAAAAAAACTACGGCCCTGTTGACCAGGCTATTTATGAAAAGCTGCAACAGATGATTCTGCTGCAGGGGGATAAAAATAATATTTTTGCTAGCCCATTTTGCCAGAGCCAAAGACTCAGGATGGTAACTGGAGCCCAGGAAGAAAAGGTATAAAGCCAAGAGGCCATAGAAAACTGCGGCGGATACTTTCTTATGCTTAGACATCATCTCTGCTTCATCGTAACTTTTTTAATAAATCTACTATCTTGCCGCTCTTGTCAAACTCAACCACGTAGCAGGGGACGCCGGCTGAAATTTCCTCTATAAGGGCAAGGGTCTTATCCCACCAATCAGCGGTTACAAAAGGCCTGATCAAGTAACTTAAAAGCCGCCTGCTGATAGCTTGTTTATCCCGGAACGTCGTAATCCGGTTCCTAGAGGCCTTCTTTAGTAATATAATCGCCCTTAAAGGCGCTGAACCCGAAGATACATCAGCAATATCCCCATGGCTCCAGGTCCCGTATATCCTAAACCCCGCCGGATACCTGCGCACAATGATCCGATCATCGCATAGTATCCTGGCCTTTCCTTTTAATAACCTGGCTATCGTAGACTTGCCTGCGCCGGAATGGCCGGCGAAAAGCAGGCCCCTGCCCTTAAAATTTACCCCGCAGGCATGCAGATAACAGCCCTGCCTATCGGCCAGGATGCGGGCTAAAAGAATCTGGTCAGTAGGAAATAAGGTTAAAGACTGTAGCCCCCCCTTAAGGAATAGCTCTTTCCTGTTGTGATAGATTATCGCTTGTGTGTGGCTGGAGTTAAAGACCGCGGCCTTATAGACACCATTCCCAGCTCTCCTCGGTAAAATCCCCAGGTATACCCAGAAACCTTCTTTCTGATAAATTCCCCAGGGCACCTTATAATAAACCCTCCTGCCTAGATCCCTACCCTGTAAATCCGGCAGTGAAAAATGGTGCCTTATACGAATAGTATCTTGGCCTGGGCCGTCTGCCTCAAAATATTTAAATCTGGGGTGAAGGGTATCCGCGCCAAAAGGCAGGTCTGAATCCACCTGAATCGTGATCCCGGCAATCTTAAAATAACGACGGTGATCTTTCCACCACTTCTCTTTAAATCTTCTGTTTTCCCTAGCCAGGGAGCAGAGGTATTCTACTTTGCTGTTAAAATCCTTATGTTCCAGATACCCATATACCGGGCAAAAACGGCAGTCTTGCTTCAAACTACAGGAGCCGCAATCATTCCTATATTTTTCTGGTGTTCTTATTTTGGCAGCCAGAGAAGGAATAAAGTTATCCCAGCAGTCCTGGAAGCTGCCGCCTTTTAAGTCATAGCGCAGGCCGGGATCCTTGATAAGAAAGCAGAAAGTCATCCTGCCGTAAGGATCAATGTCAAACTCACGGCGGCTCTTGATGCAGGAGGCAAAGAGATACTTATCACTAGGCGCTGCTGCGCACGGACCGGTTAATTCTTTTCTGTATCCTTCGTCATATAAGCCCACCGCCTCCAGCCTGACTGCTTCTTTGGGCGAGAGCCTTTGGCGCATGATCTCTTTATTCTTTTCGGCATCCCCGCAGGCCGACAGATAAAACCAGGCCGCGCCGATTCTATAATCAGGACTCAAGGACCTTGCCAGCTCTAGCATTTTTGTAAACTGGTGGTAATTGCCCCTCATCGGGGTTAGCTGGACTGTAAATCTAGCCCTGGCCTCTTTTAAATACCTGAACCCGCGCATCGTTGCCGCGAATGAGCCGGGATTGCGGGTAATATGGTCATGCACATCCGCGCTTGCCCCGTAAAGAGCAACCATCTTCGCGCCTCTGCGCCTCATGATCCTGGCAATTTTGTGGGTTATCAGCGTCCCGTTGGTATTTAGGGAATAGGTATTGGAATTTCCGGTAAGATAATCAAAAATCTCGTAAAAATCCGGGCGTAGCATCGGCTCGCCTCCGGAAAGCGACCAGCGGCGGCAACCCATCTGCCGCGCCTCATCGGCAATCCGGCGTATCTCTTGGAAGGTAAGCTCTTCCTGCCTCTCTAAAGAATCCGGAGGGAGCCTAATCCAGCAGTGCCGGCAGTTATTATTACAGCGGTAGGTAAGGTCAATATCGCCTCCAAGAGGTAGGGGGGAGAAGGCATCAATTTTTTTTGCCTCTAAATAACTGGAACCTGGAATATTCAAATTCATATCCCTGCCAAATAAAAAGGGCTATTGCCTAGCCCTGGACAAACTTATGGCACGAACTTTGGCCTTGTTTAACTTGAGGATCCCGATTCTATCCCCATCAGGGTATTACCTGCCCCATGGCTGCGCTAAAAACAGGTTATCTGAAACTAGGCCAAAACGCCAAAAAATAAGGATTAACGTCAGGACTTGGAGCTCCAAGAACTACACGCCGCACAAGTACTTGGCAAGTAACAATGCTTCAGATAATAATCGGCGCCAGGCCCCCATATAGTTCCCTTACAATACATCAACACCCCTTCCTGCTTACTTGCCTTCACTAACACAATCAGCTTCGGCCGGGTCCATCTCTCTTTTTGATTTTTATTCTGCATCAGCGCCCCTCCTTGTTTTCATTAAAAACAAAGATGTGCTACCTAATCTAGATAATCTCTTAAGCGATATATTTCTTAAGTTATACCTACTTCATAATACAACGGATTACGAATTAATCAAGACTTTTCCCCTGCTAATCTCTGCGATACTACCTTCAAAACTAACTGGGTTATAGGAAAGCTTACCATTTCTGTTTAAAGGGAATCTTAGCGCCGCAATAAGGATTGACGTCTCAGGTCCGCTTCCTAAGCGCAAGCTGAAAGTATTAAGAATGCCGATGGGTCTAGGAAAATTAACCGGATATATTGGCCTAAAGGGGCTTCTCTTCTAGGCAATAATTGCGGAGCAAAAGATTATTCCAGATAGGTGTAAATCTTGCCTTTGTAGTTACGCAGGACATATTTACCCTTAGCCTGGGAAAGGATATAATTGGGGCCGACGGGGATCTTGCCTCCTCCGCCGGGGCCGTCAATGACATAGGTAGGCACGGCGTAACCGGAGGTGTGCCCGCGCAGCTTCTCCATAATGTTTATGCCTACTGCCACCGGGGTGCGGAAATGCTGTGTGCCTTTTACCGGGTCGCACTGGTAGATATAATAAGGCCTGACCCGGATTTTCAAGAGCTCCTGCACCAGCCGGCGCATAATATAGGGCCGGTCGTTTATCCCTTTTAAAAGCACGGACTGGCTGCCTAAAGGCATCCCTGCCTCGGCGAGCATATCGCAGGCGATTTTACAGCGCTTGGTAATCTCTTTGGGGTGGTTAAAGCTGATGCTAATCCAGATCGGAGAGTATTTTTTAAGTATGTTCACCAATTTTCCACTGATACGCTGGGGCAGGCTTACCGGCACGCGCGTGCCTATCCTTAAGAACTCCACGTGCGAAATAGAACGGACCTTCTCTATCAGGGATTCTAATTCCTCATCCTCTAAAATAAAAGGATCCCCCCCTGAAATAAGCACGTCCCTTATTTTACGGTTTGACTTTATATATTCTATCGCCGCGTCAAAACGGGAAAGGTCAGCTCCGGCATCCTGTTCTCCGCCCACTAATCTGCGCCGGGTGCAATGCCGGCAATAAAGCGCGCACTGTTCTGTGGCCAGCAATAGGACCCTATCCGGATAACGGTGCACAAGGTGCGGGGCAGGAGAATCCCTGTCTTCGGCGCAAGGGTCTATCATCTCATGCGGGCCGACGAGGAATTCCGAAGCGACAGGCACTGCCTGCCGCCTTAAGGGGCAGCTAGGGTCTTCGGGGTCAATCAAAGTTGACCAATAGGGGGTGATAGCTAAAGAAAGCTTTCCCTTAGCTTTCTTGATTCCCTCTTCTTCTTCAGCGGTCAGTTTAATTACCTGGGCGAGCTCATCTTTAGTGCGGATACGGTGCCTCAGCTGCCAATGCCAATCCTCCCAATCCAGAGGATTAATATCTTTATATAAGCTAATCTGCTGGTAGTCCTGCGACCTTTTAGCCGGGCGGACCTGCGCTATAGACTCTTGCTGCGACTTCTGAGTTTCCGCTACAATAAGACTAGCCAACTTTATCCCCTCCTGCGCTGGAAAGCGCTCATTAATATTGCATCAATCAGGTCTTCATATTTCATCCCCGCGGCATAGACCATCATCGGGAAATTGGAATCTTGGGGGTCAAGCCCCGGCAAAGGATTAATTTCTAATACATACGGAGTGTTATCCCGGCTTAAGCGTATATCCGTGCGCGATATATCCAAACACCCTACTGCCCTGTGCGTATTCAGGGCCGCATTTTTCACTAATTCTTCAGCTTCCTTATCCAATCTTGCCGGGCAATGAAAAGTAGGGACTAACCCAAGCTCTCTATTGCCCTGGAATTCCTTCATCCGCCAAGAATAGAAATACTCCCCGCTCTTGGCGCAACTTGAGAAATTTATCTCTAGAATAGGCAGCACCGTGGTTTTACCATTCTCTAGAATACCTACGGTAAGCTCTTTCCCATCAATAAACTCCTCTACAATCACCTCCTGGCGGTAGAGGTTAATGACCTCTTTGACTTTAATCAAAAGGCCTTCCTTGGTATGGACCACATTGGCGGAGCTAATTCCTTTAGCTGAACCTTCACAGTTAGGCTTGACGATAAGCGGAAATTTTAATGCCGGGTCAAACTCCTCCTGGCCGCTTACAAAAACTTGGAAGGCGGGAGTAGGGATATTTTCCGCCTTTAATATCTTTTTAGTCAGCGCCTTGTTTAAGGCCAGGGCCAAAGAAAATGTGTTCGAGCCTGTATAGGGGATATCAAAGTAATCCAATATGGCCGGAACTTCCGACTCGCGGAATTTACCGCGCTTGCCCTCAGCAATATTAAATACCATATCTACGCGGTGATTCCTAAAATAAGAAAATAACTGCGGGTTATCCACGTCAAGAGGATTAACGCTATGGCCTTTCTGCTTCAGTGCGGAAGTAATGGCGTTGATGGTCTTCTCGGAGTCAAACTCGGAAAAATAATCCAGAGGCTTGGTGTTGTCTTTTTTCTTTAAATTGCAGGTTAAGACTATATTCATCTGGTCAGCCTAAATTATACCTTTTAAGGGCCGCAGCTAATACCTTCCCGATCATCTCTTCGTAGCTAACCCCGGTGGCTTTGGCCACAACCATAAATACATCCTCTGTGGATAACGAAGGCAGGGGGTTTATCTCCAATACATAAGGCTTACCGGCGCTATCTACCCTAAAATCTACCCGGCCAAAATCCCGGCACTCCACAGCGCTATAAGTTTTTAAGGCTATCCCGGCAATCTCTTTCTTTAACTCCGGGCTTATGTGTGCCGGGCAGATATACTCTAATCTATCTGAGGTAATGCGGGCAAAGGTATAAAATTTATCGTTAAGCTTAAGCCGTCCATCTATTTTTATCTGCACTGCCGGCATTACCTCCGGAGCATCATTGCCGACTATAGCCACAGTGAATTCCTGCCCTGAAATAAATTCTTCAATCAGGGCGGGCTGCTTGTAAGTAGTAGTAATATATTCTACCTGCTTCTTAAGACTGCCTAAGTCTTCCACCCGCGAATCTTCGCTTAGGCCCTTAGATGAGCCTTCAAAACGGGGCTTGACAATAAGGGGGAACTTAAGATGGTCGGTATTATTCAGGCTATCGGAATTCTTAACTTCAAAAAACTTAGGGGTAGGTATGCCTTCAGCGACAAAGATTTTTTTAGCCATTACTTTATCTAAGGTAAGCCCTAGGGTTAAAGCGTCCGCGCCTACAAACGGTATATTAAACATCTCCAGCAATATGGGGACCTGGGATTCCCTATTCCTTCCCGATATCCCTTCGGAGATATTAAAAACGATATCTACATTGATGCGTTCAATCTCCTCCAGCAGGTTATTGACATTACCGATCTTTTTTACTTTAAAACCGCAGGACTCAATGGCCTTGGCAACCACCCCAATAGTGCTGGGATGGTCAAATTCGGCATTGGCATCCGGAGGATCACCCGCTTTAAATTCGTAATCCGTTTTTAAATCGTAGGTCAGGCCTATCGTCTTCATTCGCGCATAAAAAATAAGGGCTCCCTTCCCTTAAAGAGCCCTTGACTACTTACCTATTTTTTCAATTTAGCCTCTCTAGCCTCCTTAAAATATGTCTTAGCTGTTCTATCTGAATATTTTTTATCACAACATCTTGTTTTTGTCAAGGATTTTTTCATTTTTTATAAATTCCCCGTGGCTTTATTTCTCGACGGTAAAATTAAATTTTTGCACAAATTTAGCGGGATTTAAGAACAGGTTTTTCATTTCGCCAGTTCTGCTTTCCCCCAAATAGCGAGGTTCTTTTTAAAGATAAGCACTGCCCCCAAAACTCCCCCTAAGGAACGCGCAAATTCTATAGCCCTGCCTAAATCAGCCTTGGAATGTATGCGGTTGGCGGTAGCGGTGGCCGCGGCATCGGCTAAGGAGGCGTTATGGGCTAATATTACGGCGCTGTCCGCGCAGCCAAAACTTAAAGAGTGTCCGATAGTCCCCGAAGAAGCGCATATACCCAAAGGCGTATCCTGGGGTTTTATCTTTAAAGCTAAATTCTTCCATAATTTTAGCTTTCCGGCATAAATCCCTATCTTACGCACTTTGCGTGTTACTAAAAATATATCGCCGCCGTTCTCAATAATCACCTCTTTGCAGCCTTTTTTTAATAAGGCCCGGCCTAAGAATTGAGCAATCGCTCCGGCGACTGCCGCCATAGGCCCGACATCGGCCTTACGAGCGGCATGAGCCATCTCTTTAATAATCGGCTTGGCATTCGGCTCAACCTCAAGCGGCTTAAGCGTGATTAGGAAACTGTTGTTTCTATTTATATAGCTTTCAATATCCCGGCGATAAGCACGTATTTTTTCTCTGACGAAGCCTTTATCCAGCGGCCTATCGCTTAAAAGCTGTAAATCCGTTTCTCCTACGGCCACGCGCATCAAATATAAATCTTTGGCCTTAACCCACTCCCGATAAAAACGCCTCTGATATCTATTTGTTTTCATAGTTATCTGCTGCGTTTAACAGATACGCGGCAGTGGTTCGCTGGTTAGCATGTCTATTATGCGCCGGGTACCCAAGACAGTCTTAAGCGCCACGCATCCGGCAGGCCCCTGCCTTACCGTGCCGATAACCCGGGCATTGCGCCCTAAAGGGTGCGCCTTCAATAAAAAGAGAGTTTTTTTTGCTACCTTTGGGCTGACTATCAATACCGCTATCCCTTCGCTGGCAAGGTATAAAGGGTCAATCCCTAACAGCTCACAAGCTGCTTCTGCCTTAGCGCCTAAGGGTATCTTTTTCTCTTCAACTTCAATGCCTAAATTCGTCCCTTCGGCAATCTCATTTAAGGTAGTGGCCAGACCGCCCCGGGTAGGGTCGCGCATAAATCTTATCCCCTCTATTCTCTTCAAGGCCGGGATAAGCAGGCCGCCTAAGGCCGCGCAATCGCTCTTAATATCAAAATTAAATTCTTTTCTCTTGCTTAAGACCGCTAAGCCATGCCGGGCAATAGGGCCGCTAACAATCACTTTATCTTGGGGTTTGATATTCTCTAAAGAGATACTCCTGTCCTCTAAGATCCTGCCGAGGCCGGAAGTATTGATAAAAATTTTATCGCAGGCGCCATTTTCTACCACCTTGATATCTCCGGTCACAAAACACACCTTTGCTTCCCGCGCCTGTAGGCTAAGCGAATCGACAACCTTTTTCAAAATCCGGTAATCCAGTCCTTCCTCAATAATAATGGCCAGGGAAAGATATAAGGGCACTGCCCCTAGCATAACCAAATCATTTATCGTGCCGCAAACAGCTAATTTTCCGATATCGCCGCCGGGAAATTCAAGCGGGCTGACTACGAAAGAATCGGTAGTAAAAGCGAATTTCCGGTTATTAAAGTTTAAAACAGCGCTGTCGCCAAGTTTTCCCAGTATAGGATTAGCGAATTTCTTTAAAAATAGCCCCTTAATAAGCTGATGCATAAGCCGGCCGCCGCTTCCGTGCCCCAGAAGTATTTTTCTTGGGCCGTTTCTATTCAAGGCCTACCCCCGCGCTTGAAAGGTCCTGTTTCAACTGCTCGATACCCCGGAAAACAAAACCCCGGATACCTAGGGCTCTCGCCCCCTCTATTAATTCCGGCCTGTCGTCAGTATAGAAAACATTGCCGGCTTCTGCCTCCAGGGTCCCTAATGCCTGCCTGTATATCAAAGGGTGGGGCTTCCTGTAGCCTATCTCATAGGAAGCGATAAGGTGGTGAAAAACATCAAAGACGGTAAACTCTTTCTTTAAATAATCAAAATGCAGGATGTTTACATTGGAGAGAAGCGCGAGCCTATATTTTTTTTTCAAGGCCTGAGCCAAAAGATAAACCTGACGGTTCTTCTCGCTTAAGAAAAATACCTCGTTCCAGATCGGCAAGAAACTATCGTAACCTACCTTAAGGACCAAGGTATCTTTTATTTTTGAAAAAAAATCTAAGGGCGAAATCCTTCCTTCTTCAAAGAGCCCGGTTAATTCCGAATCAAAAAAAAGATTAAAAATTTCTTCCGGCCCCTTATCCGTAAACTCCGCAATCCTGCGCGCGGCGAGGTTGTGGTCAAAATCAACCAGGACATTGCCCAAATCAAATATTATAGCCTTGATCCGCAGGCTGCCCATTAATTACCCTGCTCTCTGGCTTTCTTGAATAAATCCAGAAACCTGTCCTCGTAGTCCTTATAGACGTTCCATTTATCTAGCTCTGCCTTCAGCTCATTGGCCCTGGCAATATCCTGTTTAGACTGCGTAAAGAGCCCCTCAATCTTATCTTTCACCGAAAGCGGAAGCTTGGTAAACTGGCTCAGGGATTTCTTAATCTTTTCTATCTCCTCTTCGCCAATCGGTCCGGCTGCCTGAGGGCCTAATTTCAAATAATCCAGAAGCCTGTTTATCTCTTCTTCCATAATATGCGCCTGGTCAATGAGACTGGTTAAATCTATCTTTATGTTTAATACCTTGCCTAAAGCTTCTAATACCGCGTAAGAGGCTTTGGGATTCTCAATTTGTATAGTGTAGAGCGGGGTCTCCCCTAAAAGACAAAATCCCGAAAACCCTTTTTGCTTGGCTATCCCTAAAAACAGGCCGTTCATCCCGCTGATCTGGCCTTCGGAGAGAAGATGAAGATTATACTTCTTTAAGTTCTCTATCCACTCTGCGGAGGTAGCGGCGAGCCAAACCCCGGGCTGCTGGTTATGGTCTATGGGCTGAGGCATAGCGGCGAAACCGATTATCGTCTTAATCTTGAAACTGCCGGCTACCCCAAGGATCATCTGAGAATACTCCTTGGCCTTGGCTAAATCCGGCTGGGCATTGCTGATAAAAATAATTAGGTCGTTCCTGCCCAGCCTGTTTTTCCAATAGTAAAACTTGCCCGCCGGCAAAGAAGGCGTATTCAATATGCCTTCTTTAATAGTGCTGGAGGTGGAATAAAAAAAATCTCCCGGGGCAATCTGGGCGAATCCTTCAGCCTTCAGCTTATCTACCAGATACTCCGCGGCCTTGAAGGCAACCTCGCCCATGCCCGGCCAGGCAACAATTAAATACGGATTCTTCAACCGCGGCCTTTTGATCATCTTAACGCCTTCCATGTCATCTCCTTTGGTAGATTAACTAAATTTATACCTCTTGAGGAATTCTTCCAGCACCAACGTCCCCTTATACAGGCTGCCTATTTTAATATACTCGTTTGCGCTATGGGCGCAGCCGCCGCAACCAAAGCCGGTCGCGATCGCCGGAATATTCTTATCCTGGAAAAAAGTAATTACCGTAGCACCCTCCGAACCGCTGATCAGAGGCTTTACCTTAAACCTTCTCATGGCAGCCTCCAGACAGGTTACTAAACGGTGGCTCCTTTTTATACAATAGGGCTTCTGTATCCCCTCCAGCTCAATCTTAAAGCCGCAGGTATATTTCTCTATAATAATTTTTAAGTCCTCCAGGATCTTCTTCTCCGACATCCCGGGCAGGAAACGGAAATCTAATTCAAATTCACACCAGTCCGCTACCACGTTTACCTTATCCCCTCCCCTTATCGTCCCTATATTTAAAGTAGGCGGACGTAGATACTTATTTTTCTTACAGAGAAACCGGTAACTTTTCAGCTCTCTAAGTATATTTACCGCATCATCAATAGCGTTTATGCCTAACCAGGGATAAGCGCCATGCGCCCTCTTGCCTTTTATCTTGACCTTAAGATGCAGCAGGCCTTTCTGTAATACCACGATATTAAAGTCGTCGGAATCTAATACTACTGCCGCGTCCGGGCGCAGGATATTCTTCTCTAACAAAGGGACTAGGCCCAAGGATGAACCGCTCTCTTCATCTGCGGTAGCGGCAAAAAACAGATTATAGCCTAAAAGGCATTTATCTTCAACTAAACTATTAATCGCCTCCAGGCCGGAGGCCAGGTTGCCCTTGCAATCGGTTGAGCCTAGGCCGTAGAGTCTACCCTTATATATCTTACCGGATAAAGGAGGAAAACGCCAATCCTGTCCGTGCGGGACAGTGTCCAAATGCGGAGTAATAAGCAACGATCCCCTCTTGCCCTTACCGCCCAGTATGCCTATTACATTAGGGCGGTTCTTTTTTAAGGCGAAAGTCCTCGTCTCTAGGCCGAGCCTGTTTAGGTAATCCCTGACGAATACGGCGATAGCGCGTTCGTCTCCCGGCGGGTTCTCAGAATTTATGCGGATTAGCTGCTGCGTCAGCTTTATCAACCGTTTCTTATTGACCATTTTCTGCTAATAATGCCCTAAAAACTAAAATTCAGGCCCGCTGCGCAAGCCTGGCTATCCAACAGCTGCCCTTCTAAATTAAACCAGACCCTCTCTGTAATCGGCAGGTCCAATCCCAGGATTAGGCCGATATTTTTAGTGCGGTCGGACTTTTCTCTCTTTCTGCTTTCATCCGTCCAATGGATATAATCTATCTCCGACCACCTCGCCCCTATATAAGGGGTTATCTTAAAGATATCACGGGAGACAAGAAGAGAAAACTGCCAATCATCTAAAACTGCCTTGTGCGTAATATCCCCTGAATGGACCCTCTTGGGGTGGACGCTTATATGTTGGAATCCGAAAACCGCCCTGGTCTTTTCGCGGCCATAGATTTTCAGGCGCAAACCGTAGCCGCCGGCAAAAGAAGAGGGGTAATCAATTTCATCGCTTAAAGGCGGGTGCTGTTTTATATTGCCTGCTCCTCCTTTTAAATCCAGGGTTAACCAGTCAAAGATGCCGTAGGAAAGAAGGAGAAAATTCTGCGTGCTCCTTAATCTGCCGCGGTCGTCTTTCAGATATCTTTTAAAAATAGCGTGCGTCTGCACCCCGCTAAAGAATTGTCTGCTCTTGGGCATTTTCGTTCCATAACAAGGCGCAGCAAAAGAGGGGGCGGCTAAGCCATAAAATAAGATAAAAAATAATAGCTTCTTAAACATAAGGGCTCCTTGCGCCGGATGATTCAAGCGGACAGAACTGGCATCGGGGCGAGCGCTTAAGGCAAAACTCTTTGCCCAGCCTGACTAAAAGAGCGTGGTATTCATTAAATAATTTCGCTGAACAAGGAAGGTTGCGCATAAACAGGCTTTGTACTTCTTCGTAAGTAGCGCTATCTAAGATAAGGCGATGCCTGGAGAGGATTCTCTTAGTATAGCTGTCAACGACAAAGATGGGCTTATCTAAAGCGTAAAGCAATATTGAATCTGCCGTTTCCGGCCCGATACCGTTCACAGACAACAGCTGCCGGCGCAATTCGGATTTATCCTGAGCGGCCATTTTATCAGAGCGGCCTTGATAATATTTAAAGAAAAAACCTAAGAATCCCTTCAGGCGCTTGGCTTTAATATTATAATAACCGGCGGGGACTATATATTTAGACAGCTTTTTTTGAGAAATATGGTAAAGCTTATCCGGCCCCAAGAGCCTATTCTTTTTAAGGTTACTGATGGCTTTTTCTACGTTCGTCCAATTAGTATTCTGGGTTAGAATCGCACCGACCATTACCTCAAAAGAGGTCTGTGCCGGCCACCAGTGTTGTGCGCCAAAATAGGCGCGCAACTTCTTATAAATCATCTCCAGCTTAGAAGTCATTGCTTTAACTCTAAAGGGTTGTAATTATAATAGGCAAAGAGGGTATAGGCTGTGCCGGCCACAGAGCCCGTAGACTTACCCTTAGGGACCATCCAGCCATGGCCGGTATCCACGGAATCCTGGGAAGCATAGGGGAGGCATCCTTCCCCCTGCCCGGAAGGAGAGGGGCTGGAGATAATCATCTTGTTTAACTCAAACAGATAATCCACCGCCTTATTGCCGTAGAAACTGGATTCCCGGGCCATATTCTTCTTAGCATAGAAATCCGACATGATTTTAAAAGCCATGATCATCTGCGCGCTCCATTCCGGTGAGACTACCCCGCCCCTGGCCAGATGCCTCTGGGGCGCAAAATCAAAGCCCTTGACCTTGACCTGCCCTCCGTCCGGCCTCTGGTAGATAATTTCAACGCAACAATGTTGCTCGGCGAACTCCAACATCTTATCCGGATTCATTTTTAGCTCCTCTAACTTCTGGGGCCCGATAGCGGCAATGGACCAGGCATAGGTATCGGTAGCAATAGTTGAATCTCCCTTGCCGCGCTTAATCGGTATATCAAGCGTATCATAGGTATGCCGCAGGAGCCAATCTAATACCTTATCCCTGGCTTTCAAATACTGAGGATTACCGGTTATTTTATGCAGCATATTAAAAAAAGCATAGGCATCCAGATTATGCTCGGTGGCATACCATCCTAGGCCCGGCCCGCCTCGGATACCGCCTTCCCTATCTTGGTTCTGTATAGCAATTATTGACTGGGCGATATCTTCGGCAAAACCAACATATGAGCGGTCCTGGGTCCTGTTTATATATTG
>Ga0172371_10008053_pt1 | contig 14830 bp, 9 predicted proteins | sample Lak12m_FD_114543 | JGI IMG/M metagenome (GOLD analysis project Ga0172371, IMG submission 114543) | Freshwater microbial communities from Kabuno Bay, South-Kivu, Congo - kab_022012_12m | ecosystem: Environmental > Aquatic > Freshwater > Lake | place: Democratic Republic of the Congo: South-Kivu... | reverse complement strand
TGTTCTTGGGTAAGATTTTTAGATGGCAAGACGATACCCCCTTGGGTAAGGTTTTTAAATGGCTTGACAGGGGTTGGAGATCGGCCGTTCCGACGTAAGGGCATTCCCGCTCTCCCGCGGCATATGCGCAGTCGCGGGCGCAGGGCTCCATATGGACGGTCACTTCGCTTTCCGGAATGGAATCGGCCAGGTCCTGCCGCAGGCGGGCGGCGGAGGCATGGGCGGCTTTGACCGATTGATCGGCCGGCAGGACCAGGGTCAGATCGACGAACTGCCTCCTCCCGGCCGTCCTCGTCCGGATGTTTTTAAAATCGCAGTAATCCCCGAAATGCCGGGCCAGGGCTTTCATGATGTCCATCTGCCCGGCTTCCTCGATCGAGGCGTCGAGCAGCTTCATGAAGGCTTCCCGCAGGAGGCGGACCGACGGCACGGCGATGAGGACGCTGACGATCAACGTGGCGGCGGGATCGACGTAGCCGGCAACGGCGCCCAGGCCGGCGCCCCGCAGGATGATGACCAGGACGAAAGACAGGGCGACGGACAGGGAGATGAATCCTTCCAGCCGGAAATGCAGCCCTTCGGCCCGAAGCGCCGGGGAGGAATATTTTTTCGCCAGCTTCAGGATGAAGGCCGAGCCCCAGAAGTTGATGGCCACGGCCAGACCGGCGGCCGTCAATCCGACGGCCGGCAGGCGGACGGCTCCGCTCGGATGGACCAGATGGAGAACGGCCATGAAGGACATGGACATGGCCAGGCCGATGAGGATGACGCCTTCGACGGCCTCGGAAACGTTCTCGATCTTGCCGTAGCCGTAATTATGGAACGTGTCGGCCGGCTTGACCGACATCTTGATCGCATAATAAAGGAAAAGGGAAACGCCCAGGGCGACGAAGGAAATGCCCAGATCGGCGGCCACGGCCAGGGAATTGACGAGGACGAAGCTCACGGCTTTGATGGAAGCCAGGACGACGTTGGAAAAGAGGCTCACCTTGACGGCGAGCATCATGCCTTTTTGTTCTTCAGGAGTCATTGGACGAAGGAGAGATATTATCCCCGATAATCGGCCCTGTCAACGAAATCGGCCGGGATCATGGCCAGGAAATTCGCCAGAAGAATTTTGCCCGCTTCCCCCGACCTCTCGGGATGGAACTGAACGCCGTACATCAGGCGCTCGCGGTGCCGGACGGCTTCGATCAAACCGTCGCCGCTCGTCGCCAAGACGCGGAACGTTTTTTCCATGTCCGGTTCGCGGACGACGATCTCAAAATGGCTTTCGGCCATCTGAAACGGCTCCGCGAGGCCGGCAAACAACGGGTCGGCAGCCTCCACGCGGATCGTCTCGTCATTCCCGTGAAATTCGGCGTCTTTCCGGATCGTGCCGCCAAAGGCCCGGCACAGAGCCTGATGGCCGTAGCAGATGCCGAGCAGCGGTTGGCGACACTTTTTCAGAAATCTGATCAGGCCGTCCTCGATCTGGCCGCTTGCGCCGATCATCTTATGCGACCCGGAAAGGACCGCGGCGTCGTATTCCGTTCCTTCGGGCAGCGGCCCTATATCCATCACCGTATGAATTTCAAAGTCGAAATCCGCGTCTTTTCCGCCGGCTTCCAGCCATTCTCGATAAGGGACGATTTTCTCGTCCGCTTTTTCATGATAGCAATTGATCAGGAGAAGCCTCGTCGTCATGCCCCGGCCTCCCCGCTTTCTCCGGCCCGGCATTTCGCCCCGTCACAGAGGAAGCCGAGGGCCGTCTCCCTGTCGCCGTCCATGATCACCCGCAGCTCCCGGCCGCCGGTCGTTTCCGGGACATCGATAACCCGCAGCACCGGGGCCAGGTAGCCGTATTCCGGCAGAAACCGGGTGAGCGAATTCGGCGATTTGCGAAAAAAGTCCCAGCCGAAAATGACGTCACGGTCGTCGGGATACAGGGCCAGATAACGGATCCGGGCTTCGACCAGGTCCTGGAAAAAATGGGTCCCGAAAGACAGGTCGGGGACGTAATCGCCGACCTTCCGGGCGATCTCGATCAGCATGGCCGAATTGTTGATGTCCGAATAAGCGACCCGGACGCCCAGCCGGATGTCGCCCCGGCTGCCCCACCGCCCCGGCCCCATCAAGACGAAGGATTTGCGGGGCAGGAGGGAATTAAGCCGGGAAACGGCGTCGCCGACCGCGCCCATATCGGCCAGGGAAGAGATCCGGCCGTAGCCTTCGGGGTCGACAAAGACGATCGTCCGGACGCCCCGCACGTCGGCGTTGGTGATGTACTTCTTCGCCGAAAACAGCTTGTGTTCGGCGGGGATCCAAGCCGGGATGGCGATCGCCTCCTCGTCGTCCAGCCGGCTCTGCGGCCGGCACTGGAGGATGTAGAGGTCTTTGCCGTCATGGGCGAATTCGACATCCATCGGAATGCCGAAAACATCCTTCAGGACGTTCATGATCTCCCGCATCTGCTGGAGAAACGGGGTCGCGGTCAGAAGGCCCTCGAACGTGACGACGACCGAATCCCGGTCGGGCTGGTCCAGGACCTGGTTGGCCCGGCGAACGGATTGCCCATCCCAGACGGACAACAGGCGGTCCCATAGGGGGAATTCCGCCCCGACGTCCTTGATCAGGTCCTCGATGGGGTGAGTTTCGAAACGCCGCGTTTCGAGGTTGATCACGTCGATGGCTTTCTGGGAATAATGGACGACCTGATCGGGCATGACGTTGATCCGGAGCCCCGGCTGGCCGGGGCTGACCAGCAGCGGATAGTCGTTGCCGACCCGGTCCACGGCCCGCGTCCCCAGGCCGGCGACCAGGCGCAGGACGCCGTCCTCCCGCTTGATCCGCGGCGACCAGCGGAATTCGTTGTTATTGAAAGCCACGCCGGCGAAGGCCGGGAAGAAATATTTGCCGACGCGCTTGCCGACGACCCGCTGGATCAGCACTCCCATTTCCTCGTAGTAATCCAGCAGGCCCCGTTCCGCCCGGTATTCGATCGCGTCGGGATTGAATATGGAAGCATAGACCTCGGCCACGGCGTCGATCAGGGCGGCCAGGCGCGCCTCCTTGGTCCCGGTGTTGGCCAGAAAAAGGCTCCGGTACTTGCCGGAGAAGGCCGAACCCCGGCTGTCCTCGAGGAGGCTGGAGGAGCGGACGATCAGCGGATCCTCGCCGGCGTCGTCGAGAATGAGCTTGAGCTGGGCGAGCATGTCGGGAGAGAAGAAGGATTGCTTGCAGACCTGGACGAGGTACGGATAGTTGTGCCGGATTTCCTCGATCGGCCGGAACTTGAAGCTCTGAAAATCCTCCAGGTAGTTGTAATGGATGAAATCCATCACCCCGTCGGACGTGATGAACCAGGATTCCGGGATCTTGATCGTCCCGACGGTCGGATCGGATTGGGCCTTCTTGCGAAGGATGTGCTCGGCCAGGATCATGCCCGAGGACTTGCCGCCGAGCTTCCCCGTGCCGTAGGTCGGCCCGTAGACCCGGGGCAGCAGCCGCCCGAAATCGTGGACGGTCAGGAAATTGCGGGCGATCCGGATGAAAGCCAGCCGCTCGCTGAGGAAACGCCGGATGAGGGCGATGCGGGCCTGGAGATCGTCGGCCGGGGACAAGGCCTGTTCATCCTTGCCGGTCGAGCGGCAGAAGCGGTTGATGATTTCCTTGATCTCGACGATGGAAATCTCCCGCTTTTCCGTGGCGACCATGAAAAAACCGAGCTTGTCCTGCCGCATCCATTGCTTGATGAGGGCAGACAGCTCGGCGTCGGACATGGCTAGAGAGGCGATCCACAAGGCTTCTTCAAAGACCTTGCCCAGCCGTTCGACGCTTTGCACGGGCTGGGGCTGGTTTTCGTCGGGCGCCGTTTCGGTATGGGCGTAATATTCCGGAGTCAGGTGAAAGAGCAAGCCCTGGACGCCGGGGATGCCCTGCCAGTGGAGATGGTTCATCAGCCGGCGGAGGACCCGCCGGTACAGCATCGAGTCGGTCTCCCGCAGGAGGTCCATGATGATCCGCCACTCGGCTTTGCGTTTCCCGGCGAATTCCTCGGCCGTCCCGGCGGCGGGCACTCTTCCGGAACCCTCTCCTTCCTCGATCAGGCGGCCGAGCCGGTTTCCGATCAAATCGATGAGCTTTTTTTCCTCAAGAAGAAAGACGTGGTCCTGGGAGGCGTCCCCCTGGTCGGTGTAACAGACTTCGAGCGAGCCGATCGAGGCCCCGTGGGCCTTGAGGGGGACTCGCTGCATCCAGGGCGTTTCGACGAATCCGGGCGTCTGGAAAACGCCTTTGTTGATCTTGATCCGGGCCCGGCAGCTCCCGGGGTACTGCCAACCGGAAGGGATGACGTTGACGATCCTCTGGATCATCTTGTCCGAGGACAGGCCGGGCGTTTCGATGATGGTGACGATGGACTGGAGACACTCCAGCTCCTTCACCCGTTCCCGCATCGGTCCTTTGGGGACGTCCGACTCCTGAAGGCTCATGGCCCAACCTCCCCGAAAAAAAAGCGGCCCCGCTTTGAGGCGGGGCCGCTGCATCGTCGACTAACTGAACCGCAAACCTGAACCGATAATCATACCCAGCCGCGCTTGTGGCTGGCTTCCGCCACGCGGGTGACCGCGATCAGGTAAGCCGCGTCGCGCATGTAGATGTTCTTCTTCCGGGCCAGCTCGGAAACGGCCTTGAAGCCGGCCGTCATCTTTTCGTCGAGCTTGGAGAGGACTTCGTCCTTGGGCCAGAAGTAGTTCATGTTGCACTGGACCTGTTCGAAGTAGGAACAGGTCACGCCGCCGGCGTTGCACAGGAAGTCGGGGATCAGGAAAATGCCCCGCTTGTGGATCTCGGCGTCCGCTTCGGGCGTCGTCGGCCCGTTGGCGCCTTCGGCGATGAGCTTGACCCGCTTGTGGATCTTGCCCACGTTGGCTCCGCTGATCTGGTTTTCCAGGGCGGCCGGGACCAGAAGGTCGGCTTCCTGTTCGATCCAGGCGTCGCCCGGGAGGATCTCATAGCCGGCCTTGCGGGCCTTGGCCTTGTCGATGGTCCCGAACTTGTCGGTGATCGACATGAGCTCCTCGGGATCGATGCCGCTTTCCCGCTTGAAGGTGTAGGACGTCTGGTCGGCCTGGTCCCAACAGGAGACGCAGATCGGCTTGCCGCCGTATTCCTTGAAGAGGCGGACGGCGTACTGGGAGACATTCCCGAATCCCTGGAAGGCGCCGACCGATTTCTTGATATCGATGCCGAGCTCCTTCATCGCTTCCCGGACGGTATAGATCACGCCGTAGCCGGTGGCTTCGGTCCGGCCGAGGGAGCCGCCCATGCCCACGGGCTTGCCGGTGATGAAGCCGGGGTACTTGGCGCCGCGGATCCGCTCGAACTCGTCCATCATCCAGAGCATGTGCTGGCCATGGGTCATGACGTCGGGGGCGGGAACGTCCTGCTCGTGACCGACGTTGAAGGCGACCTGGCGGACCCATCCGCGGCAAATCGCTTCCTGCTCCCGGTCGCTGAGGTTGTGGGGGTCGCAGATGACGCCGCCCTTGCCGCCGCCCAGGGGGATGTCGACGACCGAGGTCTTCCAGGTCATCCACATGGCCAGGGCCCGGACGGTGTCGACCGTTTCATGGGGGTGGAAACGGATGCCGCCCTTGCAGGGGCCGCGGGCGTCGCTGTGCTGGACTCGGAAACCGCGGAAGACTTTGTAGCTCCCGTCGTCCATCCGGACGGGGATCAGGAAGTGGTACTCGCGCAGGGGATTGCGGAGCAGGTCGCGGGTCGCCTGGTCGAGGCCGAGCTTCTCGGCCGCCGCGTCGAATTGTTTTTGGGCCATCTCGAAAGCGTTGAAGGGCTTCTCCATCGGGTATCCTCCTAAGATGACAACGACCGTGAGATGATGTGATTCGATTCCCCGATCTTACGGCTTTCGGCTAAGCGAAATTCTCGCGCCGGGGAGTCAAATATTTTAACTTTTCAGAGCGGGCAAGTCAAATATTGCCCAACCGGAAAAAGGCCTCGATCGAGGCCGAAAAAGCGCTCGCGGAGGGCGAAAAAGGCCTCGCTCGGCGGTCGGGCGGGCTTTAAACGGTGATTTTCGATAAACACAGCGATTTATTGAGAACGGGCTGATTGCAAGTTGAACTTTCAATCAGCCGATTCGGACTCAGAGCTCGAAGCGGTAGGAGAATTTCACCAGGAAGACGTGCCGGCCCGGGGCCCGAAAGACGTCGTCGAAATCCCGACCGAAGTTGAAATCGCCGGGATAAGCATCATCCTCCCGCGTCTGCGTCCAGACGAGGTAGAACATCGAGCCCGGCCGGTACTCCCAGCGCAGGACGACCGTTCCCCGGAAGGACTTGAGGTTGAAATCCGGGTCGGCGAACGTGTAAGCCGCATGGGGGCCGGCGCCGTCGGGATCGGCCGTGATCCAACCGTCGGCAGAAGAGATCGTCGAGCCGTTCTCCCCGAAAAAATTGAAATCGAAGGACATGGCCCGGGCCAATTCCTTGAAGGCCTTGTAATCGCCGACGGCGTAGTAGGGCTGGAGATAGGCCTGGAGGCTCAGGCGCGAAGTGAAGGTCCAATTGAGCCGGATTTCGAAGGGGACCGTTTCCTGGATGATATCGGACATAATGTAACGGATGCCGGCCGTGGCCGTCATCGTCGGATCGGCGTAGGACGTCACCCAAGTCCCCTGCGAATACCGGAAGGAATAGCTCGGGCTGAGAGACAGGCTGAAATTCGCGCTCGGCTTCCAGGTCACCGCGACGCCGACCGACCAGTTGTAGCCGCCGCTGTCATGATGGCGGTAATACGCGCTGAGGTTGAAGACCAGGGCTTTGCGGTCGTCGGACTCGAAATCCCCGATGATCGCCGCGCCCGAGGGATAGTAGGACATCGGCCCGCCCCGGGTCAGGTAGTGGCTGTATTTGGGCGGCTCGTAATTCAGCTGGAAGGTCGCCGTCCAGTAATTGAGAAACTTGCCGACGCCGTCGAGGTAAAAATATTCGCCGATGCGGTTGCCGCCGAAATCATAATTGCGGTAGTACGTCATCTTGAGGTTCCAGGTCCGGAAAATCGTTCCCGGATGGAACGACTGGTATCCGGCCTGAATATGGCCGTTGATCAAATCTCCGCGGCTGTGGTAGCCGAGATCGTTGGATTCGAATCCCGGCGACATCGCCCCGAAGGCCGCGTTGAAGATGACGTTGCCTTTCTGCTTGTTGAGAAACAGACGCCCGGCCCAGCCGGACAGCGAGGTCGCGTCCGTGTCCAGATCGACCCAATCCGCGTCCGGACGCTGGTAATAATGGAGGGCGGAGCGCTCGAGGCGCGTGATCGCCGCCGCACTCCCCCGGACCAGCGTCGCCCCGGCCCATCCGGACAGCGACCAGACCTTCTCCTTGTCGAAAAACGTCCAGCCGTCCACTCCGGCGGCATACGCTTCGCGGACAAGCGAAGAAGAAAGAGCCCCGTCGCTGAGATCGCGGACGGCCGCGGTCCCGATGAACCCGAGACCGCTTCCGCCGTCGGCGAATTCCTTCAAACCCCGGGCCACGCCGTAGGTCGCGGCCGGCTCGACCGGCACTTCGGACCGGATTCCGTCAAGGTCGACGTCGGCGAATTCCTCCGTCGTCCGGGCGCCGATGATTCCGAGGTCGAAATTTTTCCCGATCTTGCCGGTGACTTTCGCCGCCGCCAGGATCGCGGCGAAATCGGGCATGTCCATATAACCGTCGCCGCGATAGGATCCCTGCGGACTGCGGCCGATGCGCCGGCTGTAAAAGAAAGCGGGGTCGGCCCAACCGAAGGACCGGTACACGTTCGGTCCGCCCCGGCCGAAATTGAAGATGCTCGCACCCTCGATGAAGAACGGCCGTTTCTCCGTGTAATAGGTTTCCTGGTCGCTGATGTTGATCACGGCCGGGTCGACTTCGACCTGGCCGAAATCGGGATTGACCGTCAGGTCCAGGGTCAGGTTGCTTTTCAGGCCGGCCTTGAAATCAAAACCGGCATTTCCGGCGTAGGCGCTCCCGGTCCGGAAGGGATTGCCGGCTTCGGCCGGCTCGAACAACGACCGGCCGACGGCGTAAGGCAGGAATTCGATCCTGCGGCCGGGGTCGATGCCCCGCACGCCCGTCAGCTCGGCAAACCGCGAGACGAGGCCGCTTTCCTCTTTCGGCCGCCAGGCGAAATAATCTTCCTCGTTTTTCCGCTTGATCCGGCGGACGAAATTGACGCCCCAGACGTAATCGTCCTTTTTCTTGAATCGGAGCTGGGCGAACGGGATCCGCAGCTCCACGGCCCAGCCCTGCTCGTCGATCCGGGCGGCGCTGTCCCAGATCCCGTCCCAGGTCGTGTCTTCGTTCTCGTCGTTATATAAAATCCCGTCCAGAATTCCGCCGGCCGGATTGACGGCGAAAAAATAACCGCTGCGCTTGTCGTAATACGGATCGATCCCGAAGTAAAACCAGTCCGACTCGACTTCGTCGTCGCGGCGGCCGAGACGGCTGACGATGCCCTTCGGATCTTGGTCGGCCAGGCGGGCCGCGACATAGAGAAAATCGGCGTCGTAGGCGACCCAGACGGTTGTTTTTTCCGTCTCCGGCTGCCCGTCCATCGGATCCTTCTGGGTGAATCCGCTCACACCCTCGCCCTGCCAGACAGGCTCGGACAGGATGCCGTCGATTTTGATCGGCCCGCCGGCTGAAACGGCCGTGACCGTTTTCTGCCCGGCGGCGGCGGCGGCGAACAAGGGTGCCACCCCCAGGAAAAGAAAGCCGAGGCCGAGAAGGCCTCGTCCGGATTTATGATATCTCATAAAACAAAATCTCACAAAAAAATAAGAAGGGAAGTGTATATCGGGCGGGCGGAAAATGCAAAGAAAGCCGAGTTCTTGTATCCGCCGGGGTCCTCTGGTATAAATTTCTGTTGGATTATATTCTCGGAGGGAAGATGAGTCGCCGGCAAAGGTTTCGGATCGCGGCCGTGGCCTTTCTGGCCCTGGCAGCCGTGGTCAATTCCGCCCCGGCGGGCCGCCAGAGCCCCGAGGATCCCGTCCTGCAGAAAATTTTGGAGATCGGCCTCCGGGACAACCAAGTCATGACCTGGCTCGACATCGCCGCCAACCGCTTCGGCGGCCGGCCGGCCGGCTCGGACGCCTACGCGAACGCCTCGGCCTGGGCCGTTCATCAATTCAAGCAATGGGGCGTCGAGGCCGTTCTGGAGGAAGCCGGGGAAGTTTCCGTCGGATTCAACCGCGGGCCCTGGTTCGGCCGGATGGTCAAGCCCGCGGAAAAAACCCTTATATTCGGAACGCCCTCGCAGACGGCCGGAACGAAAGGGATCCAACGCGGCCGCGTCGTCATCGGCCCGGTCAAGGAAAAAGAGGAAGAGGCCCTGGCGGAGCTCGAAGCCCTCAAGGACCGCCTCAAGGACGCCTGGGTTCTCATCCCCGGCGAAAGCACGGGAGTCGCCCGCGACGGCCGACGCCATTCCGTGATGTCGGCCGTGACAAAAAAAATGGCGGAAGCCGGCGCCCTGGGCACGATCCAGGCGGCCAAAGAACCCGTCCGGATTCTCGGCGGCGAAGTCGATTCCTGGGACGCCCTTCCCGTCCTTCCCGACATCAAGCTCGTCGAATCGCAATACAATGAGATCAAGGCCCTCGTCGAACAGGGCCAGGACGTCGAGCTCGAATTCGACATCCGCAACTGGTTCAAGACGGGGCCGGTCAAATACGCCAACGTCGTGGCCTGGATCCCCGGAACGATGTTTCCCGAGGAAATCGTCATCCTCGGCGGACACCTGGACTCGTTCGACGCGGGCACGGGGGCCGTGGACAACGGATCGGGATTTTCGGTGGCGATGGAGGCCCTGCGGCAGCTGGCCGCGGCCGGAGCCCGGCCGAAGCGGACGGTCATGGCGATTCTCTTCGCCGCCGAGGAAAACGGGATCCTCGGCGCCCAGGCCTGGCTGAAAAAAAACCCTGAGCGGGCGGTCCAAACCGTTCTGATGATTAACCGCGACGGGTCCCCCAGCGCCATCGTCGGGGCGAACGTCCCGCCCGCCTGGTATCAGGATTTCTTCAAGATCACCGAGCCTCTCCGCCAGGCCGATCCCGTCTGGCCGTTCGATCTCGTCGAAGACGAATATCCCCGGGTCAAATCCGAGCGCCCGGCGGGAAACGACGCTTCCGTCTTTTCCATGCAGGGGATCCCGGTCCTGAGCCTCCAGACCCGGAGCGATTACAATTACAGCCGGGCCTGGCACACGCTTCATGATACGTACAATGAGGTCGTCCCCTACGCCGAGCATCAGAAGCACTCGGCCCTGGCGACCGCGGTCATCGCCTACGGCGTGGCCAACCTCGACAAGCCGCTGACCCGGGAAGGCGTTTATCTCCCCGACGGCATCTACGCCGATTTCATCACCGCCCAGGGCCGGATCCTCGCGGTCCTGGATTACGTCAATGCCCCCCTGGCCGCGGCCCAGTTCATCCGGATCAACGAACCTCCCGCGGCCCCGGAGACTTTGCGCCCGGCCTTCCCTCCCATCCCTCCCGGACTCGCCCCGCCGCTTCCCACGACGACCGTCGGGCATTTCATTTCCCTGGCCGACGGGATCGCCCTTGGATTCATCCACTCCGACACCCAGAAAGCCGCCGGAGAGGCCAAGCTCCCGAAAACGATCAATCCCGTCCTCAAGCACGACGGGCTCGGCGTCCTGGGTCTGAGAACGGAAAACTCGTTCTATTTCACCTTGAAGAAAAACTCTTCGTTCAACCGGACCTACCCGGCCATCGGCAAGGTCATCGCCGGGATCGAGGTCGTGAAGATCCTCCGCAAGGACGACGAGATCAAGAGCATCCGGATCATCCGCGTCGGCCCGGAGGCCCGGGATTTCAAGACCGACGACGAATCGTTCAAAAAGCTTTTGGAGACAACCGATAAATAAATCCGCTCCCCCCAAGGTCGACGTCTCGCCTTATGTCGGGTTCTGCGGCGGCGTCAACCGGACCCTCAAGATCATCGAACGCCTTCGGGCCGAACGCCCGAAGGCCCGCGTCTTCCTCCTCGGCAAAGTCGTCCATAACGAGATCGTCCTGGCCCGTCTGAAACGCCGCGGCTTCCGGACCATCGAGGACCATCGCCGGGCCCGCGGCGGCTTGCTGATCGTTCAAAGCCACGGCATCCCCGCCGCCCGGCTCGAGGAGATTCGGGCCTCGGGCATCGAATTCATCGACACGACCTGCCCGATGGTCAAGGACATCCAGGCCCGGGCCCGGAGGCTTTTCCGCGAGGGCTACCGGGTGGTCATCGTCGGCGACCGGAAGCACGAGGAGGTCCGGGGCATCGCCGGCCAGGTCGAGGACGCTCTCATCGTCGGCTCGGCCGCCGAGGTCGACCCGGCCGTTTTCCGGACGGTCCGCCGGGCCGGAGTGGTCGTCCAATCGACGTTCATCCGGGCGGAGGCGGACCGGATCCTGCGGCGGATCCGTCGTTTCGTCCCCGACGTCCGGTTCGAGAACACGATCTGCAAACCCACCTCCGACCGGCAACGCGACGCGCGCGACCAGGCCTCCCGCTACGACCGGGTCATCGTCATCGGATCGCCGACCAGCGCCAACACCCGCAACCTCATGTCGATCGTCGGGGCCCGGAATCGCCGGACGACGCTGGTCAGCCGCCCCGAGGACGTGGACGCCATTCCGCTCGGCCGGAGCCGGTCGTTTTACGTCCTGTCCGGGGCCAGCACGCCGATGGACGTCATCGACCGGACCGTCGCCCGACTGCGGCGCCGCCTCGAAAGGAAATCGTCATGAGTCTTCCGGACATCGAGGACGATCTGCGGAAATACGGCAAACGGATCGCGGCTTTTCTCTCCGAATATTTTCGGCGCCGGGCGGCCGGCCTGGCCGCGGTCAATGCCTGGGGGGCGGATTTCGGAAGCCGGATGCGGCCGTTCGTCGCCGGAGGAAAGATGATCCGCGGCGGATTGATCCTCGCCGCCCACGACCGGCTGGGAGGGCGTCGCGGCCCGGACGCGGTCAGGACCGCCGCGGCCGTGGAGCTTTTTCATTCCGCCTTCCTCGTCCACGACGATATCATGGATGACGATCCCCTGCGGCGGGGACGGCCCAGCATCCATGTCCAGTACCGGACGGAAGCGGAAAAAAGAGGCCTGCCCGACGCGGCCGGCTTCGGCCGGGCCGCGGCGCTCTGCGCCGGCGACGTCCTGATTTTCATGGGTCTGGAAATCCTCGCCTCCCTGGAAGCGCCCGCCCCGGTCAAATCCCGCGTCCTCGCGCTCCTGGGCCGGGAGCTTGCCCACGTCGGTCCGGCCCAGGTCCAGGACGTCTATGCCGGCCGGACCCGCCGGCCCCTCTCCCGCGGCGATATTCTCCGTCTTTACACCTATAAGACCGCTCGCTACACGTATTCGCTTCCGCTGACGGCGGGGGCGATGCTGGCCCGAACCGGGTCGGCCGCGCTTCGGGACCTCGAAGCCATCGGCCGCGATCTCGGCCTCGTCTTTCAAATCAAGGACGACGAGCTCGGCCAGTTCGGCGACGCCGCGGCGACGGGCAAGCCCGTCGGGTCCGACGTCGGCGAAGGGAAAAAGACGCTTTATCATCTCTACCTGACCCAGGCCGTCGGCTCGAAGGCGACGGCCCTTTATGGCAATCGCCGGCCGGGCCGCAAGGACATCGACCGCCTCAACGCCTTGCTGCGGAAGGAAAAAATCCCGGAACGGGTCGAGCGGGATGTCCGCCGCCTCGCCCGCCGATGCGAAAACGGGATTGCCGCGGCCGCGCTTCCGGCCGGAATGAAAGAGGCGCTTCGCGGCCTGCTCGCCGCGAATCTCGCCCGGACCTCCTGACGATTCGAGCCGATTCGGATATAATCTTCCTATCCCGCCCAAGGAGGGAACGGCCATGCGAAAGACGTTCTATTCCTGCCCCGAATGCGGAAAGAAAATTGAAGTCGATCCCACGGCCCCGGCCCCGGAATGCTGCGGCGAGCGGATGATCCCCGAACCGCTTCCGCTCTGCTCGATTCCGGTGTCCGCCGAATCCAGCCGGTCGTCCGAGCCGGAGTGCCCCTGCGCCGACGGAACGACGCCCCGGAAAGGTTGAGAATTTTCCCCGCGGCGGGGAGACTCACTCGCCCAGGAGCGCGATCCGGACTTTTCCGGTGATTTCCGAGGCGTCTTTCGCCGCCGCAAGATCGTCCATCAGGGATTCGTTCCGGGCCATCGACCCCAGCTCGGACAGCAGCCGGACATGGATGTCGCTCGGCTGGGACGGCGCCAGGAGAAGAAAAACGATCCTCACGGATTTTCCGGTCTCCGGCTCGATGATTCCCTTTTTGGCCACGGCCACGCCCAGGATCGGTTCGACCAGGTCCTCGATCCGGGCGTGAGGCAGAGCCAGGTCTTCGGCAAGATATGTTGAACCCTGGGCTTCCCTCCGCCGCAAAAGATCCCAGACCCGGCTTTCGTTGACATCCTCCCGGCCGTCGACCGTCCGCTGAAGAAGCTTGCGGTAGGCCTCTTCCTTGGACATCGACTCCTTCCAGACGACGGCCCGGATCGAAGCCCGTTCAAAAGCCGACGTCGCCGCGGGACGGCCGTCTTCCATCGCCTCCCGAACCATCAAGCCCGCTTCTTCGGCGCCGGCCCCCGAATCCGCGACGCGGTTGTCGACGACGACGACCGCGATGCCCCTGGCTTTCCGGATCAAACGCTCGGCGATGTTCGTCCGCCCGAGCCGGCGGCCGATTCCCGAGGACGCCCGGGGCATGCCGAGGACGATATGCCCGATCCGGTATTCCCGGGCGAAGCGGATGATCGTCTCCACGACATCCTCGCCTTTGTAGGTGAAAACGGTCGCTCCCAGCCGGCGGGCGAAGGTCAACGTGTCGGAGAGCAACCGCTGGGTTTTGGCGTCGATGACCTCCGGATTTTCGCCGGGGGTTTGGACGTAAAGCACATACCAATTGCGGTTCAAGCGTCCGGCCAGGCGGGACCCGTAGCGCATCAGGGCTTCGCTGTTCGGCCCCCGCGAACCCAGGCAGACCAGGACCTGGTCCAGTCCGGCCCGGGCTTGCTCATGATCGGGATCGCGGCGGCGGACGTCGATCTGGGCCGCCAATTCGCGCAGCGTCAGCTCCCGGAGCTGTTCCAGATTCTCGGCCCGGAAAAAGGAAAGCAGGGCGGTGGAAATCCGTTCCTGGGGATAAACTTTGCCGTCGCGCAAACGCTTGAGAAGATCCTCGGTCGTGATGTCCACGTTGACGATCTCGTCGGCGTCGAGAACGATCTTGTCGGGGACGCGCTCCCGGACCTTGACGCCGGTGGCTTTTTCGACCATGTCGAAAAGACTCTCCAGATGCTGGATGTTGAGCGTGGAGATGACATGGATCCCGGCTTCGAGGATCTCCTCGATGTCCTGATAGCGTTTGTCGTTGCGGCCGCCCGGCACATTGGTGTGGGCGAGCTCGTCGATGAGGACGACCGCCGGATGGCGGGCGAGGACGGCGTCCACGTCCATTTCCTCCAGCTCGATGCCCCGGTAGGACGTCCCCCGGCGCCGGACCGTTTCCAGTCCGACGGCCAAAGCCGCCGTTTCCGGACGGCCGTGAGGTTCGAGGTATCCGATGACCACGTCCAGGCCTTCCGCCGCGAGGCGGCGGCCTTCCAGCAGCATCTGGTAGGTTTTTCCAACCCCGGCGCAGTAGCCGAGGTAGATTTTCAGCTTGCCTCTCCGGGATCTCCGGATCAGGCGCAGAAAGCTGTCCGCGCGGGTTTCGTTCATCGGACCTCCTCGCGCCCGGGCCCGACC
>Ga0172371_10008052_pt1 | contig 14832 bp, 16 predicted proteins | sample Lak12m_FD_114543 | JGI IMG/M metagenome (GOLD analysis project Ga0172371, IMG submission 114543) | Freshwater microbial communities from Kabuno Bay, South-Kivu, Congo - kab_022012_12m | ecosystem: Environmental > Aquatic > Freshwater > Lake | place: Democratic Republic of the Congo: South-Kivu... | reverse complement strand
AATTTTACAAAAGAAGAGATCGTTTCATTGGCTGATATTTTAGATAAAGCAATAGAAGGTTGTGAAAATTGGATATAAAATAAGAGGTAGTCTCTCGTCGCAGCTTGCGATTGCTGGCGGCTCGGGACAATTTTTCAAATCGCAATAGCTGGAAAAATTGGAGGTATTTGGTGAATAATTACGAAGGCATGATTGTTATTAAGTCAGATTTAGACAAAGACCTGAAAAAGAAAACAATGGATTTTATTTCTAATGCCATCACAAAAGAAGACGGAAATATTAAGGATGTTTCTGAATGGGGTAAAAACAAACTTGCATACAAAATAAAAAAGCAAAAAGATGGGCTTTATATATTAATGCATTTTAGTGTTACCGGCGACAAATTAAATAAGATCCAAAAGGCGTATACTTTAAACGAAGAGATATTAAAAGCTTTAATTATAGAAAATGAAGATAAAGTAAATGTTTAGTTCATAGCTCATAGCTGATAGTAAAAGATAAAATTTTTTACTATGAGCTTATGAACTATGAGCTAAAACATGGAAAATTTAGCGGAATTTCGGAGGTTGTATGGCAAGCTTGAACAAGGTTTTTCTTATCGGTAATCTTACAAGAGATCCGGAACTAAGATACGCGCCAAGCGGTACCGCTGTTGGTGCTTTTGGTATGGCTACAAACAGAAATTTTGTAACACAGGCAGGCGAGAAAAAACAAGAGACATGTTTTATCAGGATAGTTGTCTGGGGTAAGCAGGCAGAGGCATGTAATCAGTATTTAAAAAAAGGCAGCCTTGTTTTTGTTGAAGGCAGGCTGCAATTTCGTTCCTGGACAGCCCAAGATGGACAGAAAAAATCAACCATCGAAGTCAGGGCAGACAGGGTCCAGTTTTTAGGAAAGCCTATCGCCGCAGGCCAAGCTTCGGATTCCCATCCAGATCATTCAGATGTTTATCAGGATGAAGATTTTTCAGGTATTTCAAGCGGGGCATCTGCGAATCCTAAGAAAAATTCAGAAGACCCATTTTTATCGGATGATGTAAATTCTCAAATAGATGAGAATGTGACTTAATTAAAAGGAGTGTGCATGGAAAGAAAAACGTTCGGTTTTAATAAAAATGCCAAGAATAAATTTCAGAAAAGTAAAGGTAAAGATGGTAAATTTACAAAGAGGCCAAAAACATCGTCAGGCTCTGGTTTTTTCAGGAGAAAGACATGTAAGTTCTGCACCGAAAAAATAAAATCGGTTGACTATAAGGATATGGCTCGTCTGACGAAATTTATTACTGAGAGAGGTAAAATTACACCAAGCAGATTGTCAGGTTTATGTGCTAAACATCAGAGGATATTGGCTTCTGCAATAAAGAGGGCGCGCCATATTGCGCTATTGCCGTATACAGCTAAGTACTAAAAAAATAGGTGGATAAATGAAAGTTATATTAATGAAAGATGTCGATAAGATTGGAAAGGCCGGCCAGACCGTCGAAGTAAAAGATGGTTTTGCAAGGAATTTATTAGTCCCGAATGGATTGGCTAAAGTTTCTACCCCTGAAAATCTGCGCATGGTTGAGAATATAAAACTTAAAGCGCAGAAAAAAGCTCAGGTAGAAGTAGAACAGGCTAAAGAATTTGCTGACAAGCTGTCAAAAATTTCATGTACAGTAGCTGTACAGGTAGGGCCGGATGAGAAACTTTATGGTTCTGTAACCCCTGGCGATATACAAAAATCAATTGAAGCCGAGGGGATTCAGATAGATAAAAAAGCAATTTCAATAGATACGCCTATAGAAAAACTCGGCGTTTATCATGTTACTGTAAGCGTTCATCCGCAAGTTCAGGCAGCAGTTAAAATCTGGATAGTTAAAAAATGACACTTCGTGTCATCCTGAGCGATAGTGTTAGATTCTTCGGCGCCAAAAAGCGTGGCGCCTCAGAATGACAAATTCTGGGAATAGATATGCCTGTAGGAAATATCAGCATAGAAAAGACTTTTGAGCGTATACCGCCGCAAAATATAGAGGCAGAGATGGCGGTTTTGGGCTCGATGCTTTTGGAAGAAGATGCCATAGCTTTAGCTATAGAGCTGATGGATGCGGACTATTTTTATAAAGATGCCCACAAGAAAATTTTTTCAGCGCTGTTGGGTCTTTTTGATTTAAATAAAGCCGCAGATTTATTGACATTGGTTGACGAGCTTAAAAAACGCGGCCAGCTTGAAGAAGTGGGAGGGCCTGCATATCTTGCATCTTTGACTACGGTAGTTCCGACTGCTGCGAATGTGCGCCACTATGCTAAGATAGTAAAAGAAAAAGCCATCCTAAGAAATCTTATAACTACAGCAACACAGATAGTTACAGATAGTTATGAGTCGGGCCAAACAGCCGATCAATTGATTGATAAAGCAGAGCGTCTTATATTTGAAATTACAAGCCGCAAGATAGAGACACGCCTTGTTCCATTGAAAGAAATAATAAAAGATAGTATTGAAACAATAGATAACCTTTATCAAAAAAAGGCAAACGTTACCGGCCTTGCAACAGGATTTTTTGAATTAGATGCGATGACAGCTGGATTACAGGCATCAGATTTAATTATAGTTGCCGGTAGGCCTTCTATGGGTAAAAGTGCCTTTGTTAGTTCTATAGCAGAATATTTGGGAATTATTGAAAAGGTACCAATAGCGATATTTAGTTTGGAAATGTCAAAGGAACAGCTTGTCCAAAGAATGCTTTGTTCTCATGCCAGGATTGATGCGCATAAAGTCAGAACCGGTTTTCTTGCCCAGCAGGATTGGCCAAAACTTACTGCCGCCGCTGGTAAACTTTCTGAAGCGCCGATATATATAGATGATACGCCGGCTGCAACAGTCTTAGAGCTAAGGGCAAAAGCCAGAAGGCTTAAGGCCCAATATGATATAAAAATGGTAATAGTTGACTATTTGCAGCTTATGCAGGGCCCGGCAGGAGCAGAAAACAGGCAGCAGGAAATTTCTGAAATCTCAAAGTCTTTAAAAGCATTGGCAAGGGAGATTAGGGTGCCATTGGTAGCAGTAAGCCAGCTTTCCAGGGCAGTTGAAGGCCGTTCAGACCATAGGCCGCAGCTTTCTGATTTGCGTGAATCAGGCGCGATAGAGCAGGACGCAGACGTTGTTATGCTTATTTTAAGAGAAGAATACTATAACCCTACCGAAGAAAATAAAGGTACAGCAGAGGTAATAATTGCCAAGCAGAGGAATGGCCCGGTCGGTTCAATAAAAGCAGCCTTTGTAAAGGAATATGCGCGTTTTGAAAATTTAACTAAAATGGATGAGGATTAGTCACTTTTTTCTTTACAAAAATACAAATTATGTTAATATTAACTTTATATTATAATATAACTAAGGGAAATAATTTATGAGATGTATAACTAAGATAAAGTTGTGTATTTTGGCAATGTCGGCATTTTTTGTATTTTTTCAGAATCACCAGGCCTTGGCTGAAAATGAGGCATTTGCTACATCCAAGGACAACGAAGGCAAAACAGTAATAGCTATAGAAGTAAAAAATAATAAGGCTATAAGCAGCGCTACCATATTATCTAAAATACAGACTTTGGCAGCAAAGCCTTTTTCTCAAGCAATATTAAATCAGGATTTAAAAAGATTGTATGCCACTGATTTTTTTACGGATATTTCAATAGAGGTCGAGGATTTCCAAGGCGGGGTTAAGGTAATATTTGTTGTTACAGAAAAACCGATAGTTGATAAAGTTTTGTTTGAAGGCAATAAGGTTATTAAAAATGACAGGCTTTTGCCTTTGGTCAAAACAAAATCTGATCAGATGCTTAATTACAGGACTTTAAAGTCTGACACAGAGGCAATATCGGCCTTGTATGAAAAGAATGGTTTTCACCTTGCTAAAATACAATATAGAGTTGATGTAGATGATAAAACAAATAGGGGCGTTGTTGTTTTTGAGATTTCAGAGTCAGAAAGAGTTAGGATAAAAAATATATCCGTAGAAGGCAACAAATATTTTAATGATGGCAGAATATTAAAACTTATGATTACTAAACGAAGCACGCTTTTTAGCTCCGGGTATTATAAAAAAGATGTATTTGAGTCAGATCTGGAAAAGGTAGCCGATTTTTACAGAAGAGAAGGTTTTATGGATGTCGTTGTTGATAAAGAATTAAATTACACTGGCGGCGACAAGAAACTCTATATTGTCATAAAAATAAATGAAGGTAAAAAATATCTTGTAGGGGCTATAAAGATTACAGGCAATAATATTTTTCCGGAATTTAAGCTTAGGGGTAATTTAACTATGTTGCCGGAATCTGTGTTTAGCCAGGATGGTTTAAAGTCTGATATAGTAAGGCTTCAGGAATATTATTTTCACGATGGCTATATATCGTCAGTTGTAAAAGCCGATACTGTTTTAAATGCGCAGACAGGCAAAATTGATATTACCTATAGCATAACGGAAGGCGAGCTTGCGTATGTTGATATGATTGATATACGCGGCAATTCAAAGACAAAAGATGTAGTTATCCGTCGTGAATTAAGGATATATCCGGGTGAAAAATTTGACGGTGAGAAACTTAAAAGGTCCAAAGAGAGGCTTTATAATCTGGGATTTTTTGAAGAAATTAATTATACTATTGAACCATCCACTGAAGAAAATAAAAAGAACCTTGTTGTTACAGTAAAAGAAACCAAGACGGGGGAATTTAGTTTTGGCGCAGGGTACAGTTCTATAGATAAAGCAGTCGGCTTTGTTGATTTAACGCAGAAAAATTTTGATCTTTTTAACTGGCCTACATTTACCGGGGACGGCCAAGAATTAAGATTGCATACCGATTTTGGAACTGTAAGGCAGGATTATGTCTTGAGTTATACAGAACCATGGATTTTTGATTATCCGTATTTATTTGGTTTTGATTTATTTCAGAGAAGCCATTCCCGTTCAACGGATATAGGTTATGGTTATAATGAAAATAGGCAAGGCGGCGATTTGAGATTTGGCAAGGAAATTACTGAATATGACCGGGCAGATCTTATGTATATGATGGAAAATGTTGATATCAGCGATGTTGCAGATTCTGCATCCAATGAGTTAAAACTGGAAGAAGGCACAAATCAAATAAATAGCTTGGGTTTAACTTTAACGCACGATACAAGGGATAATGTTTATAACCCGGCAACTGGTTTATTGGGGGTTGGAACAATTGATTATGCCGGCGGTTTCCTGGGAGGAGATAAAAATTTCATAAGATATACGCTTAGTTCAAGTATATTCTTTTCATTGTTTAATACAAATGTTTTGGAATTTAGAGGTAAGGCAGGCGCAATAGACGATTTCAGTACAACCGACAGGGTGCCTATTTACGAAAGGTTTTTTGCCGGCGGTGCAAATACTATAAGAGGATACAAGGAAAGAAGGGTAGGGCCATTAGACCCAGTAACAAAGGATCCTATAGGCGGTAAATCACTTCTTCTGGGAACAGTTGAGTATACGATCCCATTGATAAAAGTCCTTAAGGCGGCTGTTTTTTATGATGTGGGAAATGTTTGGCCGACCGTTAACGAAATAGGTTTTAATAATTTAAAGTCAAGCGTAGGTGTAGGCACAAGGATTAAAACGCCTCTTGGGCCTGTAAAACTTGATTATGGTTTTCCTTTGGACAGCATTGGTGGTGAGAAGAAAAGTCCAAGATTTCATTTCAGCATGAGCAGAGGTTTCTAAAACCGGAGGTGTTACTATGAAGAAGGCTTTTTTATTGGCATTGGTATTTGTGTTTGCAACAACATTATTTGTGAAACAATCTCAGGCAGCTGATTCTTTAAAAATCGGTTATCTCGATGTCGGAAAGACATTTGATGAATATAAAAAGACAAAAGAGTTGGATGCTGCATTGGAAAAGGAAGCCAAGGCAAAACAGGCAGATAGGGATAAACTTGTCAGCGAAATTACAAGATTGCGTGATGAGTTGGAACTTTTAAGTGAAAAAGGCAAGCAGGAAAGACAGGTTGTTATAGATGAGAAAATCAAAAAGCTGCAGGATTTTGATAGGGTAACCAGAAATGATTTAAAGAAAAAACGCGACGGAATGGTTACTGATATATTAAAAGAGATTGATAAAGTCGTTCAGGATTTTGGTACCAAAAACGGCTATGATTTGATTTTAAATGATAAGGTTATTATCTATAAAAAAGACAATTTAAATATTACAACGGATATATTAACTACATTAAATGATCAATATGCTAGCCCAAAATAAAACAAAGCTTACTTTAGAAGAAGTAGCAAAGCTAGTCGATGGCGAGGTTGTCGGAGACAAAAATATTGTTGTTACCGGTATCTGCGGTATAAAAGAGGCACAAGAAGGCGATTTAACCTTTGTAGCCAATAATAAATATATGCCTCTGATAAAAAATACCAAGGCCTCTGCTATAATAACTTCTAAGGAAATAAAAAAATCTAACAAGGCGATAATACGTACTGAAAACCCGTCCCTTGCGTTTGCTAAGATGGTTTCATTTATGTCTCCGCAAGAAGTTGTCCATCCCAAAGGCATTGATCCTAAAGCAGTAATAGGCAAAAATGTTAAATTAGGAAAGGATGTTGCAATACAGCCTTTCGTAGTTATAGAGGATAACGCGCAGATAGGCGACAGGACTATAATTTATGCAGGTACATATGTTGGCATAGGTTCAAAGATAGGAAATGATTGCCTTATATATCCTAATATTACCATAAGAGAACGTATTGTTATTGGTAATAGGGTAACCATCCATAGTGGTTCTGTAATAGGAAGCGATGGTTTTGGATTTGCCACAGTATGCGGAGTTCATCATAAGATTCCTCAAATAGGCATTGTTGTTATAGAGGATGACGTTGAGATAGGCGCAAATGTTACTATTGATAGGGCCAGGTTTGGAAAAACATTGATCGGCAAGGGTACCAAAATAGACAATTTAGTACAGATTGCCCATAATGTTGAAATAGGCGAGCATTCAATTATAGTTGCTCAAAGCGGCATATCAGGTTCTACAAAAGTCGGTAAAAATGTAATTATAGCTGGCCAATCAGGAATAGTGGGCCATATTAATATAGGAGACAATTCTGTTATAGCAGCCAAAAGTGGAGTTGCAAAATCTTTGCCTGCTAATAGCGTGGTTTTTGGGTATCCCGCAAGGCCGATACAAAAAACAAGGCGCATAAATGCGTGTTTAACAAGGCTGCCAGATTTATTCAGATTTATAATGCATATGGAGGCAAAACTAAAAGAACACAAAATATTGCCAAAAGATTTTTCGTATAAAAACTTTAAAGAGGAAAACGAGACAGAAGAATAAAAGGTAGTCCCTCGTCCCGAGTCTCTAGCGTGAAAATAGTTTGAGACGAGGGACTCGGGACAATTTTTAAGCTGGAAGGAGCTGGAAAAATTGGAATTTCAAAAGACTATAAAGAATCAAGTCAGCGCAAAAGGTGTGGGATTGCATTCAGGGAATTCAGTTTCAATAACTTTAAAGCCATCTATGCCGGATACGGGCGTAAATTTTGTCAGGGTAGATTTGCCTGAAAGGCCTATCATAAAAGGGCATATATCAAAATTAGTGGATTTAACGAAAAGCCCGCGCCGCACTACAATAGGGCAAGACAATGCAGAAGTCCAGACCATAGAGCATTTCATGGCTGCCTTGGCTGGGCTTGCGATAGATAATATTATAGTTGAGATTAATAGCGACGAGATGCCTGGTTTAGATGGCAGCGCCTCGGATTATATAGATTTGTTGCTTAAAGCAGGCATACAGGTTCAGGAGGATGCGCCCAGAAGAGAATTTAAAGTTACAGAGCCTTTATGGATAGAAGAAGATGGCGCGTCTTTAGTTATTTTGCCTGCAGACGATTTTGAAATTTCCTATACCTTAAGTTATAAACATTCTTTACTTCATTCGCAGCATGTAACAATAACGTTTAACGAAGGAGTTTTTAAAACGGATATAGCGCCGGCAAGGACATTTTGCCTTGAAAGTGAAGCACAGGCTTTATTAAGTAGGGGCTTAGGCAAGGGTGCTACATATGATAATACGCTTGTAATCGGGGAAAAGGGTGTTATAAAAAATAAGTTACGTTTTCCTGATGAGTTTACCAGGCATAAAGTTCTTGATTTAATGGGTGATTTGTATTTATTAGGCATGCCTCTTAAGGCGCATGTTATTGCAATAAAAAGCGGACACGGTGTAAACCTTAAATTGTTACAAAGGGTTTATCAGCAGATGCAGCGCAGGCGTGAAGGTGGCATTCGTACAGTAGAATACCATTTAGCTAAACCACTTATGGAAATAGGCGATATACAGAAGATATTGCCTCATAGATATCCGTTTCTTTTGATAGACAAGGTATTAGAACTGGAAGAGGGTAAGCGTTGCAAGGCGCTTAAGAATGTTACAGTAAATGATTATTTTTTCAGAGGGCATTTTCCAGGCAGGCCTGTTATGCCGGGCGTTCTTATTGTTGAGGCTATGGCGCAAACAGCCGGTATATTAATTTTGTGCAGAAAAGAAAATGCAGGTAAGCTTGCCTATTTCATGGGCATAGATAATGTCCGCTTCAGAAAAACAGTTGTTCCGGGAGACCAGTTGATTCTGGAGGTAGATGTAATAAAGATAAGGTCTAAGACAGGAATAGCCTCAGCAAAGGCCTATGTTGATAACAAGGAAGTTGCTGAAGCAGAATTAATGTTTAGCCTGGTGGAAGTGTAAAGAAAAATATGGCAAATATACATAATACGGCTATAGTGCATAAAACCGCTATACTGGCCGACAGTGTTGAGGTCGGCCCTTATTGTTTAATAGGGCCTGAAATAAAAATAGGTGTTGGGACAAAATTAGGGCCTTATTGTGTAGTTCATAAATGGACTACTATAGGTAAAAATAACAATTTTGTATCAGCCTGTTCCATAGGCGGTGATCCGCAAGATCTGAAATACAAAGGCGAAAAGACGTATCTTGAAATCGGAGATAATAATATAGTCAGGGAATATGTAACGTTGAATCGCGGTACCGGCGAAGGAAATAAAACTGTAATAGGCAGTAATAATCTTTTTATGACAACAAGCCATGCTGGCCACAATTGTATTATAGGTAATAATAATGTGATAGCCAATTCGGTTGCTATCGGCGGGCATGTTATTGTAGAAGATAATGTAGTAATCGGCGGCGTGACAGGCATACACCAGTTTTGCCGCATAGGTAAATTAGCGATAATAGGCGGATGTTCAAAGGTTGTCCAGGATATTGTTCCTTTTTCCATGTCCGACGGAGATCCGACAAAAATTTACGGTATAAATAAAATAGGCCTCCAGCGTTCGGGTATGAAAAAAGAAGTTCAAGCGTTGTTAAAAAGGGCATTCAAAATATTATTTAACGAAGGCCTGATTATTTCTAGTGCCATTAAGAAGATAGAAAAAGAATTTGACCAGATTCCAGAAATAGTATACTTGATCAAATTTATTAAACTCTCAGAGAGGGGAGTTTCGCGTGGTTAAGGTCGGCTTGATAGCCGGAAGTTCGAAGTTTCCCATAGTGTTTGCCAAGGCCGCCGCAAAACGCGGAGTAAAGGTTTATGCAGTAGCATTGAAAGAAGAAACATCTCCTGATTTGGAACAAGTGGTTGATAAAATATGTTGGGTAAGCATCGGCGAGCTTGGCAAGGCAGTAGAATTTTTTAAAAAAGAAGAGATTAAAAATGCCGTCATGGCCGGCAAGGTAAGGCTTTCGCATATTTACAGCAAATCTGTTAAGCCGGATGGGTATCTGAAAAATCTTCTTATAAAAGCGGCCGACAAAAGAGGGGATACATTGCTTCTTGCCGTTGCCGCATTTTTAAATAAGATAGGGATTAAGCTTCTAGATTGCGCAACTTTTTTAAAAGACGAAATCGTAAAAAAAGGCGTACTGACTAAGCTTGAGCCAACTAAAGAACAGTTGGCTGATATTGAGTTTGCAAAACCGATAATTAAGTCTGTAGCGCATATGCGTATTGGCCAAACAATAGTGGTAAAAGACAAGGCTGTATTGGCCGTTGAGGCAATGGAAGGTACTGATCAGGCTGTGCGTCGCGGAGGCCTCATTGCAGGTGAAGGCGCTGTTGTTGTAAAAATGTCCAGCCCGAAACAGGATATGAGGTTTGATATACCTTTAGTAGGGCCGTCTACGATTTATGTAATGAAAGAAGCAAAAATTTCAGTTTTGGCATTGGAGGCTGGTAAGGTATTGCTCATTGATAAAGAAGATTTTATTAAAGCAGCAGATAATGCTGGTATGTGCGTCTTGGCAATTTAGCAAGCCGGATTATTCAGCATTAATAAATTTAAGTATTTCTTTTGCAGCTTTGGAATTAGCTCCGGGTGCGCCTAATTTTTCTTTTACTTTGGCAAGCTCTGATTTCATGAGGTTTGATTTAGCATTAGAATTTAATAAATCAAGGCACGCAGCAGATATCTTTTTTGGCTGCGCATCAAATTGGATAAATTCAGGAATAATTTTTTTACCCGCCACAACATTGACGAGGCCTATATAAGGAATCTTTATCAATAGCCTTGCTATGACCCAGGTTAAAAAATTAACCTTATAAATTAAAACCATAGGTTTATTAATAATAGCGGTTTCAAGGGTTGCTGTTCCCGAAGCAACCATTGCCAGATCGCAGCAATTTATGGCGTCATAATGATTTTTATCTATGATAGTTATGGGAAGGTTAAAATTTTTAATTATTTCTTGGAATACGTTTAATCCTACGACCGAAGATTTTATTAGTATGAACTGAGCATCGCTGATTTCTTTTGAAATAAGGCAAGCGCTTTTTAGCATTATAGGCAGCAGGTTTTTTACTTCTGTGTGCCTTGAGCCAGGAAGAAGCGCAATGATTTTCTTAGATGGGTCCAGCGCAAAATTTCTTAAAGCCTGTTCTTTTGACATAGAAAGCTTTACATGTTCAACCAGCGGGTGGCCGACAAATGTTGCATTGATGTTATGTTGGCGGTAGAGGGTTTCTTCAAATTCAAAAAAAACCAGCATTTTATCAACCACATTTTTTATGGTTTTAATTCTTCCTTTTGCCCATGCCCATACCTGGGGGCTTATATAATAAATTACGGGTATGTTCCTTTTTTTTGCTTCTTTCGCAAATCTTATATTAAATCCGGGATAATCGATTAAAATTACCGCATCAGGTTTTTCGGCATCCATTTTTTCAACGAGACTTTGAAATAATTTTCTATATTTGGGCAATTTTTTTATTACCTCGGCAAAGCCTATGACGCTTAATTTTCCGATTTTATGGTAAAGTTTGGCGCCGCTAGCTTCCATGAGTTCGCCGCCCATGCCAACAATCTTAATATCGGGCGCAGATGAAAGTATTGCATTTATGAGGTTTGCCCCATGTATATCTCCGGAGTGTTCTCCGGCTATAATATATATTTTTTTAGGCATCAGGTGATTTGATCTTTCTGGTTATTTCTATTGCTATGCGTAATGCCTCTGCGGCTTCTTTTCCAGAGACCGTAGGGTTTATGTTTTTCTGTACGCAGTTGACAAATGAACGTAATTCTTCTTGAAGGGCATTGTGCGATTTAATGTGGATATTGGTTCTTGTTATTCTTTGGCCGGATTTTTTGAATAGCACAGCTGCTTGTTTTATATAGTCAAGCGATATGTAGGCGTCTGGTTGGAAGATTCGTATCTTTCTCATTTCTATTTGCGTAAGCCGGCTTGCGGAGATATTAGCAATAGCGCCATTTTGAAATTTTATGCGGGCATTGGCTATGTCTTCGTAGTCAGTCAAAACAGTCATACCTACAGCTTCAATGGAAGTGACTGGAGATTTTACAAGGCATAATATTATATCTATATCATGAATCATAAGGTCTAATACAACGCCTACATCCAGGGCCCGTTTTTTGAAAGGCCCCATGCGGTGGCATTCTATAAAACGCGGATTTTTGCAAAGCGGTTCAACAGCCCTAACAGCAGCATTGAAACGTTCTATGTGGCCTACTTGCAATACCAGGTTTTGTTTTTCTGCCAATTCTACAAGTTTATAGGCATGGTTTAATTCTTTGGTTATAGGCTTTTCTACAAGGCAATGGATGTTGTTTTCAAGCAATTCCTTGGCTATATTAAAATGTAGGTCAGTAGGTACAGCTATACTTGCAGCGTCAATTTTACCTATAAGTTCTTTATAATCTGCGCAAAAAGATGTATTATTATGTTTTGCAATTTTTTTTGCGAGTTTTAAGTTGGTGTCGCATACGGCTATAAGTTCAACATTTGGCAGGGTTGTATATAGCCTTGCGTGATGATGGCCTAGATGCCCGGCACCTATTACTGCAACTTTGAGTTTTTCCATGGGGTTTATTTTACCAGAAGCATAGACAAAAGTCAAAATGTATGCTATAATCATCAGCTAAATTAGCAGCATAAAAAATCGGAGGTAGTAAAACATGGCAACAACTGGATTAATTAAGCAATTACTTGAAGCGGGTGTTCATTTTGGGCACCAAACAAGAAAATGGAATCCGAAGATGAAACCATATATCTTTGGACAGCGAAGCGGCATTTATGTCATTGATTTGGAGCAGACTGCCGACGCCATTTTAAAGGCGTGTGATTTTTTAAGGACAAAGGCAAAAGAAGGCAAAGACATTCTTTTTGTCGGGACAAAGAAGCAGGCGCAGGATATTATTAAAGAAGAGGCCTTGCGTTGTAATATGTTTTATATAAACCAGAGATGGCTGGGTGGTGCGCTTACTAATTTTTCCACGGTCCAAAAGAGTGTCGCGCGGCTTAAAGAACTGCAAAAACTGCTTGAGCCAGGCCAGGTTAGTTCTTTTACCAAAAAAGAGGCTATACAGCTTAAAAAGGAAATGGATAAATTATCCAAAAATTTAACAGGTATTATGGAAATGAAACGTCTGCCGTCAGCGTTATTTATAGTGGATCCGAAAAAAGACGAGATCGCAGTCAAGGAAGCAAGGAGATTGTTCATACCTATAGTAAGCCTTATAGATACAAACGGCGATCCGGATGTAATAGATTTTGTAATACCAGGAAATGATGATGCTATAAAGTCAATAAAGTTAGTAACTTCATTGATTGCAGATGCTGTTTTGGAGGGAAGGCGTCTTTATTCGGAAGGGCGCGATAAAGAACAGGCTCTGAAAGATAAACAGGCCGCAGACGCGCTGGATAAAAAGGGTAAAGTAGCTATTGTAGCAGAACCCGCCATAGAAGAAGTAGAGCAGGTTATAGAAAAGAAGATTAAGCGTCCGGATGATTTTGAAGTTAAAATGAAAAAGAGATTGCCAAAACAGACAAAAGACGGTAAAAGTTAATTTATTTCAATTTAGTATTTATTGATCAGGAGAGATGTAATGAAAAGTAAATCAGATATGGATTTAGTCAAGCAGTTAAGAGAATTGACAAGCGCTGGTATTTTGGATTGCAAGGAAGCCCTTAATACTGCGGGTGGTGATATAGAAAAGGCAGTAACGTTACTTCGTAAAAAAGGCGTAGAGATGGCTTCAAAAAAGGCCTCAAGGGTTGCAAAAGACGGCCGTATTGAAGCGTATATACATCATGGTGGAAAGATAGGTGTTATAGTAGAGATTAACTGTGAAACAGATTTTGTCGCCAAAAATGAAGATTTTAAACATTTTGCTAAGGATGTTGCTATGCAGATAGCGGCTGCAAATCCGCGCTATTTAAACAGAGAGTCTGTGCCTGTGGAATTATTAGAGGCAGAACGCGAAATAGTAAAAGAGCAAATGAAGGGAAAGCCCGCCCAAGTAGTAGAAAAAGCTATTCCTGGAAAGCTTGAAAAATTTTATCAGCAAACATGTCTTTTAGAACAGCCATTTATTAAAGATGAAAAAGTTTTTATTAAAGATCTTCTTGCTTCGTTGATTGGCAAGATCGGCGAGAATATAACAATAAGAAGATTTTCAAGGTTTCAGATAGGGGCTGAATAATCTAGTGGAAAAACCCGTATACAAAAGAATAGTTTTAAAGCTTTCAGGCGAAGCCCTGAAGGGAAAAGGCCAGGATATTTTAGATGTTGATATCATACGTTCTATAGCTAAACAGGTAAAAGAGATAAAGCTTTTAGGCGTTGAGGTAGCTATTGTAATAGGTGCAGGCAATATTGTAAGGGGCGGTGAATTTTACAGCAAGGAAGGCATAGACCGTTCAACGGCTGATTATATGGGTATGCTTGCCACAGTAATTAACGGCATGGCTATCCAAGATGCCTTTGAAAAACAAGGCATGCATACACGCCTTCAGACAGCAATACATATGGAAGAATTGGCTGAGCCGTATATAAGGCGGCGTGCCATAAGGCATCTGGAAAAAGACCGTGTTATTATACTTGCCGGCGGTACAGGTAACCCTTATTTTACTACAGATACAGCCGCTGTTTTACGCGCAATAGAGATAAATGCAGACGTTATCCTGAAGGCTACGAAAGTAGACGGTGTTTATTCAGCAGATCCTTTTAAATATAAATCAGCAAAAAGATTTGAGAAGCTTAGCTATATGGATGTATTAAAAAAAGAATTAAAGGTTATGGATGCTACAGCTATAAGTTTGTGTAAGGAAAATAATCTTAAGATAATAGTTTTTAATTTATTTAAATCGGGCAATATAAAGCGCGTTGTCTTGGGAGAAAAGATAGGCACGGTCATAAAATAAATGACAAAATCCAAAATCCAAATGACAAATGAATCTTTCAATGGTAAATAATTAAATATTTATTATTGAATATTAATGATTCATTTGGAATTTGTCATT
>Ga0172371_10008049_pt1 | contig 14834 bp, 14 predicted proteins | sample Lak12m_FD_114543 | JGI IMG/M metagenome (GOLD analysis project Ga0172371, IMG submission 114543) | Freshwater microbial communities from Kabuno Bay, South-Kivu, Congo - kab_022012_12m | ecosystem: Environmental > Aquatic > Freshwater > Lake | place: Democratic Republic of the Congo: South-Kivu... | reverse complement strand
GGTGGTCAGCGGTGGAATCTCCGGTCCAGGTTGATCTCAGCAACCAGACAGATACAGTTGCTGACAAAACATCGCCGGTGACCACCTCCGCAAGAACCTACACCACGCCGTGGGACAGCATCCCGCAAAATGGCGAAGCTGCCTGAGCGTCAGACTGTTCAAATCGACACCCTATTCCTGCGATCAGAAGATACGACTGTAATTAATGACACGACTTTGCTAGTCTGCCTTCGGCATTGCCGGGGAGCCGTGGCCTTGCGGGGTTCTGAAACGCACCCCCACCCGGCCCGCTGATGCCAACAGAATTCGAGCCACGCGGCCATGATCGGAGAGCGAGAAATGAGCGGAAATGATGCAGGTAAATGCCCGGTTGCGCACAGGGCGGGCAAACCCACTTCACTGGCCGGCCGTTCCAACCGCGACTGGTGGCCGAACCAGTTGAACCTACAGGTCTTGCACCAGCATTCGGCGTTGTCCAATCCGATGGGGGCGGGCTTTGACTACGCCGCGGTGTTCAAGAAGCTCGATCTCGGGGCGGTGCGGCGTGACCTCCTCGCGCTGATGACCGAAAGCCAGGATTGGTGGCCGGCCGATTGGGGCCACTACGGGCCGCTGTTTGTGCGGATGGCGTGGCACAGCGCGGGCACCTACCGCATCGGCGACGGGCGCGGCGGGGCGGGCGCGGGCATGCAGCGCTTTGCCCCCTTGAACAGTTGGCCCGACAACGTGAATCTCGACAAGGCGCGGCGACTGTTGTGGCCGATCAAGCAGAAATACGGCTCCAGCCTCTCGTGGGCCGATCTGATGATCTTCGCCGGCAACTGCGCCCTGGAAGCGATGGGATTCAAGACCTTCGGCTTTGGCGGCGGGCGGGTCGATGTGTGGGAACCCGACGAAGACATCTACTGGGGTGCAGAAGGCAAGTGGCTGGAAGACAAGCGCTATTCCGGCGACCGTAAGCTCGAGAACCCGCTTGCGGCAGTGCAGATGGGGCTGATCTACGTCAATCCCGAAGGCCCGAACGGCACTCCGAGCGTGATCGCGGCGGGCCGCGACATCCGCGAGACCTTTGCCCGCATGGCGATGAACGACGAGGAAACCGTGGCCCTGATTGCGGGCGGCCACACCTTCGGCAAAGCCCATGGCGCCGCCGATCCGGGCCAATATGTCGGCCCCGAACCCGAGGGTGCGCCGATCGAGGAACAGGGCCTCGGCTGGAAAAGCAGCTTTGGCAGCGGTCACGGCGCGCACACCATTTCGAGCGGGCTTGAAGGGGCCTGGACTCCGACCCCGACCAAGTGGGACATGAGCTATTTCGACACGCTGTTTGGCTACGAGTGGGATCTGGTCAAAAGCCCCGCCGGGGCCTGGCAGTGGACTCCAACCGATCCGACTGCGGCGACCGCAGTGGCCGATGCGCATGATCCGGCAAAGCGCCACCCGCCGATCATGTTCACCACCGACCTTGCGCTGCGGATGGACCCGATCTACGGGCCGATCTCGAAGCGCTTCCATGAAAACCCCGACCAGTTTGCCGACGCCTTTGCCCGCGCCTGGTTCAAGCTGACGCACCGCGACATGGGGCCGATCACCCGCTATCTGGGCGCCGAAGTGCCGAGTGAAGTGCTGCTCTGGCAAGACCCGATTCCGCCGCTCGATCACCCCTTGATCGACGCGCAGGACATCACCGCGCTCAAGGCCCGGATCCTTGGCGCGGGGTTGTCGATCGCGCAACTGGTCACCACCGCCTGGGCCTCGGCGTCAACCTTCCGCGGCTCAGACAAGCGCGGTGGGGCAAACGGGGCCCGCATCCGGCTGGCGCCGCAGAAGGATTGGGCGGTCAATCAACCGGCCCAACTGGCGACAGTGCTGGCCACGCTCGAAGGTATCCGGGACGCCTTCAACAAGGGTGCGGGCAGCGGCAAGAAAGTGTCGTTGGCCGACCTGATCGTGCTGGGTGGTGCTGCAGCGGTCGAGCAGGCGGCAAAAGCCGCCGGCCAGAGCGTCAAGGTGCCGTTCACGCCGGGGCGCATGGATGCCTCGCAAGCCCAGACCGATACCGCATCCTTTGCCGTGCTCGAGCCGGTAGCTGACGGGTTCCGGAACTACCTCAAGACTGCGTTCAGCGTCTCGGCCGAGGAGTTGCTGGTTGATCGCGCGCAACTGCTGACCCTGACCGCCCCGGAAATGACGGTTCTGGTCGGCGGCCTGCGGGTGCTGGGCGCCAACTTCGGTGGCTCGAAGCACGGTGTCTTCACCACCCGACCGGGCGTGCTGACCACCGATTTCTTCGTCAACCTGCTCGACATGGGCACGGTATGGCAGCCGGTTTCCGATGCGCAGGACGTGTTCGAGGGCCGCGACCGCGCCACCGGCCAACCGAAGTGGACCGCCACCCGCGCCGACCTGATCTTCGGCGCGAACTCGCAACTGCGCGCGCTGGCGGAAGTCCATGCCTGCGGCGACAGCCAGGCGGCTTTCGTGCGCGACTTCGTGGCGGCCTGGACCAAGGTGATGAACGCCGACCGCTTTGATCTGGCGTCCTGATCCAATCTTTCCTGACCGCAAGCAAGGTCAGCGATTACACCGGTGCCACAGCCCTGCCGGGCAGCTTGCCGTAGGCAGATTGGCTGCTGGCCGACCGGGGCAATGGCGCCGACTGTCGTGGAGAGCGTTGAAAGTCCGGGGGATAATACCCTGCATCCCGCGCTGGAAGTCGTGCGGCAAGAGCTGGCGGGGTGGCGGTGAGGGCAGGCGCCTAGAGGTGGTTCGGTTGATCTGAGCCAGATCGGCGGTCGGCTGGCGGTTCTTTTCCGTGGCCTTGGCGGCAGCCCTTCGGTCGAGATCAAGGCCACCGCCGACGAGATCTCGCACCACCGGCTGAGCTTTCGGCGCTTTCTGGGCAGCGCCACCGAGGCCACCCCGCGCAGCAGTTTCGACGGTGCGGCGCTGCGGCTGCCCGGGTCGCTGGCGGTCTTTCCGGCGACCGAGGCCAATGCCGCGCTTTACCTGTGGTTGGCCGCCTGCGCCGCCCACGCCCCGGCGCATCAACCGCAAACCGACCCGATGCGTGCCGATCTGGCCTGCCTGCGCGCCGCCGCCCATATGGTCCGGCGCACCCTGGCCGAAGCCCCCGGCTTGCGCGGCCTTTACGCCGATCTGTGTGCCGCCACCCTGAGCTTGCGCCAGGCCCCGCACCTGCCCGAGGCCGAAGCGACCGTCGAGGCCGTAATTCGGCATCTGCTGGGCGGTGCGGCACCGCTTGGCGCCAAGGCCTGTCGCATGGTGCAGGCCATCGGCAGCGGCGATCTTGCCGCCTACCGCGCCCCGCGCCGCTATCGCCCGTTCCGCCCGGTGGCGCTGTGGCCCGATCTGCGCGCGCCCGGCAGCTCGCAGACAACCGGCGTCGAAAGCCGCGCCACCGACGGCCCCCCTGAAGAGGGGACGGGCAACCGCAGCCACCACGCCCGCCGCCGCGCCGCCGATCAGGCCGAGCGCAGCGACAGCTTCATCCTGCACAAGTTCGAGGCCATCCTGTCCTGGGCCGAGTTCATCAACCTCAACCGCCGGGTTGAAGATGATGACACCGACGACGCCAAGAAGGCCGCCGACGATGTCAAGGAAATCAGCCTGGGCCAGATTTCCAAAGCACCCGCCACCCGGCTGAAACTGCATCTTGACCTTGCGCCCGAAGATGTGGACCGCGAGGCGCTTTCCGGCATTGCCACCTATCCCGAATGGGACGTGCGCAGCGGGGCCTATCTTCCCGCCCATGTCCGGGTGCTGACTTCCGATATTTCCCCGGCTCTCACCACCCCCCGTTTCGCGACGATCCACGCGCCGCCGCCCGCATCCGCGCCGTCAAGCGTCAGTTCGAGGCTCTGCGTCCCCGCCGGATTTCGACCACTGGTCACCTTGACGGCGATGAGCTTGATACCTACCGGGCGGTGCGCGCGCGGGTCGATTTTCAGGCCACCGGTCAGGGCGATGACCGGATCTGGCGCCAAACCCGGCCGCAGCAACGTGATCTGGCGGTGTCGATCCTGCTCGATGTGTCACGCTCGACCGAATCCGCGGTGCCCGGCCATGGCCATGGCGGCCGGGCGGTGATCGACATCGAACGCGAGGCACTGGCAGCGTTAAGCTGGGGCCTTGCGGCCTGCGGCGACGATTTCGCCATCCACGCCTTTTCCAGCCTGAAACGGGACCGGGTCTATATCCAATGCGCCAAACACTTTGGCGAGCCGATGACCGAGACGGTCGAGGCGCGGATCGCGGCCGTGAGGCCCGGTTTCTACACCCGGCCGGGGGCGGCCATCGGCCACGCCAGTGCCAGCCTTGCGCAACAGGCGCGCAAACGGCGGCTCTTGCTGGTGATCACCGACGGCAAGCCCAATGATCTTGACCATTACGAAGGCCGCTACGGCATCGAGGACAGCCACAAGGCGGTGCAGGAGGCGCGGCGGATGGGCCACGCCGTGTTCGGCATCACCGTCGATCGTGACGGCAAAAGCTGGTTCCCGCGGGTGTTCGGCCAAGGGGGGGTTTGCGCTGATCCCGCAGCCCGAAAAGCTGACCCAGGCGCTGCCCGAGATTTACCGCCAGTTGGTTGGCGCATGACGGCCGCGGTTCCGCCCGGCGACGTGCCGGTGCCTGACGCGCCGCGCTCGCCGTAGGACGAGCTGCCGGGCGATCTGATGATCTGGGTGCTGATCGTGTCGGAGCTGCTGGTGTTCGGGGCTGGCCTGACCGCATTTTTGGCGGTGCGCGCCACCGACCCGCAGGGCTTTGCCGAGGCGCAGGGCCACCTGCACCGCGCCCTGGCCGGGGTGAACACGCTGGTGCTGGTGAGCTCGGGTTGGTTTGCAGCCCTGGCGCATCGCACGACGCAAGACGGCCAGCCCGCCAGGACCCGGGGCCTTTTGGCAGCCGCTGGTGCCCTCGGGTTGATCTTTCTGGCGATTAAATTCACCGAGTTTTCCGCCCTCAACGCCGCCGGAATTAGCACCGAAGCCCATGTGTTCTTTACCTTTTATACCAACGGCCCTCTGGCGTGACTCTTTTGGGATTCCCAAGCCTTGCGAACTCTGACTCAACGGGTTCACGAGGTTAGGAGGCGGGTATGGCAGGGATTTCGATCACGCGGCGGGAATTGACGGCGACGGGCTCGGCAACGACCACGGGCTCGGCGGCGATGACCGCCCACCTGGCCGAGATCGCCCGCACCGTCGCCCCTGGCGCCCATGCGCTCCTCATCCTTGACGGCTCGGGTTGGCACGGATCAACCGGCCTCGCCGTCCCCGACAACCTCTCCCTGCTGACCTTGCCGCCCTACAGTCCCGAGTTGAACCCCGTCGAAAACGTCTGGGCCTACCTGCGCGCCAACGAACTCGCAATCACCGTGTTCAACACCTAGAACGAAATCGTCGACGCCTGCTGCAAGGCTTGGAACTTCCTCGCCAACGATCCAGAGACCATCTCATCCATAACATCACGATCCTGGGCAGAAGTCAGTTGAAAGGGCCGTTGGTATTAGACCCTGCGCGCCAACGCGAACTGCCCCGGCCGCGAGGCCGGGGCAGTTCCTGAGTTTCCGACCGCACTGGCCGCGGCGCTGTTCGCGCCTGGAGCCGGGTGCGGTCGCTTCACATGATCGGGTCAGGTTGCGTTGACCCGATCACGGGGCCGGAGCCGGGGCCGGAGCCGGTTCGGGAGCCGGAGCCGGGGCGGGTTCCGGGGCCGGAGCCGGGGCGGGTTGCCCGGTGCCGCAAGTGCTGCCAACCGTGCCAGCCGCAGCATCGCAAGTCCCCGGTGTGCCACCAGTGCCGGTGCCCGTGCCGGTGCCGGTGCCCGCGCCGGTGCCCGCGCCGGTGCCAGCACCATTGCCCGTGCCGGTGCCAGCACCAGCTCCATTGCCAGCACCTGCACCATTGCCGGCACCTGCACCATTGCCGGCACCTGCACCATTGCCGGCACCTGCACCATTGCCGGCACCAATATCGTCGCCTTGGCCGCCGTCGTGGCCGCTGTCGTCGCCGCTGTCGTCGCCGCCGTCGTGGCCGCTGTCGTCGCCGCTGTCGTGGCCGCCGTCGTGGCCGCCGTCGTGGCCGTTACCACCCCGGTTATCGTTGCCGCGGCCGCTGTCGTTGCCACCCCGGTTGTCGTTGCCACCCCGGTTGTCGTTGTCGCTGCCGCCATTGTCATCGGCCATTGCGACCGACGCGGTCAGCGCCAGAGTGCCGGTCGTGGCGTCCATGCTGACGGTCAGCGGCAGCGCGGCGAGCAAGGCCGAGGAGCAAAGCAACGCGAACATTCGTTTCGAGGTCTTGGCGGAATTGGTCATCATCTTCTCCAGTTGTTCACCCGATCCATCTTTCGGGCATGCCTCTTCCTTCCATGCACCGTCGATCGCGCAAACGGTCAGGCGACCATTGCCCGAAGCGATCAGACTTTCGGGCGGCAACCATGCGACCTTGGTCCCTCGGCGAAAGGAACCATCGTCCGTGGCGGCCGGGCACCGCAACGCGCCGCCGCCGTTCGTCGGCCGTTGATCTGGCAACATTTACGAAACGGCGCGGCCTGGTCGGTGGCAGGGAACCCGGCCCTCACGGCAGCAGGATGGTGGCCCCGGTGGTCTGACGGGCCTCGAGCGCGGTGTGCGCCGCCGCCGCATCGCGCAGCGGCCAGCGGTGCGGCTCAGGCACCCGCAGGCTGCCGTCCAGCAGCCGGGCGAACAGATCGTTGCTGCGCGCCATCAGTTCGGCCCGGCTGGCGATGAAATCAAACAACACTGGGCGGGTGGCCGACAGCGATCCGGCGCGGGCAAGGTCGGTCAGCGTGAAGCCCTGGATCATTCCCGACGACTGGCCAAAGCTGACAAACGTCCCGCGCCGCGCCAGGCATTTGAGCGAACCCGCCCAGGTGGCTTGCCCGACCGAATCGTAAACCGCCGCCACCCCGCGCCCGGCGGTCAGCGCGCGCACCTCGGCCGCGAAATCCTGGCTGCGGTAGTTGATCACATGGGCGTAGCCATGCGCGCGCGCCAGCGCCACCTTGGCATCCGACCCGGCGGTGCCGATGGCGGTGGCCCCCAGCGCTTTGAGCCATTGCCCAAGGATCATGCCGACCCCGCCCGCCGCCGCATGCACCAGCACTGTCTCGCCGGGCTGCACGACATGGCTTGCCGTCACCAGATACTGCGCCGTCAGCCCCTTGAGCAGCGCCCCTGCAATCGTGGTGTCGCTGATGCCCGCAGGCAGCGCCAGCAGCCGGTCGGCGGGCACCACCCGGCGCTGGCGGTAGGCCCCATGGGGCAGCACATAGGCCACCCGGTCGCCGGGCTGGAAATCGGCAGCCCCCGGACCTGTGGCCTCGACGACGCCCGCCGCCTCGGCCCCGGGGATCATGGTTTTTTCCGGCCACGGATACATGCCCGAGCGGTAATAGACGTCCAGAAAGTTCACCCCGATGGCGGTATGGCGCACCAGCACCTCGCCCGCGCCGGGGGCGGGGGTGGCAAAATCGCGCCACTGCATCACCTCGGGGCCACCGGGGGCGTCGGCGATCAGAGCCTTGTCCATGGCGCTAGCCCTCGACCAGGAAAGCCGGATCCACCGGCACCTGCATCGCGGTGGACAGGTGGTTGGTCTGCCCGGCCAGCCCGATCAGCGCCAGCAGTTCGGCGTATTGCGCGTCGGTCATGCCCTTGGCACGGGCGGCGGCGGTGTGCGAATGGATGCAGTAGGTGCAGGCGTTGGCGCTGGAAACCGCGATGTAGATCATCTCCTGCACCACCGGCCCCAATACGCTGTCGCCCGCCATTACGGCCTTCAGCGCGCTCCAGGTGCGTTCGAGGTGGGCCGGCTGATTGGCCAGGGCGCGCCAGAAGTTGTTGATGAAATCGGATTTGCGGGTGGCGCGGATGTCGTCGAACACCGCCTTGACCTGCGGGTTTGCATCTGCCTCGGCGTCGGTCAGAAGTCTTACGGTTGCCATGGTTTATCCTTTCGCTGAACGGGTCACCGTGCGGGCGCGCGCATCAATGCACCGCCGCATACATGATCTTTTCCTCGGTCGCCTCGCCAGGCGACAGTTCCTCGACGATCCGGCCCTGACGGCAGACCAGAATTCGGTCCGACAGATTCATTACCTCGGGCAGGTAGCTCGAGATCACCACCACGGCCAGACCCGCATCGGCGAGGCCGTTGATGATCTGGTGAATTTCGGCAATCGCCGCGACATCGACGCCACGCGTCGGCTCGTCAAAGATCACCAGCCGAGGGGCCTGCACCAGCCCCTTGCCGATCACCACCTTCTGCTGGTTGCCGCCCGACAGCTCCACCACCCGGGCGCTGCCGTTGATCGCCTTGATGTTCAGCCGGGCCGTCCATGTCTCGGCCAGCGCCCGAACCTCGGCCAGCCGCACCACCCGCGCCTTGGCCTTGCCTGCGGCCAGCACACCCCCGAACAGGTTTTCGCCGACACTCATGGTCTCGAAGATGCCTTCGGATTTGCGATCCTCGGTGACATAGACGATGCCGTCGCGCACCGCCTCACAGGGGGTCAGGTAGCGCACGGCGGCATCGTCGAGGGTGATTGCACCGCCGCGCAGGAAATCGCGCCGCAGGATGCCTGCGACGATCTTGAAGGTCTCGGTGCGGCCCGACCCGATCAGCCCGAACACCCCGGTGATCTGGCCCTCGAATACCGAGAACGAGGTGTTGCGCACCATCGCCCCCATCGAGATATCCTGCACCGACAGCACCTTGCGCCCCGGCGGCCGCTGCACCTTGTGGCCGCGCTCGCGGTAGATCGTGGCCGACAGGCTGCGCCCGACCATGGCGGCGATGATCGACTCGCGGGTGAAGGTCGGGGTGTCGGCGGTGATCACCAGCTCGCCGTCGCGCAGGATGGTGATGCGGTCCGAGATTTCCAGCGCCTCTTCCAGCGCGTGGCTGATGAAGATGATCGACACGCGTCGCGTTTTGAGCCGCCGCAGCAGCGCAAAGAAGTGGCGCTTTTCCTCGGGCGTCAGGCTGGCGGTCGGTTCGTCGAAGATGATGACCTCGGCATTGTGCTGCACCGCGCGGGCGATCTCGACCATCTGGCGCTTGGCCGCGCCCAGAGTGGCCACCAGCGCGGTCGGATCGACCCCGAAATTGAGCGATTGCAGGAACTGCTGGGCCGAGATGTAGGTGCCGCGCAGGCGGTTGAGAAATTTCTCGGATCCGAGGTAAAGGTTCTGCGCCACCGTCATCGAGGGCACGAGCGAGGTTTCCTGAAACACCATCGCGATCCCGGCCTCCAGTGCCACGTTGGGGGTGGGGTAGCTGACAGGGGTCCCGTGGTGCAGCATCCGGCCGGCGCTGGCCTGCACCACCCCGGCCATGATCTTGGTCAGGGTCGATTTGCCGGCCCCGTTTTCGCCCAGCAGCGCGTGAATCTCGCCCCGCCGAAGCTCGAAATCCACCGCGCTTACGGCGGGCACCGAGCGGTAGGACTTCGAGATCGCCTCGAGCTTGAGGATCGGCTCCATTCAGGCCTCCTGAGGATCGGGCGAAAGGATGCAGTCGCCCCCCTTGGCGGCGACGTAAAGCTGCCCGTGATGGTCCAGCACCGAAGTCACCCCGTGACGGCTGCCGTTGGCGCGGCTGTGCAGGCTGAACTGCGGGATCAGGTCGGCGTCGAGCCGCACCACCAGCCCGTAGGACCGGGTTGGCGACCACGCCTTGTGCACCCCGAGCATGCGAATGCCACCGCATTGCAACGGCTCGAGAAAGCTGCGCCCCGAGGCCAGCGCCGGGGCAATCCAGTATTCGGGCGCAACTTCGGTGATCATGGCATGGCGGTAACGGGTTTCCTGCAATACGAACTCGATCAGCCGGTTGCGCGGCGCGAACAGCGCCAGCCACGCGCCGCCGCCCGCTGCCGGGGCCAGCCGCGCGGGATAGCCGGGCAGGCTTTCCAGCACCGGCTGCGGTTTGCCGCCTGAGCTGCGAACCAGCCGGTGCCGCCAGCACTCGGAAAGGGTCACCCCCGCGCCGTCGGGCAACAGCCCGTAGGGCCAGGCGAGGCCCCCCGCCACTTTCTGCCAGCCACCGTCCTGCACCCAAACCGAACCCGAAGCGTTCTTGCGCATCAGATCCGCCGCCCATTGGCTGGGCGGCAGGCTGGCCGAGCCATTAGCCAGCCACAAGCGCCCATCCGGGCCGTAAGCCAGCGCGGTGATGCAGCCCACATCGGCGGGCAGCGTCACCGCCGCCCCGGCAATGGTCAGGCTGCCATCCTCCAGCCCTACCGCCAGATCGTCGGTGGCCGAGACCGCCACTGCGGTGACGTCGGCCCCGAAGCGTTGCAGCACCTCGCCGCCCGGGGCCACCAGCGCGGGGCCGGAACTCGCCACGACCCGGCCCTGCCAGACCACCAGATTGTCGGGCGCGGGAAGGCGCGCGAACACTGGCGCGTCATCCAGCGCGGTGTTGGGGCGAAAGGCCCCATCCAGCGGCGGGATGGTGACGGCCTTGCCGCGGAAGATATCAAGGATGGGGTCGAAGATCATGTTTTCCCCCAATAGGCCCGCGGGCCGCTCCATTGCGGGTCGGCACCTTCAATCGCAAACCGGCCGATGCGGTTGTTGAAGATACCGCCGATGAAAAGTTGTCCCTTGTGCTCGCGCATCGAGGTCACCATGGCGTGCGATGCCCCGGTAAGATCACCCATGGTCTGGATGATCTGCCCGGCCTCGTCGAACTTCACCACCCCGCCGGTGTTGATGTTGGGAAACAGCCATTCGTCCTGCGGCAGCCTGCGGGCCATGCGCTTGCGCATGCCCGGGTGGCGCAGCGATAGATCGAAAGTCGGGGTGCGCATCCCGAGCCAAGCCATCCAGTAGCGACCATCCGAGGCGCGATTGATGTTGTCAGGGTATCCCGGCATGTCGCGGATCACGCATTCCGCCGTTCCCGCTTTCGGCCCCTCCAGCCAATAGCGGTGAATCCGGCAGGCCCAGCTTTCGGCAAAGAACAGAGACCGGTTGTCATGCGCCATGCACACGCCATTGGTGTAGCGATAGCCGTCAAGCAGCGTCTTGGTGCTGCCATCCCTGGGATCATGGACCAGCAGCCGCCCGGTGGTGCGGTTCTCGATGGAATCCAGCGCCCAGTCGTGGGCGTCATAACGCTTGGTGGAATCGGTGAAATAGATCTTGCCGTCGGGGGCGATGTCGAGATCGTTGGGGTCGCGCAGGCGGGCGTCGTCGTTGATCGAGGTCAGCGACCGCGCGGTTTCCGCCGTGAGTTTGGTTACCTGACGGTCGGGCGAGACGGCATAAAGCCCCATCGCGCCAACGCAGGAAATCAGGTTGCCCGATGCATCAAACGCCAGCCCGAGCGGGAAGCCGCCGACATGGGCGAACACTTCGGAGCGAGTGTAGTCGGGAGCGAAAAAGCGCACGATCTCGCCGTGCCGCGTGCCGCAGTAAAGGTGGTCGTCGGCGTCTAGGATCACATCCTCCGGCCCCTCCAGCGTGCCAAGGCCGATGGCATCGGCGGCGGCAAGGCGGTTGTTCAGCGCATAGGGCGTGCCCGAGCCGGGCTCGGCCGATCGGGTTGGCCCCATCTTCAGATAGACCGGCGCAACATAGACCTCGTTCAGCACCTTGTGGCGGTTCTTCAGCCAGCGGATGTCGACCGTCACCGCCACCGCGAGCAAGAGCCCTAGCACCATCTGGTTGGTACCGGTGCCATAGCCCAGCCGAATCAACCCGTTGGTCATCACCAGCACGATGATCGCGCCCATCAGCCCCTTGGCGACCGAGCCGCGCCCGCCGCCCAGGGAATTGCCCCCCACCACCGCCGCCGTCAGGGCGGCAACCTCCAGCCCCTGCCCGGTGCCGGGGCCCGCCCCGCTGAGGCGCGCGCCGATCAGGAAACCTGCAATCGCCGAGGTGACGCCGGAAAACACGTAGGTCAGAAACACCACCCGGCGCACCTTGATACCGGCGTTGAAGGCCGAGCGGCGCGAGCCCCCTACCGCCAGCACATGCCAGCCGGGGCGCGAGCGGGTGAGGGCTACGTGCGTGACAATCGCCAGCACCACCGCGGCCAGGATCGGCGGCGAAAACCCGAAGAATGTGCCGTCGCCGATGAAATCCCAGATCATTGAGGTCGCCTGCGAGGTCTGCACCAGCGAGCCGAAGCTGACGACCAAAATGTCGTAGATCGCCCGCCCGATGATGAAGGTGACCAGCGTGGTCAGAAACGCGCGCAGTTGCAGATAGCCGATCAGATAGCCGTTCACCGCCCCGAACAGAACCCCGACCCCGCATGAGGCGGCAAAGGCCACCCAGACCGGCAGATCAAAAATGAAGAAGGACCCGACGGCGGCAAAGGCCGACAGCGCAAAGATCGAGCCTACCGCGAGATCAATGCCGCCGCCCAGCATGACCACCGTCAGACCGGTCACCACCAGGGCGAACTCGCCCAATTGCCGGGTGCTTTCCTGCAAGCTGTGCAGCTTGAAAAAGCCGGGGATCAGGCTGCCGAAGGTGGCCACCGTGATCACCAGCGCCAGAAACGGAATCGCGTTGTCGGTCCAGCGTTTGGCCAGAATCTCGCCGATGAGGTGATCGGGGATCAGGTTGTAGCGCCAGGCTTGCAGCCGCTCGCGAAAGCTCATCGGGATGCTCGGTCAGGAAAGGGGGCGGCGCGCCAGGGTCGTGCTGGCGCGCCGCCCGGTCATGGGCTTCTCAGTTCCCCGCCGCGGCTTGCAGGGCTTTCAGATCCCAGCAGGTATCGGGCGCAAGGTCGGCCTTGGTGGTGGCCTTTTCCAAGGTGTAGATATAGGTTGAGGCGGTGCCCGCGGGCTGGCCGCTTTGCAAGAGATATTTGATCAGCGCCACCATGTCGCCGGACTCGCGCGCGAGATCCGTCATCACCACTGCGCCGTAGGTGCCGTCTCCAGCGTGGCGCAATCGGCGGTTTTCTCGCCGCCGCCGGTGGTCACCAGAAACACCTTGCCCGCAAGGCCGGCATCGCGGATCGCCGCCGAAGTGCCGGTGGCGTCGCCATCCCAGAAGTCGATGATGCCACAGATATCGGGGTTCTGTTGCAGCATGGTGGTGGCGACGTTGCGCGCGGTGGTGGCATCCCAGTTGCTGTCGGGTTTGGCCACCACGGTGAAGTCGGGATGCTCGGCCAGCACCTTCATGATACCTTCATACTGGTAAAGCGAGGTGGCGTTGACCTGATCGCCCTGCACCAGCCCGATCTTCTTCGATGACCCCTCGCCGCAACCCTTGATCACCGCTTCGGCCTCAAGTTGCCCCAGCCGGTTCCAGTCGCTGCCAATATAAGCATCGGCCGGGAAGTTGGCCGGGTTGTCGATCAGGATCACATAAATCCCGGCGTCCTGCGCCTTTTTCAGGATCTTGGCGAACGAGTTCAGATCGGGCGACATCACCACCAGCACGTCGGGGTGCGGATCCGAGGCAATCGCCTCGGTCAGTGCCTGCGCCCCGGCCTCGGTGCTCCAGTTCGGGTCGCGGGTCTCGAAGGTGCCGCCGAAGGCCGTGACCTCGCGTTGCAGGATCGCGGCCCAGCCCTGCGCCAGATCGAACCCCATCGCCAGCGGCACCAGCATCACGCGCTTGCCGTTCAGGGCGGCGGCATAGGCGGCAGGGCCGGGATCTTGCGCCAGCACCGGCGCTGCGGTGAAAAGGGCCGCCGCGAAGGCGGCCGCCGAGACCATGGATTTGAGCAACTTCATTGTCGTTCCCTTCCTTGTTGTGGTTCAGATGTCGCCCTGCTGGGCGGTTTGTTCGTCGCGCGGGTTGATGATGCCATCGAAGATGATCGCCGCCAGCAGGATCGTCGATTTGATCAGGTTCTGGTAGAGCAGCGGGATGTCGATGATGGTCATGGCGTTCAACAGGATACCGATCAGCGCCGCCCCGATCAGCACGTTGCGCACCCCGCCCTTGCCGCCGGAAAGGCCGATGCCACCGATCACCGTGACCAGCACAATGTCGTAAAGCAGGGTCGAATTGACCACCCTTGTGTTGATCGACAACAGACTGGCCGCCGTTAGCAGCCCGGCGATGAACGACACCAGTGCCGAGATCACATAGCGCAGCACCAGCATCGGGCGCACCGGAATGCCGATGTTGCGCGCCGCAACCGGGTTGTCGCCTGCGAAATAGACGTAGCGCCCCCAGCGGGTGAAGCGCAGGAACAGGAACGCGGCAAAGGCGAGGGCGGCGAACAGGAACACCTCGATCGGGATGCTGGCATAGCGCATCCGCCCCACCGCCTCGACCCAATGCCCTGGCGGCACCGGCACCGCATCCTGACTGATCACCTGCGAGCGCACGAAGCCGAATACGAACGACCCCGAGGCGAGGGTGACGAAAATCGCCGGCACGTCGGCATAAGCCACCAGAAAGCCGTTGATCAGCCCGATCCCGATCACCGCCGCCAGCACCGCCAGCAGCGCCCATGCGTCGGCCACCCCCGCCCCCAGCAGTTGCAGGTACCACGCCACCGACATCGCCATGATCGCGACCATCGACAGATCAATGCCGCGCCCGATGATCACCACCGCCATGCCCAGGGCCAGAATCCCCAGCACCGAGATCGAGCGCACGATCGCCACCAGATTGCCCGGGGAGAAAAAGCCCGGCAGGCCGACCGAAGCGGCAATGAAGATGACCACCGCAATCGCCAGAACAATGCGTTCCTGGTTCACCACCTGCCAGCCCGCGAGGTTGGTCCTGCGCATCGCCAGATCGCCCCAGTCCTTCCGGTCGGGATCAGCCTAGACCCGGCAAAACCTGCCCG
>Ga0172371_10008048_pt1 | contig 14837 bp, 12 predicted proteins | sample Lak12m_FD_114543 | JGI IMG/M metagenome (GOLD analysis project Ga0172371, IMG submission 114543) | Freshwater microbial communities from Kabuno Bay, South-Kivu, Congo - kab_022012_12m | ecosystem: Environmental > Aquatic > Freshwater > Lake | place: Democratic Republic of the Congo: South-Kivu... | reverse complement strand
GGGCCGCATCGGGCCTTTGACGCGCCGCCAGTTCGGTCACGGAAACGGGTTCATTGCTGCGGCGGTGGCCCAGCCAATCGTGATACACGTGGGCGGCCTCGAAGAAAGCGGTTGCGGCGCGTTCGCGATCCGCGGCAGCGGGCGTTGGAGTCAGCAGGTCGTTTGTGCTGCGCCCAATGTGGAGGAATTTGGGTAGCCTTGAGCCCGATCATCGAGGTTAGGCAGGTTGGGACTAGGCAATTGGACCTTGTCTTCTGGTGCACAGATCCCACGCCGCTCGGACGGCCGCTGCCGGCTCGCGGGCGTCTTCGATCACGTTGCCATCCGTCTTCGAAGTTGCGCATCTTCCTCTCGTGGTTCTGGCCGAAGGCCATATTCACCGTCGTGGATCGGACAATGTGAGTATGGCCTTCGGCCAAAAAAGCCCGACGACACCGTGGTCCTGGGGCGTTGCCCCAGGCGACGGTGGGAGCAGGCCTTCGGCCAACCACCGACGGACTGCGAAATGCGCAACTTCAAAGCCGTCAGTCGAGCCGTTCCACGGCCACGGCGGCGGCTCCGGCTTCCAGCGTTTGCGGGTCCAGGCGGCAGGGCAGCACTTGCCGGACATTCTGGGCGGCGGCCGCGATGCCCAAGCGGACGGCGTTGGGCAGCGGGCGGCCGGCGCGGGTCGCCCAGGCGATGGTCGCGGCCACGGCGTCGCCCGAAGCGATGGGGTTCACGGCGTCGGGGACGGCCGCGGGCTGCAAGCGGTAGACCTCGCGGGCGGACGTGACCCAGACGGCGGCCGCGCCCTGCGTGATCACGACCCACTGGGCGCCGCGGCCGTTCAGGGTCCGCATCGCCGCGACCAGGGACTGGTCGTCGTCCAGTGGCCGGCCCAGCGACTGGGCCAGCTCCTCGCGATTGGGCTTGACGACATACGGTCCCAGGTCCAAGAGCGACAGCAGCCCCGGGCCGCGGAAATCCAGCACCGCGGGACACGGCGTCCGCTCGAGCAACTCGCGGTACAGCGTCTCGGGCGTGCCTTGCGGCAGCGAGCCGATCAGCACGACGATCTCGGCGGCCGCGGCCTGTTCGGCATAGACTCGGCGGAAGGCGTCCAGTTCCTCGTCCGCCAGTGGCCGGCCGTTTTCGACCAGTTCGGTGATCGTGCCGGTGGCCTGATCCAGGATCGTGGTGCAGATCCGCGTGGCGGCCCGGGTCGGCACCCAACGATACGGCACGCCGAGAGCGGCGAATTCGGCTTCGATCTGCGCCAGGTTGGGACCGCCGACCGGGGCCAGCGTCAGGCTGGGGCCACCCAGGTGATGTGCGCCGATGCCCGCGTTGAAGACCTTGCCCGAGGCGCACCAGATCACCTCGCGGGCCCGATTGACCTCGCCGTAACGAAAGGAATCAAACAGGAGGATCTGTTGCCAGGCGGGGGTCAGGCCGGCGGAGAGGATCACAGCTGGGGCTCCAGGCAAAGCGTGGTTTAGGCCTACCGCGGACGCCGCGGGTCGCGGACCGGGGGCGACTATTCTATAGCAGTTCCAGACGCGGGTTTCCAGCGTGGGTTTCCCGCGTCTACCAAGGATCGTGGCGACATGGTACACTCGCGAGGCGACGTTGGGCACTCGGCCGAGACCAACGTCGTAGAACGGAATTCATTCCGGGGTCGTAGAACGGAATTCATTCCGTTCCCACGGACTGAAGTCCGTGCTACGAAGGGCAGTGGATTCGAAAGAAAAGGAGTAGGAAATCATGCAACGTTTGACCTTCGTCCTGGTGGCGGCGTTGGGGGCGGCGCTGCCCGCCAGTTGGGGCTGGGCTCAACCTTGGGGCGACCTCTCGGCGACGTTTGTCTACGACGGCGAGATCCCCAAAGAGGCGCCGCTGCAGATCACGACGGACGTCGAGTTCTGCGGCAAGTTCCGCATCGTCGACGAACGGTTGACCGTCAACGCGGAAAACAAGGGCATCCCCAACGTGTTCGCCTATCTGTACCTGGGCCGCACGGACCAGCCGCCCAAGCCGCACCCGTCGTACGAAGAGACGGCCGCCGCGGCGGTCAAGTTGGACAACAACTGCTGCCGGTTCGATCCCCACGCGCTGACCTTGCAGACGACGCAGACCTTGCTGCTGCACAATGCCGACGACGTGGGCCATAACTGCAAGATCGATACCCTGACCAACCCGCCGATCAACTATACGATCCCGGCCAAAGGCAAGTTCGAACATAAGTTCCTGCTGGAAGAGCGGCTGCCCTCGCGCGTCAGCTGTTCGATTCATCCCTGGATGTCCGCCTGGCTGCTGATCCGCAGCAATCCCTACATGGCGGTCAGCGACGGGAACGGCAAGCTGGTCATCAAGAACCTGCCGGTGGGCAAGTGGACGATCCAGTTCTGGCACGAAAAGGCGGGCTACGTCAGCGAAGTGACGCAGGACGCCAAGAAGACCGAGTGGAAACGCGGCCGGTTGGAAATCGAAATCAAGCCGGGTGCGAATGACCTGGGCAAGGTCACACTGGCCCAGACGGTGTTTGCGGATTAGCTACGGCTGCAGCACGACGCGCAGCGCCTGGCCGCTCTCCATCAGATCCAGCGCCGCGTGGAATTGGTTCAGCGGCAGGAGATGAGTGGCCAGCTTGGCGGCCGGAACCGTTCCGGCCGCGAGCAGTTGGACGGCTTTCTCCACGTGCCACGGGGCGGAATCGCTGGTGCCCACCACGCGCAATTCGCCGTAGTGGATCGGGCGGCTGTCCAGGTTCAGGTTGCTGGACCCTTTGGGCAGCGAGGCAAACAGCACCACCGTGCCCCGCTTGCGGACCAGGTGCACCGCCTGCTCTTGCGGCCCGGCCGCCGGCGCGGCGACGATCGCCACGTCCGCGCCCAAGCCGCCCGTCTCGGCCATGACTCGGGCAGCCAGATCTTCCTGGGCCGGATTGACCAGGACGTCGCAGCCGAAGGACTCGGCCTGGGCCAGGCGGACCTCGTTCACCTCGGACAAGATGATCTTGCCCGCGCCGAAACTGCGGGCGACGCAGGCGTTCATCAAGCCCAGCGGTCCGGCGCCCAGTACCAGCACGGTGTCGCCTGGTTGCAGGTCGCACTGCTGCAGCGAATTCACGGCACAGCTGACCGGCTCGGACAACGCCGCGTGCTGGGCCGGCAGATCGCGAGGCGTCTTGACCACGTGGCCGTTCCGCAAGGCCAGCCCGGGGATGACCGCGTACTCGGCCATCCCGCCCGCGAACGAGAACCCCATCGGGGCCAGCGCGACGCACAGATTGGGCCACCGCCGGCGGCAGTAGAAACACTGGCCGCAGGAAATGCTGGTGGCCATCACGATCCGGTCGTCGACCGCCCAGCCGCCCACGGCGTCACGGCCCGTCTCGACCACAACGCCGGTGAACTCGTGCCCCATCGTCAGCGGGGCACGGATCCGCGGGTTGCCATGCTTGAAGCTCTTCCAATCCGTCCCGCACACGGCGCAGGCGTCCACGCGGACCAGCAACTCGTCCGCTCCGCACGCGGGCACCGGCAGATCCTCGATGCGAATGTCGCCTGGGGCGTAATACACGACGGCTTGCATGGGGCAATTCCTCTCCGGGGCCAACAATCTACAATCTACACTTGCTCGTCGATCACGTACGGCTTGCGGTACTCCCGCCTGAACAGCTTCATCGCGTCGTCGTTGCCGACGATCTTTTCCGACTGGCGGTCGATGACCAGCTTCTGGCCGCCCAGCCGGTAGCTGATCGTCGCGTAGTGCGCCCACAGCACGCTGCGGTGGCCCTCCTCGATGTCGGCATTGGGCAGGGCCCGGGAGCGGATGCACTGGAGGAAGTTCTCTTTGTGCTCCGGATCCGGGAACAGGCCCTTTTGCTGGTCGGTCACGGCGCCTTCCTGCAAGCCGGGGCGTCCGAACACCTGCCAGCCGCCACCGTGCCGGCCCAGGCACATCAGGCCGTCGCTGCCGTAGATCTCGATCCGCGTGGCGCACTGCGGCCAGTAGGGGTACTTGTCGGGCGCCTGGCGGATGAGCGGCGAGATCTTCAGCATGTACGGCGTGTACAGGGTCAGCTCGAAGGTCACGGTCATGTCGTCAAAGTCGTACACCGCCACCTGCGTGTCCGGCGACTCGGCCGCCCCGGGCTCGTAGCGCGCGCCGGTCGAGTAGACGCTCTTGGGATAGTCCACACCCAACACGAAGCGGGCGAGGTCGATCTGGTGAATACCGTCGTTAATGATATCGCCGCTGGAGAAACGCCAGAAATGGTGCCAGTTGCGGTGGTAAGTCGCGTTGTACTTGGCTTCCGGAGCCGGGCCGTTCCAGCGGTCCCAGTCAAATCCCGCCGGCGGCTCGCTGTCGGGCTGCAGGGGGAAATTGTCCCAGCCCTTCTGGTTGTAGATCCGGCAGAAGTGCACCTTGCCCAGTTTCCCGTCGGCGATGTACTTGCGGGCCGCCATATTGTACTCGGCGCTGCGGTTTTGCGTGCCGACCTGCACGACCCGCTTGTACTTCCGCGCCGCCTCGACCATCTTGCGGCCTTCCCAAGCGTTGTGGCTGGGCGGCTTCTCGACGTACACGTCCTTCTCCGCCTGGCAGCTCTGAATGGCCGCCAACGCGTGCCAGTGGTCCGGGGTGGCGACGATCACGGCATCCACCGACTTGTCATCCAACAGGGCGCGATAGTCGCCCACGCCCAGCGGCGCCGATCCGCCTTGCCGGTCCGCCAAGGCCTTGCTCAAGGCCGTATGGCGATTGGTGTCCGGATCGGCGATGCCCACAAAGCGGACGTCGCCCCGGCTGGCGAAATCCATCGCCAGATTACTGCCGCGCCCGCCGGCGCCGATCAGTCCCAATTGCACCTGGTCCGCGGCCGGAGCGCCGCGCGCGGAACCGGCGTTTTGCAGGATCGTCCAGCCTGCGGCGATGCCCAAACCGGCGTTGCGGGATTGAGCCAGGAACTGACGGCGGTGGATTTGCGTCATGGTTGCGGTTCTCCTGGGAAGAGGAAAGGCGGGGTCCTCAAACGGAAAGTACGTGTATCAGGATACCGAGCCGCAAGGGCCCGAGCAACGGCGGGCAAGTTTTCCCGTGTCGGGCCAGTTTTGCCCGAGCGGTTGGCGGGCTGCGGGCGAACGGCGGATGCGGTAGAATACCGCCCATGCCCATGCTCACTCGCCAAGCTGTGATTGACCCCGCTTCGCCGCACGTCGGAGGCCGGATTGACCGATTGGTCCAAGAATTGGTCGGCGGCGCGCGTTCGCACGTGACGGGACTGTTCGACCACGACTGCGTCACACTCAACGGCCAGCCGATGCAGGAAACCGGTTGGCGACTGGCGGCGGGCGACCGGGTCGAGGTCCGCTTTGAAGCGAACCGCCGTTACTCGCCCCGCTCCAAACCGCGACCGCACCGCGGCTTTGTGGTGGTCCACGAGGATCACGATCTGCTGGTGGTGGACAAGGCGCCGGAGTTGCTGACGGTTCCGACCGATCGCGGCGAGCGGTACACGCTGGTGGACCGGGTCGGCGAGTATGTCCGCCGGTCGGGAGGCGGACGCGGTGCGTTTGCCGTCCACAGGCTGGACCGCGGCGTCTCGGGGCTGTTGGTCTTTGCCAAGTCACCGAACATCGAACAGCTGTTGCGAGACCAATTCGCCGCCAGAAAACCCGAGCGCCGGTATGTGGCGATCGTCGCCGGACGACTGAAGGCAGACACCGGCGCGTTCCGCAGTTACCTGGCGACCGACAAGGCCCTGAATCGATACTCGACCGACGATCGCGAGATCGGGCAGTTGGCGGTGACTCACTACCGCGTCTTGGAGCGACTGGCCGACACGACGCTGGTCGAAGTCTGGCTGGAAACCGGCCGGCGGAACCAGATCCGCGTGCACTTTGCCGAAGCCGGACATCCGGTGCTGGGCGACCCGCGCTACCAGGCGGCCGCGGCGCGGCATCGCCAGTGGCCCTACGAGCGCATCGCCCTGCACGCCCAGACACTGGGCTTTGAACACCCGGTGACAGGCCGACGGATGCAGTTCGAATCGCGACTGCCCGCGGAACTGGTCCAGTTCGTCAACCTGTCGCGCAGCAGGGCGGAGTCGGGCGACGCTGCGTCGGAGACGCCGCCAGCGGGAGCGTCGCCGGATGCCCGACGGGCTCAACGACGGCGGGGCAAGGGCAAACGCCGCTGACCCCGGTTACGATTGGCAGGCTCAGACGTACAGAATTCAAAATTGGCGGGGTCAGGACGTCGATCAACCGAAAGCGTCTACCCCGCCAATTTTGAATTCTGTACGTCTGAGCCCTTCCGGTTACCCTTCCCGCGCCGCCAGGTGCCAGTACGGCGGGATCGTCTGCAGGCGGGGATCGTCGACGGGGCCGCCAACGGTGAAGTGATACAGGCTCTGCCAGCTGTGGTCGCCCAGGCCCAGGACCTCGTGCATCGCGTCGTCGAAGAAACAGCCGATGCCCGTGCCGCGGATCCCGGCCGCCTCGGCTTCCAGGTACAGCACCTGGCCGACCAGGCCGGTTTCCCAGAACAGGCGGGAATAGAACCACGGGCCGGCCTCGCGGAGGACCGGCTCGAATTCGGCCAGCATGCCCAGCGAGAAGACGCCGTCGGCGGCGATATCCTGGTGGCAGCTGATCGCCCGCGCGGCGCGTCGGCAGTCCGCCTCTTGCAGCAGCCACAAAGGGACGTCGCCGGGACAACCCGCGGGCCGGCGCCAGAGGAATTCGCTCCGCATCCGGCTTCGCAGGGCCGTCTCGTGTCGCGGATCGCGGGCCAGCAAGTACACACCCGGACTCAGACGCTGGACACGATGAACGAACACGGCCAAGGAAACGCGCGGCGGCCAGGGCAAGGCGTCGAAGGGCAGCCGGCCCGCACGACCACGCGCGTCGGAGGCCGGCCCCAACGCTGGCACCAGCCGCGCCATGATCGCGTAAAACACGTCGCGATCGATGGCGGTCTGCCCGTCCATGGCGACCGCGCTCCGCCGCTGGCGGATGATCTGCTCGGCGGGCAGGAGGCGGTCCGGGGCGGCCGGGGAATCCGTCCCCGCGTGGACGGCTCGCTCGGCGAGCCGATTGACCGCCTGTGGCCGCCCCGCCTCACCAACCGGGCGATCGGCCCCTGGCGGGTAATCCCAGACGCCTCGATACCGGGCCGCCTCGGCTGCTTCCTCGATCACCAGCCAGGGCTGGTGGTGGCTGCTCAATCGATTCGGCGCCCCCGCGAACTCGGCGTCCTTCAACTTCGCTTCGAGCCCCTCGGGCCAGGCCACGGCGATCGGCGCCGCGGACGACTCTCGTCCAGGGAACACGGCCAGCAGGCAATCGGGATGCTCGGCCTCGGCCCCCTGCTGACGAGCCAGCCCCAGCAGCATCGCCAGCTGGTCGTCGTCGATCGTGTCGATCAGACGCGTGCTCCACCCCAGGCACGCCGCCGAAAACGCCACGGCGCCGAGCGCGTGTCCGACGTCGTGATTGCAGTAGCGAAACGCCCGTTCGCCGTATTTCCAGGCCTCGCGCCAGTAGATCGAGGTCAGCGCGATCAGCACGGCCCCCGGCGGCAATGCGGCGGCCAGGACCGGCCACTGGTCGGCAGGCAATTCGGTCCGCCGTTCGAGGGCGTGCGAATACGGCGAGTAATGAAAAACCGCGGCCTCGGGATGCAGGTCCTCGATGGGACCGGCGATCAAGTAGCCTTCGGTCGGGTGCAGCGCGCCGCTGGACGGATTGATCCGCAGCGACCACGGCGGTGTGCCAGGGACCTGTTTCCAGGCCGAGAGCGCCAGGGCATGAGAGAACAGTCGGCTGATCGTCTGCCGGTTCATGGGCTGGGCCACGACCGCCCCAGGCCGGAACAACGCGTCGTACGTCGGCTGGGGATGCAGCGGCGGTTGGTCCAGCGGCAGCTGCGGCGCCCCGTCGAAACGCCGAAACGGATCCGGTTGGGTCGCCCAGTCCAGGTAGCCCAGCGAGCGCGCGTAGCGATCGAAATGGTGCTTCGTTCGCTCGTGATACTCCAGGACGGTCTGCAGCGCGTCGGGCGGCATGCGGTCGGCTCGGTGAAACACCCCCGGATTCATCACGCCGGGAACAAGGTCCGCAGGTACTGGCGGTTCTGCTGGTAGCACTCGACCAGCGTCTTGCCGCGGATCGTGGCGCCTTCCAAAATCAGCCAGCCGCCATAGCCGATCTCGGCGATCGCGTCCCGGACGGGCGGCAGGGCCACCTTGCCTTGGCCGATCAAGAAGCCGTTTTCCTTGATGTGGATCTGGCAGATGCGTTCCTTGCCCAGCTGCCGGATTTCCTTGCAGATGTCGTAGCCCTGGTCCGTCATGTTGCACACGTCATAGTAGACCCGGATGGCGGGCGAGCCGACGGCGTCCAGGATCCGCAGGTGATCGTCCGCGTTCATCCAGCTTTCGATGCCCAGCACCACCCCCGCCTTCTCGGCTTGCGGCGCGACCCGCTTCAATCGCCGGATGACTTCGTCCTGCTTGGCCTGATCGCCCTTGATGTCCCCGTTGCCAAAGAACGCCATCAGGCAGCGTTTCACGCCGATCTTGGGCATGACGTCGACGACATCCGCGACCCACTGTTCGGTCCGCGGATCGGACGAGTACGGGATGCTGTTCAGCATGCCCATCGCCAGCGAAGCGACCTCCAGTCCTGTTGCCTGGCACACCTCGCGATACTTGGCTCGAACCGCCTCGTCGCGGAGATCGTTCGGAGTGCCCGGCTGGCTGAAACTGACCTCGACGCCGTCCAAACCGATCTCCTTGGCCACCGCGAACGCTTCGGGCTTCTGCGTGTTGCCGATGGACCAGTCGCAGGCGCCGATCTTGAACGCGGCTCCCTGGTCTTTGGCCTGGGCTAGCGTCGCCAGCAGGGGCGAGGCGGCCAGAGCGCCTAGTCCGCAGACGGAACCGGCGAGGAAATCCCGACGAGTGAAGTTGGTCATGGCGGTTGCTCCTGGATGAAATGGGTTAGTCGGTTTGATAGCCTGCATCGCGAATCGCCTGGCGGACGGCGGCTTCGTCGACCACGCCCCGGACGATCGCCTGGCCGGGTTCCAGTTGAACGAGACACGATTCGACGCCGGGCAACTTGTGCAGCGCCCGCTCGACGTGGGCCACGCAGTTACCGCAGCGCATGCCTTGCACAGCCACTTTCAACTCGACCCGCGGTGCCGGAGCGTTCGCCGTCCGCCGCCGCCACCAGCGCCGAAAGTCCAGGACGGCGAACCAGGCGAACAGCCCCAGCAGCACCAGGCCGCAGGCCTGCGCCCACCAAGGCTGCGACTCGTGGCAGTGCGCCACGGCCTGGGCTGTCATGTCCGGCAGGAAGGACTCGAACGCCACCGCGCCCAACATGCTGCCCGCGGTGATCGTTCCCAAGTAGACTGCCAACACGCGGCCGCCCAACTGCCGGTACACGGCGCCAATCGTCGCGACATTCGTGGCCGGTCCAGCGATCAAGAATACCAATGCCGCGCCGGTCGGCAAGCCGCCAGCTACCAGCGCGGCCGCGATTGGCACCGACGCGGTCGCGCATACGTACAGCGGAATCGAGATGGCCAGGGCGGCCAAGGCCGAGGGCAGGACGCCCAGCGAGCCCAAACCGCTCAGGTACGAGTCCGGCACGAACACCTCAATCGCCGCCGAAGCCAGTACGCCGAAGACCAGCCACAGCCAGATCGACCGCAGGATATCCAGGCCGTGGTCCAACAGTTCGCGCAGCCCGCGGCGGCCCGCCGTGTCGCTAGCCGCCGCCGGACTGGCGGCAGCAGCTGCCCGATCACCCGACAGGGCATCGGTCAGCCAGCCTCCGGCGATGCCCGTGAGAGCGGCGACGGCGACTTTGAACAAAGCGAACGGCCAGCCCAGGAAAGACCCGCTGACCAGGATGGAGTCCACGCCGGTCTGCGGCGTACTGATCAGGAACCCGACGCACGCCCCGTCGCTGGCACCGTCCTTTTTCAGGCCCAAGCCGGCCGGGATCACGCCGCACGAACACAAGGGCAGCGGGACGCCGATCCCGACGGCCTTCAGCACGCCGCCCGGCCCCCGCAGCCGCCGATGGATAAACCCGCTCGGCAACAGCACATGCACCAAGCCGGCGATCAACGTGCCCAGGAGCATCCAAGGAGCAAGTTGCACCAGTACATTCCATGCTGCCCAGAAAAACATCCGCTTATCCCCATGTCAATCCAGTATCGATGGCGGCCCGAACATTGTAGGCGGGCGGGTGGGAAAAGTCGCTCGGGTCAAGTACCGTTTGAGAAACAAGTGGCCAAGGTGGGGTTGCTTTTAGCCACGGCATTGAGTAATTTCCGTAGTGCCCGCGGAACTTGCCGAAGTCGCTTGGCCGGATCACCTCACCGTCGTATCTCGCCTGTTGGTTCGCTAGTCCCCGGTTCGTGGTTCTGTGTTTCTGCTTGCTGGCGGCGGCCCATTGAGGGCCGCGTATGTCTGGCATGGTGTTTTCTAGAGGAGTCCCATCGTGGGTAAGAAGTTGTACGTCGGGAATCTGCCTTACACGGCGACCGACAGTGACCTGCAGGGTATGTTCGAGGCGCATGGCGCCGTGCAGTCGGCTCAGGTAGTCGTGGACCGCGACACTGGCCGCTCCAAGGGGTTTGGTTTCGTCGAGATGGAATCCGGTGAGGCGGCGCAAGCAGCGATTTCCGCGTTGAACGGCCAGGACCTCGGTGGTCGCTCGTTGACCGTCAACGAAGCTCGGCCGCGCGAAGATCGTGGCGGCGGCGGCGGCGGTGGTGGTGGCCGCCGAGGCGGCGGCGGCGGTGGCGGCTTCGGCGGCCGGCGCTACTAGGCATCCGCTAGTAAGATCTTGAACGCTTAACGCCCTTCTCTTGCCGTCGCGCGAGAGAAGGGCGTTTTTCTTTGGGGACGGGCTCTTGGGGACGGACGGTCACAGCATCCCGCGGAACTGCTCGAACAAGTACCGGCTGTCGTGCGGACCCGACGAGGCTTCCGGATGATATTGAACGCTGAAGGCCGGCAGGCTGCGGTGCCGCATCCCGGCGACGGTGTTGTCGTTCAGGTTGCGGTGCGTGATCTCCAACTCGGCGGGCAAGGTCGCCTCTTCGACGGCAAACCCGTGGTTCTGGGCGGTGATTTCGACTCTCCCGTTCAGCGTGTTCAGCACCGGCTGGTTGGCGCCGCGATGGCCGAATTTCAGCTTGAACGTCTTGGCGCCGCAAGCCAGGCCGAGCAGCTGATGGCCCAGGCAGATGCCGAAGACGGGCTTCTTGCCCAACAGGCCGCGGATGGTCTCGATCGCATAGTGTAACGGTTCCGGATCGCCCGGCCCGTTGGACAGGAACACGCCATCCGGTTGCTGGGCCAGCACTTCGTCCGCTGTCGCCGTTCCAGGCAGGATGGTAACTCGGCACCCCAATTCGCGCAAATGCCGGGCGATGTTCCACTTCATGCCGTAATCCAGGGCGACGACGTGCCTGTCACCCGCGGCACCGGACGCCTCGCCCGGCATTTCCGGTTCCAGGTGCGCCCAGGGGCTGAGCGATTCGTCCCAGACCCGAGCCTTGGCCGGGATCACTTCGCGAACCAAATCTCGGCCCACCAGTCCCGGACTTGCCTTGGCCTTGGCCACCAGGCTGTCGTTGTCCAGGTCCGACGTCGACAAGACGCCTTTCATCGCTCCGAAGATGCGGATTCGACGCACCAACGCACGAGTATCGATCCCCGCCATGCCGACGATGCCGTGCCGCTCGAGGTATTCACCCAACTGGCCCTGGGCACGGAAGTTGCTTGAGATCCGGCTGTTCTCCCGCACGATGAAGCCGGCCAGGTGCGGCCGATGGCTTTCGACGTCCTGGTCGTTGACCCCGTAGTTGCCAATCTCGGGATAAGTCATCGTGACAATCTGCCCGCGGTAGCTGGGGTCGGTCAAGATCTCCTGGTACCCGGTCATGGACGTGTTGAACACCACCTCGCCGTCCACTTCGCCACGAGCGCCGAAGGCCTGGCCGGTGAATACGGTCCCATCTTCCAGAGCAAGTTTGACAGTTTGGGTCATGGCCATGCACATAAATCCGTTACGGGTGTCACAAGCGAGTGGAAACCGGATCGCAGCGCAGGAAATCGCGTCCCCTGACGGGCGGATCTCAAGTCTTCAGCGACGCTGCCCGATACCCTTCAATGGCTGTGGGTCTCCGGACACTGGCACACGTCAGGTCCGGTCAGCCAACCATCGAGGACTCTTGCTGCGGCGAGCAAGGGTCCTCATTTTTTTGCGCTCCGCGCTTCGCACCTGGCCCAGAACATCTGCGTGCACCGGTACCCACCGCGGAATCCGTCGGTGGCAAATTGTAGCGTTTGCCGCGTCCAGCGAACAGGACCGCTCCGGCACATCTTTACATTGTCCCGATTCCCGTCCTTCGCTATAATCCGCACCCAGCGTAGTCATGGATTATCGACTTGAGATTTCGCATCTCCAGTCGCCCGCTTGGTAGCGGCAGTCGGCCGCGTGGGGAGGGGCAGCTACGACGGCGTTGCGAGTTGGAATTGGACACGATACGCACCGGTTGGCGGAGGGCGGACCGCTGGTCCTGGGCGGGATCCAGGTGCCGCATGACCGGCATGCGGTGGGGCATTCCGATGCCGACGTGTTGCTGCACGCGGTGACGGATGCGTTGCTGGGCGCCGCGGCGTTGGGAGACATTGGCGAGTTGTTCCCCGACACGGACCCGGCGAACCGGGGCCGCGACTCCGGCCAGATGCTCCAAGTCGCCTGCCGCCGAATCACCGAGGCCGGGTTCCGCATCGTCAACGTCGACTGTATTGTCTTTGCCCAACGGCCCAAATTAACACCCTATAAGCCGGCCATTCGCCAGCGGATTGCCGGACTGCTCGATCTGTCGCCGGAGCGTGTCGGCCTGAAGGCCAAGACCGGCGAGGACCTCGGATCCGTGGGGACCGAGGCCGCGATTATGGCTCAATGCGTTGCCCTTTTGGAATCGGTCGCCTAGCGACCGAGCGAGACCTATGACGATTCGCCTGTACAACACGCTGACCCGAAACAAAGAAGACTTCAAGCCGGTCAAGCCTGGCAAGGTGGGCATCTATCTGTGCGGCCCGACCGTGTATGCCAAGGCCCACATCGGTCACATGGTCGGACCGGTGATCTTCGATACGGTCAAGCGGTACCTGGCCTACAGCGGCTACGACGTGACGTGGGTGGTCAACATCACGGACGTCGACGACAAGCTGATCAAGAAGGGCAAAGAACTCGGCCTGTCCATGACCCAGGTGGCTCGCGAGAACACGGCCGACTATCTGGCGAACCTGGCGGGACTGGGAGTCGATCAAATCGACCACATGCCCAAAGCGACCGAGAACATCGACGAGATTATCCGCTTTATCCAAGGGTTGATCGACCAGGACTTTGCCTACGTGGCCGACGGCGACGTGTTTTTCGATGTCGGCAGGGATCCGGGGTACGGCAAGTTGAGCAACCGGAGTGCGGACAGCCAGCAGGGCGAAGGTGGCGAGGCGGCGGCCAAGAAGCGCTCGGCCAGCGATTTCGCCTTGTGGAAAGCCGCCAAGCCGGACGAGCCGTCTTGGGACAGCCCCTGGGGCCAGGGACGCCCGGGCTGGCATATCGAGTGCTCGGCGATGAGCCGCCGACTGCTGGGCGAGACGTTCGACATTCACGGCGGGGGACTGGACCTGATTTTCCCGCACCATGAGAACGAGATCGCACAGAGCGAGTGCTGCCACGGCAAGCCGATGGTCAAGTACTGGATGCACAACGGGTTGCTGCGAGCCGCCGCGGCCGGCAAAGTCGGCGGCCGGGCGGAGCGCGAGGCGGCCGAGGCGACCGTGGACACCAAGATGAGCCGCTCGAAAGGCGCCGGCGGACTGGCCGACCAGATCGCCCGCTTCGGCGGCGAGACCATCCGCTTTTTCCTGCTCCGTACCCACTATCGCAGCACCGTCGAGTACAGCGAGCAGGGGCTGGAGGAAACGAAGACCGCCCTGGACGGGTTTGCCCGGTTCTTCGAACGCTATCAGCGGATCACGGGCCAGAGCTTTTACGCCGTGACGCCGATTGCTCGCCAAGCGGACGGCGGACTGCCGGCGGGCGACGATCCGCTGTTGGCGGAAGTGGCCCAGCGACGTTCCGAGTTCATCGCCAAGATGGACGACGACTTCAATAGCGGCGGGGCGATCAGCGAACTGTTTGAACTGCTCCGCGGACTGAACAAGTTCGCCGACCAGCAGCAACTGGAGGACGCCGCGGCGCGTACCGACGCCGCCCTGGCCAGCTTCCGGCGCGGCGTGGACACACTCCGCGAACTGACGGCCGTGCTGGGACTGTTCCGCACGCCGCCCGCCGCCAAGTCCGGCGGCGACTCGGAGTTGCTCGACAAGCTGCTCAGCCTGCTGGTCGAACTGCGGGCCGAGGCGCGGAAGCGCAAGGACTTTGCCACCGCGGACCGGATCCGCCAAGGGCTGGGTGAGATGGGGATCACGTTAGAGGATCGCAAGGACGGAACCGGCTGGCGGTTGCCGTAGGTAAGAGCGAGGCCCCGGGGGCCTTGATCGGAGTGTTGAGCATCGTAACCCGACGCGTGAGCGAGGAAGGGACGCGGATCCTCGCTGACGCTTCGGGTTGCGATGGTCCGCGACTGGCGTTTTGCGCCGCAGTCCGATCAAGGCCGTCACGGGGAGGCGCGAGCCACTCGGGCGGAAAGAAAGCGGCGATGGAGTGCGCGGAACCAAATGCCTTGGTGCTGGGCATCGACCCGGGGTTGAATACCACGGGCTACGGGCTGGTACAGGTTGT
>Ga0172371_10008047_pt1 | contig 14837 bp, 20 predicted proteins | sample Lak12m_FD_114543 | JGI IMG/M metagenome (GOLD analysis project Ga0172371, IMG submission 114543) | Freshwater microbial communities from Kabuno Bay, South-Kivu, Congo - kab_022012_12m | ecosystem: Environmental > Aquatic > Freshwater > Lake | place: Democratic Republic of the Congo: South-Kivu... | reverse complement strand
GGGCAGTGGTTCGTCGCTGGGCCATCTCGAGGTGGTGTAAACGCTTCTTGCCAGCGGCGCTGAAGTGAACACAAAGGACCAATACAACCAGACCGCGCTGATGTGCGCCTCGCTCAAGGGCCGCAAAGAAGTAGTCAAATTGCTCTTGGAAAGCGGGGCAGAAATCAATGTCAAGACAAAAAAAGGGTATACGGCGCTCAGCTTGGCAACAGATCGGGGACACAGAGACGTGGCGGACCTGATTCTCGAAAACAAGCCTGATCTAGCCATCTGCGACTGTCAATCGGGGCGTTCAAGATACTACTAGAAATTGGGAGAGTCGATGGTGGCTCTCGAATATGGAAACACTGATCGTCCTTTGAGGACGGTCCCCATAAACAGGAGGATTTGATGAGGAAAGTAGAAGTCTTAGGTGTAGGCTGAGTAAAGTGCCACAAACTCTATGACCTGGTTCAGGACATAGTCAAGCAAAATGATTTGGACGCAGAAGTGGTGTATGTCCAGGATATCAAGGAGTTCGGGAAGTACGGTGTCTTCATGACGCCTGGGCTCGTGGTTGATGGTGAAGTCAAGGTGGCCGGCAAGGTTCCCAAAGAATCGGACATACTGAAATGGATCTCTTCCTGAGAGATACCAAGTAGTTGCGCCACCATGCAGAGTTGTCGCCGCAACTCTTTTATGACGAACTGCGACCCGGACTTCGTTTCCGAGGCGCGGCCACAGCTTCAATCAGGAAGTGAACCGTGTGGATTGTTAAACTTGCGTTGAGCAGGCCCTACACCTTTGTGGTGGCCGCCCTTGTGCTCTTGTTATTGACCCCCTTTGTGCTGCTCCGTACGCCAACCGACATCTTCCCGGAGATCAATATCCCGGTCGTCAGTGTGGTCTGGTGGTATAACGGTCTGAGCGCTCAGGAGATAGAGGAACGCATCGTCTATAACCATGAGCGAATGATCAGTACCCTGGTCAATGACATTGAGCACACCGAATCCACTTCTTACAAGAGTGCCGGCGTGATCAAGGTCTTCTTCCAGCCAGGGGCCTCGGTGGAGGCTGGGATAGCTCAGATTACAGCCACCGGTCAGACTATTCTGCGCTTGCTTCCACCCGGTTCGACTCCGCCTTTTATTATAAAATACAATGCCGCCAGTGTTCCGGTCCTTCAGTACAGCTTGGCAAGCAAGAAGTTCTCCGAGCAGGAACTGCAGGACATGGCGATGAACCGCGTCAAAGTCGGCCTTTCAACCGTGCGAGGTGCGTCCGTACCGTATCCGGCCGGTGGAAAGGCCCGAGTTGTGGCAGTAGACATGGATCTTGAGGCCTTGAAGGCGAACAACTTGGCGCCGCAAGATGTTGTCAATGCCTTCAATGCTCAAAATTTTGTTTTGCCCAGCGGATCGGCCAAAATCGGCATAACCGAGTACGATGTTTCGATGAACAGCAATCCGACGGTGCTAGCCGAACTGAACGACCTGCCCGTCAAGACAATCAACGGCGCCGTGATCCGTGTCGGCGATGTTGCTCACGTGCATGATGGCTATCAGCCCCAGCAAAACGTCGTCAGATTGGATGGCGTCCGTGGCGTGTTGCTCACAGTCCTCAAGAGCGGATTGGCATCGACCCTCAGTGTGGTGGACGGCGTGAAGAAGGCCATGCCGCGAATTCTGAGCAGCCTCCCTCCCGAGTTGGAGGCAAAGGAATTCGCTGACCAATCACTTTTTGTGAGGGCCGCCATAAACGGAGTGGTAAAGGAAGGGGTTATTGCGGCGGGGTTGACCGCGGTCATGATTCTCCTCTTCCTTGGTTCTTGGCGCAGCACATTCATCATCGCGCTCTCGATTCCTCTTTCGGTTCTAACGTCCCTTGCCGTGCTCAGTGCCCTCGGCGAGACTATTAACCTCATGACGCTCGGCGGTCTTGCATTGGCTGTCGGGATTTTGGTGGACGACGCGACGGTTGAGATAGAAAACGTTCACCGTCAAATGGCTCTGGGCAAGCCGAACGTCCAGGCAATTCTGGATGGGGCGCAGGAAATCGCCCTGCCGGCTTTCGTCTCGACACTTTGCATCTGCATTGTGTTCGTACCGATGTTCTTTCTAACCGGAGTTGCGCGTTATCTCTTTGTACCCCTGGCCGAGGCGGTGGTATTCGCCATGCTGGCAAGCTACGTGCTCTCCCGCACGTTGATTCCGACCTTGGTCATGTGGTTTTACCGCAACATCGAATATCGCGGTCACGCTCCCGAACCCCAATCGGTATCGGCCTGGCTGCGCCCTTTCGTGGCTACGCAAATCCGTTTTGAATCAGGCTTTTCCCGATTCAGGGGCGACTACCGCAGACTTCTGGGAACGGTACTGGCGCATCGCGGTCTCTTCGTGATCCTCTTTCTCGCTTTTTGCGCAGGCACGTCGCTTCTTATCCCGCAACTTGGTCAGAACTTCTTCCCCTCGGTGGATGCCGGCCAGTTCAGGCTACACGTTCGCGCCCCTGGTGGAACGCGCATCGAAGAGACCACCCGTCTCGTAGACCGGATCGGAACCGTGATTCGGGAGGAAATTCCACCCGCGGAACTTGGCGGTATGCTCGATAACATCGGGATCCCCAGCGGCGGCATTCCACTTGCGTACATCGACAATGGTCTGACTGGAACCGGTGATGCGGATATTCTCGTTTCGCTAAAACCTGGCCATCGGCCGACCGACGATTACGTGCAACACTTACGCACTCGGCTTAACCGTGACTTCCCTGGAGTGACCTTCTATTTCCTCCCTGCGGATATCGTGAATCAGACAATCAATTTCGGACTACCGGCTCCCTTTGATATACAAATCGTAGGACGGGATCGCGACAAAAGCCGGGCCATTGCGGCACGCCTTGTTGAGAAAATCCGTCGGGTGCCGGGTGCTGTGGATGTGCGCGTGCAACAGCCGGCAGACCAACCCGAGTTCCACTTCGCCGTCGACCGCACTAAGGCATCGCAGATCGGCCTTACAGAACGCGATGTGGCCAATGCAGTGCTCCTGAGTCTGAGCGGCAGCAGTCAAGTGCAGCCCAACTACTGGCTCAACCCGAAAAACGGCATCCAGTACCTGGTGAATGTAAGGGTGCCGGAGCATCCTATAGATTCGATGGCCGCACTCAAGGCGATTCCGATAAGTGCCAACCGACCCCAGAAAAATGACGCACAAATCCTCGCCAACCTCGCATCTCTGGAGCGTGGGAAAGTATCGCCCGTCTTTTCCCATTACAATGTGATGCCGGTTATCGACGTGTTTGGTGGCGTGAGCGGTCGCGATCTGGGCGGCGTGTTGCGAGACATCAATCCTATCGTAGAAGAGGCGAAGAAGGAACTGCCCAAGGGGAGCTTTATCATGCTGCGCGGCCAAGCTGCTACGATGCATGAGAGTTTCACTGGACTCCTAATAGGGCTGTTGATGGCGGTGGCCTTGGTCTACCTGCTTCTGGTCGTAAATTTCCAGAGCTGGCTCGATCCATTCATTATCATTACAGCGCTCCCGGGTGCACTGGCGGGAGTGGTGTGGGGACTCTATCTCTCGTTTACTACACTGAGCGTTCCTGCACTGATGGGGGCAATCATGAGCCTTGGGGTTGCGACTGCGAACTCTGTGCTTGTGGTCACCTTTGCACGGAATAATCTCCGGCAAGGCCTTGAACCGTTGACAGCGGCCTGGGAGGCCGGCGTCGGCCGGTTGCGTCCGGTGCTCATGACAGCCCTTGCGATGATATTTGGCATGCTCCCCATGTCGCTCGCTCTGGGAGAGGGCGGAGAGCAAAATGCACCGCTTGGCATCGCAGTCATCGGCGGTCTGGTTCTTGCCACTGTGGCCACGCTGTTTTTCGTGCCCGTTGTGTTCAGCTTGCTGCACCGGCGCACGGCAGCCGGTCCTCCTTCCGACGGAGTGCCCGTCCAATGAAAACCAATGACTGAAAAGGTGGCGCCATGTGTTCAAAGCAAAATGAGTCAATAGGGCCGGAGCAGATTTCCGAATCGAAAGCTATGGCCCAGAGGGCATCCGTAAAGTTCTGGCTCGCGGCAGTCGCCATTACGGCGGTGATTGTCACCAGTGTGAGTGCCGGACTCATACCGAGGTCTCGCCAGGATACACAACTGCGCGCTGGGACGCTGGAACTGTCTGTTCCTACTGTTACGGTTGTCTCACCAACGCCCGGACAATCCGGATGTCGTCTGCCGCTTCCCGCAGAGATCAAACCATGGATTGAAGCACCAATTTACGCTCGCGCCAACGGCTACCTTAAGCGTCGGCTTGTGGACATTGGTGACCGCGTGGATGCCGGCCAGCTTTTAGCTGAAATTGACTCGCCGGAGCTTGACCAGGAGCTTGATCGGGCGCGAGCTCTCCTGGCACAGGCTGAAGCGGCCCGTGAGCTGGCTCAAATCACGTCAACTCGCTGGGCTGGGCTCTCGAAGACGCGAACTGTGAGCGATCAGGAAAACGAAGAGAAGCAAGCTGACTTCAGGCTTAAGTCGGCTGCCGTCGAATCGGCTAGCGCGGAGGTGCGCCGGTTGGAAAAGCTCAAATTGTTCACCAGCGTGACAGCTCCTTTTTCCGGTGCCATAACCATTCGCAACATCGACTCGGGGGATCTGATCGTAGCGGCCGGTGGCAAAGAACTGTTCCATCTGGCGCAAACCCAGAGACTTCGGGTGTTCGTTCAAGTCCCCCAGGCGATGGCCCGAAGCATCCTTCCCGAGCAGACCGCCGAAATGACTATTCCGGAGCTTCCCGGCCTGGCATTTCCGGCAGTGGTGGTCCGCACCGCAGGTGTGATAGCGGCCGATTCTAGGACCCTCCTGGTGGAACTCAATGTGGACAACCCCAAGGAGGAGATCCTGGCAGGAGGTTATGCCCAGGTGCGCTTCACGGGAGCAAGAATGGAGTCTGCCCTAACGCTTCCGGCAAATACGGTTTTGTTTCGCGCGGAAGGGCCGCAGATCGGCGTTGTGAAAGATGACGGCAAGGTAGAGCTGCGTACCGTGAAGCTCGGCCGCGACTTTGGTCAGAAGATTGAGATACTCACGGGCGTGGATTCGAAGGACCGTGTCATAGTGAACCCGCCCGACTCGCTCGAAGGCGGGGCTACAGTGACGATAAAGGAAATGACCAAAAAGGAGAACTCCAGAGGTTGACCGATGGCAGATGGTATGCGGTGCAAGAGCTGTCACTCACTTACGGTCTTCCGATGCTCGAGAGCAGGTTGGCTCACTGCAGCGCGGTCCAAATTCGACCTTGACTGCGCTAGGATACGGTGGTAGAAAGCGTCTCGTGGCACAGCAGGCGGTTGCGGATAGTCAACCACGAAGCTTTCAACGAGTGAAAGTTGCTGGAGATCGCCAGTTTCCCGGGACAACGAGAAAAAGGCAACATACGTTAGCCATGACCGGTTGGAACATGAAGAAACTCAGCATATACAGAAGGTCAACGGGCCTCGTTATGGCACTCGTGATGGGTGTCCACCTCTTCGGAGGTTCGGGACTCTTCTGCACCAATGAGAGTCTTCGCTTCCTTCGTGCTGCTGGAATTGACCCCGCTGCCATAGGCCTCAATTCATCTGACCGGGGGAAAGTCTCTGACAGCGCTTGGAATGCTGCCGGGAACCAAGGCGGTAATTCCAACTGTTGCTGCAAGAAGCATAAGAAATGTCCAGCGATTCCGCGCGCGGCCGTCACTTCAAATCCGACTCATCGAGTCCACGAGATTCAGTCCCAGGCTAAATCAGTTCGCCATTATTCTGTCGTTGCTTGGGCGGACGATCACTGTTTCGCCGCGGGAGCCGACAAACCACTTACGGAATTGGCGCGGTGCGCGCCGTTTTCTTGCTCTGACCCCCTTAGTCTCACCTCTGTCCTCTTGATCTGATTTCTCTCAAGAAACGTCAGCTGGGTTTCTTCAATCCGGGCAAAGAACCATGCACCGAGGCACGGTACTGAGTGCACGAGGCATTTCCCAAATCCCTGAATTGAGGAATTGTTCCCGTTGCCCAATGGCAGTGGGTTCCGTGGAATGATGAAACGCTGTTGCGCCATGTGGCTGCGTGAGAAGTCGATGAATATCGAGAGAGGTATGATCACAATGAAGAAAAATGGTCTGATGCCTATTACAGGATGGATGGGTTTGACTATTATCGGAGTCTCGATTCTGGCGGTCTGTGTGGCTATGCTAGCGCCTGCACACGCTGTCGAAAATGGGGGCTACCCGAACGAGAGTTTTCTCGTAACAACTCAGTGGGTGCAAGACCACATGAATGACCCCAACGTCAGAATCTTGGACCGCCAAGATGTTTTCCCCGGTGAAGATTTCTACTCCAAGGGACATATCCCGAATTCCATACGGATGACGACCGCACCAATTAAGGGCACGAGGCTCGGCATTCAGGAGATGCTGGTGGTAAAGGACCTGATCCGGTTTCTCGAAGAGAATGGCATTTCCCCTGACCATCACGTTGTCTTCGTTAGCCGTTCCGACCGTTTCCCGGCGGCAACCAGAGCGCTTTGGGCCATGGAGCTTCTTGGGCACAAGAAGGTGTCTGTCCTCGATGGAGGAATTGACAAGTGGAAAGCCGAAAAAAGGCCTCTGACCTCAGAAGCGCCTCGTTTCGACAAAACCTCGTACAAGGTAAACCTGAAGCGCGATCTCCTGATGACCGGTGATGAATTGGCCGGATATTTGGGAGGTTTCAAAGAACTCGGTATTGTGGCGGTTGATTGCAGGAGACCTGAGGAATACGACGGGACAAAGATGAGCCGTGCCTCCGGGAAATTGGGACGTATTCCGGGGTCGGTTAACATCTTCTTTGAGAATATTCTCGTCGGAGACAACTACAAGGAGTTCAAGTCAGCCGATGAAATCAAGAAGATATTCGATACGCAAGGTATCACACCGGACAAGAATGCGGTCTTCTCTTGCGTGAGCGGCTGTTTCGGGACGGTGACTTATGTCGGAGCCAGGTTGCTCGGCTTTCCCAAGGCAGCCATCTACGATGGTGGATGGAGCGAGTGGAGTCAGAAGGACTACCCCGTGGAGGGAGGAGAAAGACCCGGCATATCAGGGACTCCGTTATCGTCTCCTGCAAAGGCGCAACCTCCGGCATCGCGTCCTTCGCTGCCACAGCAGGGTTGTTAGAGGAAAATGAACGGTAAGCTTGAAATCAGAGACAACAAGTTGAACTGTTAATCGAGACACAAGGAGGACTTTGTATGAAAAAAGTGACCGTCGTCGTGATAACTGGGCTTGCGATATGTGCCCTGGCTTTTCTATCAACCGGTTACGCAGCCGAACCGAAAATCAATATCCAAGCCTTGACGGCAAAGCGCGTACCCATCCTGTTGGAGTTCGGACGAGGCTGGTGCATACCCTGTAAATCCATGAAGCCCATTTTGGACGACATGGCAAAAGTGTATGCGGGAAAAGCGATTGTCACCACCGTGGACATGGATGTGAACAAGGATCTGGTAAGAGACTTTCGGATTCGCATGATGCCCACCCAAGTGTTCTTGACTCCTGACGGCAAGGAATTTTTCAGAAACGAAGGAACCCTGGAGCGGGAGCAAATAGCACAGGTTCTTGCCAAGATGGGCGTTGCGGGTCAGGCTCAGGGTCCGGTTCCGGGTCAGATGCCTCAGACCATGGTCCCCCAAGTTCCGGCCTATCCAAGCGCGGCTCGTTAACCATGGGCTGACTGCACGCGCGGGATTCCTGGATTCCCAGGGCTCTGTCCTTGGGGAATCCGGGTCCCGCATTTCCGGAAAGGAAATAGCCTTGCATCAGCAAATTGGCAAGGGTGAAAACCTCGACTAAGGAGCATGAGTATGGAATCGCTATTCGCAATCGTTCAGCAATGGGTGTCATCCGGTAGCATTTGGCTTGCAGCAGGCGGCTCGTTCGCCGGCGGCGCGCTGACCGCGTTGAATCCCTGTGTCATCGTGATGGTCCCGTTGTTGATCGGCTTCATCGGAGGCATGGATGAAGAGATGACCGCGTGGAAGTCCTTTCTGTTCACGCTGGTCTTTATTCTGGGCTTCAGTGTAGAGCTGGCCATCCTGTTTTCAGTCGGCTTGGCTGCGGCTCCTTTCTTGCAGTCCGAATACATGGTCTATGTGGTGGCCATTATCTGCGTCCTGCTGGGGTTGCATTTCATGGACATCTTCCACATCCAACTGCCTATATCCCAGGACAAGCTACCCAAGTACACCGGATACGTGGGGGCTGCTTTGTTCGGATTCATGTTCGGTCTTGTGTCGCTTCCGTGCACAGGCCCCGCCCTGCTCCTGATTGTAAGTGTTATACCCCTGAAAGGGGCCCTATTCGGTGGCATTATGATGCTCTTCTACGGGATCGGCCATTGCTTGCTTATCCTGGCAGTTGGCACGTCGGCAGGCGCTGCCAAGCATCTCATCAGTTCCACCAGGATGCAGACCGCTAACCTCGTGCTCAAGAAGGCCGCAGGGGCCCTCCTCGCTGCTGTGGGCATTTACATTGCCGCGGGCGCACTGTTTCCCAGCATCGGGTTCGCGTTTTAGCTGTACGGTTGGAGCAAGGTAATTATGGCCGACGACTTTAGTCAAATTTGGGTTGGTGAGGACAAGATCGGTCTCAGGGGACTGAAAGAGGCAGTTGCGGAAATCGCCCGTTCCCACGCGGAGAGTACCGACGGGGAAATCCGGGATGCCCTTCTGGAGAGATTGTCAGGGAAAAATTACATCGCGAGTTGCGCGAGAAAAGAGTATGGCGAGGCGCTCCTCAGGGAGTTAAAAAATTCCTTGGCCAACCTCATGAAGACGCTCCCGCCAAAGGGCTATACGTTGTGGTACTCGGTCCGGGATGCTCCGAGTGCAATCGCCTGGAGCAAACCGTAAAGCAGGCGTTGACCGAGATGAACATGCCCGCGTCCGTCGAACATGTGACCGATATCAAGGAGATAGCAAAGTACGGAATCGTAAAGACCCCGGCTTTAATGGTCAACGACCAGTTTGTAGTCTCGGGTACCGTGCCGTCGGTGAAGAAGATAAAGGAATTAATCGGAGGGGCCCAGGCAGGCCCGGCGTCCCTCAGAAACCATGGCTGATGGTGAAAAAAAGGGATTGTTCGCGGGTAATATTTCACCATTTGACGAAAGCCGAAAAGGCCGCAGGAAGCACGGCAATGGGGTTCACATGAAATATATCACGTTTGCAGCCAGGATGATCATCGGCGGCCTCTTTGTGTACGCAAGCGTTCACAAGATCATCGACCCAGCGGAATTCGCTGTCTCAATCAGAAACTATACGATCGTTCCGCCGGCTTGGAGCAACATGTTGGCGCTTACGCTTCCTTGGATCGAGATCGGCGCGGGCGGCTTCCTGATTCTGGGGATTCAGACGAGGCCTGCGGCTTTGCTGACCACAGGTATGTTGGGCGTGTTCCTTGGTGCTCTGATTTATGCCTATTCCATAGGCTTAGACATCGATTGCGGGTGCTTCTCCTCGGCAGCCTCTTCCACTGGGCGGGTGGGCATATACCATCTGGTGCGGGACACACTTTTGTTTCTGACGTCACTGTTTATTGTGCTCACGGATAGGGGAGATTTCAGCATTTCCGGTTTCCCTTTGCTGGACCCTTTAAGGCCAGCCGGAGCGTAAGCGCAGGAATCACAAAGTCCGTTGATTTTCTTGCGGTGGCTCCCACTTCGTGGTGGCTCCGTTTCATGGTTTGGGCTTTGTCGCTGCCGTCAAGTCCTGGCGGTACATGTTCAAAGTCGGAGGTATTCAGCATGAGAAAGGTATTGATGTTCATTACGGTGACCGCGATTGCCGTGGCTATGAGTGTCACCGTTTTCGCCGATTGTGGGTGCGGAGGCGGCAAGCAAAAACCCGACCCAGAATCTGAGATTCTGAATAAGGCTTAGTTTGGACCGGGGAGCGGAAACACAGCTCCGGTTTTCGACTGAGACGAGTATATCCGTTCCCCTGTAAAACACGAAGACACTGGATTACGTAAGAGGCTTTCGTAAGGCTCCAAGAAGAGATAGCGCTTCAGGTCGCTGAACGACCGAAAAAGGAGTGAGACATGACTCAAGAATGCTGTACGACAAACAAAGAGATCATGATGGTGGCGTGCTCCGGAGCCTCCAACGTGGGGCAATTGTCCAACCAGGCCGCTGTGGAGCTTACTCGTGAAGGATTCGGCAAGATGTTCTGTTTGGCGGCCGTGGGAGCACACTTGGGCAGTTTCGTCCAAGCTGCCAAGAAGGCGCAGCATCTGGTAGCAATCGATGGCTGCCCGGTGGCTTGCGCGAAACACCTTTTGCAGCACGCTGAGGTCCCTCTGCATGCCTACGTTGTGCTTTATGATCTTGGGATAGAAAAAACGGGTAACACGGTGCTGACCAACGAAGAAGTGGAAAAAGTGAAAGCCGCCGTGAAGGAGGCGTGCAATGGTCATATGATGACGGTTCCTGTTCACGCGGGTCCGTCAGCAAGTTGTTGCGGATGAAGATCCACGATTGGCCACGAGACACTCGAGAACGCTGTCATATCAGGAGGTTTCCTGTGATACCCGGCAAGAACTTGCGAACACTTGGTTGCTTGTGGGCTGCCCTGCTCACCTTGTTGGTCTTCGCGATTTCCATAGCATCGGCCGACACGGTGGAGACCTTCATTAAGCAGCTCAAGGACCCCTCGGCTGAGGTGCGGATCAAGGCGGCGGAAGAGCTGTGCGTCAGTTGAGACAAGCCTTTGAGGGCGGTTCCGCCTCTCATCGAAGCTCTGAAAGATAGCGAATGGAAGGTTCGCCGGGCCGCTGCGGAAGCTTTGGGCTACTTTACCGATGCAGCAGGCAAGATTGTCAAGCCTATGCTTGAACGCCTGAAAGACGACCATGAGGATGTCCGTCGAATGGCCGTCCTCTCCCTCGGTAGACTTGGGAAAGGGCAGCCTGAGGTCGAGGACTCGATCAGAAAGTTGGCCGAAGATCCTGATCCTGTCATGAAGACGAACGTGCAGGTGGCTCTTGCGTTAATGGGCAAGGCGGATGACTCGGCAACCCCGACGCTGATTGCGGCACTGGGAAGCAAAGAGGAAGCGACTGCCGCCGCTGCGGTGTCGGCTTTGCGGACCCTGGGGCAACAGTCTCCGGAAAAAATCCTTCCAAGTCTCGCCGGGGCGCTGGATTCCAGCGAGGAACCGCTGGCTACCAATGCCCTGAAAGTTGTCAGCGAGATGAAGAACGCAGGCTCACAGTTCCTTCCCCACCTCGTGGATCTGTACGACAAAGTGGATTCCAAGAAGCGGCGGTTGGTGCTGCGAACGGTCGTGGCAATGGACGCCAAAGGTGACCAGGCCCTCCCGTTGTGCCGAAGAGGTCTGGCCGACGCGGACCAGTACACCAGAAGAGAGGCCCTCATGGGCGCCCTGCGGTACCGTACAAGAATTGACACGTTTCTTGAACCTTTGATCGAAGCGCTCACAGACCAGAACGAAGAAAATCTGCTTTTGGCTGTAGGTATTATCAAGGGGTTCGGTAACAAAGGGGCTCAGGCAGCGCCGAACCTTATTACGTTGGCACAAGGCGCTACCCCCAGAGTGCGAGCCGCAGTATTTACCTGCATCGGAGCACTTGCTCCCCCCTCTGAGGCTTCAGTTCGGGCATTGGAAGCAGGTCTTGGGGACACGAACGAAAAAACAAGGATGGCTGCTCTGCGAGCCTTGAGACAGGTAGGGCACCAGAATCCTGCCTCTGTCATACCGATTCTCGAGAAGGCTTTGCAGAATGAGAAGGACCAGCAGTCGAGACGTGCCCTATTGGCAGCTCTGGACAGCCTAAAGCAAACCGATCGCGGCACCGGAAGCGACTGAAAACAGGTACTGAGAAGACAAGTGTCGCGAGATTTAGTCCCTCCGGCGGTATTGCAGTTCAGGTGGAGGACGTGCCACGACCTGACGGCGCCAAATCAGCGAAGGGATGCAAGACCATGATCTTCGTAGCGTGCCTAATAACGGGTCTGATAGCATACATCATCGGCAGCCTGGGGTGATGACAATGAAAAGTCACCGATTTAACACTCGAGGATTCACGTCGCTGCTCACTGCGGCGGGCTTTCTGCTTATGGCCCTTTCGGGAATCGTCGCGTACGTGGTTCCACACGGTCGAATTGCCTACTGGACTGATTGGAGCTTTCTGGGACTGACCAAAACCGACTGGGGCAATGTCCACATCATGGCGAGCTTGCTCTTCCTGACAGCCGGCGCCTTCCACATCTATCTTAATTGGCGACCGTTGACGTCCTACATTGCGGGCAAGAAGCAAGAGGGCCTCCCTCAGAAGAAGGAACTTGCGATAACCTCGGCTGTCCTTGTCTTCTTCGTGCTGAGCGCGATTCACCGAATTCCCCCCTTGAGTTACTTCGCGGATCTTAGCGAATCAGCCAAAGGGTCATGGGTGAGCCGTGAATACGAGCCCCCATTTGGCCGCGCGGAACTGCTCGGCTTGAATTCCTTTTGCAAGAAGATGGACATACCATTGGACCAAGCGATTACGGAGCTTGCGGCCAAGGGGATCAACGCGCCCGATGTGAGCGAGTCCCTTCAGGACATCGGGAAGAGGCTCAAGATTAGCCCCCTGCAGATATATATGGTTATCAAGCCCCTGGAAGCGAAAGAGGCGCTGGCAATCGTAGCCACGAGCATGACTCCTCAGATGGTTGAGGAAAAATTCGCAGGTTCAGGCATAGGGCGCAAGACATTTACTGAGATAGCGAGTTCAGTGAACTTGGATACGGCCACGGTGAGAACTCGTCTCGCTGCCATGAGCTTTGAGGTAAAGGTTGATGAGCCCTTGAAGCAGGCAGCAGAGCGCAACGGGTTTCAGCCCATCGAATTTCTGAAAGCGGTCCTGATAGAAGGGTACAAACCTCAAAAATAGATAGCGACATCGGATAAGGCGGAGTAGGAACAGTTCCAGAACTTGGGAAGCTCACGAGCAGAAAAACAATGGTCAAGAACTATGGACAGGGACCAAAAAGGAGGATAGCGACATGAAAAAGTTATTTCTGACCTTCGTCCTTGTGATTACTTCGGCTCTTCTTCCGGCCAGTCCTGCTCTTGCAGGAGAGTATTATGTGGTCAAAAGCAGATCCGGAATTCTTAGGATAGTTGATCACAAACCTGCAGGAGGGGCGACTATCGTGAAAGGCCCATTCAAGACAGCGGAAGAAGCTCAAAAGGCGATGAGCTCAGCTGCCGACACGAAAGCCCCCGCTACCAATGTCAAGTGAATACAGACAGACTGGATGCAACATGCTGATTCTACCTAGCTCTTTGGATTCACAACCGAAATGGATCGTTGGTCTCTTGATGACCGTGTTGCTGCTTTTCGTGAGCACGCTTGCCCGCGGAGAGGCCTCCTCTCAAGCCGCCACATTGGACGAATTGATAGGGATGTTCGATTCGTCAAGTTGTAAGCAATGTCATGAAAAAATCTATGAACAGTGGGAGAAATCCCATCATGCGAGGCCCCTCATGGGCATGGACAACTGGATATTCATGGCTCCGTACCTGAAGGGTGGTCCTTTGGCCGTCAAACGAGGAGAAAAGGCGACGAAAGCCAATTTCCCCTGTTTCAAGTGCCACCTTCCCCAGATCAAGTACGCGACGGACGAGGTCGCTGCAGAAATTGCCACCGCCATCTTGAAAGATGACAAGGCCACGGTTCGCAAGCTGAACATTGGTTGCCTGGTGTGCCACAACGAGAAGGCAGTGGTTCACGGGCGACCCGAAAAAGGCGTCGTGTATGGCCATAAAGACGCGCCTGATCACGAGGGCCACCCTGTCAAGAAGAGCCCTTTGCTCAAGAACTCTCTGATGTGCGGTCAATGTCATGGCTTGGGACCCAACCTGGAGTTTGAAACACCGGTGCAATGTGCCACGCTGTACGGCAGTTATCTCCACGCGTATATCCCGTCCGGCGGTACACAAACCTGCCAGGAGTGCCATATGAAAAACGGCGATCACTACATGCCACCGGATTTCAACAAGAGAGAAGAACTATCGGCTCGCCTGAAGGAATCGTTGCCTATGGAGGTTCAGACGCTCGCGTATACGTACCAACCCAAGGAGGGCGCATTCTCTCCCATGGTGGTAGTCAAAACGAAGATTACCAGCAAAGCCGGCCATCGTATTCCGGACGGTTGACCTTCCAAGACACAGGTGGTCCTGGATGTGACCGCGAACAGTCCCGATGGCAAAAAGATATTCCAGACGTTCAGAAACTATGCGGCTCAGGCAACGGATTCTCGTTCCACAGAGATGGTTTTGGGTCCTGAAAAGAAGTTGGGCTTCATACGGGATACCAGTATTCAACCGTTCGCACCGAAAGAAGAGACCTTTGAGGTACCGCTACCGATAGGCTTGAGAGACGCCGTGATCGAAGTCAGCCTTAGCTATCAGCCAAGGCCGGGCAATGTGTATCCCATTCACAAGGTGACACGAAACGTAAGCCTGGATCAGACGAAATAGGCCAACTCCTGGCAGGGGAACCGGAGAAAAACACTATGTAATTGGAAGGGTGCAAGAAGGATATGTTCGTGCCCAAGTGCAGTGACAGTTCGATCCACCTGACGCGAACTCGAATTCCGGCATGGTGGTCATTTACCCCATTAGCCGGATTATACAACGTGAAAGGAGAAAGAATGCGTATCGTTAGACTTGTCAAGTTGTTTGTTTTCTTGGGGGCTCTGGTCTTGATGACCGTGCCCTGTGTGGCTGAGGCCGCTTGAGCCGGCTGCTCTCCCTCCTGGTCAGGAGGGTCAGGCGGTTACTTCCC
>Ga0172371_10008045_pt1 | contig 14839 bp, 15 predicted proteins | sample Lak12m_FD_114543 | JGI IMG/M metagenome (GOLD analysis project Ga0172371, IMG submission 114543) | Freshwater microbial communities from Kabuno Bay, South-Kivu, Congo - kab_022012_12m | ecosystem: Environmental > Aquatic > Freshwater > Lake | place: Democratic Republic of the Congo: South-Kivu... | reverse complement strand
TCAAAACTATGCTTGATTCAGGAGAGCGGCAAGAAGGAATTGAATACCGCGTGCTGCACAAAAACGGAGTTTGGCGTTGGCATACATCAAGCGGAGTTCCGTTAATAAATCAGGAAGGGAAAATTATATCAATTCAAGGTACAGCCAGAGATATTACCGAACGCAAAAATAGTGATACCGAACTTCACAAACTTTCTCGCGCGGTTGAGCAAAGTCCGGCTTCGGTTATTATTACAGATCGGGATGGCAGCATAGAATATGTGAACAAAAAATTTACGTTAGTTACCGGATATTCAAAAGTAGAAGTGGTTAATCAGAACCCCAGAGTTCTTAAATCTGGATTCCAAGATAAAATTTTTTACGAAAATTTGTGGAACACTATTCTCTCCGGCAAAGAATGGGCGGGCGAGTTGCTGAATAAAAAGAAGAGCGGGGAGTTGTATTGGGAATCAGCGTTGATTTATCCTTTGGTTAATAAAGATAAAGAAATTACTCATTTTATAGCAGTGAAAGAAGACATTACTGAAAAGAAAAAAATGATTGAAGACCTCGTTATCGCAAAAGAAAAAGCCGAAGAAATGAGCAGGCTGAAAACAAACTTTCTGAATAATATGAGCCATGAACTCAGAACTCCTTTAAACGGAATTATGGGATATGCCTCAATACTTTCTACAACGCTCGCTGACGCTGAAGCTGTGCATATGACGCAAACCATCTATGACGCCGCTAAAAGATTAAGTGAAACATTAAATCTTCTTATAGATTTATCCCAAACAGAAACCGATAAATTTCAACTCTCGAGTAAAAACATTTCTGTCCTTCCCATCATAGATCAGGTAGTTAAAATATTTACTGACGCCGCAGACAAAAAAAATCTTCAATTAGAGACCGTGGTAACCGCTAAAAAAGTATGCGCCAAGTTAGACACAAATCTTTTTGAGCAAACAATACATAACCTGGTTAGTAATGCAATAAAATTTACTAACGGCGGAAAGATAACTATCGAGATTGGTAATGAAACTACCGATGCGCAAGAATGGGTTTACATTAAAGTAATTGATACCGGTATAGGAATTCCTGAAGATAAAATTGATCTTATTTGGGATGAATTCCGCCAAGTTAGCGAAGGCATTAGCAGAAGTTTTGAAGGAAGCGGATTGGGATTAACTATTTCAAAGAAAATAGTTGAATTGATGAACGGAGTGATAACCGTTGAAAGTAAACTTGGGGTTGGTTCAATTTTTAAAGTGAAATTCTTAGCATGTAACGAAGCTTCCGAAGCCATAAAACTAAAACAAAAAGATGAGATGCTTATATCCGGTAAGATTGAAGAAAGAGAAAAAGGAACAACAATCTTGCAGACGGCTCTTTATGTAGAAGATGATCTTATAAATCAAAATGTGATGAAGCTATATTTAAAGAACATTTGCAATATAGAAACTGCCCAAGACGGGAAATCTGCATTAGCATTACTTACCGAAAAAAATTACGACCTTATTCTAATGGATATAAACCTTGGCGAGGGAATGGATGGAATGGCAGTAACAAAAGAAATTAGGAAGATGCCCCAATATGCCGCAACACCGATAGTTGCTGTAACTGCTTACGCAATGGAAAAAGATAAAAAAGAATTTCTTGCCGGCGGATGCACACATTTTCTGCCGAAGCCCTTCGAAAAAAAAGAAGTAATTGAGTTATTAATGAGCATGTTCAAAAGCAAACAGATAGACATAAAAGAGTAAGATGCTAACAGAAATAAAATTTCATTCGGGTAATAAAAAAATCGTTTAGACAAGTGGTTTGAAAAAATCAATAATCAAAAAGAGTTCAAAAAGTGAAGAATGAATACTTCGAAAATCATCTGCCAATAACTATACCTCATTGTGCAAGGAATACTCAATGAGGAAAGACGGAAATGCTCGCGCAAGTAAAGGCTTTGTCTTAATTGTAGATGACAGCCCCGCGCAACGGGAAGTATTGAAGTACTTTCTTGAAGCGAACAATTACAACGTATTCCAAGCGCAAGACGGAATAGAGGCGCTTTCGGTTCTTGATGAAATAACTCCCGCCTTAATTATTTCCGATGTAGTTATGCCGGAAATGGATGGTTACGAGTTTTGCAAAAGATTACGGTCGAACAAGAACACTGCGGCGATACCGGTAATCCTTTTAACCGTACTCTCTCGTTCCGAAGATATGATTAGAGGGCTTGAATGCGGCGCAGATAGCTTCATAAGCAAACCATACAGCGAAGATTATCTGGTCAATTTAGTTGAAAAAACAATAACCCAAAACGGCGCCGCTCATCTTCAACGCTCGGCAATTCCCATGTCTGTTTTTGTAAAAGATATTAATTCTAATCTCAGCGTTGATCCTGCAAGAATTATTACATTAATGATTTCAGCGTATGAATCGGCTCTCTATAAAAACAAAAACCTCCTGCGTACCCAATCGGAGCTAAAAGCTTTAAACGATCAGCTCGAAAATTTGGTGGAAATGAGAACCTTAGAACTTACAAAACTGAATTTAGAAAAAGACAAATTTTTTTCAATAATATCGCACGACTTAAAGAGCCCGTTTCAAGGTTTTTTAGGGATAACAAAAGCAATGGCAGAAAACGCAAGTTCCTTTTCTGTTGAAGAATTGGAAAAATTTGGAAGCGAAATGTATAAAACCGCCAAGAATCTTTTCACCTTATTGAAAAACCTGCTTGAATGGGCGCAAATGCAAAATGGCGCAATGAAGTATGAACCAAAAGAGATTTCCCTTGCCGGCAGCATCACAGAAAATGTAACTATCCTCAAGAAGAGAAGTGAGCAGAAGGGTATTTCTATAAGGAGCGCTGTTCCGGAGAATTTAAGTGTCTATGCTGATGAACAAATGCTAAACTCAGTTTTACTGAATCTGATATCCAATGCCATCAAATTTACTCGGGAAGACGGCAAAATTACCATTAACGCAAAGGCAGTTGACGAAATGATAGAAATTGCGGTAAACGATACCGGCGTTGGAATGCCAAACAAAACTATGGAAAAACTCTTCAAACTTGGTGAAAAAGTTGGTTCAAAAGGAACTGAAGGTGAATTGAGTACCGGCTTAGGTTTATTACTTTGTAAGGAATTTGTTGAAAAACATGGAGGCAAAATTTGGGCAGAAAGCGAAGTAGGAAAGGGAAGTACTTTCTATTTTACGCTGAAACAAACGCGGTCAGATTTCTACAATCATTTATCAACGCTTCCGAATGATGTACATAAAAATTAGGCGCTTTTTCAGTAGTGATTAATTACTGTTGCATAACGCCTTCTTTTCTATTTATATTTGTAGCAAAGAATGAGTTAATCTTTAGAAAAGTATTCATTTCTTAAAATTAGAACAGGCAAATCAATGAAAAAAATTATTATAGTATTAATAGCGGTTGCCGCAACAAGCTGCTTTTCTCAATTTAAAGATAAGAACATCTTTAAACCAACAATACAAGAAGGAATGATAAATAACAATGCGCCGGCTCTGTTATTGGGTTTTATCAACCCGCAGAATTTTTCAATGTCTCATTCTTATTCCATGTCGTATGCAACCTCCGGCGGCAATGGATTGGCGCTCGGAGTTTATACGAATACGATGCGTTACAATTTTACCGAAAACTTTAATATGCAAATTGACGCAAGTTTAGTTCACTCTCCATACAGTTCTTTTGGAAAAAATCATCAAGATCAGATAAGCGGCATTTATTTAAGCAGCGCCCAACTTAATTATCAGCCGTGGAAAGATGTGAACATCAGCCTCCAATATAGAAGTGTTCCCGGTGGATTTTACAATGATTTTTTGGGCTACAATAGATTTGGCGGCGGATTTACTGAAAACTTTTTATTTGGCAGATAAGTAGAATTCCCGCTTTTGAGATATCCATCGCAACAAAAAAATAATACAAAAATTAGTACAGCACCCAAGGTGGTTGTTTGGCTGGCAGTACTTATGCTGCTTTCAATCAACGGATATTTAGTCTATTCGGCTTATGATAAAATTATCAAAATATTTCATGCTGTCTCATCTACAAATAAAAACGAGACGTCTCTTCCGCTGAAAGTTGAAATAGTAAACGGCTGCGGCATAAAAGGTCTGGGGGACAAATTGACAGATATTTTAAGAGAAAAGAGAGTTGATGTTATTCAATCGGGAAATTATTATCAATTCAATATCAATAAAACCGTGATTATTGACCGAGCGGGCAATAATCTAAAAGCAAAAAATATTGCCAAACTGCTTGGGATACCTGAACAGCAAATTATTTGCTTAACAAATAAAAGTTTGTTTTTAGATGTTACGGTTTTAGCCGGAAAAGATTTTTATAATTTTAAATATGCAAAGGAGAAACTTTGACAACAAAACTACTCGTAAAAAAAATCACTCAACTTATCTTTGAGAAAAAAGGAACTGATGTAAAAGTAATAGAACTAAAAACAGTTTCATCGGTTGCCGATTATTTCATTATCTGTTCGGCAGATTCTGATACGCAGGTAAAAGCCATCGCCGATAATATTGATAAATCACTTCGCGATGCGGGGATTAGGTTGTGGCATAAAGAAGGAACGAATGCGCTGCAGTGGGTACTTCTCGATTATATTGATGTTGTTGTTCATGTTTTTCAGAAAGAGATTAGAGCGTTTTACAATTTAGAAAAACTTTGGGGCGATGCGCCGATAGCAACAATTGAAGACAAACCGAAAAAGGTACGTTCCAGTAAGCAGAAAACAGAAATAGATAAAGGCGTAAAAATTCCAAAGGTAAAAGCAAAAGTTGAAAAAGATGTAGCTCAACAAAAAAAAGTTCGAGCAGTAAAACCCAAACAGAAAAACGCTGAAACTAAAGGAGTAAACGGTTGAAAAATTATTTGACTTCGCTTTTTGAGGAAGCCTCTCATAAATTAAGTTATCTGAAAGAGATTCAAATTGGGTTTGATCGTCCTAAAATTGAAACACATGGCGATATTTCTTCTAATGCCGCTATGCTGCTTACAAAGCAGTTAAAAAAAAATCCGCGTGAAATAGCAAAAGAAATAATTGCAAATTTAGCTGTTGATTCGGCTAAAATTACCAAGGTTGAAATAGCGGGACCCGGCTTTATAAATTTTTTTTTCCATACTGATTTTTTAGTAAAAAAGATAGAAACTATTTTAACGGAAAAAGATGAGTTCGGTAAATCTAAAAAACATTTCGCGAAACGAGCAAACGTTGAATTTGTTTCTGCCAATCCCACTGGTCCGTTGACCGTAGGGCATGGAAGAAATGCCGTATGCGGAGACACGCTTGCAAATCTTTTAGAATGGACAGGCTATGAAGTTGACCGCGAATATTATTTTAACAATGCCGGAAGACAAATGCGTGTGCTTGGCGATTCTGTCCGCCTCCGCTATTTTGAATTGCTCGGCGATGTTATCGAATTTCCGGAGGATTATTATCAAGGCGATTATATTAAAACAATTGCCGAAAGCCTGAAAGCTGAATATGGTGATTCGCTTCGCGATGAAGCGCCGGAAGGGAAGTTCAAAGAAAAAGCTGAAAAAGAAATATTTCTTGACATCGAAAAAACCTTGCACCGGTTAAACATAAAGCATAATACCTTCTTCAATGAAAACAGTTTATATCAAGAAAAAAAAATTGAAAACCTTCTAAACACTTTTGCGGTTAAAAATCTTTCTTACGAAAAAGAAGGAGCCGTTTGGCTTAAATTGTCAGAGTTGGGAAATGAGCAGGATAAGGTAATTGTAAAATCAACCGGAGAACCAACCTACCGGCTTCCGGATGTTGCTTATCACCTTACTAAGTTTGAAAGAAAGTATGACCTGATTGTTGATTTGTTTGGTTCAGACCATAATGCAACCTACCCAGATGTAATGGCGGCGTTAAAATCGTTGGGATGCGATACTTCCAAAGTAAAAGTTCTTATTCATCAGTTTGTAACGATAACGCAGAATGGTGAAATCGTAAAAATGTCAACTCGGAAAGCAAATTATGTAACATTAGATGAATTAACGGATGAAGTTGGTGCAGATGTCGTCCGTTATTTTTTTAATATGCGGAATATTTCTACACACATGAATTTTGATTTAGCACTTGCCAAAAAACATTCAGATGAAAATCCCGTATTTTATTTGCAGTACGCTCACGCAAGAATTTGTTCAATTATTCGCACCATCGAAAATGAAGACCTCAATGCTTCGATAGAACATCTTCCTCTGCTTCAAGCTGATGAAGAACAAAAATTAATTAGAAAGCTGCACCAGTTTGAAGAAGAAATTCTTCTTGCCGCTGAAAATTTTGAACCGAACCGCATTGCAACTTATCTTGAAGAGTTAGCCGCAGCGTTCCATAAATTTTATACTTTTTGCAGAATACTTGGCACAGAAAAAAATCTTGCGGAAGCGAGAATTTCACTTGCGATCGCCACAAAAATTGTTTTGAAAAATGGTTTGGCTGTTTTAGGGGTTTCAGCTCCGGAACGAATGTAGTTTATTGAGCAAGCGCTATGGAAGCGGCATAAACATTGGCTGCTCCGGAGGCAAGAAGGATTGAACCGCACTCGCGAATTGTTGCCCCCGTTGTGATAACATCATCAATCAACAAAATATGTTTACCGATAATTTTGTCCGCTCGTTTTACGGCAAAGGCTTCTGACATATTTTTTGCCCGTTCAATTAGATTCTTTTTTGTTTGAGATTCGGTGTAGCGTTTCCTCTTTAAAATTGATTCATAAACCGGCAGATTCATCGCCTTTTTTATTCCTTTTGAAAGGTAATACGATTGATTAAATCCTCTTTCGGCTTTTTTTAATGAATGCAGAGGAACCGGAAGTATGAAATCAATTTTCCAATTTGGTTTGTGTAACAAAAGCGAAGCGCCCAGCATTTTACCAAGCTCAACTGCAAGAAGAAATTTTTTTTGATATTTTATCTGATGAATGATTTTCTGGAGAGATGAATTTTTTTCAAAGATGAGCATGGAATAAAAATCGGAGATGATTTTAGAACTCGCAAATTTTTTATTGAATTCATATTGGAGGAGCGCCTTATCTGCAAAAACAAATTTCTCTCTGCATTCGGCGCAAATAAAAATCTCATCAGCGGTCAATTTATTTTTACATGACGGACAAAACCGGGGAAGCACGAAATCCAATATTTGCGCAACCAGCTTCATAGCAGCTTACAATAACCCTTCGCGTTTTCTTATGAGCCATTCTGCCGCAAAAAGTAAAATCAAAAATCCAAGCGCAGCTTCGCTTGACCAAAGAGGATATTCGTTCACAGTGATTTTATTTTTACTCCTGTTTTTGGAAATTTCGTTTAGAGTTTCAAATAAATTCCCGGTTGACTTATAGAAAAACTTTCCTCCCGTTTCTTTTGCTAAAAGTTGGAGCAGTTCGCTGTTCATCGTTGTATTTTGCAATTCATAATCAAAGTCGCCCACTGAAAATCTGCCGGTATCTTTTCCAAGACTTTTGCCGCGCAAAACTACTTCGCCCGAGAAGGAGTAATCTCCTTTTCCTAAATCTGTAAGTTGTCCCTCATAGAATCCATTCCCGATGCTTGTGAATGAAACCGGAAATTCAGCTCCTTGATTTTTTGCAGAGCATTTTATTTCAGCATCGTTTACCGCGTTGAATGCTTCATCATAAACTTCAGCGGAGAAATAAATTATTTCGCCTATGGAAAAGAATTTTTTGTTAACTGAAATTTTCACTTGTTTATTTTGCCCGCCGGAGTGAAGCCATTTTGTGCCGTTGGATAAAAAGCGGTCGAACAAATCAAGTTGTGCGGGAGCTTTTTGCAGTTTCCATTTCCAAATATCAGACGCTAAAACTGCCACAGCGCGTTTGCTCCCTAAGCGCTTAGAAATGATAAGAGGAGCGTTTAGAGCGATGGTATTGACTTTTGTTTTTGCAAGTATTTCGCTTTCGGGTTTTACAGAAATATCCCAATTTGGTTTATAAACCGGAGGAAGGTTGTTCCATTGCTCAAGAATATTTTTGCCGCTGAATTGAAGCAAAGGATTACGCAAATCTTTATCATCAATTATCGGTTGAACTTCAACTACAGATTTATCTGTTCGGGTAAAATTAAATGGCAATTCACTTTGCAGCCTTCGCAGTTTTTCCGGATTCACGGATGAAGTAAGCAAAAAGAAATAAGGAATTTTTTTTTCTTTTATGAGGTTTGCTACTTTATCTACTAGTAGGTCTGAAGTTTGTTGAGATGGAAAGTTTACCAGATAGAAGACGTCAGCTTTGTCAAGCGACTTTTCAGGTAAATTTTTTTCAAGGAATTGCGTTGAAGTTATTTGTGTGAACGACTGAACAGCATTGTTGGTATCGGCTTGCAGCGAGGCTTTGATAAAACTTACGTCGGCGGAGGGCGAACCGGCGAGTAGCACAACGGAAAGTTTGCTGTCTAATACTTCGGCAAAAATTGATTGTTTATTATTTGCGGTTGAAAATTCTTGCGGCAGAGGGGAGACGATAAATGATATTTTTTTTTCGCCGGCGGATTTGGGCTTATAAGTGAATTCAACATTTTGAAGTTCATTTTCTGAAAAGGAAATTTCTTTTGTTTCTAAAAGCGCATTATCCTCCAAAAGAGAAATGGTCGTTTTCTTATTTGTGAATCCGTGTTGGGAAAGTGAAACCACAAATGGAGTACTTGTTCCTGAATAAAGAAATTCATTGTGAAGAATATTTTGAATGGCAATATCTTTTTTTGCGCTTGAGTCGCCAATTCCAATGGTGAAGACAGGAAGGTTCAATTTTTCAGCTTGATAGTTAGGTGTTGTTCCTTGAGTAATAATGCCGTCGCTAATCAAGGTAACTGAAGCAATGTTTTCTTCCTTCTGCAGAAAAGTAAATACTTTTGAAATATTTGTTACGGGTTCTGAAAATGAAAAATGAGCTGAATCGCTGTTGACTATTTGAGAAACATTACTGCCGAACGAAAATAATTTTACCGAACCGGATGGGAGCTTTTTTATTTCAGTAAGAAGTTTAGTTGAAATGAGCGGAGATTTTTTTTCAAATTGCTGAAGGGATTTTGAATCATCAACAAAAAAATAATGTGTTGGGCGGATAGTTTTTTCGCTTACTATTTTAAGAAGCGGTTCAAAAATCAGAAGAAAAAGTAAAACTAATGCAGAGATTCTCAAAAGTATCAGAACGGTTTTTTTTTGAACTGAAATTTCAGGAACCGTGGTTTTGTAAATGAAAATAGTATAACCAATTAACAGCGCGGCAAATCCCAAAAGGTAGAACCAAGTAATCTGAAATGAAACACTCATGATCGTTGTATCTTAACGACGCGAATTAGACTAAAGAAGCGATTCAAATTTCCACCCGCTCATTTCTTCGTAGGATTTATGATCGGTCAAATCAAAATGAATAGGCGTAACCGAAACATATTTTTGCTTTACAGCAAATTGGTCTAACGTAATATTGTCATCGGTTTCAATAAAATCTCCGGTGAGCCAAAAATATTCTTTTCCGTACGGGTCAATTCTTTTTTCATAAACATCGTCCCATTTTGATTTTCCTTGCTTCGTCAACCTCATTCCTTTAATCTCGGAAGCTGGCAAATCAGGAACATTCACGTTAAGAAGCGTTCCTTTTTTCAATCCTTTTTCGCCAATGACGGCAACTAATTTTTTGGCGGACAGGCAGGCGGTTTCAAAATTTGAAACATTGTGGCTTGTAACAGAAATTGCAATTGCGGGAATATCCATAATCGCGGCTTCTCTTGCCGCAGAAACGGTACCGGAGTAAATCACGCTTGTTGCGGTATTGGAGCCGTGGTTAATGCCGGAGACGACAACGTCTGGAAGAAAACCGAGAATGTTGCGAACTCCCATTTTAACGCAATCAGCCGGTGTTCCATCAACTGCATAACCAAAAAACGAATTATCTTTATAAAATTTTATAACGCGGAGAGGGTGCATCATGGTGATTGCATGCCCTACAGCGCTTTGCTCGCTTAGAGGCGCTACAACAGTAACTTCACCAACTTCTTTTAAAGCATTGTATAAATGGAAAATGCCGAGCGAATCAATTCCATCATCGTTTGAAATAAGAATTTTCAAAAATTTTCTCCTTTTCTTTTACTATGTATGAGTGTCGAGGAAATATTTTAATATCTTTGGAAAGAAAATTAAAAGCATCTTAAATGTTCTTTACTAAAATAAAATATTTCTCTTATACTAACTAACTTTTATGGTAACACTTCAATCACTTTTACTTGGCGGCTGCCGTGAAGTTATTTTTGGATTTTCAACCAAAATTGATGACCGGACAGATTCTCCGTTCGGGTTCAATTTATCGTTAACCGTCGGCGATGCCGAAGGGAAAGCGGAAGGTAATCGGCAAAGGTTTTTTAAATCGCTTGGTTTAGAAAATAGAGTTGCGACGCAAAATCAAGTTCATAGCGATAAAATTATTTTTGTTGAAAAGCCAGGGGCGCAAGGTGAAAGCGATGCAATGATTACAGATAAACCCAATCTTGGTCTGGCAATAAGCACCGCAGATTGCGCTACAATTTTTCTTTTTGAACCGAAACGGAAAATAATTGCAGGTGTGCATTCGGGGTGGCGCGGAACATCGCTTGCTATTTTAGAAAAGACAATTACAAAATTAGTACAAGAGTATGGGGCAAATCCTAAAGAAATTATTGCTTATTTAGCCCCTTCAATCAGCCAAAAAAATTATGAAGTTGGCGTAGAAGTGGCAAGACATTTTGAGGACAAGTATCTTCTGCCAAAAGGGGAAAAATTTCTGCTAAATGTTTCTAAAATTAATTATGACATTTTATGTAAATTTGATGTAAAGAAAGAAAATATTCAGCTTTCGACACTTTGTAGTTTAGAGTGGAATTCGTTACTTCATTCGTATAGAAGAGACGGCAATTTATCCGGCAGAACTCTTGGTGTGTTAGCAATGAAAGGTTAATGAGTGAGTTTAAATTTTAAAATTACAGCAAATTATCTTTTGATAAGTCTCATCTGGGGTTCAACTTGGTTTGCAATACGTCTTGGGTTAGACTCTCTAACTCCGCTGATCTCTGCTGGGTTAAGGTTTTCAGTTGCTGCTTTAGTTATTTTTACAATTATGAAGATTCGCTCAATCAATTTACAAAAAGATACCGTTTCAATGCGGCTCTACTTAGTAATGGGAGTTTTTTCATTCATTTTACCTTTTGGGTTAGTTTATTGGGGAGAGCAATTTATTCCATCAGGTTTGGCAGCTATTTTATTTGGGGTTTATCCCTTTTTCGTGGCGTTATTTACAAGAGTTTTTATCCCAGAAGAAAAGATTGAAGCAGTTAAAATTGTCGGAATGATTCTTGGGTTTAGCGGAATCGTTGTAATTTTTTCACAAAACATTCTTATGATTGGGCTGCATTATTTCCTTGGTATGGTTGCAGTTTTATTGAGCGGATTATTGCAATCAACAATTGCCGTCAGCATAAAAAAATATGGAAAGCATCTGCATCCTCTTTCAATGAATTTAATTCCGATGGCAATCGCCGGAATTGGGATGCTGCTTCTTGGAATTCTCTTTGAAGACACTGCCAACTTAAAATTTGATATAAAAGCGATAGCCTCTGTTTTATACCTTGGCGTTATCGGAAGTGTTGTAACTTTTACTGCCTATTACTGGCTCTTAAGTCGAATAAATATTATTTTACTTTCGCTGACGGCGTTCATTACTCCAATTATAGCTCTGTTAATCGGGTGGGTCTTTTTAGATGAAACGTTGCTGCGAAATCAAATTTTTGGAAGTCTTTTAGTGCTACTTGGTTTGTTCATAGCCAACATTACATTTATGAAACAAAAAATAGTAAAGAGCTAATTACCTATGTTAAATATAATCAGAATAAAGAAAGCCTCATTTTACGGGTACCACGGAGTTTTTAAACAAGAGCAAAATATTGGCGGCAAGTTCGAAGCCGATGTTGATTTGTACACTAACTTTGTGCATGCAGCGGAAACTGACAAATTACAGGAAACAATAAACTACGAACAGGTGTACAACGTGATGAGCAACCTTGCACTGCAAAAAAAATTCTATTTAATCGAAACGTTAGCCAATTCCATGGTGGATGAACTGTTTAAGACTTTCGCATCTGTGTACAAAATTGCTTTGCGCGTAAGGAAAAATAACCCTCCCATTGGCGGCGTTGTTGATTGTGTTGAAGTAGAAGTTGTTAAATCTCGCGAAGAATGGAAAGAACTTTTTATTAATCAGCATGCTTGAAAAAAACACACATAGTAGTTACATCGGATTAGGATCGAATCTTGAAGACCGATTCTTTTTCATACAAAAAGCTGTTTCGCTAATTGAAGAATCGTCTTCGTGCAGAATAACAAAAATTTCTTCGATTTATGAAACTAAACCTTATGGAATAAAAGATCAGGGAAATTTTCTCAACGGCGTAATTGCTGTTGAAACCGAACTAGAACTCCATCCTCTGCTCGATTTTCTTAAAAGCATTGAACAAAAGCTTGGCAGAAGAAAACGTGAAAAGTGGGATTGCAGAGAAATAGATTTGGATATTTTGTTTTTTGATAATCTTGTCTATTCCGATGACCGAGTAACCGTTCCTCATCCTTATATTTCAGTAAGAGATTTTGTGCTGGTTCCTCTTTGTGAAATTTCTCCGGGATTTTTCCATCCTGGATTGAAAAAAAATATTTGTAACATTGAGTTGCCGGAAAATGAACATTATGTGATAAAAGTTTATTCATCTCCAAACAGTGTAAAGGCATCATATGGCATTGCCAAATGAAAATGATATACGGTACATAGCAGTAGAAGGCGCAATCGGCGCGGGGAAAACATCGTTTGCTATAAAATTAAAAGAGCGGTTGAATGCGCAATTGATTGCAGAACAGTTCGAAGCAAATCCATTTTTAGAAAAATTTTACAACGAACGGAAGCGGTATGCATTTCAAACGCAGATGTTTTTTTTAGTCAACCGCTATAAACAACAACAAGCGCTTCATCAAGAAAATCTTTTCTCGGAATATATTGTAGCTGATTACATTTTTGAAAAAGATAAAATATTTGCCTACCTTAATCTTTCAGGAGACGAGTTAAAGTTGTACGAATCTGTATTTCCGCTTTTATTTAAAAATCTTCGGCAGCCGGATTTAGTTGTGTATTTGCAGTCAAGCGTAGATCGGTTAATGTACAATATAAAAAAACGGAGCCGGCAAATTGAACGTAATTTGACGCGAGGGTATATTGATGAACTCAGCGAAGCTTACAACGATTTTTTCTTCCGCTACGCTACAACTCCATTGTTAATTGTGAATACTACAGAAATGGATTTTGTAAATAGTCAAAAAGATTTTGAAGAATTATTTCAAGCGATGTTTCGTGCCGACCGTGGATTTACAGAATATTTTCAGCCTGAAGCGAAAAGGATTTTATAATGTTTATTAAACTGGTGATTTGGGGGATTCTCATTTATTCCTCCTTAAAAGTAATTCGTTTTTTTAAAGCAATTTCTGCTTCAGCTGTTTCAAAAATGAGAGAGCCGGTTCAACCTCATAAATCGTACAACGAAAAAGATGTCATTGATGTGGAATACAAAGAAATTAAAGACGCTAAAAAAAATGATTGAAAGCGACCGGCATAACCAAAATGAAAAACATACTTTATTTGTTGTTTAAAAAGTTTTGGGGCGTAGAAGTAAATCACAGCAAAGATATTGGACTTCCCCAAAAAATTCTAATCATTCGGCAGCACAACCAACTTGGCGATTTGCTTGCTTGTGTTCCATTACTCCGCGCTTTAAAAGAAAAATATCCCTCCGCTTCGGTAACGGCAATTTTAAGTCCGGCAAATAAAAATGCTTTACACAAAAGTAAATTTGTCAATGAGTTGTTTGTGTTCGATAAAAGCAAGTTGTTCTCAATTGATTATGTTTCTAAACTGATAACTCTATTAAGGAAAGATTACGACGTTGCTATTGTTCCAACAACAGTTTCACTGTCTTTTACCAGCAATCTGCTTTGCCGCATTGCCAATGCCAAAGTAAGAATTGGCGCGAATTCTTTAAACGGAAAATCTAATCTTTCAGCATTTTTTTTTGATAGAAGAATTGATCTGGATTGGAGAAAACATCCGGATGCAAATGTCGCTGATTTTGGTCTCGATCTTCTGCGTCCTTTTGGGATTACAACGAACAATTTTAGTTCTGACATTTACTTCGATGAAAAAGATGCATTAGCGGCGAAAGAATTTGTAAATAAGTTTCGGCGCAAAAGCAAAACGCTAATCGGGCTGCACGTTGGTGCGGGTAAGCCACCGAACCGGTGGTCATTTGAAAATTATATTTTGTTGATTGAGCAATTAGAAAAAGAATATCAACCGGAAATTTATTTTACCGGAAGTTCTGCTGATTTGGAAATTATCACTCTCATTCAACAGCGTATTTCTGTGCAATGCGAAATATTTTTAGATAAAACAATTCCTCAAGTAGCGGCATTAATTGCGCAAAGCGATCTTTTTATAACTAATGATACCGGGATTATGCACGTTGCAGGAACAACTTCAACGCCGCAAATTTCAATCTTTGGTCCCACAAACCCATTCAATTGGGCGCCAATAGGAAGACAAAAGTATTTTCTCCGTAAGTCTGATTTTATTAATGACGTAACCGTTGATGAAGTATTTTCATTGTGCAAAACTATTTTGTCAAGCGGGCAGAAAATTTAGCTATGTCAGCTCAACAACACAAAGCAATTCTTGATATCGGTTCAAACTCTTTTCACTTTGTACTTTACCAAACGGAAAGCGATAAATC
>Ga0172371_10008044_pt1 | contig 14840 bp, 12 predicted proteins | sample Lak12m_FD_114543 | JGI IMG/M metagenome (GOLD analysis project Ga0172371, IMG submission 114543) | Freshwater microbial communities from Kabuno Bay, South-Kivu, Congo - kab_022012_12m | ecosystem: Environmental > Aquatic > Freshwater > Lake | place: Democratic Republic of the Congo: South-Kivu... | reverse complement strand
GTGGAGAGCAGCAGGATGGGGGACCTCCTGTACCTTCTGAAGATGGGCAGATACAAGCCAATATTCTTACATAGCTCTTCAGGTGTGTCTGGGTTTTGAATGGGTTAATAACTGAAGTAGTTATAATTTTTTTTTAAGGAGTGTTTTATTGCGAAATTTCTTATTTTTGCATTGGGTTATCATTTAGGGCTGAGGGGCTCACCGACCAGCTCGCCCCTCAGGGATTCGGTGTCCAGGATGAACTCTCCGCGCCTTGTGAGCCTCTCGTCGACTGTTTTCCTGTCCATCGGTTAGTTTTGTTAGGGTTTTAATCTATAAGTTCTTCATAATAGTCCACAATGGAGTTTGTTCTCATTCCGTGAACCTGAAGGTTCCGTTGAGGTAGTACAAGGCGCAGTTGAAGGAGCATCCGTTGGCCTACTTCAGCTCTAGGAAATGGGGGCATACTACGTCTGAGGGTTTCTCTGGGTGAGGCGTTTTGTTGAAGAGTTTGATGATGGAGCCGTCGCCGATCTGGTCGACTAGTACCTGTTCTTCGCCGGACAGTGTCTTGCCTTTTACCAGCTTGATGCTGAGGGGGGCGTCTCCTATTCTGTATCTTCCTGTAGTGCCGTTTTCGATGAGGTGTTCTATGGCTGCGTTGGGTTATCGACGAGGACGGTCATGTAAAATACCTTTAGTTATCAGTGAACTTACTTTTAGATAAGATTGACGGCTGATCACTTCGAGCCATTCGATCTCTGGAAAATAAGGTTAATCGGTGGTGAGCCGAAGAAGATAATGATGGTGTTGGTTTTTAGCTCATTTATGTTTTTTTTCTTGGACTGCTGTATATTCATACTAAAATTATTTTTTTATTATTAGTCCATTTGAGTCTCGTTCAATATATCCGTTAGATTCTATGTATCGAATGACTTTTTTCATCCTGTTCATAATTTTTTTTCCAGAACGAGAGTTATCATAGAAAAGTCTAGCAACGTTCTTGGATAGATATTCTTCACTTGTGGCACCAATGTTCTCAACTAATATGATTGAAGCATTTGCTAATTCCTCAATTGGAATCGATAGGAACTCACGTTCATCTTCCTTTGAGATTCTTATAGGGGCAAGTTTAGGAATTGGAATATTAGAAATTGTATCACCTTGTTGGTAAGCTTTTCTTCCATGTTTTTTCTTCTGTAATATATCATTATATAATTCTTTAATACGAGTTCCCATCCTATTTACACCTATAATTGAGTTCACTCTTTTGCACAGAAGTTCAATAGTCATCGGAGATTCAACTTTTAATACTTCATCAATTATATTATTGATTATTATTCGATCATTAGATCGTTTAAGATTACCATAAGGATCAAATTCAAGATCAACACGCATTTTTTTAACCATAGCTACCTTATATTCTGGAAAAATCTTCACGGGATTAAACTCTGGAATACCCTTGTGATCCTCAACGTCCTCAAATTCCTCCATAGGATTAACCTTAACAGGCATGGATTGCAGCAAATTATTGATTTTAGCCTTAATTAACTCAACCTCCTTTCCCTTATCTGCTAACCAGTCCTCAGACCAGATTCTGTGAATATTCCAGCCTAAACTTTCAAGAACCTCTTGCCTTACTTTATCTCGATCACGAGCAAACCTAGAAGAATGATATTTGGCACCATCACACTCAATACCTAAGATATATTCACCAGGTTTATCGGGGTTTTTAATAGCTAAGTCAATCCTGTACCCTGAACACCCAACTTGCGGAACGATATCAATTCCTTCATTCTGAAGAGTATCATATATCGCCTCTTCAAAATCAGAGTCAAATTCCATTGTTGTTATTCCAGTTATTGTCGGCAGTTTCTTTGTTTTAGCATACATTAAATAATTTTTAAGGTAACGTGGCCCTTCAGTATTCAATCGATCATCTTCAAGTCGTGAAGGATCAATAGAGGTTACAACAATGGTTTTGTATCTAGACCTTGTAATAGCTACATTAAGTCTCTTATATCCACCCTCTTTGTTAATAGGACCAAAATTTGTTGTTAAAACACCATGGGAGTCAGGACCATACCCTACACTAATTATGATGATGTCTCGTTCGTCTCCCTGTACAGTCTCAAGGTTCTTAATGAAAAGTGATTTCTCTGTTTCATCAATATCCCCTTCAATATCTAAGCCTTCGATTTCAAATTGATCCCGTATTGCACGTTCCTGAGTTTGACTGAAGGCAATTATACCAATACTTTTTTCTTTTTCTTCTCTAATCAATTGTTTGTAAATATCTACTATTTTCTTTGCTTCTGCACGGTTAGTTCTTGATTTTCCCCTATCATAGATGCTGTTTTCCACAAATACATACTCGATTCCAGAATCATCTATCTCTTTTTGATTTGGGAACGTGATTAAACGGTTATCGTAGAAAGAATAATTAGAGAACGCAATTAGGTTCTCGTTTTTGCTTCTATAATGCCAGTTCAATAACTCTTCTCTAAACTTTAAACTAGACTCCGTTAGGAAACTATCTAGATCAATAATATCTTCGTCTACTTCATCTTCCTCAAAATCTTTGTTAAAGAATGATGTAGGTGGAAGTTGTTGTGAATCCCCCATTATAATTGCTTGATCTGAGCGTAGTAGACATGATACAGCATCCTCTGGCATTATTTGTGAAGCTTCATCGAATATTACTACATCGAAATGGATTCCATTGAAATCGATATACTGACTAACTGTAAGTGGGCTCATCATAAAACATGGTGTTAACTTGAAAACAAGATTATTAATCTCTTGAAGCAGATTACGAATTGGCTTAAGTCTCCGTTTCTTTTTAGCTTCTCTTCTTAATATGTTAACCTCGCTTCCCCCACTTCCATTTATAAGGAATCTGGGTTTATTTTCCTGAACCGCGTTCATAATTTGGTACCGTTTTGCATTTCGAACCTCAAAGTCCTTTTCCCTAAGAATTGGTATCTGATTTTTTGGGGGAAACTTTTTTTCCTTTTTCTCATATGTATCTAAAACATAAATATGGTAGGTCTTTTCAAATACTTTAGCCACAGGCTCAAGCATATCTTTTTCTAGATAACACTGAATGAATTGTTGAAGCTCATCGCTTAACTGGGTATACAATTGATTAAAGTATAGAATCTTGTCAATTTTATCGTAATCGTTTAATGCTTTTTCAAGATTGGATTGTACATCTGTGATTGGGTCAAAAGCACTAACTAATTCAAATTTCACAAAGTAATCATTTATTTTTTTGAGATCAGGTTCATTTGCTTTAAAATAAGCTAGCTTAGAATTAGAATCTATCATATATTTTATTAAGCTGATGTTTTCTTTGCTATTAAACTTCGTTAGTATTTCATCTATTTTAACACAGTATTCATCATATTCTTTCAGTACATGCTCATTAATCTGTCCTAATTCTTTTCTGAGTTTGAAATTATTTTCGAGAAGAGTATCAAACAATCCACAAGTTTTTAGATAATCAGCCTTTAGGACAAATAACTGAATCCAATCGGAGTCTTTTAATTTTGTTTTACTATAACTGTCTAGAGTTTTTTTAGCTGCTCTGAAATCTCCTCTTATTATCTTGTTGAGGAAGGATGTATTGAGAAGAGTATATTGTAAGCCATCTGTATTATCTGTAATAAAGCCTTCATTAACTTTCCTTGATAAATTGTCATATAATTCACATTTCTTGATATAATAATTCTTAATTCGCGTCAAAGCTTCCCAAAGCTCATAAAAATCCTCAGAAATCAACAACCTAGGTATTGAAATATTCTTCAGTTCATTTTGTTTCGTAATAAATTCTCTAAAATCATCAATGGTTAATAAATCTACACTTACTTTATCCTTTATTTCATCACAATAAAAAGTAATTTCATTCATAAAATCATACAAAGAGTCAAGAATAGACTCATATTCGGTTTTGGCAAGAATAGTATTCTTGTTCTTATCAAAATTGAAATATACATTGTTTAATGGATCAGGAACGTCCGAAAACACTATATCTATCTGATCCAGATTGTACAGAACTTTTTGATATGAATCGTCATCAAACTTGAGGCTGGAAGACAATGTAAAATCTAATATTGGAACATCAAAATTTTTAGCAATGTTTCCCCGAGCATCGTAAATAGATAAATTCCGTATCTCCTCAGGCTCACAAAGGTACTTATAATATTTATTTACCTCATTTTGTGATGCTAAATAATTTGAAGGAGAATATCTTACATATTTTGTTGGAATTTTTGGGAAATTCTCAAGCTCTTTTACTAGCTGATTAACTATCTCCTTCTTATTACCTCTATAAGTATGTAAATTTAAAGTATAGCGCTCTAATCCAATTTCAGCAAGTCGTTTAAGTACAACATCTAAAGCGGCCTTTTTTTGACTAACAAATAGTAATTTCTTATTCTGTTCCATTAAAGCGGCTATGATATTTACAATAGTCTGACTTTTCCCAGTACCTGGAGGTCCTTGAAGTACATATGTAACACCTGCTTTTGCTAATTCAATAGCTTTTTTCTGTGATGAATCGGCTTTTAATACATCAACATCAGTTGAATCATTAAAATCACCTAATAATCGGTCTTGATGTAATTCATTTAGAGCATCCCTATCACCAATGAAAGCGCGGATTAGAGAATTGGATTTGATGTTTGATTGATTTGTTTTTAAATCTTGGTACATGATGAATTTTTGATAGGAAAAAATATCTATTACAATTGTACTTTCTATACGCCACTCTTTCAAGGAGGAGATTTCTTTCTCTAAATAAGAGAAATAATTTATTGGGGGAGTCGCCTCCTCCAGTTCTTTTAAAGATATTCCCCATTGGAAAGATAATTTTTCTTTTAATGCTGGGTTTACATGTAATTCGGCATAATCAGGGTCAATCTCAAAGCGATGGTATTTTGTAGATACACTTTTTAGACGATCAATTTCTATTGGACACATAAGAATTGGCGCTTGATTGAAATCGTCAGTCCATTCATCATTTTTATAATGCAGAATCCCTAATCCAATGAAACAGGTGTTTATACCGAGTTCTTGAAAGTTTTCTCTAGCTTTTAAATAGATGTTGTATAATTTCCTGTAAGTTATTTTATCATCTTCGCTAGAAACCCAATATAAGGAAGTGTTTTCTAATTCCTCTTCTTCGTCTCCCTTTATATGGAACCGGATATTATTTTTGTTATGAATATCACGTATTGTGTGTTCTAAATCTGGGTATTCCAGTTTGATACTCTTTGATTTGGTGAATCGATACGAGACTAGGTTGTTTCTACGAGACAAGTCGATGAGTTTACTTTTCCAGTACTCAATTTTTTGGTCAATCACTTTATCTAAACCAGTAGGAACAGAGGTTTCAGAGTCATCGTCAGCTTTGTTAAGTACTAAATGTGTCGGTGCTGTATTAGTTATGAAATTATAACCACAATGATGACAATTGTTTTCACTTGTAAGGGTTATTAGATTGCAATTTGGACAGTATCGTGTTTTAGACGCCATTAATATCTTCTGTCCTTTTAATAGAATATATTTTTTTGGAAAGAAATTGAATGTTAAGTAAAGTTACGTGGATTTAAATCTAAAGAATCCGGTAGACTGTCTCCGGCTTCGCGTTACGCCTGGCCTTCGCCATCACCCAGTCCACAAGATGCTAAATAAGCAAAACTTCAGTATTAGTTTAATTTAACTCGATTATTTTCAATTATAATCTGGTTATCGGACTGGATTACGGAGTATAATATGTCGTCCTTTACTTCTAGTATCTTTTGTAGCCGGGAAAATTCGATCTCTCCAAAATTATATAATGTGTTTTTAATCGACTTAGCCATTCCATTATTGGTATATAGCGTTAAACTTCGGAGATCATAAATGATTTTTTCGTTTTTCCCTAATTCGGTAGCAATCGCATTAGCTTTAGTATAACTAAGATCATAAACTGACGCAATATCAATAAGAGATAAGGAATCATTTCGCAAAACATCCTTCATAATTTCACTCTTTTTCGCGACCAATGTTAGCCTGTGACTCCTGTACTGATAAAAGGTTCCTAGAGTAGTTGTAAGTATAGCCAGGATAATCACGTTCAAGTACGATCTACGTGTGGAAACCTGAATTACCGTAGGTCTATCAATAAGAATAGACTCTTCAATCACCGATGAACCTACTTTATACACTTTTGATACAGGAATAAGTAAGCCACTGGTATTCAGAGGTAATTCAAGAATAGTATCCTCATCTTTCCACAGTTCAATGCTAGAATCAGTAGAAGAAACGTAGTATTGTTTTACCCATATAGCTTCTTCTACTATATCACTTGTTATTGTTATAGTTACATTTTTTTCGTCCCCAGTATATCCATCATTCGAATGAGCCTTCCATCCATTGAACCTAGCGCGAGTATTATTTGATAAATAAATAATATCTGTACCAATACTTAGGATGGCATTGGTATCTTCGTAGTATAACGTAGACTCAGGTACAGAACCGTATTCACTGATTATTCTAAGAACATAGGAATCAGCTATTGTAATACTAGCTCTTTCTACAATTGATGATTCAAGAAAAAGAGAAAACGTCTTTTCGGCACCTGAATAAGAGCCAATACCTTCACCAAGCCATCCAGAGAATTTATAGCCTTTATACGGTTCACAAAAAATTTGTATTTCTTTTCCTTCGTCATACCAGCCAGATTCAAATATGTCAACGTTTGGGAGATTACAGGATACATTCACATAGTATTGTTTTTTCCATACAGCGTCTTGTGTGACATCATTTAATAACCTGATTTTAGCCGGGCAGTCATTACCATTATAGCCATTTTCTGAGTAACTTGACCATTTCTCAAAAACGTACCTTGTATAGTTATCCAGATAAACAACTTTAAGATTAATGTCGAAATCCACCCATGAACCTTCATAATACTCTCCAGACCCAACCGTTTTACTAAACTCAGAATGAACATCCAATTGATAAATGGGGATAGTGTCTAGAACCAACGTTTGCGTAATTGGTCCATTAATCGTAATTTCTGCTCTAAGGTTGTTACCTGTGTAGGAACCTAGACCTTCACCTTCCCATTTATTAAATTTTAATCCGTAATCAATTGAAGGATAAATTTTAACCAGTTCCCCTTCGTTGAACCACCCCGAGGCCTCAGAGGCGGTTGAACCTGCAGGAACATTTACTCTTACATAATACTGTTTCTGCCATATGGCTGTTTGAGTGACATCGTTTTGGATTGAAATCTGGGCAGGGTTATTTGGTCCGGTATACCCACCGTTTTGGGTACTTTCCCAGCCTTCGAAAATGTATCTAATATCTGTTCCAACGTAGACGGTTTCCTCAGTAACTCCGAATATTGGTATTGATCCAAAGTAATAAGTACCCATTCCAAAAGTGTCTCCAAACTGTGACTGGAGTATTAATTCAAATGGTTGAAGCGATATTTTAACCACATAGAAATTGTGGTTCCTACTTCCCAAGTTACTTGTAATGTAATAAATATTTTCACTAAAGAGGTGTGTGGCTATTCCACAATCATATTGCTCGGTACCATATGTTTTTTCGTAGGTTACATTGCCTTCTGAGGATAAGATTGCCAAGTATAGGTCCATACTCCTGCTCGGGTCTCTAAAAGTTCCACCAGTAGCAATTAACATGCCCTCAGAGTTTTCTTGTATGTGGTATCCATGGTCGTCTTCAGGGCTTCCAATTGTTGTTTCCCACATCACGTTTCCATTGTTGTCAATTTTAATCAGATATATGTCGTACTTACCTGACCCCATTGAATTTGTGCTCCCAATAACGACGTAGCCATCCGAGGTTTGGATTATCTTATTTCCGCTTTCTCTGTTAATTCCTCCATATTTCTTAAACCATATTGAGTTACCATTTGCATCTATTTTTAATACAAATACATCCGCATACTTGTTTGTGCCATCTGTTGCTGTTCCGGTTATAAGATAATTGTTATCAGGCGTACGTATGATTGATGAAGGATACAAATGTCCTGAATCTTCATATGCCCGTCTCCAAAGTTCATTGCCATTTGCATCTGTTTTTATTACTAGCGTTTCGTAATATGAGAAGGCAAAATCTTGTGTTGTTCCAAGTATTATTATCGAGTTGTCTGGGTTTTGTAATAGATCATTTCCCCAATCCCACGCATTACCGCCATAATTTTTAATCCATTTTTTATTTCCATTGTGATCAATCTTGAGTAAAAAAACATCATCTCCAATTCCGACTTCTGAGACAATTTTACCCGTGATTAAGTATCCGTCAGAGGTTTCGATAGCAGAATATCCAGCGTCGTCATACTCCATTACTTCGTCGCCGTATGTCTTAGACCATAGGAGTTCTCCATTTTGATCGATTTTAACTACGTATATTTCATAGTGTGTATCCGTGAATGAGTTTGATTTTCCAACAAGCAAAATACAGTTGTCTAACGTCTTTATTGAACTGTATAAAACATCATCTCCACTCCCCCCGTACTGTTTCATCCAAACAATACCCTCAGAAGCCTGAACACAAGAGGAAAAAAATAGGCTGTAGAGCATCAATAGCACATAAAGCATTTGCATACCTTGTTTGTCTATTGATACTCTAAACATTCAACCATACTTCAACCATTTATGATAAATAATTATCGAGCATTATTGCCAAATTTGTATGATCAAAGTTCATATCTGTTTTAAAAAAAACTAAGACTGTTCTCACAATTGTAAATATTTAATGAATATAATAGTATGTGTATTTCATCTTCTCGTTAAGCCTCTTTCCTCTTTGCGCGCCAGCACGTTGCGATATTACATGTTTATGTCAACTCCCTTACCACCAGAACGACGACAACGACCTAGCCTTCCAAGGCCTACCAAGCCTAAGAGCAGCCACAGCCACAAGCAGCGCCGTCACCACGCAGAGCAACACGTGGACCACCACGCTCCTCAACCCCCGTAGCTTGAGACCGCTCAAACCAACCAGATCAAGCCTGGAGTTCACCCTCTCAACTGAGGCCCTCCCCCGCCCATAGATCCTCCTCTCCTCCACGGGCCCACTCACCCTGAAGAATCGGTCAACCCGAAGAACCTCTCGCCACGTCTATGACATGACATGTAAGGTATGATCGGACGAGTCCCAAGCTCCTCTACGAAGCCTCTCACATTCTCACTGCTGAACTGGCTGTCAGCCACCACAGCCTTAACCTCCTCAACCACCGCGCAAGCCTTGCCCAGCAACTCCTCCACATGCCTCTTCTCGTTCTCGTTAGCCGAAGCCACTACAGCGGCCACAGGCGTATCGGAGTCAACGTCCACTGCCAGGTGAGCCTTATAGCCCAGGTCATACGTCTTGCCGTCCCTGCCGACCCTGGCTTCGGGGTCACTGAGGCCGTGGCTGTCGTCGGATGGGTCTCGTCTGCTCCAGGCCTTGATGAAGGTGGCGTCCAGGGACACGGTCTCTCCCTTGATGATGCCGCCCTCTACGAGCTACTCCAGGAGAGCCCTCATGATCTCTTCAAGCCTCTCAGGGCCCACGCGGTTTCTGAATCTGGTGAGTTGTGAGGGATGGTACGGCTTCTCGTGTTTCTCGATGTCGCAGGTCGTTCTGAGCGCCTCGTCGTTCCAGAGCCTACGGCATAGCTCCCTGTCGCTGGGGATGGTCTTCAGCTGCTTCACGACCAGTGCCTTGAAGATGCCGAGTGGGCTTCTGAGTGGCTTTCCTGGGTCGGTTTTACAGTAGGGCTGGATAATGCCCTCATCTATGTCTTGCAGTTCAAGTTTTGGAGAGGATGGAAACTACATCCTCAAATTCATCCATCGCATGAGTGTGTAAACGTCTGTACTCGTTAATATTAATTCAGAGAATATCGCAACACTCTGACGTTCATGCGTCCGCATTATAGTATAATAAAAACATTAAATATAAATAAAAATGGTATAGAACAATGTGAGATTTACCATGTTGTTTTTGACCTTCCAGTGACTTGGGAGAAGAATGTTCACATTATGTGTTTGGTTGCTGTTGAGTCTCAGCTAGGTAAGCTTAGGGATTATGTTTTAATGCAGTGCATCAAGGAATCTTCCACCCTGAGAGTAGGTTCGAAATGTTTCAGACCACCACTAAAAATAATCTATCGTTGCGTGAAACAAGAAAAAAATATACATAGCTATTTAGAAAAAAAAAGAGATTAAAAAAAATTTGATTGTTAATTTTATTTCCAATTCATACTATTTTTTGAATAATGAACCTATATTTTTATATTTATGATTAATTGTAATTGATTTTTTAGAAGCCTCATTATATATATGTTCTGTAAACATTTTTAATATTTTTTTAAGAATAGCTAAAAATAATGCTTCTGAAGCCTCTTTAAGATGTTCGTTATTTTTAATATTGTCTTCTTCAAACCAGTCTACAAAATTTTTTAATAATCCTGAGTACATTTGAGAATTTCTTATAAACAAGAAATGAGTTTTATCTCTTAATTCAAGTAATTTTATAAAGTCTTCTTCTTTATTAAGAAATTGTAATGAATAATCATATAGAACTGAATATAAAAACTGCATATTAATTGGCATATTTTTCCATATTATTTGCTGCATTATATCATTTTCTTTAAATTTAGCTATTATTATTATCTCATTTTCGATGGTTGGTTCTGATGCTATAAATTTATTAATAAAAAAATGTATAAACCATTGAAAATCTTCTTTAGTATAATATTCATTTATTTTGTAATCGGGATATAACTCAACTATTTTATCATATGTATTTGATTCTATTAAAGCTTCAATAAAATATTTGCTACTTATATATAATTTAAAATCCTCCGGTTTACCAAACCACATAAAATAAGTAAATAAAACCATTCTATTTTGAAAATCATTTTTTAATACCAATTTTCTTTCATACGCTAGTGATTTTAAGTCACATATTTTATTCAAGATATTTTTTATTCTAGTTATTGCCGATCTACTTACTCCAGTTATATCTGCTAATTCTGATTGATTAATGGGATTAGGATAAGAGTCTATCAATGCCCATAAGTATCTTATGATAGACTCTATTTCAGATGCAGTAATCGACGGACTTTGTTGATCATCCAATTTACATTCACCAACCTTTTATATCAGTAAGAAAATGGTGAAATTGGTGCGGGTGTCGGGACTCGAACCCGAGAAGCCCTAAGGCGCGACTTTCCAAGGATCGCCTGTTTACCGCTTCAGTACACCCGCCCATTTTCGCCATATTGATACAGTTGAATTAGATATTTAAGTTAACTAGATTGTTAACATGCGAACTGATAAGGATACAATTTTATACTAATATTGACATGTGAATGAAGAACTTAAGTAAAATAATATTTGAAGTTAAATTGCTGAGAATTATTATAAAAAAAGTTAACAATTCTGTGCACGCATTTCAGTGTGATATACACGATATGCATGGTGATGGAGTGGATAAGAGAATAAGAGAAGATAGAAGAGTGGGTTGGGTTTAGGGGTTAAATTTTAATGTCACTCTATGAAATTTATAAATATTGTATAGTATTTTTCAACTTTTAAAACAATTTTTTCGGCATAAATTTTATAGATATTAGAATCGTTTTCGAATAGGATCGCTTTCTCTGGAGATATTTCTATAAATTCAGGTAAATCGAAGATTTTACATGGTACTAAATCTGGATTATTAGGTTTTGGCTGAAGAGCATCGAACACTCCTGATAATAGATTATCAAGATCACCCATCTCTTCTAGTTCTTTTTCTGAACCGAATAGCTTCAGTTCAAGGGAGATTTTCTGTTTAATAGGGTTAGTCAGGCCTGCCTTATTCCGTGCCTCCAGAGCTGTTTTCCTCAATTCGATTATAAGTGGAGCAACATTTTCTAGGGCCCACATTGATTTTTCGGATAATTTTTTCGGCGGATGACCCTTAACACAGAACGATATCTCGACCAATTTTGTACATCTCTGGATAGTAGTTAGTATTTTACTGGGATTTTATGATCTTCTCTATAATGTATGGTACATTCTTTGGGGTTGGTGGATTGTGCGTGGTGCCATTTTCCGAGGCCGCTTTGGGTGTTGACTGCTTCGACCCATTCCTGTGGGGCGATCTGTTTGCTGCAGTCCTGTTGGGTGGGTTGGCCCTTGACTTCGAGGATGAGATGGTGGCCGTTTCTTCTGTCTTGTGCCCGTGTCTGGTGTTTTCTTGTTGCGTGAGCTGGGGGAGGCGAGGGTCCACCACCGCCATCGCCTTTCTCATGTTTTCAGGTTTACTTTGTTGATTGGAGGATTTTTCTGGGTCCTTTGGGCGGTGGTGGTGGGAGGCGATGGGGGTCGGACACCACCGGTTTTTGTCAAGGCTGATGATGGCTCTTGCTGCTTAGTTTTTTTAGTGATTGATTAGTATGGTTTCTTTTAATTATGGTAATAGATAAATATTCTAGTAATGTAATTACATTTATGATAGATAGAGATAAAGAAATCCAAAGGGCCATAAATCAGATAACCGAGTTAGGTTACTCACTACAAAAAATTAAAGGAGGGCCATTCCCTACTGCTCTATTATCTGTATACGGAGAGTTAATAGTATTTTCTGAATTAGTTAAAAGATTTCCAAATTCTAATATATTATTTAAAAGGAATGCGAGGGCGGATATTTCTGTAGAAAAAATGAACATAGAAATAAAGACATCCAATTTTAAGAAAGAGGAATATGGAGAAGGTTATGGTTATGCATTACACTTGAAAAAATGTAAGCAACACCCTAAAGCCTCTTTCATACATCCAAAGAGAGGTGAAATTATAGGTGATTTTTGTTATTTTGATTATCTGGTCTGTGTAGCAGTTAATGAGCATAATATAAATAAGCCTGAATTCTACGTGTTTTCAAGAAATGAAATCGAGTCTAATGCTTCTGAGATAGTAAATAGGTCAAAAAGGTTTTCACATGCCGCATATAGAATCATTATTCCCATAAACCCTGATCCTAAGTATAAAGGAGTTTTTTACAAAGATTTTGATCTTAAAATTGCTAAAGACAGAATGTTATATAAAAACAGATGGGATAAAATCAGGATGTGACACGAAATTTATTTTATACCGTCTATAAATATAATCTGGTTCGGTTCGTATGAAATATAATATTGAAATCGATTTTCACGAATTTTTATAATTCCGGTCGATTATTGTTATTCATGGTTAAGTGTCCTCGGTGTAGTGGAGAGGTAAGCCCTACGGGTAAAGAATGGAGATATGGTGCCTTTGATGTAAAGTCTTTTTACTGTAAGGCTTGTGAGAAAAAGTTTAACGCTTATTATAGAGATAAACAATTAGCTTACACGATCCCTAAAATAGAATGAATTTTTAATACTATCGTTTTTCTCTCATTTGGTTTGATTACTCTGATCTATTGGTTAGTTTTATATGAACTGTGATGTATTTTTTCTGGATGCTTCATGCAGCGGTTTGATTTCTTCTGGTGGGTGAGTGAGTTAGGAGAGTTGGGGTACCCAGTTAACGTCGTTGATTTGGATGTCGGGACGTTGGTCGGTGGGGGTTTCCTCTCCTCTGATATCTCGTATAGTCGTGTTGCCCGGGTCTACTCGGATTCCTATGTTGAGGTGATCGTTGCTGAGGGGTCCGGGCTTACCCGGGGCCGCTGCGTTAATGCCGCTAGGAAGTGGAAGAGGAGAAGCCTGGGAGTTAGGCCCCTCATGGCCTTTACAGATGGCGTGAAAAGCTTTACCGTGATTGTCCCTGGGGCCGGTACTGAGGGTGAGGCGAAGGTTCTGAGCCTTGAAGGTGAGCTTTACAGGACGGACCGCGAGGTCTTGGGATCCATCAGGCACCACCCTAATGTTAATGAGTTTAGGGCTCTCTATGATTCTGTTTTCTTCCCGTATGATAGGGTGCGTGACGAGTTCTTTGAGGGGTATAGTGGGCTGTATGTCAGGCTCGTTGACACTGTTAAGCCGATAATTGGGGATGAGGCTTCGGGTTACGCCCAGCGTTGGCTAGGCCGCCTCATGTTCCTCTACTTTCTGCAGAAGAAGGGCTGGCTGGCTAAGGACAAGAAGTACATCTCCAAGATTGAGAGCTTCAGGGAGTTGAATGAGCTCTATTATGATGCGCTGTGCAATGGTACGCGGTCTCCCGAGATACCTTTCTTGAATGGCTCGTTGTTTGAGCGGGAGCCATGGCTGACGGATGCAGTAGCTAAAAAGCTTGAGAAAATAATGTGGCCTATCTTCGTGGAGGCGAGGGATTTCTTCAATCAGTATAACTTTACTGTGGATGAATCCTCGCCGATGGAGGTGGATGTCAGCGTCGATCCTGCGCTCCTGGGTACAGTATTCGAGAGGATGCTGCCAGAGTCACAGAGGATTGGTAAAGGGGTCTACTACACAGCTCCTCGCGAGATTTCGTTCATCTGCCGCAGGGCTTTAGCTAATTGGCTGGCTAGCCCCGATGTGGTTGAGGAAGCTGCGGATGGTAAACTGGTATTCAAGGACGGCGTTGATCTTCTCGTAGATAAGCTGAAGGTGGGGAGGAATGAGAAGCAGATCAGGGATATTATCGCGTTAATAAAGACGGCGAGGGTTCTGGACCCTGCCGTGGGTTCTGGGGGTTTCCTGCTTGGCATGATGCAGGAGATGGTAGTCCTCATCAGGAGGCTTGAGTCGCTTGTAGGCGACGATACTCCGACGGAAAACCTGAAGATGGATATCTTGGGGAACCTGTACGGCTTCGACATCGAGCCTGAGGCTATCGAGATCGCGATGCTGCGGATTTGGCTCTCGCTGGTCATCGACAGGG
>Ga0172371_10008043_pt1 | contig 14840 bp, 14 predicted proteins | sample Lak12m_FD_114543 | JGI IMG/M metagenome (GOLD analysis project Ga0172371, IMG submission 114543) | Freshwater microbial communities from Kabuno Bay, South-Kivu, Congo - kab_022012_12m | ecosystem: Environmental > Aquatic > Freshwater > Lake | place: Democratic Republic of the Congo: South-Kivu... | reverse complement strand
GCTTATTAATCATCACCGCATATTTTGTAATAGGCCCTACCAAACCAATAATATCAGCTTCCTGAACCCCAAACTGTCTCAAAGCTAACCCTGAATTCCGTATAGTCTCTCTTCTTTTACATTGCCCTGATATAAATATGCATGGAACATTGTCTTGCCAGGCTCCGAGCACTCCAGTCATAGCGTTAGTGCCACCGCATCCGGTAGTAACCATCGCAACCCCTAGATTATTGTTATATTTAGCATAAGAAGTGGCCGCCATAGCAGCCGCCTGTTCGTGATGATTAAATACAGCTTTTAATTTAGGATGGCAGAAAACTCCATCAGATAAAAACATCATCCCTCCGCCAGTAACCATAAATACTTCACTTACTCCCTGGCGATAAATAAAATCTGCAATATAATCGGCAACGCGTAAAGTCATATCTGCCTCAAAACTTTCCCCATCCTCTTTAATCCCTCCCTAATATTATCTAGCGAAGTTGCGTATGTTAAACGCACATACCCCTTACCATACTTGCCAAAGTTTGGCCCAGGAAGAAGCGCAACTCTGCCCCTAGAAAGCATTAAATCAGCAAATTCTTCGCTGGTCATTCCAATCTTAGTTATATTGGGAAATACGTAAAACGCACCTTCACTCTTCAAACAACTTATTCCTTGCATTCTATTTAATCCATCAACCAATACATCTCGGCGTTCCTTATAAATTTGCATCATTTTCTTTATTTCAGTTTGATCGTCTTTCAATGCTGAAATACCTGCTCGTTGAATAAAAGGAGGCACACAAGAACAAAGAGTCTGTACCAAAAGACCCATTTTCTCAATAACCTTTTCCGGAGCAATTACCACACCAAGCCTCCACCCAGTCATAGCAAAGGCTTTGCTAAAACCATTGGCAACAATGGTAACTTTTCTGCATTTATCTCTCACTGATGGGCTATAAAATTTAGTATCACCGTAAATCATGCGTGAGTATATTTCATCACTATATAAAAATATTTTCTTTGAGCTTGCTATATCATAAATCTCGTTCATTTCCGCAGCAGTCATAACCGAGCCTGTAGGATTATTGGGTGAGTTGATAATAATTAGTTTAGTTTTACCTGTTACAGCTTTCTTTATATCTTCCGGGCTCATCCGGAAACAATTGGATTCTTTTAAAGGAACGCGCTTAGGAATTACATTACATAGTTTAGCTACAGAATAATAAGTAGGAAATCCAGGGTCGGGGCAAATAACCTCATCACCTGGATTAGCCAAGCATTTTATTGCTAAATATATAATTATGTTTGCTCCAGGTGTAATCAAAACCTGTTCAACTGAAGGAGTAAATTTTCGCGAAAAACCAGTAACTTCAGCAGCGGCAACGCGCATATCATAAAGGCCCATTGAGCTTACATAATGAGTCTCCTTATCCTTCATAGATCGATAAGCCGCTTCAATAATATGCGCTGGAGTATCAAAATCAGGATCGCCTATCTCAAAATGAATGACTTTTTCACCAAGTCTTTCAATCTTTCGCACCTTATCCAAAACCTTAAACATCGGCTGACCTTCAATTCGATATGCTGCTTTTGACAAAAGATTTTTTTTATTCATTTAGACCTCAAAGGAATAATCATCGTGAACGGCTACTGTATTCTTAAAGACATTCCTTGCGGCGCTTTGAGCCAGGATCCTGTCTTTATTTGTTAAGTATATTCCGGAGTCAAAATGGGCTAAAAATAACCTCTTCACCTTAGCATCCTTCGCTACCCGGGCAGCCTGCTGAGGATTAAGATGCGGCCAATTATTATCTACCTTGCCCGGAGCCAAAGAAGACTCGGTTATCAGGATATCCGCGCCTTTAGCTAACAAACTGAGGTTCCTGCAGGCCCCGGTATCCGTACAAAAAACTACTGACTTGCCCTCAGCGGAAACTTTATACCCGTAACAAGTGCTGGAATGCAAAAGTTTCCTGGATTCAATAACTACCGGAAGCTTTAAATTATTCGAGAACTCCTTTACCGTTATTTTTGTTTTAAGCCTCCTTAGCGGCATAGAATAAGGAGTATTAATAATAAGCTCAAATACCTTCTTTACTCCTTTTGGGCCAAAGACATTAATACCCTGGATAAAATTAAATTTATTTAAAGCATGCAGGCCTATAATATGGTCTAAATGAAAATGGCTAAGCAGAAGGATAATTGGCTTCTTCTCTTTTATATATTTATCAAGTTTATAGAAACCGCCTCCGGCATCAAAAACAATATACGCCCTGGCAGTATCAAGCAAGACCGAAAGCGTATTGCCTAACTTAGTATCAAACCACCCGCTTGTCCCTAAAAAATGCAGCTTCATTGCTTATTAAAATATTCTATATACCATTGGGCGGTTTTACCAAGACCATCCTCCAGGCTATACCCGGGCATCCAACCTAAAACCCGCCTGGCTTTCGCTGCTGAAAGATACTGCTCTTTTATCTCATATTTAGCTGTATTCATAATCCTGTATCTCAACTTATTTACGCAAAGATTAAATTTACTGATTTTCTCTAACAGCTTAACCACGGTTATCGGTTTTTCATTACTTAGGTTAAAGGCCTGGCCTGAAAGGTTGTTTTTCTTGAGAAGTTCGGCAATCTTAATATAACCGGCCACAATATCCCCGGCATAAACATAATCACGCACAAAACTGCCATCGCTGCGGATCAGCAGTATTTTATCTAAAGCAAGGCATCTCATTGCATCGGGAATAAGACGGCTGAAATTAAAATCCCCGGGCCCATATATGTTGCCGCACCGCGTAACCGCTACAGGCAACCCATAAGTATGAAAATATGTGCTGGTTATTAAATCAGCGCAGCTTTTAGAAACATCGTAAGGATGATTAGCGATTAAAGGAGCATCTTCACGATAAGGTAGTTTCTTATGAGCCCCGTATGCTTTGTCGCTGGAAGCAACTACTATAGCCTCAACATCTCCCTGCAGACGGCTAGCCTCTAAAATCTCCCAAGTTCCCGCTATATTAGATTCAAAAGCTTTTAATGGATCCTCTTGGCTGCGGCTAACAATTGCTTCCGCTGCCAGATGAAAGATTACGCTAATTGAATGCTTGCGCAAGATACTCCTAACGAGGCTGCGATTAGCAACGCTTCCTTTATAAACAACCATTTTCTTATAATCCTGGGGGCAAAGAATAGTTTCCTTGCGGAAAGTTTTTATATCCAAACCAATTACTTTTGCCCCCATTCCAAGCATGGCCTTGGTCAGATTAGAGCCCAGGAAACCTTCAAATCCAGTAATAAACACTTTTTTATTCTTCCAGAATTTTTTATTCATAGATATATATTAACCCCATAATTTCCAGGGAGTCTGGCCTGACTGCCAAATTCTTTCAAAATTAATTTTGTCTCTTAAGGTATCCATACAACCCCAAAACCCATTATGCTTATAGGCGCACAACTGCCCATCACGCGATAATCTTTCAAGAGGTTCGTTTTCCCAAATAACCGTATCGTCGTTTTCGATAAGATTAAAAACCTCCGGCTCAAGAACAAAAAACCCGCCGTTAATCCACCCGCTTTCACCCTTAGGTTTTTCCAGGAAAGAATAAACTTTATTCCCCGGGCCTATATTTAATACGCCAAATTTACCTGCATTTTGTATAGCGGTTAATGTTGCAAGTTTTTTATTCTTCTTATGGAATAAAACAAGTTCCTTTACATTAATATCAGCTAATCCGTCTCCATAAGTCAACATGAAGGTTTGGTTGCCGATATATTTCCTTACTCTCTTAAGCCTGCTTCCGGTCATTGTTTCTAAACCGGTATCCACTAAAGTAATCTTCCACGGTTCAGAGGCAGTGGTATGGATTTTTGTTTCATTTTTGGATAAATCTATGGTCACGTCGCTCATATGCATAAAATAATGCGAGAAATATTCCTTGATCATATACCCCCGGTACCCCAGGCAAATAATGAAATCGTTAAAACCGAAATGAGAATACAATTTCATAATATGCCAAATTATCGGCTTGCCCCCAATTTCAATCATGGGTTTTGGTAAAACCTCTGTTTCTTCGCTGATCCTTGTCCCTCTTCCACCTGCCAGAATAACTACTTTCATATGAACCTCCGCAATATTATTGCCACAGGAAATCTTTAAAGAGAATCATTTAATTATCTGTAAAATTAACTAACAGTATTTAAGATTATACCTCTTATAAAAGCCAACTTCAATTGTTTATTTTAGTTTGTCTTCTAAGCTATTTCGGATAATTATCGGCAGGATGATTAAAAATAACCCATCGCGCTAACCTGCTGCAAATCAAATAGTTTCAAACTTTCTGAGTGCTGTTTAAAACCACTATCTAAAACCCCGGGAGCTCCAATTAAAACGATAGGAATACGCGCATCTAGTTTAAAAAACCCGGGATTAAGAAAGGGTTATTTTTGGGTTAGATCTGTCAGTTTCTACTCTAATTACCGCCATGGTTAGGCCAAGCATATACCAGAATAAAACCACAAGTTGCAGCGAATAAAGGTGAGTGTCAAAAAAGGCATGCACCAGGAATGCCAGGATCCCGGACAAAAACCCCAGGATTAAGAAATCATTTCTTTGATCCAAATAACACAGCCCTATTTTAAAGAATGTAAATAAAACCCATATAAATGCGACCAAACCAAACAAGCCTGTTTCTGCTGCCATCTGGAGATAAGAATTATGCGGATATATGCCACCTAAATTAAAACTCTTATAATCCCGCGCAACTATGGAATAGGTATTTAAACCGCAGCCCGCAAAATTATAATCCTTAATAATCCTTAAGGCCTCTTTCCAAAGGCTGAACCTGATCGCGGTTGAACCCTCATTTGTTCTCAGCGTTGATTTTATACGCATGTTCACTGTATCACCCAGCTTAAAATCAATCCGGCCAATGGCCTTTACTTTAGCCTGCATAGGCTGTGGTAAGATTAGAAAGATGACCAATGCGCCTATCCCGACGGATAAATATGAAATTTTAGCTTTTAAAGTAGAATTTTTAAAAACATACCAACACATCAGAGAAATCCCTATTAATAACCCCAGCCAGGCGCCGCGCACAAAAGTCGCTAACAAACAAAGTATCAGCAATGGAATTGATGCTGATAATAGAACTTTCGATCCTTTAAATATTGTTTTACCTGCCGCCAGGAGGCCTAAGAAAATTGGAATCATTACTATCAGCCAGGCGGCAAAACCATTTGCGGTTGAAAAAGAGGCCCTCAGCCTTGTCCAGACGTAGCCTCTTAAAAAATCAACCCCCCTAAAATATTGCGCCCCTGCGTCAGCTATTATAAGCATTACCGAAGCAATAATCACTATAAGAATAGTCCTCAGGCGATTTTGGCTACGGATAACTTCAACTAACATAAAATATATAGCGATAAATTTTATTTCCTTACCGAAAAACCCCCTGAGAGATAAATCAAGATTAGAACTAAAAAAAGTTGCTAAGAGATTTATCACGATTAATCCCCCTAAAACCCTATTTAAGCCGGTTTTGGGCAACATCCCCCACAAGGCCCCGGCCCGATATCCCAACACCCTCTTTAAAATATAAATAAATAGTGCGGGCCAAACAAAACTCTCAATTCCTGCCTTTGAAAACGGAAGGCAGAAAATCATAAGGCATAAAAAAACAAATATAGCGCTATCTAAATATTTAAAAACTTTATCTTTATCCATATTGACTTTAAATAATTTTTCCATTAATTAAGGTAACTGGGGCTTATTTATAAATATAAATAAGCATAAAGAAATGATACCAAGAATAAAGGTGATTAAATACAGCCTTACTGCGGCTTGTGGCTGGCTAAACCCTTTCTTTAAAAGGTAGTGATGGACATGCGAAGAATCTCCTGAAAATACATTTTTCTTTCTTACAATTCGTCTCAAGATAGCAAAAGAGGTATCAAATATCGGCAAGAAAAGCAAGATTATGGTGGGAATAAAATACGGATTACTTGAGCTTGAAGGGGGCCGGTATATTCCTAAAAATGCGGCTATTAAACCCAAAAACAGACTACCAGTATCCCCCATAAAAATCTTAGCCGGATAGAAATTATATTTAAGAAAAGAAAAACAAGCGCCGACTAAAGCCAAAGATACATAGATAACAAAATTATCTTTTAGGAGTAACCCAAAAACAAAAATAAAAGATGCAACCAAACCAATAATTCCAGCAGCTAATCCGTCTAAACCGTCAATAAGATTAACGGCATTGGTTATGCCCACCAACCACAGCAGGGTCAGTGGAATGCTGAATACGCCGAATTCAATATTAATTAAATCATGGATAAAAATACCCTTTAAAAGAAAACCTGACTTTATAACTAAAAGTGAAATAATTATTTGAATTACAAATTTCAATAAAGCGCTGCTCCCTTGAAAATCATCATATATTCCTAAGATCAACATAAGGGTAGAGCCAATTAACAAAGTCGACAAAGGAAAAAAGTTAACTCCAAAGAAAGCCGGGATAAACAAGATAAGGGTAAAGATCCCCCCTAAGAAACCAAAATAAATCGCTAATCCACCAAGCTTAGTTATTATTTTTTTGTGGATTTTACGCCTGTTCACTTTATCAACTGCATAGAATTTTAAAGCCAGATAACGGATATTCGGCGTAATGAGCAAAACAATAATAGATGATACTGCAATAACAAAGAAATGAGTCATTCTAAGGACATCTCCTGCTTTTAAACTACCAGAATCTTATCTTATTTTTAAGAAATTAAAGCAACTTCCGCAAACAGCCATAATATATTATTATCTCAAAATATCCGTTTTTTTCAATGGCTAAATCTCTGGATATACACAAGGTTAAATTATTTAAGCCTGTCGGCTACCGCTGTATTAATTAATGACCGTTCCCGATCAAAAAACCAGCCCCACTTATTAAAATACCTGATACCGGAAAGAATAAGTTGGCCGAAAAGCTTGATATTTTTATTCGACCCTCTCTCATAACCATGATATATTACAGCTTCCGGAAAGTAAATATTGCGGTATAGCTGGTTTATTCTTCTGGACAAATCCACATCTTCAAAATAAACGAAGAATCTCTCATCAAAAAACCCTACTTTCTTGAAAACCTCTGTCCTGATAAACATAAAACAACCGGATAGGTATGGCACATCCATTAGCTTATTATAATCTGCAAATCTAAGTTCATAGCGGGATTTTTTCAGGTTAAGCAGAGGATTTAAAATCTTAATATCAATCTTCCTGAGTAATGAATCGTATGGAGTTGGCAATAAGCGGCATAAGTACTGCAGAGAACCATCGGGATACAATACCTTCGGCATAGCTAAACCAACCCCTTCATTTTCCTCCATAAAACTAAATAATTTCTTAAGCGTCCCGGGGTTAAAATAAACATCCGGGTTCAGGATTAAAGAGTATTTCGCCTTCTCAATTATTTGGCGTATAGCAATATTATGGCCTGCGCCAAACCCTAAATTATTATTGTTAAAAATATATTCTACATTCCTTACGGTACAGATCTCCCTTAAATTATCCGTCGGGGAATTGTCTATTACGTAAAGATGTATATCTAATTCGGTGTTTAAGAAACTCTTGACTGCCTTTTTTAAAGCATCCCTATCGTTCTTAAATACCACTATTGATCCGGCGATATCATACATATCTTTACTTTCTCCGCTTAAAAAGAGACAGTCCATCCTGAAAAGCTACTAATTCCCATTTTTGCTTATCAGATTCAATCGTTCCAAATTCATCCTTATTCCGGTAAGCTGGGCTTTCTTCTTTTAAACCATTATTGGTCTTATCAAAGAAGACATAATCCGCCTCTATCTTTTCATCCTGGCTTTTAGTCTTGGGAAATATCATTACGCCTTTCTTTTTATATAAAGGCGTAAACAAAAAGTGTTGCGCTGAGACAAATGAATCATCTGGTATCAACCTGGCTATCTCAGCGGCATGTTTGCTGTGTTCGGTTATCCTATAAACCGAATAATGAAAATCCTGAGTTTTAAAAGGCGCAGGCCTAAGATCCTTAAACCAAAACTGCAATGATATGGGGGACGGGCCAAAAAAAATGTTGCTGACCATCATGGCGCTTAAAACAATAGCCATCCCGCATTCTTCCAAGTTTGATTTCTTGCTAAATTTAGCTGTACCTAACAATTTAATAAACCGCGGCCAGCTTTTGATAAAGGCATAAAAAATAAATGGTACGGCCGGAGACAAATAATACAACGCATAAGAGCTGTGGTTAAGAGAACTACTTAATGTCACTATAATGAGACTGGCAATAATACTGATTAAAACTGACGGAGTCAATAAGGGAATAAATAATAACGGTAGAAAATACATAAAAATATTTGCCAATTTAAACGGTTGCAAGATCCTGTGCAAAAGCGATGATGGATTCTTAAGTATATTTATCAAGATCTCCCAAAAATTGCTGCCTAAACCCATAAAAAATTCATTTGCAACATGGGTGTGATCGTTTGAGATTCTTAAACCTGGCATAAAGATTTGAGTAATTAGCAAAAACGCCAAAAATCCGGTTAAAGCGGTAACCAGCCCTCTAATATATTTTCTTTCGAAAATAACCATATAGACACCGAACAATGCAATAGTAAGCCCCACCTCTTCTCTTATTAGTATCGCTAAAATTACAAAGCAGAAATATGGGGCTTTTTTATTCCCTTCGTTAAAATAAATCATCCAGAAAATTATCGGGATGCTAAAGCGCAACATTTCAAACTCATAAAGAACAGTATATTGAAAAGTCGGATACCATAGAAACAGGCTTATTGTCAATAATGAAAACTTGTTATTCCGGTTACCAGCTGAAGCTAATTTGTATAAAGGTATCACTGAGGAAAGCATTAGTACAAAATTCAAGAAAATAATAGTTTCACTGTAAGGAAGGAACTTAAACGGGATAGATAGTATATAAACCAGCGGTACAAAATGCGCTGACAAATAATTCATTGTCCCGGGGTAGAAAAATTCTTGAGCCATATTAAGCGGTTTTCCGCTCAGTGTTATATTATTAAGCAGTATTAACCAATGAGAAAAATCAACATAAAAATGCAGAGAAAGATACTTAAGCCACTGCGCAAATAGCATATAAGCAGAAAAAACGATGAGGGCATACAATAAAATTGGCGATATTTTCACCTTGAAACGGGAGAATAAACAATAAGAAAATAAGCTTGCAATAGCTGTCATGGCCATACCAATACTATAAAGGATTAATAAATTTCTATCCATTTTTACTATAAACCGTAAAACAATATACTGCCACTAGTTAACAAACAGCATGATTTAAGGTAGAATATGGCTTGTGAGGCCTTAGCCTCAGAAAGGAGCCCTATTCTATGAAACGTCGTATCTGGACCTCAAAACAAAAGTCACAAATCGTGCTTGAAGGATTATCCGGACAAATCGATATCAGCGCCCTATGCCAGAAATATCAAATCTCGCAAGCGCAATACTACAACTGGCGCGATTTGTTCCTTGCTAATTGCCATGAGTCATTTGAAGTCAAAAAACAATCTCAAAAAGAACAACATCTTGAAACTCAAGTTAAGAAGCTACGCTCGATTATCGGCGACCTGACCATCGAGCTTAAAAAAAACGAATACGAGTTATGAAAAGACAACGATCGAAATCTACTGTTATCAGAGATCAAGAATTATTGTCTCGCATTGCTCCCATTAAGACCGACCATCCCCTCTGGGGCTACAGGAGAATCTGGGCATATTTAAAATACCGCGAGCATTATCCTTGCGCTATTAACCGCGTGCACCGTGTTATGAAAGAACATAATCTTTTGGTCACCAAGCAGCAGCGCTTAAGGGCTAAACGCGGCCCAATTCGCCCGAAACCCCAGTCTCACAGACCAAAACCATTACTGGGGCATTGATATGACCAAGATCAAAATCCTGCCTTGGGGCTGGCTATACCTGTGCGTTGTGCTTGACTGGTGCACCAAGGAGATTATCGGCTATTCTTTGAGCATGCGCTCCAAGACCGATGACTGGCTTGATGCTGTAGAGGCTGCGGTCAACAACCGATTCCCTCAAGGAATCCGAAACGCTCTCAAAGATCAACAGCTCTTTTTGCTCTCGGATAACGGCTGTCAGCCTACATCAGAGCGTTTTATGATGAGCTGCTCATTGCTCGGCATTACCCAGATATTTACCACTTGGTGCAATCCTAAGGGCAATTCCGATACCGAGCGCGTCATGCGCACCATTAAAGAAGACTTGGTCTGGACGCATGACTGGGATAACCCGTTTGCGTTGTCTGAGGTCTTGAAGAAATGGATCAACGATTACAATACCGATTATCCGCATCAGGCCTTGAACAACATGACGCCAAGATAGTACTTTGAGACATTTAACCAAAAAATCAAAGAGCCGGATTCTATCTTAAAAAGTGCTTGCTAAACGTGTGGCATTACAACAACTCCTATGGATTAGAGAAACAGATGTACATCTAGACTGAATATAACCTATAAATATGCTTATATATGTTACATTTTCAAGATAATATTTACAATCTTTTTTGAAGCAGTACCATCCCCGTAAAGATTAGTTGCCTTAGACATTTTTTTATATTCACGCGGATTCCTCAGCAAGCTCTCTATATTTTTTATTATAGTCCTGTAATCCGTTCCGACTAACCTCGCAACATTGGCTTCTATACCATCCGGACGCTCAGTTTCATTTCTTAAAACCAGCACTGGTTTTCCAAATGCTGGCGCCTCCTCCTGTATCCCCCCTGAATCAGTAAGCACTAAATAGCAACGGCTTAATAGACGAATAAATTCGGAATAATCAAGAGGCGCTAATAAATGTACCCTTTCTAAACTATTTAGAATACTATAAACCGTAGACCTGACATTGGGATTAAGGTGTACGGGAAAAATTATTTCAACTTCTGAGTTTTTTTCTGCGATTTCTTTCAACGCCAGGCATATATTTTCGAGAGGTTTTCCGAAATTCTCCCTTCTATGGGCAGTTACTAAGATTATTTTCTTTCTTTCCTGCGGAGGCAAAAATTTAACCCCTGAAACTTTCTTTCTATTAATTATTATTTTCAGGGCATCAACAATGGTATTTCCCGTAAGAAAGATTGTTTGTTTGTGAATGCCTTCTTTCAATAAGGCTTCCCGCGCCTTCTTGGTCGGAGCAAAATTATAAGTTGATAATATGCTGATAAACCTCCTGTTTATCTCTTCGGGGAAGGGATCGTATATATTATTAGTGCGTAATCCCGCTTCAATATGCCCAACAGGGATTTTTTGATAAAAAGCGGCTAAAGTTGCTGCCATAGCGGTAGTGGTATCTCCCTGCACTAAAACTAAATCCGGTTTTACTTTCACGATTACCCTACTCAACAGCTTAATGCTTTTTGCGGTTAATGCATCAAGGTCTTGATTCTCCTGCATTAAATTCAAATCAATATCGGGTTTTAAATCAAAAAGAGAAAGAACTTGATCCAGCATTTCCCTATGCTGAGCTGTAACACAGATCGTAACCTTACAATGGCCCGGATATTTCTTCAACTCTCTTACCACAGGAACCATTTTGATTGCTTCTGGCCTCGTACCAAAAATGCAAATTACTTTTTTCATTTAATCCTCAACATTCTTAAGCATAACACAGCGTTGCCAATATAAACTTATTTAACGCCGAGTATCGCGTACATTCCCCCAAAAGGAATCCTGGCTAATGCCCTCTCCAGGGGGAGCAAGGCCGAAAGGAATTTAGGGAAAAAAAGCAAATACTCCCGCTTGCCAATCATAAACCCGGAGCTTTTCATTATTTCTATTAATTCCCCTAAATAAAAAGTTGTCGGGAATACTGATTTTCTATACCCATCAAGGTTAACTCCGGAATCAATCGGACAGGTTTTTACGATATAACGCGATACGGGATTAAGCGGGTTAAAATCATATACAACAACAATTCCGCCTTTTTTTAAAATACGCTTGGCCTCATTAAAAGTCTGAACAATCTTTTCGCCAGTATCAATGTGGTGGATAAGCCCATACATAAGCACAATATCAACGCTATCGCTATCAAATGGCAGGCGCTCGGACTGACAAAGCTTTAATGTAACGTTTTTCAGGTTCTTCTTACCGGCATACTCAAGCATCCCTGACGAATAATCACAACAAAAAATATGCATAAATTTATCCTGAAAGTATTCTGCTGTTTCTGCGGTCCCGCAACCAAGATCAACGCAAATGAGATCTTTTATATCCCCATAAAATTCTTCGGCCTTCTTTAACAGGTGTAGCGATTTTACCTTCACGTAATACTTGTGGTTTCTTACTGCCATAACCTCATAATCAGATCCGATATCGACAGAATTATTATGAGAAACAAACCAATCAGTATGATTTCTTTGCATAAATAACCCCTAAATTATCCTAAGCCTATGCAGCATTAACAGGGTTCTCCGAATCGTTTTAAATATGTTCATCTTGCTTTTTCCGCATTTCTGATCATAACGTAATATAATGGGCACTTCAACAGCAATTATATTTATACTCCGTAATTTTATAAGTAATTCCGCCATACAGGCAAAACTCTCCTCTTCAATCAAATGGTCTCCAAACTTTTCGTAGGCTTTACGTAAACAGTTAATTGTGTACCCCCTATAACCACAGGTATAATCCTTAACCCCTTTAATAGGAAACAATGCCCTCATTAATAATGAGGCGACTATACTAAAAAACTGCCTGAGCCAGCTAACCCCTACAATACTGCTACCCGGAATGTACCTTGAAGCAATTACTACATCAAAACCGTCTCGCAGCTTGTTTGCCATGAGATAAATATGTTCAGGATTATGAGTGTCATCGGAATCTAAAACCACTGCAATATCTTCTTTACTAAGAGAGCTACCTAATGTTTTCTTTAATAAGCAATCTAAAGCAACCCCCAACCCCCTGTTCTTTCCTTCGCCTATTAAAGTAACAGGCATTGAATTTTTATATTTGTTCAGTATCTCAAGGCTGCTATCGTTACTGCCATCGTTATAGGCAATAACGCAATAAGAGAATCCTCTTCTTTGCATCTCTTTATTCAGTTTTTCAAGAAGCGTCGGGAGATTTCTTTCTTCGTTGTAGATAGGTAACAAAATAAAAACCATAACTGATATCCCCTTAATTCGTTACAAAACGTTTAAAATAACCCAATCCAAATGACAGCAATCTAAAAAAATCAACCGGATGTGCAATACGTCTTATAAATGTTAAAAAGTATTTAAATCGAAAATAATACTCCTGATAATTTTTTCGTAAGATTTTATCAAGTTCATTCTTTCTGACTCCGGGAATCTCAATAACAAATTCACTGCCGCCGCAGAAGAAATTATCCCAATTATTGCTTACCATCAGCTTCTCTCTGACGGCAATATCGAAAAACTCGGTCCCGGGGTACGGAGTAGCCGGATAAAATTCCACGTAATCGGGGTTTATTCTTTTACAGAAATCCAGGGTCTCTTTGATCGTATCCCGGGTCTCCCCCGGTAAGCCGATTAAGAAATAGACCAAAGAATTAATGCCGGTTTGGCGCAAAATTCTTACCGTTTTCTCAATCAGCTCCGGACTGGTCCCCTTTTTGATGTTCTTTAATATCGCCGGATTTGCGCTCTCCCCTCCGATAGAAAGCATGTAACATCCGGCTTTCTTCATCAACCGAAACATCTCTAAATCATTATTATCAACCCGGGTATTAGTCCACCAGATAATCTTTAATTTCCTGTTTATTATTCCTTGACAGAGTTTCTTCACAAATTCCGGGGTCCGGGTAAAATCATCGGCGTACATCCACATATGGCGAATCCCTAATTTGCCAATCAAGTAATGCTCTATTTCATCCAGGATACTCTCCACCGTACGGTAGCGCACCTTCTTACCGTAAAAGATCGAAGCCACGCAAAAAATACAGCTATGGCCGCATCCTCTTGAGGTATTAACCATAAGGTATGGCTTATTAAATACCGGGTGGATATATTTAGTCAGATCGAAATAATCCCAGGCAGGATGCCCCAAAGAATCCATGTCATCATTGAATTCCCGGGATGGATACACAATAACTTCACCGCCAATCCTCAACGTCGCGCCCAAAACAGGCAATTTAACATTCTTGTCCTGCAAAAACACAACTAGATCCAAAACAGTCCATTCCGGTTCATTCCTGATAACACAATCAATGAAGTTAAATTGCTTCATCAGGCTTTCATGCATCGCGGTAACATGCGTGCCGAAAATAGCGGTAAAACAGGCAGGGAACTTTGCTTTAAAAACCTTGATAAAATTAATATCAGAATTAATCGACGGAGTAGTGCTGTTTAACAAAACCAGCTCCGGGCTGAATCTTTCCGCGGTTGCAAACACCTCCTCCGGGGAAATTCCGGAAGCAACGCAATCAAGCACCTTTAAGCTGTTGTCCTTCTCCAGCCTGCCAGCCAAATAAGCAAGCGTCATTTGCGGGACGCTGCTTGACCTCATATTCTGCAGAGACTGGCAGCGGCCTTCCCGGATAATAGCCGAATGGTGCGGAGGATTAAGAATTAATATCTTCATAGTTTGTATTTACTAGCCTGTTTTTATTCTTACTTTTTCAAAGACACTAATCCATTGCCTGCAGACATAATTCCAATCATATGTTTCTAATACGTACTCTTTATCATGCCTGCCCATCTTCCTTAGCTTTTCCCTGTCTGACAACAAAGTTCTTAACCCTTCTTCCAGTCCTTTAACGGTCGCCTCTACCGCCAGAGCGCCTCCAGCCTGCGCAAGTTCATCAAAATCACATTGTT
>Ga0172371_10008041_pt1 | contig 14842 bp, 12 predicted proteins | sample Lak12m_FD_114543 | JGI IMG/M metagenome (GOLD analysis project Ga0172371, IMG submission 114543) | Freshwater microbial communities from Kabuno Bay, South-Kivu, Congo - kab_022012_12m | ecosystem: Environmental > Aquatic > Freshwater > Lake | place: Democratic Republic of the Congo: South-Kivu... | reverse complement strand
TCCTCCCCAAACGTCATGCCCCGCACTGTGCCTTCCATAGCCCAGACTCCTTGCTAAGTCCTATTGCGGCAATCCATTCCGCCGGGCAAGATTATAGCAAAGATGTGGGTAAACTTAAGGCAACGCCCTGGGGACAGAGCCCACCGCGAGATCGGGAGCCCTGAAAGGGCGGAATAAAGGCCCGGGGAGCCTGGATTTCGCCCCTTCAGGGCTTCGGCGTTGTTTCCGACCCGCTTCCCCAGGGCGTTGCCCTGGGCTGTCATATTCCGCCCGTTCGGGGCTGAATGCGACTGTGGCCAACAACCCGGCCCTAGCGTATGCATTTCGACCGCTCTTCCCCTTCAGCACAAATCCAGGAACCATGAGCCTCTCCGTCTTTCACCCGCCCGCTTCGCACTTCTCCCCTACGCGGGAAAGGACAATTCAACGTACTTCTGCACGATGCGCTGCGCGATGCTGGAAGCGCCTGGGAAGAGGGTTCGCTCGTCGTGGATAGCCTTGAACGTGGAGAGGATGTACTCGACGTCGTCGCGGGCGATGCCGTAGAGGTGAAAGAAGGCGGCGTCGAGTTCGGCCATCAGTTCGGCCCGCTCCGCTTCATCCCACTTGTTCAGGCGGCCGCCGTATTCCGCTTGGAAACTGCCGTTGGTGAAGTTGCAGGCGTCGGCCAGCGGCAGCATGTCTTCGGCGGTGCAGGTGAGCTTGAGCACCCGTTGGCTGATCCACGATTCCAGCGTCGTGCGGCGGTCCCACGGACACGGTTTGGCGTAGGTGTCGGGCGCGAACATCGGAAACTGCTCAATGAGAAAGAAATTGAGATTGACGTTTCCGATCTTTCCTCGTGCGACATAGTCCAAGGCAAATGAATTGAGATTCGCCAACAATGCGAGATACGACCGTGGAGGAATGGTCTCGTCGACGAGCATCAAAGGTGCGGAATTCCCAACCGCTGTTCGCGGTATCATTGCCGCGATCATCGTTCTGCGGTTCGTTGGACTGGTTACGTTCTTGAAGGCCAAATAGGCCGGTAGAACCGGTTGACCCGCGATCTCTGCGGCATCGACCCACCAACGGGGAACGGCGAGAAACGCCGGATTTTGGTGAGCCGCCGGCGTTGTCTCATCCGTCTGTCCTTGTCGGAACCAGTTCGATTTGTCGACGACCACACCCGCGGCGCGGTGATCATAGGCCTGCACCATTTTCGCTTCGTACAGCGGCAAGAACGTCTTCTTGCCCTTGGTCCACTGATTGCCTTTCCGTTTGAAACCGTCCGCCTTGAGCGTTTCGGCTTCGCGGAACAGTCTGGCGTCATTCGTTTGATGGAACATCGTCTTGAACCGGATGCCCCACGGGTTGCCGGTTGGCTTCTCTCGGTTCGCGTCGATCAATATGGGAACGCGACGGTAGATCGCTTTGGTGATTTCTGCGTCGCGCCGCGAGCGGAAGATGGGGCACGTTCGCGTGTTGGGATTCAACAGCCGGATGTCGGCGCCGCTGAGCGGCACGTGACGCTTGCGGTCTTCCAACTCTTCGACCCGCTGGGCAAAAAACACGAAGTCGGCCTGCGAGGCTGCCGCTTGTTCGCCGCCAAACTCGAGGATGGAGAACTTGAACCGGCTGTCCACGTCAGGGAAGAACGTCCTCAGTCGATTCTCGAAGTCATAGAGCCGGATGAGCCGTTTCGATTCGGCGATGGAGGCAAAGAAGTCCTTGGTCGTCATGTCCGACGCGATGCCCGAGGGCACGAGCAGTCCCACGCGGCCGTGCGGGGCGGCCAGTTGGGAAGCCAGTTCGGCGAACACCGCGTAGGCGTTGATGTCGCCTTTGCCCGTCAAAGGGTATTGGCCGCTCGTTCGGCAGTAGGTCAGCAGCGAATCCGCCGCCCCCAATGCCTGTTGATAACGCTCGTACAAGGCCGGATCGTCGGACTGGAGCTTGGCGACGAGCTGCCGGCGTTTGGCCGCGTTCGTGGCGGTGGCGATCTCCGGGGCGGGCACCGAGAAGAACTCGCGTTCCTGGAGCTTGATTCGCTCCCACGGGGGGTTGCCGATCACGCAATCGAACCCGGGTTCACGCGCGCCGCCCTCACCCCCGGCCCCTCTCCCGTCCGACGGGAGAGGGGAGAAGACGGACGGGAACCGCTCGCGCCAATCGAAACCGACCGGGTGGAGGTTCGAGTCGTGAACCAGCGAGTTGCCGTGGACGATGTTCTCCGAGAGCCTGGCGAGCAGTCGGACCGGACCGGCCGAGCGAATCCAGAGGGCCGTTTGCGTGATCTCGACGGCCTCGGGAGAGAGATCCACTCCGTAAAGATTCTCCCGCAGAATGAACGTCGCAGTCCGTTCGGCGAGCTTCTTGGCGTCCGGCTCGCCCAACGGTTCGAGGTGGCCGATGACTTCCTGGTAGCGCGATTCGAGCACGTCGTAGGCTTGGAAGAGAAACGCGCCGACGCCGCAGGCGGGATCGACGATCTTGAGGTTCCGCAAGATGGCGAGGCACCGACGCCAGTATTCCGCGTCCTCCGGGGTTTCACCCCGACGCGCTTCCTTTTCGGAAATTCCAAACTCGACGGCCGTATTGGCGAATCGCTGGGCGATCAACTCTTCGACGGTGTAGTGTACGATCCGGCTGATCAGCTCCGTTGGCGTGTAGTAGATGCCAAGCTGCTTGCGCTTGGCCGATTGCGGCATTGAGGCGTATTGACTCGCCTTCTCGGCGTCGCCGCCGAACAACCCCGACTCCTTGAGTTCTTCCGATTCCGTGATCGACCGCTCGAACAGGCGCCCCAGCATGTCGAGGTTCACCTCATCGGCGATGGGGAAGAGATTCTTGTCCCCCATATTACAACTGTTCGTAGGCCAACTGCCGGTTGCGACGCCGAGCCAACTCGCTGGCGTAGTGCCTGCCGAGGGTGTCGGCGTGTTGTCGGGCCCAGTCGGTGAGTTTGGTCTCGCCGGCCGGTGGCGAGTCGGTCGAGAGGAGGCCCTGCATGAGGCCCTCGATTTCGTCGCGGGTAATCACGACATCGCGAACCATCAGGCCAAATAGCCAAGCGGTCAGATAGCCAACCGACCGCGGAACCGGGACGATCGGGCGCGGCTTTCCGATGATCGTGCCGATCTGCCGCACCAACTCGCGGTAGGCGAAGGTCTCGGGGCCGACGGCGTCGATCGTGCGGTTGTTGTCTTCGCGGCCCTGCTCGACCGCCAGCTTGGCGAGGTCGTCGACGTGGATCGGCTGCAAGCGATACTGCCCGTCGCCGAATACGCCGAAGATCGGCAGACGCCGCAGCACCCAGGCGATATTGTTGATCAGGATGTCTTCGCGGCCGAAGAGGACTGCGGGCCGAAGGATCGCATAGCTCAGGCCCGATTCCGTCAGCGCCCGCTCCAACCTCGCCTTGCCGCGAAAATACTCAAGAGGCGAGTCTTCCGCCGGATTGGTGATGCTCACGTGGACTACTCGGCCCACGCCCGCCTTCTTGGCCGCGTCGAACAGCTTGAGCGTATTCTCGACGGCACTCGCATGCTTGAAGTCGGCATGGTTGAACCGAACCCAGTAGGTATTGTAGAGCACCCGGACCCCGCGCAAGGCCTCGACCAGCTTCGAGCCGTCGTCGAAATGGTACGGAACCGCCTCGACCTCGCCGCCGAATGGATTCGCCCGACCAACCGAGTTCGTGAGCGTCCGCACCCGATGGCCTTCGTCGAGCAATCGTCTCGCAATGTACTTGCCGGAGTACCCGAAGGCCCCCGTGACGACATGAAGCTCCTTTTCCGACATGAGCGCCTCCTGTAAGAAAGACGCGCAGAGGGAAGAGAGGGAGAAGAGGAGAGGGGGAGTGGAGGAGAGACGCGGAGAGTGATGGTTTCTTGAACCTCTCCTCTACTCCCCCTCTCCTCTTCTCCTCTTCTCCTCCGCTCCTCCACTCCTCCACTCCGTCGCTCCAAGTCTCACTCGCCCAACTCCCGAATCGCGGCGAGGACCTGCTCGTCGTGGACGTCGACATCGACCTTCTTCCATACCTTGTGGACCACGCCGCCGGAGTCGATGAGGAAGGTCGAACGCTGGATTCCCATTGATTTCTTACCAAAGCGGACCTTTTCCCGCCAGGCCCCGTACTTCTCGGCCACTTGGTGCTCCACGTCGGCCAGGAGTCGGAAGTTGAGTTGGTGCTTGTCGCGGAACCTCTGGTGGCTTGCCACGTCGTCGGGGCTCACCCCGAGGACAGCCACGCCGAGTTGCTCCATTTCGGCCTTCCGGTCGCGAAACGAGCATGCCTCGCGGGTGCAACCGGGGGTGTCGTCACGGGGGTAGAAGTAGAGGATTACCGGCTTGCCGCGAAGCCCGCTGAACTTCACCTTGGCGCCGTCGTCGGCGGGAAGGGTGAAATCGGGGGCCTTCGTGCCCGGCTCCAGAAAATCGGCCATCAGGCGGTCTCCAGTACTCTTGGGGGGCGTATGTAGATCAGCAACTAAGCAATTGTACCGGTTCGGGCAACCGCCCCTTGGCACTCCCGGCCGCCCCCGGTTACAATAAGCATAAGTGCGGCCCCGTGGGCTCGTTCCCAAGCTCGGCTTGGGAAAGTACTTACGTGAAGCTCCGTGTCGCGCGCCGGACGTTGCCAATGTGGCGCCCGAGAGCAGGTCGTGGTGGCTCGTTCTTTCCTCACGTGGGGGCGAATGTGGAAGCAAGGTCTGTCGATTCGTCGACCGACTCGGCCCGCCGGGCCGCTCAATCGCTGGAAAGGGCGTTGGCGGCCGCCCAGGTGGCCGCGGACAATCGCGGCCGCGACGTCGTCGTGCTCGACCTGCGTGAGTTGACCTCGATCTTCGACTACTTCGTGCTCGCCACCGGCACAAGCCGCCGCCAGCTCCACGCCATCAGCGAGGAAATCGACCACACCTTGGAGCAAGGCATGGGCGACCGGCGTCTGGGGATCGAGGGATACCAGGAGAGCCGCTGGATCCTGCTGGATTACGGCGACGTGGTCATCCACCTGTTCGACGCCGAGACCCGCGATTACTACGCCATCGAGGACCTTTGGGCCGAGGCGAAGCGAGTGCCGTTTGAGCCGCGTCCCTCCCGCCCCGCCTCGAAGTAAAGGCGATTCGGGCCGTTTCCGGCGTTGCTTAGCCCGTTTCCCCCTTCATTTTGTACTTTACACTTCTTACTTTTCACTTTGAACTGCCCCGATGGCGGTGTTCCCGGAGGAGTGAAGAGTGTAGAGTGAGAAGTGTAAAGTGAAAAGTGCAAAGTGAAGAAGCGAAGACGATCCCGAGCACTCCATGAGCATTCTGTTGGAACTTCGCAAGCGGTTTCGCCAGGCCCTGGCCGAAATGGTCGTGGAGCCGAGGCGAATGGCGGAACTCCTCGACATGGTCCAGCAGAGCCAGGATGCGAAGTTTGGCGACTACCAGGCCAACGTGGCCATGCCGCTGGGCAAGGAGTTGCGACGCTCGCCGCGCGAGGTGGCCGCCCAGATTATTGCCCGGCTCGATGTGAGCGATCTCTGTCTTGCCCCCGAGATCGCCGGGCCCGGCTTCATCAACCTGAAGGTCCGTGACGCCTGGCTGGCGGAACGCCTGGCCGTGGCCGTGCGCGACCCTCGCCTCGGGATTCCCGCCGTCGATCGCCCTCGCACCTATGTAATCGACTACTCCGCCCCGAACGTGGCCAAGCCGATGCATGTGGGGCACATCCGCTCCACGGTCATCGGCGACAGCATCTGCCGGACGCTCAGATTCCTCGGCCACCGTGTCGTGAGCGACAATCACATCGGCGACTGGGGCACGCAGTTCGGCATGATCCTTTACGGCTACCGGCATTTCTGCGACCGGGAGGCGTATCAGGCCAATCCGGTGCAGGAATTGGCCCGGCTGTATCGGCTCGTGCGGAGAATCTGGGACTCCCAGGAGAGAAAATTCCAGCTCAAGGAGAAAGAAGACAGGGCTGCGTCGTTGAAAAGTGTGCGTTCCGGGTTCGAGGAACGTGCACGTCAGGGCGACAAAGCTGGAATTGCTGGGGTCAAGAACATCCAGGGGCAGCTAGCGAAGGTCGAAGCCGAGATCGATCAGATCAGAACCGCGATGCAGGACGACGAGCGTGATTCGGACTTCGCTCCAATCCATCTAGGCCACGCTGAGAGCATTGGCCAGAACGTGCTCGCCGAAACCGCCAAGCTGCATGCCGGCGATGCGGAGAACCTACGGCTTTGGCGCGAGTTCTTGCCGTTTTGCGAAGAAGAGATTGACCGGATCTACAAGCGGCTCGGCGTGAGGTTTGACTGCACGCTTGGCGAAAGCTACTACCACGACCGGCTGGAGCGGCTGGTCGATGAACTGCTTGACCGCAAGATCGCTCAGGAAAGCGAGGGAGCGGTTTGCATCTTCCCGGAAGATTTGGCCCCGATGCTCATTCGGAAGCGGGATGGCGCGTTCCTCTATGCCACGACCGATCTGGCCACGCTCGGCTACCGCATGGAAACGTGGAAACCGGACGCCATCCTCTACGTGGTCGACCATCGCCAGTCGCTGCACTTCGAGCAGCTTTTCGCGGCGGCGCGGCTGTTGGGCTATGGCGATGTCGAGCTGGAGCACGTGAGTTTCGGCACCGTGTTGGGCGAGGATGGGCGGCCGTTTCGCACCCGTGCCGGCGATACCGTCGGCCTGGAAGGGCTCTTGGACGAGGCGGTCCGCCGCGCGGGCGAGATCGTCAGCGCCAACGACGATGCCAAGCCCGCGGGTGCGGAACTCTCGCCCGAAGAGCGGAGGCGGGTCGCCGAGACCGTCGGCATTGCCGCGATCAAGTACGCCGATCTCTCGCAGAACCGCACCAGCGACTACGTGTTCAGCTACGACAAGATGCTCGCCATGAACGGCAACACGGCCACGTACATGCAGTACGCCTACGCCCGGGTGCGGAGCATCTTCGCCAAGGGAAACGTGGACGTGGATGCCCTGCGGGCCTCGGGCGCGTCAATTTCGCTCCACGAGCCCGCCGAGCGGGCCTTGGCCCTGGAACTGCTCCGCTTTGGCGAGGCCCTGGACCTGGCGATGCTCGACTTCCGGCCCAGCCAACTGACCTCCTACCTGTTCGAACTGGCCAACCGCTACTCGACGTTCTTCGAGAACTGCCACGTACTCCGGGCCGAGACCCACTCGCTCCGCCAAAGCCGGCTCCTGCTCTGCGACCTCACCGCCCGAACCATCCGCCAAGGATTGGAACTGCTCGGGATCAGCGTGGTGGATCGGATGTAGGGGAGAGTAGGCAGTAGGCAGTAGGCGGATTGGGTGGCATGCTCTCACGACGCGAAGCGTCGGGTGAGCATGGGAACCACCATCGCGCTTCCCATGCCGACCCTCGGCTGCGCCGAGTGACGGCATGCCACCCAAGCCAACTAGGGTGCTCTGCGAGCACCATTGGAGTTTGAGCCATGCCACACAACTCGAAGGATGGTGCTCGCAGAGCACCCTACTGGCTGGGTGTCTGCTCAAATCCGAACGATCAGTTCCTCCAGCGGTCTCTTGGGCACGTGATGCACACCGGCGGGGTCGCGCCAGTAGGGGGCGGGGACGGGGCTCTGGCCGTGCTCCAGCACCACGGTCTCGCCCGGTGTGCCCAGGGCGAGCACCAGGAGGATCTCGAAGTACGTGGGCAAATTGAGCTTGCGGGCCAGGCCGTCGCGGTCGATGGAGGCGATCATGCAGCCGCCGAAGCCCCGCTCGGTGGCTGCCAGGAGGATCGTCTGCGCGGCGATGCCGTGATCGCAGAAGAACTCCTTGGCAATACGCTTGTCGCCCAGGACGATAATGTACCCGGTGGGCCTCTCTCCTCGGGCGGGCCCGGGCCAGTCCTTCAACGCGGCCGCCCAGCGGAGATGGGCGAAGATCGCCGCGTTCCGCTCGGGGTCGCACGAAATGAGGTACTTGAGCGGCTGCCGGTTGGCCGCCGAGGCACAAAGGCGCGTGAGCGACACCAAGCCGACCAGTGTTTGCTCGTCGACCGCCGGCTCTTGTCGGAACCGACGAAAGCTGCGAGTACGCCCTAGCAAGTCTTCAAGGTTCATCGATCCGCCTCTATGCCGAGTGGTGCCGCGGTTCATTCTTTCATTCCTCCGTCGCCAGGGCCAGCGGCCCCTTGGGATGTCATCCCTATCTCGGACGCCCCAAGCGGCAGGTTATGCTCCAGCATAACCTCTTATGGGAGAAGACGTTATGCTGAAGCATAACCTATCGAGGGAAAGGAAGAGCCGATTCGAGGCAATCCCGTCGCTAGTGGGGTATTCCGCGCCTTGCCGCCCCTCGTCAATACGGCGGCGGTATGTTAGGATTCCGCAATCGCCCGGCCCTGGTGGTCGGGTTTTCGTTTCCGCAACCCCAACGATCACGTGTTCCCATGCCCTTGGATGCGTATTCCTCATGTCCTGGTGGAACCGGCAAGAAAATCAAGTTCTGCTGTCCCGACCTGCTCGGTGAGTTCGAGAAGATCGAGCGGATGCTCGAAGGCGAGCAGTACGAGGCCTGTTTGAGCCATGTCGAGCGTCTGGAAAAAAAGCAGCCGGGACGTGCGTGCCTGTTGGGGACCAAGTGCCTGCTCTTTCGGGCCACCGGGCGCGTGGATGAGGCAGAATCAGTGGTAGCCGCTTTCCTCCAATTGCATCCGCAGAACCCGATCGCCTTGATCGAGAAGGCATTTGTGACGGCCGCCAAACAGGGAGGGCGCGCGGCGATGCCGTGGCTCCAGCGGGCCATGGTGGCCGGCGGCGACGAAGTGCCGAGCCGGGCGTGCGACATGCTGGAGTCGGTGGGCCAGGTCCTCATGCTTGAGGGAGAGTTCCTCGCGGCCCGCGCGGTGCTCCAATGGGCCGCCGTGTTCCGTCGAGATGATCCCTTGCCGGCGGAACTGCTCGCCCGGATCAATACCTCCCGCGACCTCCCCCTGTGGTTGAAGGACGAGCGGCGCCTGGCCGACTGTCCGGCCGACGCGCCGTGGCGAGCGGAGTTCGACGAGGCGATTCACACAGCCCGTCGTGGGCAGTGGTCGCTTGCCGAGGAACGGTTTCTGGCGATTGCCGCCAAGGCGGGGGATCAGCCGGCCATCTGGCGGAACCTGGCCCTGGTGCGCGGCTGGCTGGCCGATCGCGACGGCTGCGTCGAGGCCCTGCGCAAGTTTGCGGCGATGGAAGTTCCTTTGGAGGACGCGGTGGAAGCCGAGGCCGTGGCCCTCTTCCTGGGCGATGACCCGCTGGGCGATCGCCTCGACGTGCTCAGCCTCACGTACCCGATCGAGGCCCTGGATCAATTTCAGGTCTCGGCCGCAGCGGCTCGGCGAATTCGCCCGATGCGCGTCGACCTGGCGTCGCTTGCCGCGGAAGGCGAGCCGCCGCCGCTGGCGGTCTATCTGGTGCTCGACCGCGAGTTGCCGGCCGTCGCCGAGGGGCTGACCCTGTCGGCCGTGCCCCGGCTTCTCTGCCAGGCATTCTACTACGGCCGGCAAACGGACCGTGCGGCCCGGCTGGAGCTGCACCCCGTGGCGGCCGGCGACGTGGAGACCGTCGAGAGCGTGCTCCGCGAATCGTTCCCGGGGATCTTGGGGCCGCAGGCCGAGCGCGAGGTGACCGAGCGGATCTCGCGGACCCAGGAGCTGCTTGCCCGCAATTGGTCGCTGCCCCACGACACGTCGCCCGAGCAATTCGAGGAGTTAGTCAAAGCGCACTACGACGACGCGCTACTGACCCGCTGGCCGGCGACCCCGCTGGGAATCTTCGACGGGAAGACGCCCCAGGAGGCTTCCGCCGATCCGGCGTGCCGCGTGCGGCTCTTGGCAGCGATCATGATGGTGGAGTTCTGGGCGGAGCAGGGCACGGGCCGATTCGATTTCAACCGGCTGCGTGCCCACCTGGGGTTGCCGACGCTGGACGCCATTGATCCGCGCGAAGCCGACGTCAGTACCATGCCTGTGGGGCGACTGGGCCGCGTGGACGTGGAAAGGCTCCCCGACGAGGCGTTGGGGCGAGGCTTCTTCCGCGCCCTGGGTCTGAACGCCCTGCCCGCGGTGCGGAAGTACGGACGCGCCCTGGTCCGTCGCCCGAGCACGGCCGGACGCAAGGACCGCTTGCAGATCTACTCCCTCATGGCGCGGATCGAAGACGACCCCGATCGCGCGCTCAGCTACGTCGAGGAGGGGCGCGTTCTGGCCGAGGCGGCGGGCCAGTCGTCGGCCCCGTGGGACCTCATGGAGTTGTCGATCCGCTATGCCCGTCGCGAGCCGGCGGAAATCGATCGGCTCTTGCGGCATCTCAACTCCCAGCACATCCGGGAGCCTGGAGTCGCGACCGCCATCCGCGACTGGCTGGTGCAAATCGGGGCAATCCAGCCCGACGGCGCGCCGGCCGCCGCGGCGGGCCCGCCGCAGCAGGCCGAGCCCGGCCTGGTCGCGCCGGGGCAGCCGGGGGCCGAGCCCGGCAAGCTCTGGACGCCGGGCGGGCAGCAACCCGCCGGTGAGAAGCCCAAGCTCTGGACACCGGGCATGGATTGAGCACGTCGCTCGGTCTTTCCGAGCCGTGTAGGGCGGACCGAACGTAGTGAGGCCCGCCACACCACGCAGAAGGGCGGCGGGCGTCGCTTCGCTCCGTCCGCCCTACTTGGGCTGTGGCCCAGCCGCCCTCGGCTGGACGGAACCGCCGACAATGTGCTCCCTTCGCTCCAGGCGCAGCCGGGGGCGGCTGTGCCACATGCGCGTTTCTTGAACAAGTCACTCGGCTGCCACGCCATTCATGCCACCCTGCGGAGGATCAGGAGCGACCGCGGGGGCACTTGCCATCGCTTGGCCGGACTCGCCGGCGGAGCCGAGCCGGCGACATACACGGCCGAGGTCTCGACCTCTTGTGGCGTGCGACTGTAGTTGCCTAGGACTAGGTAGAGATTCCGGTTGGCGAACGCCGAGGCCACGACTCCCTTGGGCAGCGGTCGCGCAAACAGACTCGACCCGCCGATCTCCAGCCACGCCCAGGTCCCTTCTTCGACCAACGGCCGGTACTGGGCGAGCCAGCGGGCGTGGATGGGCCGGGTTTGCGGACGCTGCGGCACCGCGTCCCAGCCGCTGTAGGCGTAGGGGCCGTTGGGATGGGCCTGGTAGTGCTTCCATGCCTCCCGGCAGCGGCGGACCCAAAAATCTTGCTCTTCGGGCGGGTAGGCGACCCCGGGGATCATTCCCCGCTCGCCCGTAAACGGCCGGCCCGCGTGGAGCACCGGAAACTGCATGTACGGAATGGCCTGGAGGAAAGGCTCGTCGTCGCTATCGACCTTGGCGAACGTCATGTCGATGCAGGGCACGACATAGGGCGGGTAGTTCTTGGTCGCCTCGCGCAGGCCGTCGGCGCTGCCCACCCCTTCGCCGACCCAGAGGTAATCGTAGACCCGAAGGCCGGCGCTGAGGGGCTGTTCGGCGCCGTTGACGTGTAGTTTCAAGAGCCCGCCGCGTCGCTTCACTTCGCCGTAGATCAAGGCCAAGAGATCGGTGAAGGCGCCGTCGTACTCAGGTGTTTCCTCGAAGGCCGGCACTTCGTCCTTGGCGAGATTCTTGAGGCGTTTGTGACCGTTGGAAACATAGCCGCCGTCGATGTAGATCCCGTCCATGCCGTACTCATCGAGGATCCGGGCCACGCGCGGCAGCAGGAAGGCCCGCCACCCCGGGCTCGCCGGCGAGCAGCGGGCCATGTCCCAGTAGCCGACCCGGAGGTCGTCGCCCTCGCGCGACCACTCCTGCCGGAAGCCCGGATGAGCGCGTTCGAGGAAGCACGCCGATGCGTAGGGGATGATCTTCATCCCCCGCCGATGAACCATCTCGATGAAGCGGCGGCCACCGGCCGGATTGAGCACGGAGTACTTGTCGCCGCCGAACCGACGCAGCGAATCGTTCCACTCGTCGAAGACCTGGATCAGCTCGATGCCGTGCGATTTCAGCCGGTCGAGCTCCTGCTCGTCGTAGTCGCCGGGCTCCCACGGCTTGCGGCAAGGATACTCGCCCAGATTGTAGCAGCACTGGCCCGGCAAGTAGTTCGTGACCAGGTGCTTCCGCACGCACTCGCGGATCGCGCGCTGGCAGTAGCCGATGTTCTCCAGCCTCCGCCGATGGTCCGCCGCGGTGTAGCTCGCCAGGATCGGCGCGGCGGAGGAAGCGGGGGCCGTCGTCACGGCGGCGTCGGCACGGTCCGAAGCTGATACGAGCCCCGCCGCAACCGCGCTCTGGATCCCCGCCCTGAACAAGTCCCGTCGGTGCATTTGCCCACTCCCCGCTTGGCCGAGGTTGTTACACTCCGATCTCCGAGACCGAAAGCCCCCTGCAAATCTTGCGTGCCAACTTGTCGGCGATCTCGATGTGCCGTGGGACCGCTTCAACTTGCCCTGTTGCGGGATTCGCCCACAGGGAATGCGCCCGTCCCTCGCGTTTGAGGTGCCAACCGTGCTTGCGCAGGTGCCGCAACAGCGTATGGCGTTTCATTGAACGGTCACGACTTCGCGAATGGCGTCCTCTGGAACGCCGCGGAGGCCGTCCCGGCGACGGTCCTCCAGAATCAGGGCGATCGCATCGGCCAGACTCTCCCGACATTGGTCCTTGGTTCGCCCCTGGCCGTTGGCCCCGGGGATTTCCGGACAATACGCGATGAACCACTCGCCGTCGCGTTCAATTATCGCGGTGAACTCATTGCGCACAACACGATCCTCTGCGGTGACATGGAACGAAGAACCGTCCACCAGCGGTGAGCATTCTACCGCAAAATGGTGGCCTGGTCGAGGTCCTCACCAACGGCTGTCTCGCAGAGAGCGGGCTACTCCTTAGCCACGTAGTCAATCACGAGCACCTTATCGATAAACGGGCGGAGGACTTTGCCGAACGCCTTGTGGGCCGGATGGGGCAGGTAGGCGTCGCGGTCGGCGGCCGTCTTGAACGTGAGGAAGAAGCAGTGCGTGAAGCCCTGGTCGAGCTTCTCGGGGCTCATGTTGGTTCCCCACTCAAAGTCCTGGATCGTCGGGACCTTCGAGGGTAGGGCGCGGAAGGTGTCCTCCACGCTCTTGATCTGCTCCGGCGTCGTGCCTGCCTTGAACTTGAACAACACGACGTGCCGCACCTGCCCGAGATTGGGGTTCTTGGCGTTCCCAGGCCCCTTCGCCCCCGCGAATCCGGCGACCCCGGCGGCAATCATCCCCGTGACCAACGCGCAGCTCAGCAGTCTCATGGTGCTCTCCTCACAACCTCTGAAGGGAAAGTGGATTTCGGGGCAGTATAACGCGTGGCGAGCGGGCGTGCAGCAAGTTGCACGTAGAATCCGCGAGCCACGGTGGAGTGGGTGGGTGGATTCCCCCGCTGCTGGCCTTTTCGGCTTCAGGGCGCCGGGCTATATTCCCTCTCAGGATCGCCTCACCCAGCCCCAAAGGCATGTCAAGGAGCCGCCCGTGCCTCCCCAATCGGAACCCCTCAATCTGACCGATTTCGTCCGCGCGATTCCCGACTTCCCCAAGCCGGGAATCCTGTTCCGGGACATCACACCCCTGTTGGCGTCGCCGGGGGCGTTTCGGCAGGCGGTCCTCGCTTTGGCCGACCGCGTTCGGGGCCAACAGCTCGATCTTGTCGCGGCGGCTGAGGCGCGGGGGTTCCTTTTTGCAGCCCCGCTGGCCGTGGAACTGGGGGCGGGCCTGGTGCCGATTCGCAAGCGGGGCAAGCTCCCCTATAAGACGATCTCCCACACCTACGACCTGGAATACGGCACCGACACCCTGGAAATGCACGTCGATGCCGTCCGCCCAGGGGCCAGAGTGCTCGTGGTCGACGATCTGCTGGCTACCGGGGGAACCGTGGATGCCTGCTGCCGACTGGTGGAGAAGGCGGGCGGCAAGGTCGTCGGGTGTGCGTTTCTGGTGGAACTCGTAGGCCTCGGCGGCGCGGCCAAGGTCGCCCGCCACAAATCGTTCAGTCTGATTCGATACGACTGACCGTCGGCCAGGGTCCGGCCTTACAGTCCGCAGATTCGTCGCAATCTTCCTAATCCGCAGGCTACCACGCGGCCGATGCTTTCCTATGGCTGGCCGCCGGCGGCGGGAAGACCTCGGCGGTCACTGTGCCTGTTGGGGGCCCGTCGATGCGATTGCGACCACAGCTAGTCCTATCGGTCTACATCATTGCACTAACAATAGGGGTTGCCTCCAACGCCGTATCCGGAGAGCGTGCCGCTCTTCGGAAGGGTCTCGGTCCCCAGCAAGCGAATGCCGCTGCTGGCTATCCCCGCGCGGCAACCGATCCGTGGCCATTGCCCGGTCCGCAACCCTATTGGGGGCAAGCCCTGGGAGGAACCTACTACAATTGGGGTTACTTCGGTGCCCACCAGCAACATGCGCAGTTCATCGACCATACGGGCTACTACGGCCAGTATTATCAGTATGGATACACGAAGGGGTACTGAGCCCGTTCTGGGCCATCCCCACGTTTAGAGATATCTCGTCAGAAGTTGTTTGACGGGGCGAGTCGCCCTCTTTGGGCACTCAGGAATGAAATGTCGCGAGTCGTGGGGCAGGTTGCCAGCCAGCCCGGGCAGATTGGCTATCTGCCCCTACAGCGTAACCTATCCTTCTGGTGGGCCTGCACTTGAGTGGGGGCGTGCCGAGGATGGAAGGCGTCGTAGCGATCATCGGGGCTAGTTCCGCCGTCTGGGGGGCAGTTGTGCTGTCGCGTGGCGGCCTGGTGGCCGGCTGCGTCGCGGTACTCTTGGCCGGCTGCTGCCTTGGCTACCCGCTCTATCACCTGCCGGCAGGGCCGATTCCCCTCACGCTCGACCGCCTACTGT
>Ga0172371_10008040_pt1 | contig 14842 bp, 12 predicted proteins | sample Lak12m_FD_114543 | JGI IMG/M metagenome (GOLD analysis project Ga0172371, IMG submission 114543) | Freshwater microbial communities from Kabuno Bay, South-Kivu, Congo - kab_022012_12m | ecosystem: Environmental > Aquatic > Freshwater > Lake | place: Democratic Republic of the Congo: South-Kivu... | reverse complement strand
TATAACAACGAAGGAGTAACATGGGAAGCACGGCCAAGACAGGTTATCTCGGAATCGACGTCGGTTCTGTCAGCACCAACCTCGTGATCCTTGACGAGCACGCCGGCGTGGTGGCAGCCATCTACCGCCGCACCCAGGGCCAGCCAATCAAGGCGGTACAGGAGGGGATCAAGGAACTGCTGGAGCTGCTCGATGATCAGGAGATCGAGGTGCGAGCCGTAGGCGCGACCGGCAGCGCCCGGCACCTGACCGGTGTCATCGTGGGCGCGGACGTGATCAAGAACGAGATCACGGCGCACGCGGTGGCTGCGTCACAGGTAATCCCTGATGTCAACACCGTGCTGGAGATCGGCGGTCAGGACTCGAAGCTGATCATTCTCAGTGACGGCATCGTCACGGATTTCGCCATGAACTCGGTATGCGCCGCCGGCACCGGTTCGTTCCTCGACCACCAGTCGGCGCGCCTCGGCATTCCCATTGAAGATTTTGGCAGCTATGCACTGCAGTCGGAGACACCAGCCCATATCGCCGGGCGCTGCTCAGTCTTTGCCGAGTCGGACATGATCCACAAGCAGCAGGTCGGCGTGGCCATCGAAGACATCATCTACGGCCTCTGCCACGCGCTGGTGCGCAACTACATCAACAACCTGGGCAAGGGCAAGGAGCTCGTGGAGCCTGTGGTATTCCAGGGCGGTGTCGCCGCGAACGCCGGCATGAAGCGGGCCTTCGAAGATGCCCTGGGCCTGGAGGTGGTCGTCCCTGTACACCACAACGTCATGGGTGCGATCGGCAGCGCCATTCTGGCCATGGAGCAGGAGCTCGAGGTTGGGGAAACGCGCTTCAAAGGCTTTGACATGAGCGATCTGGTCTATGAGACCTCGACTTTTGGATGCAACGGCTGCTCGAACACATGCGAGATCGTGCGCATCAAGGTGGATGGCAAGACGCTGGCCCGTTGGGGCGGACGCTGCGGAAAGTGGGAGGCGGAGGACGAGGCAGCCGCGGCCCGTGCCATGAATAAGGCTGCCGCCGGATAAAGTCTTTTTTCCGAACCGCCGTTAAGGGGAACACGGTGGTGAAATCTGGACGTCAGGGGGGATGGCTTGGCTGAAGGAAAGAAAGGCGAGTATCATATCTCGACCCGGGGACGTAAGCTGATGGTCACGGCTTATAGCGGACCGCTGAAATACACGGGCGTTGCCCATGTGGGCATCCCCACCCGCACGACCTCCCGGCGTCCGTCGGACATTCTCTTTTTCTATACGGAACAGAACCTGAAGCTGGCTGATGTGCGCGTATATGACCGTGGCCTCGACCGGATCATCGACGAACCCCCCTACATCATCCTCAACATCTCGCGGATTGACGCCATGTACGCCGTCGAGATGGATGAGCGCTAATCAGCGTAATCAGGGGCACAATTAGGGGGACACATTACTTAACTCCCGGGTGCGTGATTGGGTTTTAATGGTTTTGGCCCCGGTTTCTTTCTTCTTAGTTCTCTTCCTGTATTTTTTTCAAGCACGTCAATAAACGCCTCATCGCCGAGAGGTCTGCCCGTCGCTTGATGACTGCGTAACTTTTCGACTTCCGCTTCCATTGTTGGTCGCGCGAGGAACCGCTGCCAATCTCCTACTCTTTCCAACAGCGGTGAAACTTTGACCAGGCGATCATCGATTCCGTAAAGGTGAGGTTCGGCGCTGCTCCAGCGATAATCTTCCGGCTGAGCCACCAGGCCAGCTCTCACCGGATTCATCTCAATATAATGAGCAGCGGCCACCAGATGTCGTTCATCCATGGGAAATGAAAAGAACCTGCCTTGCCACAGGCATCCTCTCCAATCGTTTCGCTCATTTATGCGTAGCGTATAAAGCCGGTGGCATTCAGCCATAGCTCCGCGCAGGCCTGCTTCATATGCGGGAGTGGCGATGAGGTGAACGTGATTGGGCATGAGGCAATAGGCCCAGATTTCCACATCATAACGGCGGCATAACCTGGCCATCAGATGAAAATATGCCCGATAATCTTCCTCGTTGAAAAACGTCAGCTGTTTACGATTTCCGCGTTGCGTAACGTGATGAGGAACACCGGGCGCAACAACCCGCGCGATTCTTGGCATAAGAAGAATATATAAGGGAAGCTGAGATTGGCGTCAAGGAAGAATTTCCCGCAATTTGCGGAAGAGAGCGCGAAGTGAGCATACCGCGCACCTGGGAGTTAAGTAATGTGTCCCTCTAATTAGGCGTTGCGTTGCCAGGCGCCGAAGGCGGCGGCGGCGATCCAGATGAGTTTCCAGATGCCGCCGTAGGCGATCGTGTATGAGATAACCTGCGCACTAACACCGTAGCGGGAGACTCCCATCAGCATGAAGGGAAAGACGATGCCGAAAGCGGCGCATGCGGCGCCCCAGGCAGCCAGTCTGGTGCCGTGATAACGACCGCTGGCCCAGGAGACAGCCTCACCGACACCCATTCCCAGACCGTAGGCGATAAAGAATGCCAACAAGCTGATCATGGAAATGACGATCCCGAAAACGTAACCGCCTACCAGAGCGCTAACCAGGCCGGCGACCACGACCAGCACCAGACGCTCCGGTTTGACCCGCACCATGGCCGACTTGGGCATCTGTCCACACTCGGCGCACTTAGCCCCCACCGGAGTGAAAACCATGCAATCCGGACAGATGGGATCGCCGCAATTGGAGCAGGTAACCCGGGTTTCTACGGAAGGATGATTCTTGCAGTACATACCAGGGATAGTCTAGCAAAAATGGAGGAAGGGAGGGGGCGGTGGGCGGCGCCGCAGGCGCCGCCCACCGCCCCCCAAAACTGAAGTCCGAGAACCCACCCCGGAAAACTCCACACCAAAAAATTACTGCCGCGCCCCCATATGCGCGACTTAGATGCCCAGTTCCCGCACCAGCGAGTCCTTGGGCATGGCCCCCACTACCTGCCGCGAAACTTCGCCCTTCTCAAACAGCATCACCGTCGGGATGCTCATGATATCGAAACGGGCCGCGGTCTCGCGGTGGGCATCGACGTTGAGCTTGCCGACTTTGACACGATTACCGAACTCGCCGGCGATCTCTTCCATCACCGGAGCCACCATGCGGCATGGTGCGCACCAGTCTGCCCAGAAGTCGACCACGACCGGCACCTCGGACTTGAGGACTTCATCCTCAAAGTTGGCATCGGTCAGCTCAATAGGGTTGCCCGCCATCCAACACCTCCTCTCATGGAATTCCCAGGCGCATTAGGGGCATGCCAAAGAATCTGGGAAGCCAGAGAGGAGGCGGGCGCCAGGGCGCCCACAAAAGTCGTACATATACGACAACCTCAGCTTCCGATTCCTCGGAGCCCACCCCGGAGTCCCTGTCGAACCCCTGCAGGTGCTGGCTAGGCCTGGGGAAAAACAACACCGCCCGGATAACGGGCGATGCCGCCTAGCTGCTCCTCAATGCGCAATAGTTGGTTGTACTTGGCGACCCGGTCAGTACGTGAAGGGGCTCCGGTCTTGATCTGGCCGGCGTTCGTGGCAACCACGATATCGGCGATGGTCGTGTCTTCTGTCTCTCCCGACCGGTGCGATATCACTGCCGTGTAACCGGCCGCCGTGGCCATGGCCACAGCGTCGAGCGTCTCCGAAAGCGTACCAATCTGATTCACCTTAACGAGTATAGAATTAGCCACGCCCGCGTCAATTCCTTTTTTCAGGCGGGTGGTGTTGGTGACAAACAGGTCGTCGCCCACCAGCTGCACCCGCGAGCCCAGCCTGTCGGTGAGGGCTTTCCAGCCCTTCCAGTCTTCCTCATCCATGCCATCTTCGATGGAGACGATCGGGTAGGCGTCGCACAATTCAGCGTAAAAATCGACCATCTGCGCCGCCGTCAGCTTGCGCCCCTCGCCGGCCAGCACGTACTTCCCACCCTTATAAATCTCTGAGGAAGCGATGTCGAGGGCGATGGCCACGTCCTTGCCCGCCCGGTAACCCGCCTTCTTCACGGCCTTGAGGATATACTCGATGGCCTCGCGGTTGGAGCCCAGGTTCGGCGCGAAACCGCCCTCATCGCCGACCGAGGTGCTCAGCCCATCCTTCTTCAAAACATCTTTAAGGGAATGGAAGACTTCAGCGCCCATCTGCAGCGCTTGGGCGAAACTGCTAGCGCCGACTGGCACGCACATGAATTCCTGAATGTCGACATTGTTATCCGCATGGGCGCCGCCGTTGAGGATGTTCATCATCGGCACCGGCAGCGTATGAGCGTTCACGCCGCCCAGATATTGATAAAGGGGAAGCATGGTGCTCTCCGCCGCCGCCTTGGCTACCGCCAGGGAAGTGCCCAGGATCGCGTTGGCGCCCAGCTTGCCCTTGTTTGGCGTGCCGTCCAGATCGATCAGGACCTCGTCGATCTCCCGCTGCATGGTGGCGTCCATGCCGATGATCTCCTCGGCGATGGTTTCATTGACGTTCTCCACGGCCTTCAGCACCGATTTGCCCAGATATTGTTTCTTGTTGCCATCCCTGAGCTCCACCGCCTCGAACTTCCCGGTGGAAGCTCCGGAAGGCACTGAAGCGCGCCCGCGCGAACCGTCTGTCAGTTCCACTTCGACTTCTACGGTGGGATTAGCCCGGGAATCGAGTATCTGGCGCGCACGCAGGTCGATGATCATGGACATGGGATGGCCTCCTAAAGTCTCGCTTGGTTGCTTTAAGCGGCGCGGGCGGAAAAGTACCTCTGACTGGCTGGCGCCCGGCGGCCGCAGCTATCGCTTGGCCCGCTGATAATATTCTTCCTGGCGGTCCAAGGGCAAGCTGGCGAAGTCCTCACCGGCTGCCGTGGCCAGCTGTTCGGCCTTCTCCACGCGGTGCTGAAAACGCCGGGAGGCGCTTCTTAAGGCCAGCTCCGGATCCACCCGCAGCTTGCGCGCCAGGTTCACCACCGCGAACAGCATGTCGCCGACCTCGTGATAGACCGCGGTATCCGGGCCGCGCTTCTTGTCGGTGCCCGCCACCTCCGGAGGCTCGAGCGACAGCGCCTCGTGCAGCTCTTCCACTTCCTCCTCCAGCTTTTCAAAGACGGGTCCGGGCGTCTCCCAGTCGAACCCGACCGCGGCGGCGCGGGCCTGCAGACGCTGCGCATATAAAGGGGAAGGCAGGTTCCCGGGGACGTCGTGGAAGATGCCCTCGCGCCCTTCCTGATCGCGCTTGATCTTTTCCCACCGGTCCACGACCTCGGCGGCGCTGCCCGCTTTGGCCTCGCCGAACACATGCGGGTGACGCCGCACCAGTTTGTCGATGATGCGCCGGGAGATATCGGTCATGCCGCCCCAGCCGCGTTCCCCGGAAAGGTGCGCCAGGAAAAAAATGTGGAAGAGCAGATCACCCAGCTCGCCCGTGACCTCCTCGCCGTTGTCGGCATGGGCGGCGTCGATCAGCTCGTAGGTCTCTTCGAGCGTGTGCGTGACGATGTCATCGACATCCTGCTCGCGGTCCCAGGGGCACTCGCGCCGGAGCGTGGTGACGAGAGCGTCGAGCTCCAGGAGGACGGCGGCAAGTTGCTGGCGCTGTGCTTCGTTATTCTCTGCAATCATCTCTATGGCCTCGGCAGTTGTCCTTTTCCTGACTCCTAAAACAAACAGGGGCGCAAGCTAAGCCCGCGCCCCTGATAGTTACTTATCGGTTTCGACTACGGCGCCGGCGCTGCCGCAGTGCTCGCTCCTGTCGTCTGAGCCCCACCGGTCGTCTGCGCCGTGGTCGGCGTCGTCGGCTCCGGCTTGAACTCGTCGGCGTAGGTCACGTTGTACTCGCCCTTGATGCCATTGAACCAGGCCTCGAAGGCGGTGCGCTGATTCTCAGTAGCCAGACCCTGCTTGAGGTCTTCCTTGACCTCCGCGAAGGTCTGCTGGCCCGCGGGTTTGATTTCCGTTACCTGGATGATGTGGTAACCGAACGAAGTCTTCACCGGCGCGGATATCTCGTTGAGCGCCAGCTTTTTCATGGCCGCCTCGAACTCAGGCACGAAACCGCTGTTTGTTGTCGGCACGGAGCCGAGAGACCCGCACGTGCCCAGCTTCAGGCAAGTCTTTTCAGGGTCCCTCTTTTCAGGGGTCAGGTTGGCACCCTCAGGATCCTTGCTGGGATCCGTAGAGAGCTCAAATGCCAGCGTGGAGAAGTCCTCACCAGCGGCCAGCCTGGCCTCGACTGTATTCGCCGTGGCTTCGTCGGCAACCAGGATGTGCCTGACCGTCCGGGTCTCCGGCTGCTGGAACATGGTCGGGTTCGCATCATAATACTGCTGTGCCTGTTCGTCCGTGACCTGGGCTGCATCCTTGGTCACTTCCGGATAGAGCTTCTGGAACAGCAGGCTCTTGCGGATCTGGTCCTTGAGCTTGTCCACCGTATAGTTCTGCTGCTGGAGCTGAGTGTTGAACTGCTCGTCGCCGCCGGCCTGCTGCTTGTACTGATCAAGCTGGTTATTGACCTCTTCATCGCTGACGCTGATGCCAATCTTGTCAGCCTCAAACCAAAGAATCTCCTCGTTGACCAGCCGCTCCGCTACCTGCTTCTGGAGCGCTGAATATTCCGGCGTATCCGCTTCCGGAAAACCGCCCTGCTGCGCATACTGCGCCTTCAGATCTTCGATGGCCCGGTCCAGGTCTTCACGGGTGATGACCTTGCCGTTGACCTCGGCTACCGCGCTTTTGGGCAGCGAGCCGCAGCCAGCAGCTACAATCACGAGCATGGCCGCGAGTATCGAAAGGGCGAGCAGTTTCTTTATCATTCTTCTCTCCTAAGGTTTTGACTGAGGAATATTTGGTTCGTTTGTCAAAAGACTCCCAATTATAGCATTCAGCGACCGCTTGACAATAGAAAGGCCGTCGCCGTCCTCCGGGGGCCAGAGAGCGAGGGTGCGGCGCTGCGGATAGTAAGCGAACCTGTGGCCCGCGGACTCCAGTTCCTGGCGTTGATGGGCGGCCAGGGTGATGTCGGAAAGCTCCATGCGGCCGCGGCGGAACGAAAGCGCCGCGGCTCCCAGCAGCCCAGCCTGCAGCCGCACCGCCTGCATCTCCATCAGGTTCTCCACTACCTCCGGCACCTCGCCGAAACGATCGGTCAGCTCGGCTTTCATCTGCGCCAAGGCTTCTTCGGAACGAGCGGCGGCGATGCGGTGATGGATATCGATGCGCGCTGCTTCCATGGGCACGTATTCCGCGGGAATGTAGGCGTTGGTGTCGACATCCAGCCGCACCCGCCGCAGATCGGCCACCGGCTCGTCCTGGAGCTCGGAGACCGCCTGGCGGATCAGGTCGCAGTACATCTCGAAGCCGACCGCGGCCACGTGGCCCGACTGCTCGTCGCCCAGCAGGTTGCCGGCACCGCGGATCTCCAGATCGCGCATGGCGATCTTGAAACCGGAGCCCAGCTCCGAGTAGTCGCTGAGCGTCGAGAGCCGCGCCCGCGCTTCCTGGGTGAGCTCGGCCCAGGGCTGGTAGAGCAGGTACGCGTGCGCGACGACATCGGAGCGGCCGATGCGGCCCCGGATCTGATAGAGCTGCGCCAGCCCCAGCAGGTCGGCCCGGTCCACGATGAGGGTGTTGGCCGTGGGGATGTCTAGACCACTTTCAATAATCGAGGTACACACTAGGACGTCGGCTTCCTTTTCCAGGAAGGAGAGCATCACGGTTTCAAGTTCCTTTTCCGGCATCTGCCCGTGACCGATGAGGAAGCGCACGCCGGGCAGCAGCTTCTCAAGCTCGGCGGCCTTCTCGTCGATCGACTCCACCCGGTTATGCAGGAAGAAGACCTGGCCGCCGCGTTCTTTTTCCCGCATGATCGCTTTGACGACGACGCTGTCGTCGTACTCGCCGACGAAGGTGCGGATGGGAAAGCGGCCGCTGGGAGGCGTCTCCATGATGGAGATGTCGCGCATGCCGGAAAGTGACATCTGCAGGGTGCGGGGAATGGGTGTGGCGGTGAGCGTCAGCACATCCACCCGCAGGCGCAGCTGCCTGAGCGATTCTTTCTGGTTTACACCAAATCTCTGCTCCTCATCAACGATGACCAGCCCTAGGTCCTTGGGGATGATGTCGGATGAGAGCACCCGGTGGGTGCCGATCAGCACGTCGATCTTCCCTTCACGGAAACCAGCGGCGAGGCGGCGGGACTCAGCGGCGGTGCGGAACCGGGAGATCATCTCGACCGCGACCGGGTACTCGGCGAACCGCTCGCTGAAAGTACGGAAGTGCTGCAGGGTCAGGATGGTGGTCGGGGCCAGCATCAGTACCTGCTTTCCCTGGGAAGCGGCCTTGAACGCGGCGCGCAGCGCTACCTCGGTCTTGCCATAGCCGACGTCGCCACAGATGAGGCGGTCCATGGGGTGCGGCGACTCCATGTCATCCTTGACGTCCTCGATGGCGGCAGCCTGGTCTGGAGTTTCGATGAACGGGAAGGCCTGTTCCAGCTCCATCTGCCACTGGTCATCGGCAGCGAAGGCGTGGCCGGGCAGGCTACGCCGGACAGAATAAAGCTGTAGCAGCTCGCCCGCCATCTCCTGGGCGGCGCGGCGGGCGCGGGCGCGGGCCTGCTCCCAGGCGCGGCCGCCGAGCTTGTTGAGCGGCGGTGGAGATGCGGTGGCCCCCACGTAACGCGACACCTTGTCGATCTGTTCCTGGGGCACGAAAAGTTTGTCATCGCCCTTAAATCTGAGCTGCAGGTAATCGCGGGTGACGCCGGCGACCGTCTTGGTCTCGACCGCGTCGAAGATGCCGATGCCATGGTCCTGATGCACGATATAGTCGCCGGGAGTGAGGTCGCGGAAGCTCATCAGCGCCCGGCCGCCGATCACCAGCGACTGGCTGCGGGCCGTGCGCCCCGAGCGAATCAGCGCCCGCTCGCCAAAGACCGCCAGGTTCAGGTCGGTGCTGACGAAGCCTTCTGGCGTTGGGCCGGTGAGCAGGTAAGCGCCTGGTTTTTGGGGAAGGGCTTCGCCCGGAAGCGCGAACTCAGCGGCGCCGTTTAGGCTGTGCTCAGCGCGACGAGCCGCGCCTTCGGAGGCAAAATACACAAAGACCCGTAGACCCTCGCCGGCCATGCGTTTCAGTTTGCTGGCGGCTTCTGATGGGTTGCGGGAAGCATAGCGGAAGCCTGAGGCCGCGAACTTGTATTCCTGCTCGCGCGGGAGGCTTTCGATCGTTAGCTGAGCGGCTCTGACGAGGGCGTCTTGCAGCTCCGCCGGATCGAGCAGGGTGCCGGCTGTCGCCTCGTGGCCTTCCATCTCGGTGGCATCCTCCCAGAGTGAGGCCATGGGATCGATGGCCAGTTCCGGGTCGATCAGGCAGATGCGCATCGAGGGCGGGAGGGAGGCGAGCAGGCCTTCCCCGAAAGCCTGGTTGGTTGCCTGTGAGTCGGAGTCGGCTTCTGCGGCGGCGTACACGACCAGGCTGGACTCACTGGTATGCGAGCGCTGCGTGAAGGGCGAGAACCGGCGGATGGACTCAAGCTCTTCGCCCCAGAATTCCAGCCGCGCCGGTGTGCGATCGTGGCAGGGAAAGACATCGACGATGCCGCCGCGTACCGCGAACTGGCCCGGGTCCTCGACCTGGTCGAGCCGCTCGTATCCGAGCGCCGCCAATATTTCCACGATCTCGTCATAGCCGCCGCGCGCTTTAGAAGTGCTGCCGTCCACCGATAACTCGAGCGGCTGCGGCCATCCCTGGGGAGAGAGAGATCTTTCCATGAGCGCCGTGGCGTCGGCGACGACGATGCCTGGACTCCCGCTGTCGAGTAGCGCCAGCGCCGCGTGCCGGCGGCCGGCGCAGGTTTCCGTGGAGCGTCCGGCGCCGCCGATAACGGCGGACCTGGCGGGCAGCTCGCGTACTGGTAAGGCGTTGCTAGCTTCGCCGGCCGCGGTGAAAGCAGTCAGGTCAGCGGCGAGGCGGGAAGCATCGGCAGCCGTCGGCGCCACCATCAACACCAGCGAGTCCGGCCAGACCGCCTCGCGCAGTGCGGCAAGTAGATATCCCTGAAAAAAGGTAGGGGCATAGGCGCTCTGGGCGGATTTGCCCAGCGCGTCAATAAGAGACCGGAACGCCTCGTGGTCTTTTATGAAGCGCGATATCAAACTAATTAGGGGGACACATTACTTAATTCCCTGAAGGCGCCAATCCACGATAAAAACACCTGGAATTTGCAGTCCACGCACCCGGGCGTTCAGTAATGTGTCCCCTTAATTCTTAATGTGTCCCCTTAATTCTTTAATTAGCGTTGGTGGTGCTTTTGCATGGCGGCTTCGATGCCTGCGGTGATGATTGTTTCTACGCAGTCAGCCGCCGTTTCAAACACGCGGGCCAGTTCTGCTTCCGGCTCCGTGAACTCCGTCAACACCCATTCGCGGGCGTTGACCCCGGGATCCTCCGGATGCCCGATACCGACCCTCACCCGGTGAAATTCCGGCGTTCCCAGCGCAGAGACGATGCTCGATACGCCATTATGCCCGCCCGCGCCGCCGCCTTTGCGGCAACGCACCACGCCAAAAGGAAAATCCAGTTCGTCATGGATCACAATGATCCGGTCAGGGGGGATGTGCTTCTTTTGCGCGGCTTCGCGCACAGACCGGCCGGAGAGATTCATGAATGTCTGGGGCATGAGCACAGCGACGTGCTCTCCAAGCGCTTCGCCCTCCGACCAGCGGCCGTCATAGCGCCGCCGCGGCCTTTCCATCCCGTGCTGCTTGACGAACAGGGTAGCCACCCGGAAGCCGGCATTGTGCCTGGTGTTGGCATAATCCGGGCCGGGGTTCCCCAGCCCAGCCACCAGCCACAGACCGCCAGCTGGAATCGGTTGTTTTTTACGGAAAAACGCCATGGCCTAATATTGGCCCGGCAGCGGAGATTATCCTTCGCCGCCCTCTCCCTCGGCGGCTTTCTCCGCGCCCTCGGCAGGAGCCGCGCCAGCTTCCTCCGCCGGCGCGCCGGCAGCGGCCGCTTCGGCCCCTTCTTCCGTGACCTCTTCGACCACGAGCTTCGGCGCCATCACTGCCGCGACCATCGCCTCGGGATCGTCAAGGATCTCAACGCCCTTGGGCGGCTTGATATCGCTGACCCGGGCGGAATCGCCGATGCCCAGGCTTTCGACGTCGATCTCGATCTCCTGGGGGATGTCATTCGGCAGACAGCGGATGTGCAGCTCCCTGAGCGCGTGGTCCATGATGCCGCCATCCCGCAGGCCGATAGCGTTGCCCACGATCACCACATGCACGGTGGAATCGATCGGCTGGTCCATGCTGACCTCGATGAAGTCCAGGTGCAGCAGGCTGCCGGTAACCGGATCGCTCTGATACTCCTTGAGGATGGCCGCGTGCGATTTCGATTTGTCCTTAAAAACCAGGTTCAGCAGGACGTTGCCGTGCCCGTGACCCAGCACCTGCCGGAGGGACTTCTCATCGACGCTTAGTGGCACGCTGTCCTTGCCGCCGCCGTAAAGCACACCAGGGATAAGCCCTTCCCGGCGCATGCGCCTGGCTTCGGGGCTGCCGAAGTCGCTGCGCTCGTTGACTTTTAACTCTACCTGCTTCATATCTCTCTCCTGCGGTTGTTGACCCTTAGTAATCCTCTTTATAAAAAATTGGCGCCCCCGGGTTTCCCCGGGCCGCCGGAATCTTAGAAAAGCTGGTCGTCTCCCTCGAATAGCTTGCTCACGGATTCATCCCGGAACACGCTCTGGATAGTATCCCCCAGGATCGAGGCGATTGATAGAACCTTTATTTTGCTGGTCTTTTTGTCAGGATGCAAGGGAAGCGTGTCCGTTACCACGACTTCCTTCACCGGGGAATCCTCCAGCCGCTCATAAGCGGGTCCGGAAAGCACCGCGTGCGTACAGGTGGCATACACGTCGGTGGCGCCCTTATCCAGGAGCGCTTTGGCGCCGGCGACGATGGTGCCGGCGGTGTCGATCATATCGTCCACCATGATGCAGACCTTGCCGTCCACATTACCGATGATCTCCGTGATTTCGGCCACGTTATGCGCCGGCCGGGTCTTCGAAAGGATGGCGATGCCCACATGATCCCCCAGCTTGTCCGCGAATTTCTTGGCCCGCTTCACGCCGCCGACATCCGGTGAAACCACGATCAGCTCACCCTCGGGAATCTGCATCATCCGGAAGTATCCCGCCAGCGTCGATAGCGCGCTCATATGATCGACCGGGATGTTGAAGAAGCCCTGCACCTGGCCTGTATGCAAGTCCATGGTGAGGACGCGGTCAGCGCCAGCCACCTGCAGCATGTCAGCCACCAGCTTGGCTGTGATCGGCTCGCGCCCGGCAGATTTTTTATCCTGGCGGCCGTATCCCATCCAGGGCATGACTGCGGTGATGCGCCGGGCTGAAGCGAGGCGCGCCGCCTGGATCATGATCAACAGCTCCATGATGTTGTCATTGACCGGGGGGTTCGTGGACTGGATCAGGAAAACGTCGCTGCCACGGATGTTCTCGCGGTAGCGCACATAGATCTCGCCGTTGCTGAAGGTGGTGGCTTCGAGATCGCCCATCTTGATCTTCAGATGCTCGGCGATCTTTTCCCCCAGAGCCGGCACGCTGCGGCCGCAAAAGACCATGAGCTTCTTGTTCTTTTGGACCACGATGCTGTTTGGAGTCATGCTTGTTATTCCTCCCCGTTCCCCTCGCCCTGTGAGGAGCCGAATTTTTTTAAGGCATAACCTTCAATATTCTTCTGACGGGCGCGGCCGATGCCGAGCGCGTCTGGAGGCACATCCCCCGTGATCGCGGAGCCTGCCGCCGTCATGGCTCCGTCACCCACGGTAACCGGCGCCACGAAGACCGTATCCGCCCCGGTTTTCACCTGCCGGCCGATCATCGTGCGGTGCTTCTCGTTGCCATCGTAGTTGGCGGTGATGTTGCCAGCGCCGATATTCGCGCCGGCGCCGATCTCGGCGTCACCGATGTAACTCAGATGGGGCACCTTGGCCCCCTCGCCAACGACGCTGTTCTTGATCTCCACAAACGTGCCGGCTTTGGAGCCTGGCTCCAGCCTGGCGCCCGGCCGCAGGTACGCGAACGGCCCCACGCTGCAACCGGCGCCGATCTCGGCCCCTGTCACGTAAGACTGCACGACGCTGGCACCGTCATCCACCGACGAATTGACGATCGTGGTGCCGGGCCCGATCAAACATTCCTCACCCACAACCGTCTGGCCCGCAAGCTTGGTCATCGGCTCCAAAACCGTATCCCGGCCGATCTTGACGCCAAAGTCCACATAAGTGCTACCCGGGTCTCTGACCGTGACGCCGTCCAGCATGTGCCGCTCGAGAAGGCGCTGCCGCATGATCGCTTCCGCTCTTGCCAGATCGAGGCGCGAATTCACACCCAGCGTCACTGACGCGTCATCCGTCTTATACGCCATTACCGGCAGACTCCGCTCGGCTAAAATGCCGATGACATCCGTCAGGTAGACCTCGCCCTGGTCATTGTCTGCGCCCACTTCCTCCAGGGCTTCCCACAGCGACGGGGCTTCGAATGCATAAACCCCGGCGTTGACCTCGCAGATCTCCAGCTCGCCCGGGGCGCAGTCGCGGTGTTCCACAATCCGGACCACCCGGCCGTCGGCATCGCGGCAGACCCGCCCGTAATGGGCAGGATCTTCGACATCCACGGTCATCAGCGTACAGGCAGGCGCGTTAGCGGCATGCTCCCTCAGCAGGCCGTTGAGCTCCTCACCCGTGACCAGGGGCGTGTCGCCATACATCACCAGGATGTCTCCGGCGAAACCGGCCAGCGTTTCCTGGCAGACGCGCACTGCATCGCCCGTGCCCAGCTGCTTTTCCTGCAGCACCGCCTCCGTCTTTTCCGGCAGATACTGGTGGACATCTTCCAGGCCGCTGCCCAGGACGACGAGCATCCGGTCCGGGCTCACCGCGGCCACCGCATCATTGATCCATTCGATCATGGGCCGGCCACAGACAGCGTGCAGCACCTTCGGCGTGCCGGATTTCATGCGCGTGCCCAAACCGGCCGCCAGCACGATCACCGCCAGGGGCCGTTTTGATTCTTCACCAGGGATGGGTCGCATCTCAGGAAATCCAGACAAAAAAATTGAGCGACGTGCGCTCTCCTTATGGAAATATGGCTGGGGCGGGAGGATTCGAACCTCCGAATCACGGGACCAAAACCCGTTGCCTTACCACTTGGCTACGCCCCATGGGCAGCCAACGAAGGCGCAGAAAAGTATAGTAGATGCAGGCATTAGAGGTCAAGAAGCACCGAGACTCAGGGACACCTTGTTTACTTCCAGAAAAATCACGGGACATGACCTCATTTCCTGCGGAAATGAGGTCATGTCCCTGAAATCGTGCGGCCGACCCTCCCGAGGAAGAGCCGGCCGTCTTAAACAGGGTTTTTCCGCCCTGCTGGAGCGCCCGTGCCGCCCCCCTACGGGGGCACGGGGTAACGCAAACTTATCCGGGCCGCGGGTTCATGCCGCCTTCCCTTGCATATAAGCGGGACAAACCAGTGGCAGCGCTGACGGGAAAGATTGGCCGACATGCCGGGTCAGTTCCTCCGGAACCGACCTGGCCAGCGCCTTAAGCACGGAGCAGGCAGCGCTGCGGGCCTCTTTATGTGACTGGTAGCCGCCCAGCTGCTGGATCCTGAGAATGAAATGCAGGTCGACCAGCGGTTGTTCCCCGTTCTTCTTGTGAAGATGCCCGGCGCCGAAAGGAGCGGGCGAGAACTGCCAGATCCGGGAGGCGTCCTTGGGGAGCGCCAGCCGTACCCGGTCGGCAGCCGCAGGCGTGAGCCAGAGTTTGATGGTGCCAAAGACCGCATTCGC
>Ga0172371_10008038_pt1 | contig 14844 bp, 9 predicted proteins | sample Lak12m_FD_114543 | JGI IMG/M metagenome (GOLD analysis project Ga0172371, IMG submission 114543) | Freshwater microbial communities from Kabuno Bay, South-Kivu, Congo - kab_022012_12m | ecosystem: Environmental > Aquatic > Freshwater > Lake | place: Democratic Republic of the Congo: South-Kivu... | reverse complement strand
CGGGCCACAAGGATGGCCGCAATGGCGACAATTGCAGGACGAATCGCAGGTGCACTTGTTCGCCGGATTGCCGCAATCAGGGCATTTGTCTTCCATAAAAATAAGTTAGTTGATTATCATATATTGTAAAATTTATTACGATGTTCGGTCTGATTTCTTTCATAGGCTGGCATATCAGGATACATCGAGGAACTTTTTTAGTATATCATACGCGGGAATATTGGAGAATTGGGAGAGCGTTGAATGCAAGCTTGATCGAGTAAATCAGCTGTTAAGGAGGCAAGTCGCTTAATCGTGCTTGTGAAGCACCTCGCGAGGCGCTGAGCCGTCTGCGGCGCTCACGACGCCATTGTCTTCGAGCATATCAACAAGACGAGCCGCGCGCGCATATCCGACCTTCATCCAGCGTTGAATAAGCGATGTTGAGCATTTGCCGTTTTCAATAACAAGCCTTTTTGCTTCTTTATATAGCGCATCTTCGCCAATATCTTCATTCGATTCGAGCTTCTTCACTTGCATCTGCAAGGCGCGGACTGCAATGTGGTTTATGATCACGATTACGAGAATTGTGACCAGAAGGAATGTTGTCATGGTGTTTTTGTCTAATGATTATTTATTGATGATCGAAAACAAATTGCACGTGCATTGAATTTGCGATAATGACTTTCAAAAAATATTCTATTTTTATTTTACCGCCGCAGTATATCTACAATAATCACAATTGACAGTTTAAATTGGTTAAATCGTTTCTTCGGCAAAAATAGTTACTTCGGTATTTTTTGGAGACATTAAAACTGGCCACCAAAATGGTGCATCTCTCCATCCGTCAACCTTGCTACCATTTTGGCGAAGCAGCATAAGTACGGGAGTGTCAACTGCCACTTGTTTAGCAATGACACCCTCACGTTTTGGAGTATCAGGCGCGTTTTCAAATCTGCCGCTTTCTCGAACTCTTTTCGCGTCTCGATTCTTTCTCACAACGACCCAAACTTTTCCGGCTTCCTTATTATTTTTAGAATTGAGAGAAAGATGCTCAAGACTTGCTTTGCAGGTTTTCCAATTAAAAGAGTATTGATCATCAAGTTCAAGAGTTTTGGATATCAAATCAAGAGTTTTCATCGCTTCGTCGAGAGAAATTAAGATCGGTTCGTTCTCGTCTTTGCCAAAAGACCACTCAGATATATTCTGATCTATTTGCTCGATAATACGAGCAATATGAGTTTTATGACCAGATTGAAATCCAACTGGCAACAATCTTTTGAAAGGACGCAACGAAGCAAGCGAAGAAAGCCTGAGCTTGTTAGGAGAGCATGGCACTAACCGGCCAGTAACATCTTTTCGTATAAAGTAGACACCGTTTGAGTGATCGCCCTTTTCAAACGCCTCTCTCAATGCAGAGTCAAATTCATGAATACGTTTCATTATTTCGTAAATATCTCTTGTTGTGTAAAAACGAGTAACCGCAAGATCTTCAGCTGATCGGTTCCCATACATTCGTGAGTGCTGAAGCACGGTATCTTGTTGAAACCTTTTTGGATTCCTTCCATAATAAAATCCGATGAGGTTATTTATCGTAACGCCTCGATCGAGAATCTGTCCCCCGATAAAAATATTCATGGGATTGCGCAACTTGAGTTGTCCTTCATTATCAAGAAGCTCTTCAACTTCTTTATCAGAGTTCACAGTAGTAATCATAATATGCTCTTCAACAAGAGACTTCAATACATTATTTTTGACATTCTCGAGGGATGGAGCCGTCGAAACATCGACATTCTTAACAGACTCCATTATGTCGAGGTATGATTCTTTAATTAGCGGATCAATTATTTGAGCTTCCTCTTTAGCAATTTGCGCTAATTCTAATATTAACGCAGAAATGACATCGCGCTGCCAACCATGAGAATTCCGATGAATCTCGCTGTGCGCGATAAACGCATATTTTTCTTGTGGCTTTCCAGCATTGTTTTGCTGCAAACGACGAATGACAGCGCCGACAATAAAATTCAATATTGCTTTTCTCAACACAGAAATTTTGCTTGAAGTAAGGGCGTCTTCCAATTTCAGTCGACGCCCGTCTGGCTCTTTTAAAACGTCTCTTTCTTCAAGAGAAACTTCCTCAAATACATGATGAGCAATCGAATTTTCATCCTCGCTTTTATCAAAGTAAAAATCACCGCCGACATAATTTTTATGAATAGGAACAAGAACAGTGAACGCCGGACGTTTTGGCAAAAATTCAATTTTTTCCTCATTTGTACTTGGTTGAAGATAGAGAGAATAAGGCGTTGCGGTAACTTGAAGATAGCCCACCTTTTGAACAATACTTCTCAATTCATCAATTTGAGATGAAATTCGCCCAACTTCAACTGCTTCGGCGTGTTTGCGAAAACTGATACTCGCATAATCTGCTTCATCGTCGACAATTAGGATCCTTTTTTCACGAAGATCTGGATAGACACCCGCCAATTTTTCAAGAATGCGGCGCATATTATTAACCTCTTTCTTCACGATAATTATAAGCTTTTTGTTTCTTTCGTATGCAGTCAAATTATCCGGCATTAGCATAACATCAAACACGTCAACCTTGTCATCTCTTATAAATTCTGCAAAATCATCCTCCATTCGCTGAATGGTCTGTTTCACCAACGCCTTTGTTCCTTTTGTTAAAATAATGACGGCATCATAATTGCTATCAAAGGCAAGTGCCATAACACCAATAAATGCGCGGGTTTTGCCGCTTTGTATTTTCCCAAGCAAGATACCAGGTTTTTGTGAAGATGTATTATTTTGGAGGAGTTGGCTAACGGTTTCTTTCATGCACTGAATTAAATCTTCGGTATCTCGTCTTTTCGCAACGAGCTTATTGAATAATTCACCTTGCTTCATCCGTTTTTTTCTAAATTATTAGCGTTATTTTTTGCACTATAAGAGCGAGTTATTTTATTTCCACGATTTTCATCACTTCATCGCCGTAATGGTTGATAACTTTCACGGCGATTTTTCCGGTTTTTGGTTTTGGGAATGGGCGGGAAATTGTTGAATAAAGTTCGTCCCACGCGTCCTCGTTGATATCCGCTTTCAGGGATTTTTTCAGTTTCTCGTAGGGTTTGTCCGCGCCGAGAAAATAGGCGTGCGTCACAAAAAATGCTTCGCAGTTGTAATTCGTGTCAATGAACCACGCGGCGATTTCGTGCTGGGGATCGCCGGAACCGCTGGATCGGATTTCGCTTTTGACCGGATCATAGATATCAACGCCCAAAATTTCCGTTATGACTCCATCTTTGGTTTCCTTGACTTTTATTTCCGGCTCGCCGAAAGCCAAAAACAAATTTCCAGATCCGGTTTTTTTGAGTAAGTCGCCCATTGAAAGATCAGGATTGATTTTCACTTTCATAATCGTGAGGCCGTTCGCTTGCGTCGGTTCGGAAAAAGCAGAGGCTTCAAACGAAGTCGCCGCGACAACAAGAAGATCGGCAAATTTTTTTGCAACTTTCGCAGCATCGCGAATAAAGTCGTCGTCCACGCTGCCGAATTCTGGACCGATCGAAACAGCAACTCTTTTCAATCCCTCTTTTGTTTTATACTCGCCAATCGCTTGCACCTCCGGCCCGCTCGGAAGAATATCGAGATTTTCAAATTCAACCCGCGCCCCTTTTTTGCCGGTTTGCACGCCGGATTTCAAAAGATTGGAAACGACTGTTTCCGCGAATTGCTCACTGGAAAGCATTTCCTGTGCGTCCGACACACGATGAGGAGAAAGTGATTCAACTGTGAATGGACCAGCAACCCGAACAACATCCTTATTTTCAAGTGGATGATCATAGAGAATTTCTTGACCGGCCGGCTCATCGTTTGCCAAAGATTTTAATGTAATATGCGGAACGGTTTTGTATTCAAATCCATCACTCACATTGCTTTCATCTTTGAGTTTGTAGTATGGAAATTTCGCCGTCATCAAGCGCGTCCGTGCCAGTGCCAAAGCAACCCGCGAAGTGTCAACCGTGATCCACCGTCGTCCCCATTGTTCGGCAACGAAAGCGGAAGTCCCCGACCCGCAAGTCGGATCAAGTACAATATCGCCAGGATCAGTTGTTAGAAGAAAACAACGTTGAGCTGTTTTCAATGTAGTTTGCACGACATATATTGCTTTTTCGTGAAATGATCCGCGGGCTGTATCAGTCCAAACATTAGTAAGGGGAATTCCGGGCTGATCATCTAAGAATAATTTTCTATAAATTGATTTACCTCCAATCCTAAGTACTCCCTTATCCAGTAATTCCGGAATCCTATTCGGATTAATACTCCAGTGTCTATTTTGACCGGGATGATATTTTTCACCTTTATATTCAATTTCGAGAGTTCTCGTTGGACTCACATCCTGACTATTAATGGGTGAAAGTCTATAAAGTCTGCCATCCCCATCATCATATTTGTAATGTTCCGCTAATTTTTCTTCATGGCTTTTGTCAAGATATAGTTGATGATATTTTGTAAATTTTTTATCTTTCGCAAACCACAATAAATAATCATTGACTGTCGATAGATAATTTGTTTCAAAACCACCAGATTTTTGAAAAATAATACAACTAATAAAGTTTTCTGCTCCAAAAACTTCATCCATGACTTCCCTGATATGATGAACATTCTCGTCAGATATTTGAACAAAACAACTTCCGCTTTCAGTGAGAAGTTCGCGGGAGGTGATCAAACGAGCGCGAAGGTATGACAGATATGAATGAATTCCAAGCTCCCAAGTGTCGCGAAAGGCTTTCACCTGCTCCGGCTGACGAATAAAATCATCCAGTTTGTTGTCTTTCACATCCCTTTTTCTCGTGGAAACCTGCCAATTGGATCCGAATTTGATGCCATAAGGCGGATCAATATAGATTGTCTGCACCCGACCGCGCATACCCTCTTTTTCCAAAAGCGAATTCATAACCTGAAGCGAATCGCCTAAAATCATCCGGTTTTGCCAGTTGTCCTCATGTTTATAAAAATCAACTGCTTTTTTGAACTGCGTTTCGGCCGTTTCGCCAAAAAGCATTTGTTGCGCGCTTTCATTCGCACCTGATTTCAGACGGGCAATGATTGCTTCTGGCGCGATTTTTTCCTGCACATAAATCGGCACAGTCGGCACAGCAAATTCCGCGCCTTGTTCTATTTTTCCGGCCCATACAAGCTGCGGATCAAGCGACGGATCATAGTCATATTTCTTTTTCACCGGCTGTTTCTCCCGCGCGGAAAGCTTGACCGATTCTTCTTGAGTCGGAATATGAGCGCGCTTTGCGTTATGTTTATACGATTTGACCGGCGCGGCAGTGGTTGGAGGTGATATTTTTTTTCTTCTCATAATTTTATTTTTCGTTAAATAAATTGCCCGGCATCAAATCATCAAATCCTCGTTTCATGCCGGCGCGAATCAAATTTTGTGTTTCGTGAATGTCCTGCACCTCAAGAATCGCCCACTTGCCGAATTTTCCGATATTGTTGACCGCCGGCACCCAAAATTCGCGCGCGGTTTTCACTTTGATGATTTTTTTGTCATCCTTTTTTCCCGTCACTTCAATTAGTAAATTCATTTTTGACTTGTCGGGCATTTCGAGAACGGCGATAAAATCCGGGATATAATTATGCGCCATTCCCTGATGTTCGTAGGGAATATTGAATCCAAGATTTTGATTTTTGACATAAGCCAGCACTTCCGGCAATTGCTCTAGTTTTTTGGCGACGCCCTGTTCCCATTCTTCCGTGTCAGCCACAACATAATTCACATGGCTTTTTTCAGTTTCGCGGACTTCTTTTGTAGTGAGAAAATCAACATAGCGAGTAGATCCGATCGTATCATACGGCGCCAAAATCGGCAGCAATCTTTTGTCTTTTTGAAATTCCAAATTTTCCGCGATTATACCTTGTTGAATCTTAGTAAGCGCGCCGGAAAAATATTCTCCAACAGAAAGATAACCGATTACCATACGGTCCTTCAGAACAACGTATTTTTTCACATATTCCTCGACAATTTTTCGAAGTTGCGGAGTGAGCCAGTATTTTTCCGCGCCGTCAGCGTCCGTGTAATACCGTTTGAGAAGCGCCTCTGTTAATCTAATGATAACTTCTCCCTCGCGGCGTTCCTTGATTTTTTCCAAATTTTCTTTGACTTCTTCGCCAATAACACCCCCGAGAGTGACTTCAGTCGGCTCGTTTTCGATGATAGTTTTGGATTCTCCGGTGAAGCGCGAATCAAGTTTTTGTTCGTTCAATTCATAGCGATAACCTTCGACACGCGGAAAAGTTATTTCATATTTTTCGCGATCTTCGAGCGCGTGGACGCGATGAATAACTTTAGGCGGCTGAGGCGGAGTGTTTCCTTCTGCTTTGAGAAAACTGAATGGCACGCCATAGACTTCGGCATATTCCTCGGAAAATTTGCCTTCTTCATTGGGACTATAATCAACTCTCCGTAAAGCGCGTCCGACGACCTGCTCGCAAAGAAGTTGTGTTGAAAAGGCACGAACACCGAGAATATGCGTGACGGTATTCACGTCCCAGCCTTCCGTCAACATTGAAACGGAAACAACGCACTTGATATCTTCTCCAAGTTTTCCCGGCTTGCCAACGGTATTCATAACTTCGCGCAGAAGTTCCTCGTCCGTTGGCTCAGTCCGCCCCGGAAAACGCTTGCGATATTCTTTGTGAAAATCTTCTATTTCCTTGAAAAATATTTTTTTGAAATCGACATTTATTTTTTCGCCGCTTTCCAATTGAGCGCTATCAATAATGAGCGTATTCGGCCGATCAAAAAATTGGACGCCATCTTCATTGCGAAATATTTCCAAATTTCCTTTTTCGACTTTTATCTGACCACTAGTAGTTTCCCGCTCAAAACCCGCGATCCAGCGATATACCAATTCAGAAACAGCCGTATTATTGCAAACGACAATCATCACCGGCGGCATAACGGCCGGATTTTCTTTTTTCTGTTTTTCGTATTCGCGATACGATTTTTCATAACTTCCATATAATGATTCGAGCGCTTCTTGCAACGTTTTCGGCAAAATCAAGACTGAAAGATCATAATTTCCGGTTTTCTTGCCTTTTTTGGGCAAATCATCACGCACATGCAGCCAAAGATTGCGAAATTCGGGAATATCATCTTTCGAAACGGTATCTGAATCAATTGGAAGCCGCGGAATCTTCACAACACCGCACTCAAGAGCGTCCAGAAGCGAGAAATCATACACAGCCCAAGGAAACATCGTTCCTTCCTGATAACCGGAGCCCCGCAAGAAATACGGAGTTGCTGAAAGATCAATGATCGCGTTGACAGAAATTTTTTTCGAGAGTGCCTGCAAGCCATTCAGCCAAACACGAGCCGCCTTGTTATTTTCATCGGCTTCCGCCTTGTCCTCGCGGGTTAATTTCACCTCACTCGGCTTTTCACAATAACAATGATGGGCTTCGTCGTTTATGACCAATACGCGCGGTTTATTGAGAACACTCTTGAAAACTCTGTTAACCATGGCATTCGGAGTTTCTTTCATTGCTTCACTCTTGAGAATGTTTGCCGCTTTCATAACTGAACCGACAGAAAATCTCGAGTTCTGTCGAAGCTCCAATTGATGAAAATTTGTGATAAAAACATTCGCCTGTTGCAAAAGTTCAAAATCTTGATACGAAACAACATCGCGCTCCCGATAATAATTTTTCGGGTCGTTTGGCAAAAGAACATTCAAGCGATCGCGAATAGTGATGCCCGGAGCAATGATAACAAAAGCATCCGTAAAACGAGTGTCTTGCGGGTACCGGATCTTGTTCAGCGTGTGATAAGCAATAATCATCGCCATGACAACGGTTTTTCCTGAACCGGTTGCCATTTTGAAAGCGAGGCGATATAGTCCGGGATTCGCGTCAGTATTCGTTTTTTTTAGTTTATTCGTGATCCAGTTTTCTCCCGATTTTTCCGCGACTTCGTTTATATAAATCAGAATTTCAAGCGCTTCGATTTGGCAGAAAAAAAGCTTGTTTTCTCTTGTCTCGTCATTCCAATACAGGAGCAGATCGTGAGAAGTTTTCGTGATGCCAGAGTAGCCGGCCTTTCGCCAGTCTTTTATTTTTGCCCTGATTTTGTTTATAAACTCGTTTTCTTTTTGCAATTCGCTCCCAAAGGAGCCTTCGGCCGTGTTGATATCCAATTTCCCTTGGCGAGTTTTGGCTCGGGGAACAGGAATGTAAAAACTGCTCGGACGACGAAATTCCAAAATTTCATCGGTTAAACCGCGCTCATCAGCGTTGAAATGAAGATTTGGCTCAAAATATGGCGAATTCAGTATTGGGGATTTCATAATTTAGTGTGAAATAAGGGATTTTCTTGACTTTATGCTATCATTAATTAAGTAATTATTCAACATTTGGGGAAATGACAAGAAAGCGGATAAAAAACCCTGTTCAGCTCATTATGCAGTCGAATGATTGCTGTCTTTTTTCGGCGCAGCCGATTCAGGAGCTTTTTTCAAAATCGAGAGGTGCTGCCGGGGATATCGGCCCGGAACCAAACCGGACAATGTATCTCGAAGAAAACGGAAATGGAAAATATTTTGTAGAAAAAAAATATCACTTGAAACAAATTATCCGATATGTCCAAAAAATGAATGTCGACTATATTTTGAAAACCGGATTTTCATATAATGAAGCGTTTGATTTTCCGGATCGGCTTTATGAGCTATTTATAAAAATTGACGATAAAAAGGAATTTGAAGAATTCATCCGAAAAACAAATTTTTGTATTTTTCCGGCAGCAAGTGAATTAAAAGGGCTGAATGCCCTATATCAGCAAGCTCTTTTGGGGAAAGAGGCGGAGCATATAACGGCAAATTATCCTTTGGAAAAAGATTTAGAGAAAAGAGTTGAAGAAAATCAAAAGTTAATCCGAAAAATAAATATTGACTTTCTTTGGGAAAAGAAAAAATTATTCAAAAATCTGGTTGTTCTTTTTGCTTCAAAAAAAATGATTTATCACGACCTCGTCTGGCTCAACGAGCAGATGGAATATGTATCAGACGCTCTACTTGATCCGCAGCATTTTTCTTTGAAAAAACCGGATCCCGTATATGAGTCGAATAATGATCAGTTTAGTGGAGATATTTACCGCATGCGGGAAGTATGGAAAACTTTTCTTGTGCCCGGGCACAGAATCTATGGTCATTTCGCGTATTGCTGTTTTGAATTTTTTCTTGATATCAAGGATCAAATCGCTATGGTTGTTTGTCCCTATTGCGGAAGAATTATCGGCCCCAAGGACGGAAAGAAACGGAGATGTGGGGAGGAAAACTCAAAATGCCAGCCATTGCAACAAAAGGAGGATCGAAGAATTCAAAGAATTAACAAGGAAAAAATAAAAACTGTGGATAAGTGAGAGACCCGGAAAAGTTAGAAAATCTTTTGCTTAAGGGATAATCTGAAATATTTAAGGAAATTAGTGTCGCACTTACGAAGTGCGATTTTTTTGATTTTACAATTAGAGCAGCTAAATAATTACCCAACGAAGTGGAAAGAATATTCAGCGAAAAATTGATGCAGAAAGCCAAGCGGATCTTTGAGGAGCGCAGCGGCTTGAAATTCACCGACGACGAGGTCGAGATTCATCTCGAACGCTTGAGCCGGTTCGGACTACTGTTTGCCAAAGTAATGATACAAAACGAAAAGAAATCAAAAAACAATGAGATCAATCGAAAGAAGATTCAATAAAATTTCAAAAAAATATCCGGAGTGGAGCTCGTATGTCCGGTTCATCACGGCAATCCGGGACCAAAACTTCACCAAGCGCTCGATATATGCCTGGTTCAGTCGGCTTGTCGACGAGGACGATTTTGCCCGCGAGGACAAGATGAAGATTTTGCGGCAGCTCCCCGATTCAAAACCTCCCTGACGACTGCATGATTCCGGCCAAAATTTCGCCGAGGTGAAGTTTTTCCGGCCAAGAGGTATCCAGCATCAAAAAAATATTTTTAACCACCTATAATCAAAATTATGAAAGATGAAAAAAATAATCTTGGAGAAAGGATGAAGGCAATGGGAGCGGAGGAGAATTTCGACAGCAAAATCAAGGATCACATTGTTATCCAAATCACGGAGCGTATATTGAAAAAATACGAAAATGAAATTCGTTCTCACATTGATAAAACCGCTCTGAAAAATTTTATCGATCGTTCGATCGAATTGAAAAAATGCCCGTTGCTCTCGAAGCCGAATTGGGATAATTGCGGAGACATGGAAAAAGGAGGAACTGAATTTTGCTTCAGTTCAAAATATTTGAATTGTCCGGCTTTTGACCGGTATGTTGCTCATGAAATTGTCGAAAAACCGCGGCGGCAAAAAATCAAGGCCGAAAAAGAAAAAGGTGGGGCCAAAAAGAAAAAATAAGGAAGAATCGACCTTACCTTACTTATAATTAGTTAAACCAAACCGTACGAATCAATAAAAATTGCGGAATTTGTAAAACGAAACGAAAAATCGACCGAAATGCGCGACAATCGCGACAGGAATCAATACAAAAAAGCACGTTAAAAATCACGAATTAAGGGTTAAACAAGGCTGATTTAAATACTGCCCGCCAAAATATGCGTGCGATGCAGTGATAGCGTGGCAGTTGACCCCCGCGGCACGCCCCCGCCGAACGGCGGGGCTGGATTGCCGAAAGCGGAGGGCGACAGCCCGACGATTGCGGCAAGACAGAAAGAAGCGCGCCCAGCAGCCGTGAGCACAAGCCCCCCGCGGGGGTTGGGGGGATGTCGGAAGGAATGAAGCGGGAATGTTGCACAACGAGTGTTTTGCGTACGCAGCCATTTTTCTTGGAAGTGAAGACGAAAGCTTGGAGACAAACTTCCTAGAAACAATGAGCTGCGTCGCAACAACACCTCGTTGTGCGAGGGTCGGAAAAACACACCTTCCAGTTTTCAGATGAAGTTTTTCCGATCCCCTTGCGTTCCCGCTTTTCCGCTTCCGACTTTCCAAAAGGAAGCTTGAAACCTTTGGTTTCATTACAAGGGATTGCAGCGCCCGGAATACTTGCCACGAAGACGGAAACTTGAAGCGCTGCTTTCCGATATACGAGCGAGGAGGAGGGGCGGGCGGAAAGAATGGGTTTTGTGTCAAAGCGTAGTCTTGAGCAAAAACCACCTATACCGACCGCCCCTCCGGACTATACAAAAAATGTGTATACAAAACCACAAAAAAATAGTATTATATAAACGGACTCAGTTTAATATTCGGACACTTTTTGAAACGATGCCTTTTCGTATCGTTTCAAGTAAAGGGCGACCTTTGCACAGTGTCCGAAAGGAACTGAGTCCAGCATTGGTCGTCCTTTTGTTATCCAAAAATTATGGACTATCAAGATTTTCTTTTATCCGATTCTCCGGCCGATTGGCCGCTTCTTGTGATGTTTTTCGGCACGATAATATTTTTGCTTTGGCTTGATCATGGAAAAGACAAACAAAAATGACATTCGCTATGTTATATACGCTCGCAAGTCTTCCGAGAGCGAAGACCGGCAGGCTCTTTCGATCCAATCGCAGATAATCGAAATGAAAGAAATCGCCAAGCGCGAGAAATTGAAAATCGTGAGAATATTCCAAGAATCGAAATCAGCCAAAGAACCCGGCCGTCCGGTTTTCAATGAAATGGTGCAGATGTTCCAAAAAGGCAAGGCTGAGGGAATACTTTGCTGGAAACTTGACCGGATTGCGAGAAATCCCATTGATGCCGGATCGATTCAATGGCTTTTGCAAAAAGAAACGATCAAACGCATTAAAACGCATGAACGCGAATATAATCCCGAGGACAATGTCGTGATGGCAAGTATAGAGCTGTCGATGGCAAATCAGTATATACGCGACCTAAGCCGGAACGTGAAACGAGGATTGGCCGAGAAAGTGCGACGCGGCGAATATCCGTGCAGTCCGCCGACCGGATATATGCGAGATCCGAAAACAAGGAAGCTCGTTCTCGATCCGGCGACTTGGGGCGTTGTCAAAAATACTTTTTTTCTCTATGCCACCAACCAATATTCCGTTGAGAAAATAGCGGATAAGTTCTTTGCCGAGGGTTTGCGATCAGCGAAAGGAAAGAAAGTCCACCATTCGACAATTCACAATATTCTCAAAAATCCCATATATTACGGCTGGTTCAAGTGGAAAGAACAAATCCACAAGGGCATTCATCCGCCGATTGTTTCCAAAAATCTTTTCGACAAAGTGCAGGCGATTCTTGAGCCGAAGAAGCATACAAAGAGGGACAATAAAAGAGATTTTCTCTTTCGCCATTTTCTGACTTGCGGCGAGTGTGGTTTGAAGATCACCGCCGAAACGAAGAAAGGCCACAACTATTATCACTGTACGAAAGCAAGAGGACTGGAAAAGTGCGCGCAGAAATATATCCGGGAAGAAGATCTGCTGTGCGAGATTTGCCGCAAGCTTGATCATTTCAGTTTTGACGGCGAAGTTGTCGATGTTGCGATCGAGGCCGCGAAAGAAAACGGAAAGAAGCAATGGAGCGAATATCAGGCAATCGAAAAGAAAAACAAATTGCTGCTTGAAAAGAATCGAGCGCAGCAGAATTCACTAGTGGAGAAATTCATCGACAACCATATTCCGGAAGACATTTACAATCGCAAACTCGCGGAATATCGCAATGAAGAAGCAACGCTTGAAGGAAAGCTCGAAGACGCAAAAGAAAACTATCGCAATGTGTTTGAGAAGATTGAACAGTTGGCAAAATTTGTGAAATCAATGCTCAAGATATTCAAAGAAGGCACGGACAACGACAAAAAAGACGTGCTTTCGCTCGTCTCATCGAACATCGTGATTGAAGACAAGAAAATCACGGATTTCAAGCTTGCAATGCCGTTTTCCTGGCTCATGCAAGACATTGAAAATATAAAAAGCCCGGGACGTGAAAATCGGGCTACAGAACCGCTTGTTTCCGCAAGCACAAGCGGAAAAACGGCTTTATCGAGTTCAAGGCTGGGCCGGTAGGATTCGAACCTACGCATGGCAGGACCAAAACCTGCTGCCTTACCACTTGGCTACGGCCCAATATCGTTCATTCATCAACCACCTTTCCTCCAAAAATCTCAACCGCTTCCTGTAAGAGAGATTTGTCCCGCTTTATATGCGCGTATTGTTCCTTGAATTTCTTTTCAGTGAGGGGCTTCAGTTTCAAATCAACGCCAGTTAGCCTAGCAATCGCTTTTTCAATTGTCAACCGATTTTGCATGTCGGATATCTTGTCGTTATAAAAAGAATATTTTGTCTGCAGGATCAAATATTTTCCGTCAATCAAGGTCGGCTGACACATCTTGAGGACGGAGGAAAGAGAATGGTTGTAGCTTTTGAGCGAATCAATGATGGTCGGCCAATTGGACAGGATGAGATCAATGTCGGTTTTCTGTCCGCCTGCATCGCTATGCGAAGTACTGCGGGTAGGGCTTTCCTGTTGTTCAAGGTTTGCTTTTGCTTTTTGTGCGACTGGTTTTTGTGAGTTTGTTGCGGAGATATTTGAAGGCCTGTCGAAAGTCGATTCCGCAGCCAGTTTTGCGATGCTAACCTCCAAAAACAGCTGGGGGATAGGACTGGATTTGAATTTTTCGGCTTTTTCCTGGAGAATATTGACAAAATTCAGAATTTCTCCCGTCTCCACGCTGGATATTTGTCTTTTGATTTGTTCCAGCCTCTCCTTTGTTATTTCATACGAAAGTTTTTTGCCGAGGTCCGGGTTTATCTTAAGAACGAGCATCTGGCGGAGATAATTGAGAAGCGATTTTCCAAAATTTTTGAAATCAATGCCGGACTCGCGAAGTTCCGAAATTTTTGAAAATACTTCGGAATATTTTTTTTGAATGGCCAAATCCACGAATTCAGCCGTGAATTTTTCGGAAACGGTTCCCAGAATGAATTCCACCTCTTGAGCAGTGATTTTTTTGTCTTCAAGAGCGATGACTTGCCCGAGCAGGCTTTCGGCATTTCGCATTCCGCCTTCCGAAGAAGAGGCGATTATTTCGAGTGCCTCGCGGTCAACTTTCACTTTTTCTAGTTTGGCGATTTCTTCGAGGCGATGGATGATTTCTTCAATTGTGAGGCGCGTGAAATCGAACCGCTGGACACGCGACAAAATCGTTTCGGGAATTTTGTGGACTTCGGTGGTGGCCAGGATGAAGACGACATTCGCCGGCGGTTCTTCAAGGGTTTTGAGAAGCGCGTTGAAAGCGCCGCCTGAAAGCATATGGACTTCGTCGATGATATAGACTTTGTGTTTCAGCGAGCTCGGAGGCAATTTCACAGTCTCGCGCAGTTCGCGGATGTTGTCCACGCCTGTGTTTGAAGCTGCATCAATTTCGATGATATCGAGGGCACGAGCATCCGTGATCAATTTGCACGAATCGCATTTCGAGCAGGGTTCGCCGTTTTTCAAATTTTCACAGTTTATCGTCTTTGCGAAAATCCGCGCAATCGAAGTTTTTCCCGTTCCCCGCGGGCCGGCAAAAAGATAGGCCTGTCCGATTCGGTCCGATTTCACCGCGTTTTTGAGGGTCTGGACAACGTGTTTTTGTCCAATAACCTCCGCAAACGTCTGCGGCCTGTATTTTCGATAAAGAGTCGCACTCATACTGACTTATTATAGAAATTCAAAGGCCAAAAGTCAAAAATAAAAATTTGATTGCCTTTTCTTTATATGATAATCAACTAACTTATTTTTATGGAAGACAAATGCCCTGATTGCGGCAATCCGGCGAACAAGTGCACCTGCGATTCGTCCTGCAATTGTCGCCATTGCGGCCATCCTTGTGGCCCG
>Ga0172371_10008037_pt1 | contig 14844 bp, 14 predicted proteins | sample Lak12m_FD_114543 | JGI IMG/M metagenome (GOLD analysis project Ga0172371, IMG submission 114543) | Freshwater microbial communities from Kabuno Bay, South-Kivu, Congo - kab_022012_12m | ecosystem: Environmental > Aquatic > Freshwater > Lake | place: Democratic Republic of the Congo: South-Kivu... | reverse complement strand
ATCCTTTGCGGAGTGAGCAAAGGATATTCACAAGCTTGCGAGCCGACTAAGACGCCATTTTCATCAAATAGACTGACCTTCAATCCAGTCGTTCCAAGATCAATGCCCAGTAAATGGTTCATACGCTTCGCCTTTTCTCCTGGTAACGGTCAAGCAAAGACTGAATCACCATCACAGCAATCAACACGCCGCCCCACAACGCCACGGTCAAAAAAGTGTTGACGCCCATCAAATTGAGCCCGCTGGAAATGATCTGCAAAATGATCAAAGCCAGCACCAGACCTGGGATGCGCCCAAAACCGCCCGCCGCCGAAACGCCGCCCAACACCGAAACCAATACTGTCAGCAGCAAGTACGATTCGCCATAATCAGCTTTAGCCGAATTGAAGCGCGAGATCATCACCACTGCCGCCATGCCCGAATATAAGCCAGAGATCAAATACGTGCGCATCAAGACTGCCGGGTTATTGACCCCCGAATAGAAACAGGCCGTCGGGTTAGAACCGAGCAGATAAATCCGTGAACCCAATGGGGTGCGCAGCAAGATGATATGCATCATGAACGCCCCAGCCGCGAAGATCAAGATCGGCGCCGGTAAACCGAGGACAGAGCCGTTGCCAATTGCCAACAAAGCATCCGGGAAGCCCGAAATGACATACCCTTCGGTAACCGCCACCGCCACCCCGCTGACCAGGATCATCGTTCCCAGGGTCGCCAGGATCGGCGAGATTTCCAGATGCGCCACCAGAAAGCCGTTCAGCAAACCGATGAGAGCTGAAACCAGCAGCCCGGCCAGGATCGCCACGATAACCAACCCGATCCCACCGGGGCCAGTGGATTCGGGGGGGATGGTTTTGGTCAGGATGATTGCCATGACGATGCCTGAGAGATTGGCTGAGGCAATAATCGAAAGGTTGATGCCCGATGTCAACATGGTAATCATCATTGCCATCGCCAGGATGCCCAGTTCAGGTAATTGGAAGGCCATGGATTGAAAATTACCCAGGTTCATAAAGTCAGCGCCATTAAGCAGCCACATCAGGCCAATGACGCCCACCAGGATAGCCAGCAAAACCAGAAATTCAGTATTTTTGCGATCCATTCTCACCTCCCACGCTAGTCCACTTCGATGATCGTGCGCCGACGCGTGGAAATCTTATGGCGATAAGCGCTGGAACCGACGCTGATCAGGATGACCAGACCGATGACTACTTTATACCAGTAAGAGGGTACGTGCATCAGGGTCAGGCCGTTGCCCATGATCGCGATCAACGCCACCCCTAACACAGCGCCTAACACGCTACCGGCGCCGCCCGACAGACTGGCGCCGCCCAACACCACCGCCGCCAACACATCCAACTCTTTGCCAACCAACGAGTTGGGCGCCACCGTTTGCACCAGCATGGCCTGGATTACGCTGGCAAAGCCCGCCATCAAGCCCATGAAAGCATAGATAAACAATTGCAGCTTGAGCAGGTTGAAACCCACCCGCCGGGCGGAAGCGATATTGCCGCCCATGGCGTAAATACTGCGTCCAAGCACGGTATAGCGCAGGATGAACCAGGCGATCAGCAACAAAACAAACCAAAATAGTGTAATGACTGAAAGCCCATAGGGAACGCCGTCGGCCGTATGCAACTTGAAGACATACATCTGGGTATAAGCGCCAAACCATTCCGGAAAACCATACAGCCACTTACCCTTTGAGATGACGGTCAAAACGCCGTAATAAATATTCAAGGTGGCAATCGTGGTGATGATGCTGGGAATGTTAAAAAAATAAATAATGGATGCGTTAATCATACCCAACAGGATACCGATTGTACCGGCGATCATGAAGACATACACAATATTCAGACGATCGCCGATCTGTAAGAGCAGGACGGCGATGACATAACCGGCGATCGTGGCAATAGCTGTGAAGGAGATATCAATCCCACCGGAGATCAGCACAAACAAAACACCGATGGCAAACGTACCCATCAGCGAGTAGCTTTTCAACAGATCAAACAGGTTTTCCAGGGTGAAAAAGTTGGGATTGACGACCGTGATCACCAGGGCAAAAATCACAATCGCTAAAAATACGTAGGTTTCGTGATAGGAAAAGAGTTTTTTCATAATCGCTGCCGCCCCATTATACGGAATCCGGTTGGTCTATGAGTTCCTGGATCGCGCCTAAGCTCGTCTCGGCGGTCACAAATTCGCCCGTCAGGCGTCCTTTGTGCATCACCAGCAGGCGGTTCGTGTTATGCAGCACCTCTGGCACTTCATCCGAGATCAACAAAATCGCGATCCCCCGCCTGGCCAGGGCGCGGATCGTCTCATGAATGGAAAACTTGGCTGCGATATCAATACCGATGGTTGGGCCATCCAGGATCAACACCTTCGGATCGGTAGCGATCCACTTCGCCAGTACAACCCGTTGCTGGTTGCCTCCCGAGAGCGTCTGGACCGGCGATTCCACCGAAGGTATTTTTATCGCAAACTCTTGCACCAGATGGCGAATGGCATCGCGCAGCTTCGCTTGATCCAACAGCTTAAAGCGGTTAGACAGTTTATCCAGGGTTGTCAGCGTGATATTTTTACCCACCGACTGGTTCATCACCAACCCCTGTGACAGGCGGTCTTCAGGGACATAACTGACGCCAGCCCGCATCGCTTCGGGGATTGAGCGGAATGACACCGGCTTGCCTTCAAAAAGGATTTCTCCCTGGTCTGGTTGGTGGACGCCGAAAAGCGCCAGAGCCAATTCTGTCCGTCCCGAACCAAGCAATCCGGTTAGACCCAAAATCTCGCCGGGGTAGAGCTTGAAGTTGATGTCCTTAAAATAGCCGCTCTTGCTCAGATGGCGCGCTTCCAGGACTGGCTGATCAATTTTCTGCGTAGGGGTGAAAGGCTGGTAAGTCACTTTCTTACCGGTCATCAGATGGGTTAACTTCTCATCATCCAGTTCAGCGCTGGGGTAAGCGCCCACTTTTTTTCCATCTCGCAACACCGTAACCCGGTCGGCGACTTGCAAGATTTCATCCAGCTTATGGCTGACAAAAATGGTGGCGATTTGCCGGCTGCGCATCTCCTGCACCACTTGCAGCAAACTATCCACTTCCTTGCGGGTCAAGGAGGCAGTCGGCTCGTCCATGATAAGCAGCCGCACCTCGCTGGTGAACGCCCGGCAGATAGCCACCAGTTGCTGATCGGCAAGCGATATTTCTCCCACCAGAGCATCCAACGGCAGGTTCACATCAATACGCTTCATCGCTTCCTGGGCAATGTGGTAGATCTCCCGCCAGTTCACAAAATGTTTTCGCCCGGCCACTTCCTGGGCCAGAGCGATATTCTCCGCGACAGTCAGGTTCGGGAACAGCGACAGGTCCTGGTAGATAATCTCAATGCCTTTATGGATGGCGTCAATTGCCTGTGAGCCATGCACAACTTCCCCGGCGATCATGATTTCGGCGCCCGGGTCCGCCTGGACGGTTCCAGAGATGATTTTGATCAGCGTGGATTTGCCTGAGCCATTTTCGCCAACCAGGCAGTGTATCTCGCCGGGGTAAATTTCAAAATCTACCCGCTCCAGGGCAGTTACACCGACATAATGTTTACTGATATTCTTCAGGGAGAGAAAAGGTTCCATACGCGGCATACCTGTTGGAAAATAAGACGTGGCAGGTGTAAACCACCTTGCAAGTGCGTTTCACCTGCCACGCGATTTGATACTCAACCCAATCGGGCAGCTTCCTGTTAAGTCAGAAAGCCCCGTTTGAGCGCTGGTTTTAGAAGCCTAAAGACTCGGCGTTGTCTTTGTTGATGTCCAGAATAGCGTCCGCTTTGACGACCAGGCCATCCAGAGTAATCTTACCAATTCCGGGGATTTCAGCGCCGGTTTGGACCTTATTGCCATCCAGCAAGTATTTTGCCAGCCAGACCATGCCAAAGCCGGCGTCCGCCGGGTTCCACAGGATACCTTGCCGCAAAGAGCCATCCTTAAGATAAGGCGCAGCCTGCGAAGGGATCACGGTGCCGACGACGGCGATCTGTTTTTCAAGACCTTTTTCCTTCAACGCCTGGGCGGCGCCGATGGGGCCCAAAGAACCAAAGCCCACGATGCCTTTCAAATTCGGGTAGGCTTTGATTAATTCGAGCGTCTTCTGGCGAGCCAGTTCCTGGTCTTCGCCGCAGGGGATACGGTCGGTGACCAGTTTCAGGTTCGGATATTTCTCCTTGGCATAAGCGATACCGGTATCAGCCCAGAAGTTGTGCAGCGGAACAGTCAGGCCGCCAACAAAAATGGCGTATTCGCCAGAATCGCCCATTGCAGCGACCAATTGCTCCCAGGCCTGCTGACCGAATTTCACGTTATCAATCAGCTCAAAGTCGTAATCTGTGCCAACCTGGTCGGGAGATTCGTGAGTGATGATGATGATGCCCTTCTCCTTGGCCTTCTTGAAGACTGGCTCCAGAGCCTTAGCGTCGTTAGGCACTACCGCGATGGCATCCACGCCTTTTGCCACCAGGTCTTCGACAATTTTGACCTGCTGGGCAGGGTCAGCTTGAGCCGGGCCGGTCTGATAAGCATTCACGCCCAACTCTTTAGCGGCGCGGTTCACGCCAGTTTCTACTACATTGAACCACGGGATGCCAGTGATTTTGACTACTACGGCAATCTCATAAGGCTTTTTGGCTTCTGCTTTCGTCGGCTCGGCCGGGGCCTGGGCTGGCGCCTGGGTAGGCTGGGGGGCGCAAGCCGCCAGCATCGCCAGGATAGCCAGCAAAGAAACCAGGCGGAAAATGGATTGTTTGTGTTTCATGTGATTCTCCTCTTAATTGATCTGAGTCTGAACGAACGTACCATTGACTTTTAGAATACACCAGGGCGATACTATCTACAAGGTTTGCGGTTGACCATACGTAGCAAATCTCTTCGTAACCACCTCCATCTCTTGATCCGATAGAATCTGAGGCTTGCCAATACACATGCATTGATAATACAGCCGCGCCACCAGTTCTAACTCTTCAGCAACATTAAAAGCCGCCAGCAGATTCACTCCGACGGTGACGATGCCATGATTTGCCATCAAGCAGGCGTTGTAATGTTTAATCGCCTGAATAATATTTTGCGCCAGTTCGGGTGTGCCATAGGTCGCATAGGCTGCCAGCGGCACTTTGTTGCCAGAAAAACCAACCAAATAATGTACAGCCGGGAGTTCCCAGTTCAGGCAAGCCAGGGTAGTCGCGTATACCTGGTGAGTATGCACCACAGCATTAATTTCTGGACGGGCTTTGAGCAGACCCAGGTGCAGGCTGACTTCGCTGGAAGGTTTCAACTGACCATCAACAATTTTACCGTCCAGGTCTAATACCACCACATCTTCTGGACGCATCTCAAGATAATCTACTCCGGTGGGTTTAATCGCAATGTAGCCAAGCTGGCGATTATAGAGGCTCAGATTGCCGCCCGACCCCGTAGTCAGATTTGAACTGATCAGTTTCCGACCAAAGAATACAATCTCTTCACGTTCTCGTTGTAAAAGCATGCCGGGCGTCTCCTGGGTAAACAGATGATTATTCGATACAATCAGTATACACCCATTTGAACAAAATTTCAATAGTGAAATTTTGTAACCGCGCGCCTTTCGCAGGCGCAACGGCAGCTATTACCCGGGCTGTTTAATCGTGAGTGAAACGAACGGGGCTTAAATTTCTACACTCTCATACAATTCCGGATATTTCAAGTTCGACATCCCCTGCTTGCGCAACCTGGCCTGGAGCGCTTCAGCCGCGCGCGGCTCGCCATGCACGAGGAAAATCTCTCGCACGGTCGCTTGCGTAGCCAGCGCATATTCCACCAGGAAATCCTGCCCGCCATGCGCCGAAAGCCCGCCAATCGTCGCCACCTCTGCCCGCACATCGAAGGTCTCCCCAAAGATCGTCACCCGCTTGTCGCGGTCTGCCAGCCGTCTCCCCAGCGTTTCGGGCGCTTGCCACGAGACGATCAGAATCGTATTAGCCGGATTTTCCAGGTTATTGACCAGGTGATGCCGGATACGTCCGTTTTCGGCCATTCCCGCCGCTGAGATGATAATCATCGGCTCCTTACGGAAATTGAGCGCCTTCGATTCTTCCACTGAACGGGTGAATTGCAGACGCTCGAAGCCCAGGATCGCGCGGTGACGGTCCTGAGCGATAAATTCCTGCGTCTCATCGTCAAAACACTCGGGATGATCGCGGTAGATGTCCGAAGCGTTTACCGCCAGCGGACTATCTACAATCACCGGCACAGAAGGAATCTGTCCACTATCAATCAACAGATGCAGATGGTAGATCAAGTCTTGGGTACGCCCAACCGCGAAAGCCGGGATGATCAGCTTGCCGCCTCGTTTCAGCGTGCGGTTGACCACCTGGCGCAATTCATCTACCGCCAGGCGCGGGTCGCTGTGCGACTTATCCCCATAGGTGCACTCCATAATCATCCAATCCGCCCGATCTGGCAGAGTTGGATCGCGCAGTAACGGTAGACCGCGCCGCCCGATATCGCCTGAATACCACAGCCGCTTCTTACCTCGCCCCCGGTTCCCATTTTCTTCGAAATCCAGCGCCACCGCCGCCGAGCCGAGGATATGCCCGGCGTCCGCCAGCGTCGCTACCACCCCTGGCACAACTTCGAAAGGCTCAGCGTATTTTTTGGGCGTCAGGTATTGTTCAACTTGCGCGGCATCTTCCGTTCTATACAAAGGCTCGACCGGCGGAAGTCCTTTTTTTAGGTGTTTATAATTGACATACTCGGCGTCCACCTCCTGCACATGCGCCGAGTCGAGCAGCATGATCTTCGCCAGGTGGGCTGTGGCCAAGGTGGCATAGATCGGCCCGTGATAACCATTTTTTACCAGGTTGGGCAGGTTGCCGCTATGGTCAATATGCGCATGCGAAAGGATCACGGCGTCCAGTTTTTTGGGATCAAAAGGGAAATTCTTATTGCGCGCATAGGTATCGCCTCGCCGTCCCTGATACAGCCCGCATTCCAGCAATATCTGGCGGCCGTTCACTTCCAACAAGTATTGGGAACCAGTCACCGTTCTTGCCGCGCCATCGAATGTAATTTTCATTGTATGTCTATCCTCAACTGAATCATCTTGGATTAGCAGGAGCGCAAGTCATGGGATCGAATAAGTGGATGTTTAAGCTGCGCCCCGCTTGGTCAGCGCGCCGAGTATCTGCTCGCCAAAATGCTCCAACCGCCAGGGCGCAACCTGCATAGCCTGCGCCAGTTCATCTTCCGTGCGCGGAGCCTTCTCTGCCAGGCTGACCATCAGATCGCGAGGTAAGATCACGTCTGAGCCGACTCCGATCTCATTCGCCAGAGTTTTACGCCAGACGCGCAGCGCCTCCAGCCGCTCGCTAAAGCGCTCATCGGGGCGCGGCGCCCGCACCGGGTATACCGGCGGCGCTTGCAACCCGCGCTGCACCGCCCGTAATAGTTGTTTGCCGTGCCGCTTCATCTGGTATAGACTCATCCCCGGCAACGGACGCAATTCATCCAGCCGCTTCGGCAACTCGGCGGCAATGGCTAATAACGTCTGATCGCTAAACACTTTGAAGAGCGGCCTATCCAGCTTACGGGCAACTTCATCGCGGTAGCGGCATAATTCCATCAGCACCGCGGCCTGTTGGGCGGGTAGATCGTATGACCCGCTGACCCGCCAGCAATCCACCGGACGGTCGGCGGCTTCTGGCCGCCCGCTTTCCGCCACCCGCCCATTTCCCCCCGCTCCGCCATTGCGGGAAACTGCCAAATCGGTCGGTTTGATAGCCGCCATCCGGAAATCCTCTTGAGCCAGGGTGGTTAAGCCCCGTTCTGCCAGCTCGTCCTGCAAGCGCTGACGCAGTGGGATCAAGTAATGGGTATCCAACCGGGCGTAATCTATCAAATGCTCGGGCAACGGGCGCTGCCCCCAATCGGCGCGCTGATAACGCTTATTCACCTGCACCCCCAGTTCGACATCCAGCAGCGATCCCAGCCCGAGTTCCGCCCGTCCCAGGATGCGCGCGGCAATCATCGTATCAAATATATTAACCGCCTCGAAGCCGAAGTCGCGCTGCAAGCACAGCAGGTCATATTCAGCCGCGTGGAACACTTTCTCAATCTGTGGATTGCCAAACAACGGGCCCAGCGGCGAAAGATCATCCAACGCCAACGGATCAACCAGGTAATCGGCCGCGCAGGTTGAGAATTGGATCAGACATACCCGCTCGCGGTAAGCGTGCAGGCTGTTCGATTCGGTGTCCACCGCCAGAATTTCCACCTGTTCCAGGGAAGTTACTGCGCGCAGCAACTCATCGGGTTGGGTGATGAGTGTGACATCGCTCACCGGTACGGCGCTCATAATTGCTTCTCCATCACCAGCGCATCTTCGCCGTCCTGGTAATAATTAGACCACAAGCCGGCGCGCTGGTAAGCGCTGCCCAGATAAAGCTGGATCGCCGTTTTATTCGAGACGCGCACGCACAATCGCACGCGCGGCTCATGGATTTGCGCCTCACACGCCTCCAACAGCAGCCGGCCGATGCCGCGCCCACGGTAATCCGGCAGCACCCCTATCGTCGCAATCCAGGCCAGATGTTCCGCTGAACGTACATCCCCGGCGATAAAACCCACCAACTGGCTATCGGCCTCCGCCTTTAAACGCACCACATTCGGCAGCGTCAAGACGCCTACCAGTTCCAGCAAAGGCCAGGCATCCCTTGGAAAGCAAACCCGTTCCAATTGGCGCAAGCTATTCAAATCACGCCAGGTAGCCGGCTGGATGGCAGCCAGGCTACCCGGCAAACTCATTGCTTCAGAAACCATGCTTTATAAATTAACAGTTCATCCGGTCATTCGTTATTTCTGAATTCGAAAGGCCGGGCGAAAAACCTATTCCTGGCGGCTCTTGACAAAATTCTCCAGCATACTGGTGAATTCCATCGGGAAGATATATTTGGTCGAGGCGCTCGTTCCAATAGCCTTGAGGGTTTCGAAATATTGCAGCGTCATGGTCTTCGGATCAACCGTCTTAGCGATTTCAAAAATCTTATCCAAAGCCGCCGAGAAACCTTCCGCCCGCAACAATTGCGCCTGCCGCTCGCCTTCCGCACGCAGGATGGCGCCCTGCTTCTCGCCTTCCGCACGCAGGATGTTAGCCTGCTTTTCGCCTTCCGCCACATTGATCGCCGCTTCGCGCGTTCCGGTCGATTCAGTCACTACCGCCCGCCGGATGCGCTCCGCCGACATCTGCCGGTTCATCGCGTCTTGCACCTCGCGCGGCGGGATGATCTCGCGGATTTCGACGTTGGTCACTTTCACGCCCCAGCGTTCGGTCACTTCGTCCAGCCTGGAGCGCAGCATGTTATTGATATGCTCCCGCTCCGATAGTACCTCGTCCAACGACATCCCACCGATCACGGAACGCAGGGTCGTTGTTGCCATACCCTGGGCAGCCGCCTCGAAATTTCCGACCTGTAAGACGCTTTCTGTCGGATTGAGCACTTTGTAGTACCACAAGAAATCAATCGAGATCGGCGCGTTGTCTTTGGTAATAGAGGTCTGGTGTGGGATTTCGCGCACTTGCTCGCGCAAGTCGGTGCGAACTGCCCGGTCAACCACCGGGATCAGCAAGACGATGCCCGGCCCCTTCGCGCCGACGCACCGCCCCAGGCGAAAGACCACCAACCGCTGGTATTCAGGGACGATGCGGATGGCATTGGCGATGAAGATCAGCGCGATGGCGATTACTCCGCCAATCAGGCAAAGAGCCGTAATTCCTCCAGAACTATCCATTTCTTGATCTCCTTATTTGTGAACCAGTCGGATATGATTTACTATATTATTGAACACGGTCTTTCGATTGTTCAGCTTCGACTTTTAAAGTGAAGCCGTCCCTTGCCAATACACGAATGATCGCTCCGGTGTGAATAGGTTGATCGCTGTAGACGCTCCATAACTCACCGGCGACTTGCGCGGAGCCTGTCTGGTGAATATGGGTTTTCGCTTCACCTTTGGCGCCGATCAGCGCATCCAGGTCATGCACGGGTCTGGCTCTGGCGGCTTCCATCACCTTGCGCGCGGCAACCCAGAAGAAAGCGCCAATTAGCACCGAGACGACCACACTCAAGAGCGGGTCCACGGCCGGAATGTACCAACTCTGGCTGCGGAATAGAAAGGCCGAACCCACCACGATCGCTAGAATCGAGACAATCAACCTGTACCACTGCTTAGGCCGGCGCACGGCCAGAAAAAACACAACCACCCCGGCAACCAGCAAAACCAGCGCCCAGGCGTTGAGCGGCATATCGTAGTTCACAACGCTCCAACCGGCCATTCCCAGTACGAAGAGCGCCCCAATTTCCAGCACTCCCGTGCCAGGAGCAACCAGCGCCAGCATGGCAAAGACCAGACCTCCCGCCAGCAGGAGGTAAGCTACATTTGGGTTTTGGAGGAAATCCACATCAAATTCCTTTTTCAGAACTTCTGAATTTTCTGAACGTTTTCATTATACATCTACTCGAATGCTTCGGCAAACTTTCGCCATTTAAATTTACGCTGCGTGGTATGATAAGTTGCTAAAATTGAGATGAATACCATGAAATTGACCCTTGCATTAGCCCAAATCAATACTCGCCTGGGAGATATGGCGACGAATCTGGATAAACACCTGGCACTGATCCAGGAAGCGCAAGCGGCCGGGGCAGACCTGCTGGTGTTTCCAGAACTCTCATTGACCGGTTACGTCTTGCAAGACCTGGCGTCAACGGTCGCGATACGCCCCACCTCCGACAACCCGATATTCCGGCGGCTGTTCCAAGCCAGCCAGTCCATTGATCTGGTGGTGGGTTTTGTGGATGAGGACCGCCGGCATCGCTTCTTCATCGCCGCCGCCTACCTCTCTGGCGGCGAGTTGGTGCATGTTCATCACAAGGTTTATCTGCCAACTTATGGTTTGTTTGACGAAGGCCGCTTTTTCGCCTGGGGAGATTCTATCCAGGCATTCGATACGCGCTTCGGCCGGGTGGGCATGTTGATTTGCGAAGATTTCTGGCACGCCTCGCCGCCTTACCTGCTGTGGCTGGACGGCGCGGATATGTTTCTATTGACCTCTGCCTCACCGGGACGCGGCCTGAACGACGGCGCGCAGCTCGAGTCGGCGCGCTGGGTAGAGCATATCAACCAGGCTTACGCCAGCCTGTTTACTACCTTCGTAGCGCACGCTAACCGGGTAGGGTACGAAGACGGCCTGCACTTTTGGGGCGGTTCAACAGTCTTTGATCCGAACGGCGAGTTGCTGGTAAAAGGGGCCTATAACCAGGAAGGGTTAACCCTGGCGGAAATTGACCTGAACCAACTCCATCGCACACGCGCCCGCCTGCCATTATTGCGCGATGAGCGCACCGCGCTGGTAATGCGCGAGATGAATCGCATCCATAGCAATGAACGGCTTACCAATCGCTGATCCCATATGACAGGGAGAATCTTATTTAATTACCATGATTGACCTAAATATCAACACGGACCTGGCGCGCACGATCCTGACCGGTTTCCTGCACAACGAGATCACCCGGGCAGGCTTCAGCCATGCGGTGGTCGGTCTTTCGGGCGGGATTGACTCGGCCCTCTCCTGTTACCTGGCAGCAGAGGCGCTCGGCCCGCAAAATGTGCTGGCGGTGCGCATGCCTTACCGATCCTCGTCGCAGGAATCGTTAGAACACGCCCAATTGGTGATTGACGCGTTAGGCATTCAATCCCTGACTGTACCCATTACAGAAATGGCAGAGCCGCTGTTCGCACAATTTCCCGCAGCCAGCTCAATGCGGCGCGGCAATGTCATGGCGCGCCTGCGCATGATTATCCTCTACGACCAGTCTGAAGAATTTCGCGGCCTAGTCGTCGGTACAGGGAACAAAACAGAAATCCTGCTCGGTTACACCACCTTATTTGGCGATTCTGCCTGCGCATTGAATCCGCTCGGCGACCTATATAAGACGCAGGTGCGCCAGCTTTCGCGCGCCCTGGGCGTGCCAGAAACCATCCTCGCCAAACCGCCTTCAGCGGACCTGTGGCTCGGCCAAACCGACGAAGGCGAGTTAGGTTTCACCTATGCCGAAGTGGATCGCTTGCTGTACCTGCTGGTTGACCAGCGTTATAGCCCGGAAGAATGCGTGGCAGCCGGTTTTGCCGAGAAATTTGTGCGGGCGGTAGTTGAGCGGGTGCGCCGCAATCATTTCAAACGCGTTCTGCCGCCGGTTGCCAAGCTAAGCAACCGGACGATCGGCTATGATTTCCTGTATCTGCGCGATTGGGGAACCTGAGAGCATAGCCCGTATTCAGGCGTCATGTACGATGCGCCTCCCGAAGCTCGACACTGAATACCACACAGATGAGTATCCATATCCCACCGTCTTTGCTTCATCGCCCATTCCGCTTACTCTGGTTTGGGCAATTGATCTCGATCGCCGGCACTCAGATGCAGCTCTGGGCGCTTTTCTGGCATATCCGCACCCTGACTGACCAGCCAATCGCCCTGGGCGGGGTCGGTCTGGCGCGCATCCTGCCCATTCTATTCCTTTCCTTATTGGGCGGCGTTGTCGCCGATGTAGCCAACCGGCGTCAAGTCATGTTTATCACGCAGACCGTCATGGCGCTGACCGCTTTGGCGCTGGCGCTCTTGACTTCCAGTAAGCAGATTGGCTTGTGGCAAATCTACGCCCTGACTGCCATCCAAGCGGCGGCGGTAGCCTTCGATAACCCGGCTCGCCAATCGCTGATTCCGAATCTGGTACCGGCGCGTGACCTGCCAAACGCTTTTAGCATGAGTTCAGTCGCTATGCAAACAGGTTCAATCGTCGGCCCGGCTTTAAGCGGGCTGGTGATCGCTTATTTGGGGCAAAAGTATGTGTATCTGTTCAACGCCATATCTTTCCTGGCGGTGTTACTGGCTCTGCTGTTGATGGGCCGCGTTGCGCAACAAGTCCAACCAGGCCAACGCGTCTCCATAAACTTTTCGTCAATCCAAGATGGCATCCGCTTTATACTATCCCAACCCATCATCTTATCCAGCATGTTGTTGGATTTCTTTGCCACTTTCTTCTCCTCCGCAAACACCTTAATGCCCATCTTTGCCCGTGACATCTTGCACGTCGGCGCGATTGAATACGGTTGGCTCTCCGCCGCGCAGTCCATCGGCGCGGTGACGGTGGCGCTCATCCTATCGCAGGTGCATGAAATCCGCCGCCAGGGGCCGATCTTTCTGGTATCGGTCGTAATTTTTGGCCTGGCGACAATCGGATTCGGCCTAACCCGGCTATTTTGGGCTGCGATGTTTGCATTGGTAGTGGTCGGCGCGGCGGATAATGTCAGCACGATCATCCGCAATACCATCCGCCAGCTTCAAACCCCCGATTATATGCGCGGGCGGATGACCAGCGTCAACCAGATTTTCTTTATGGGCGGGCCGCAACTGGGCGAAGTAGAAGCCGGGGCGGTGGCGCAGATATTTGGCGCGCCATTTGCGGTGGTGAGCGGAGGGGTCGGCTGCATCCTGGCCGTAATCTGGATCGCCCGACGCTGGCCGCAGGTCGCCCGCTACAATGGGGACGAACCAGCCCTGGCTTTGGAAAGACGGCCGGCGCAATAGATTGTTTGAAAAATTATGACTTTTGTCACTACCCAAAGCGGGGGAATCGTCTATAATTGTTATTGCAAAAGGTTTGCAATAACAAGATGAGGACATTTGTCAAAGAAGTAACCGAACGTCTGCATATTCAGGGAGGTCGCATGACCCCCCAACGTCGCCTGATTCTGGAGTCGTTGGATAGCCTATCGGGGCATCCCAACGCCGAGCAAATCTTCGAGCAAGCGCGCCAGCGCGACCCATGCCTTAACCTATCTACCGTTTATCGTACTTTACGTTGGCTGGAGCAGGAAGGATTAATCAGCGCGCGGCGCTTTGACGAGACCGGGCGGCACGACCATTTTGACCCGGCCTTACCGGCTGAACACTACCATTTTGTCTGCAAAATCTGCGAGCGAGTGATCGAGTTTGATAATCCGCTGATTGAAACGGTTAAATCCCAATTTGAAAATCTCAATCAAGTATCAGTGGAGACTGTATCGGTGATGTTTTATGGCGTGTGCCAGGATTGCCGCAAGTCGGATTGATTCTGGACGAGGAAAAATTAAATGCATTGTGAGCCTTCTGTAAATATCCAAAACTTATCCATTGCTGGCAGTATCGCGCTGGTCGGACACCCCAATGTTGGCAAATCGGCGGTGTTTCACCAACTGACCGGGCAACGGGTGATTGTATCCAATTATCCTGGCACTACGGTGGAGGTGACGCGCGGTTCGGCGCGCGCGCTGCCAGGTACGCCGCTGGTGGATACACCCGGCGTTGTCGCTCTGCCGGCCAATTCTGAAGATGAAAAGGTGACAGAACGGGTGCTGCTGCTTGAACCGTTGCAGGCAATTTTGCAGGTTGGCGACGCCAAGAATTTACGCCGCACTTTGCTGCTTACCTGCCAGCTTGCCGAGATGGGCGTTCCGCTGGTATTAGCATTGAACATGTCGGATGAAGCCCGGCTGCGCGGCATCCAGCTTGACCACCTTAGCCTGGCCGCAGCGTTAGGCATCACCATCGTACCGACTGCGGCGATCCATCGCCAGGGGATGAATGAACTGACCCAGGCGCTTCAGCAAGCGCAGTCTCCTCATTTCCAGATTGACTACCCGGTCGAGATTGAACAGGCTATTCAACAATTTACCGCGCTGGTGGAACAAGCGATTTCGCAGCGCCCCGTAATGAGCCCGCGCTCATT
>Ga0172371_10008036_pt1 | contig 14845 bp, 10 predicted proteins | sample Lak12m_FD_114543 | JGI IMG/M metagenome (GOLD analysis project Ga0172371, IMG submission 114543) | Freshwater microbial communities from Kabuno Bay, South-Kivu, Congo - kab_022012_12m | ecosystem: Environmental > Aquatic > Freshwater > Lake | place: Democratic Republic of the Congo: South-Kivu... | reverse complement strand
AGATTAATACCCATTCCTTTTGTAAATCATTCATCATAATTTTCCAGTTTTAACATATGTTTTTCACGTTCAATTTCGGCAATCAGCTCAGCCTCCGTGGGCAGGAAGGGCATGTATTTGGTGGCAAAGAGTTTTTTGTTGTCGTTTAAAATGCTGTATTTTACAACAGTTTCATCTTTTTCTGCGCAGAGGATTATGCCAATCGTCGGGTTGTCGTTATCCTGTTTTTTAAGGTCATGAAACATCCGGATGAACATGTCCATTTGCCCGGTGTCCTGGTGCGTGAGTTTAGTCGTTTTTAAGTTGAATAACACAAAACAGTTGAGCAGGTAGTTGTAAAAAACCAGGTCGATATAAAAATGGCTTGTTTCGGTACTTATCCTGAATTGGCGGGCTACAAAAGAAAAGCCTTTGCCCAGTTCGAGTAAAAATCGCTGCAGGTTATCGATCAGGGCTGTTTCGAGTTTCTTTTCACCGGCTGTTAATGTTTGTGGAATATTCAGAAATTCAAAAACATAGGGGTCTTTAATAAAATCGGTAACAAGGTATTGCTCATCCTCATGTTCTTGATTGCTTACAGCAGTGGTTTTTGTGGTTAAAACCCGCTGATAATAAAAAGTGTTGATGTTCCGCTCCAGTGTTCTGGTACTCCAGTTCTGATCTGCACATTCATCTACATAATATTGTCGTGCCTTTGGGTTTTCTACCCTCATAATCAGACGGTAATGTGTCCATGTCAATTCCCTACGCAGTGCGTAGGAATTTTGATCCGTTGAAAATGTAAGATAGAATTTTCTGAAATTTTCGAGATTGGCTACCGAAAAACCTTTTCCAAATGTATTTCCAAGTTCTTTAGAAAGTTCTTTGATGATCCCTTCTCCATAAGCCGCTCTTGTTTCACCCTTTTGTTCCTCTTCAACAATCCGTTTACCAATCAGCCAGTAGGCTTCAACCATTGCAGTATTGATGACACTATAGGCTTTGCTTCTGGCCTGAGCAAGAATCTCCCTGATATCACTGTAAAAATTTCTGGCTATATTATTCATTTGCCACTGTCACTAAATTATCCTAACATTAAAAGTTTTTCATTTGAATAGCTGCAATGTTGCCAGGTCGTAACCCATGATATTTGTTCCTGGACCGATACCCGGGTTGATGAGTTCGGTTTTCAATACATAATTTTTCCCACAAAGATACGGTTTGAAATGGACCGAAATCCTATAAAAAAATCCGGCAATATTTTTAATCTGCCGCAGATGGAAATTCGGTTTTCAATAACGCTTCTAAAACAACAACGCTTTGCCGGTATAAAAACTTTTCTATCTTTGTTCGATGAATAACGAATAAAAGCCAATAGTTTATGAATTTAAAGAACGACAACCGGATTGTAATGACCCTCGATGCGGGGGGGACAAACTTTGTGTTTTCAGCCATCCAGGGTGCAGCTGAAATCATCGACCCCATTACGCTGCCTGCAAACGCTTCGACACTGTCTGAAATTCTTAACCGGATCATTCAGGGTCTGGAGGAGGTAAAATCGAAGCTGAAAGCTGAACCGGATGCCATAAGTTTCGCCTTTCCCGGCCCTGCCGAATATCCTTTGGGCATTATCGGAGATCTTGAAAACCTTCCGCTCTTCCGTGGTGGAGTTGCCTTAGGCCCAATGCTCAACGAGAAATTCGGAATCCCCGTGTTCATCAACAACGACGGCGACCTTTTTGCTTACGGCGAAGCCATTGCCGGATTACTGCCTGAAGTAAACGCCATGCTTGAAAATGCCGGAACACCCAAACGGTTCAACAACATCCTGGGTGTTACCTTCGGCACCGGGTTCGGCGGCGGTATCGTGTCGAACGGTGAACTTTTTCTTGGCGATAATTCAGCCCAGGGCGAGATCAACAGGATCAGGAATAAGATTTACCCTTTTTATAGTGCCGAAGAATCCGTAAGCATCCGTGGTATTAGAAAAGCCTTTGCACGGGAAGCCAGGATTAGTGAGATTTTCTGTCCGGAGCCGGAAACAATATTTAAAATCGGAACCGGAAAAGAGCCTGGCAACAAGGATGCTGCACGAAAAGCTTACGATAAATTGGCCATTGCTGCCGGCGACGCCTTAGCCAACAGCATTACACTGGTTGATGGTTTGATCGTCCTTGGAGGCGGATTATCGGGTGCATGGCCACTCTTCTTACAAAAACTCGTCAGCGAGATGAACAGGCATTTCGAAACTTCAAATGGCAATCACCTCGATCGGCTCGAAATAAAAGTTTTTAACCTCGAAAATGAACGGGAACGGGATATTTTTCTCAAAGGAAAAGTACGTGAAATCCAGGTACCTTTCAGCGAGAAAAAAATCACCTACGATCCACTGAAAAGAATTGGTATCGGCGTAAGCCGCTTAGGTACTTCATTAGCCACTTCGCTTGGGGCTTATGCCTTTGCCCTCAACGAACTCGACAAAAAAAATTAGGTCTATGCGCTGAATAATAGTAAGCATGATCACCAAAAAGCAAAATATCGGAATATTATTCCTTTTCCCGCTGGTTTCCATTCTGGTTTCCTGTAAGCCAGGAACGCCGGATACGTCTTCCCTGAAACCGCAAAACAGGATGGACTCGATCAGTTACATTATCGGACTGGATTACGGACAGGGAATCCATGATCAGGAAATCAGTGCAAATCCGGAGATGATTTACAAAGGTCTTTTAGATGGCCTCAACGATAATAAAAGCATCTTCAGCGATTCCATCCAGAAACGCCTGATCGCTGCTTTTCAAAAAGAAGTCGATCAAAAAGAAAAGGCACGTTTCCTTGTAAAACTTAAGAAAACCAAAGCTGATGGTGAGAAATTTCTTGCCGAAAACAAGGCTAATCCGGGCGTAACGGTATTACCCGACGGATTGCAATATAAAATCATCAAGATCGGCAGCGGAAATTTTCCCTCACCCACCGATAGTGTCACCATTCACTACCGCGCCATGTATATCGACAGGACGACATTCGACATGTCGTACGATAAAGGTCCGGTGGGTGTCAGGCTCAATCATTTGGTGAAAGGGCTTTCCGAAGGCATTCAACTGATGAAGCCGGGTGCCATTTTCGAATTTTACATCCCTCCCGACCTCGCTTATGGCGATAAAAACTACATGGAACTGATCCCTGGCGGGTCAACTGTAATTTATGCCGTTGAGCTGATCAGGATCGAAAAATAGTTCAACCCGGCGAAAAATTATCCTGACCGGGTAAACAAAACCATCTTTGACACGTTTAACCAGCAAAAATTTTTATGAATAACTTCACGTATCAAAATCCCACCAAAATAATTTTTGGAGAAGGAAGCATTGCGAACATTGGCCGCGAAATTCCAAAAGATGCCCGTATGCTGATGACTTATGGCGGCGGCTCAATTAAAAAAAACGGAATATACAACCAGGTAAAAGAAGCACTTAAAAGCTTTACCCTGTTTGAATTTGGGGGTATCGAACCCAACCCGCAGTACAGCACGCTGATGAAAGCAGTTAAAATTTGCAGGTCAGAAAATATCAGTTACCTCATTGCCGTTGGCGGCGGCTCGGTGATTGATGGAACGAAATTTATTGCCTCTGCTGTATTTTTTGAAGGCGAGCCCTGGGACATCCTCGAAAAAAACGGAAAAACCGGCAGGTTTTTGCCTTTGGCCGCCATTCTTACTTTACCTGCAACCGGCTCCGAAATGAATGCTTTTGCCGTAATTTCCCGTAATGAAACCGGTCAGAAACTGGCTTTTGGAAGACCTCCATTTACCAATCCGAAATTTTCTGTGTTGGATCCGGCAGTTACAAAGACCCTGTCGTTGCGGCAACGGGGGAATGGTGTGGTGGATGCTTTTATTCATGTTACCGAACAATATATGACCTATCCGGCTAACAGCCCGGTTCAGGATCGTTATGCCGAAGCCTTGCTTAAAACCCTGATCGAAGTAGGGCCGGTTTACTTTGCAGAACCTGAAAATATGGAAGCGGCAAAAAACATGATGTGGACAGCCACCATGGCGCTCAACGGGATCATCTCCTGCGGGGTTCCGGTTGATTGGGCAACACATTCCATAGGGCACGAACTAACCGTTCTTCAAGGTATCGATCATGGCCGTACATTGGCAATCGTTTGGCCCGGAATGATGCGCGTGATGCGCGATACCAAACGGGAGAAACTTCTGCAGTTTGCTAACAGGGTTTGGGAGATCACCAAAGGAACCGATGATCAACGCATTGAGTCCGCAATAAAAATGACGGAAGAATTTTTCCATTCCGTTGGCGTAGCTACCCGCCTGGGCGATTATCAACTTGCGAAAGATGTGATTGGAGATGTGGTGGCAAACCTCAGAAAGAACGGTTTTACCGCACTTGGCGAAAAGAACCTGGTGACACCCGGAAAAGTAGAGGAAATTCTTGCTGACAGGCTTTAATACATCGGTAATGCTTATTCCTCGGGACGCATCCCGATAAAATCTTTGTACTCCAGGAAAATTGCTTCAACTTTAAGCATCATTTCGAGCATAAATTTAAACATACGTGGCCAGTCTTCTCTGTTATAAAGAGATACACCGGTAAGCTTCAGGTGTACCCGCGAAATCATTTTGTTTTTTTCGGTACCAAAAAGTTCATCCCAAATTGTTCCCGGACCTAACGCCTTTTCGATAACTGGTTTTAAAGATTGGAGCTTGTAATAATAGGAAAGCTGATCGCTAATATTTTTTGATTTAACCTCAAAACCAACCGAAGTCCATTGTTCAGTTTCATTGATGTCGAATTTCAGGCTGAGAGGAGCTATGCCCGTTCGATGCAAGATCCAATGCCGGGGTAATCCCAACCGTCGTCGTCGTATTTCGGATATGACCGAAAATTTATTCCAGAATTCAAGCCTGAATTGTTTTGCCTCATCGTGAGCGTACATAATGCTTTCGTTTCTGCTACTATTCGAGTTTATAAACTTTTCCGGGCAGTGCACGCAACAAACCCTGGAATTCGAGATTGAGTAAGGCGGCAGCCACCTTGCTGGTCGGAATGGCACATTGCTGGACGATCCTGTCGATACTAAGCAAATTCTCGTTGCGCAGCATATTTACAATTTTTTCTTCATCTTCCGATAACACTACAAAAAGTTCGTGCTGCCGGCTTTTGTTATGAGTTCCCGGGCTTTCCCAACCCATGATATAGGCCACATCGGCGGCACTCTGAACCAATGCCGCTTTGTTGGTTTTGATCAGGAAATTACAGCCTTCCGAAAAAACATCACCAATTCGTCCGGGAAAGCTGAAAACATCTCGGTTGTATGAATTTGCAATTTCAGCAGTGATCAATGCCCCGCCTTTTTTCCCGGCTTCCACTACGATGGTTGCATCAGAGATGCCGGCAATAATCCGGTTGCGTTTTGGGAAATTTTCACGGTCGGGCTTGGTTTTGCTCATAAAATCCGTCAATAAACCGCCCTGGTCCATCAGTTTTGAGGCAAGGTTTTTATTGGCGTATGGGTAAATCGTATCGAGTCCATGACCCAGAACCGCTACCGTTTTGAGTTTGTTTTCGAGTGCAGCCCGGTGCGAACAGGTGTCGATGCCATAGGCCAGGCCGCTCACCACAAGTACATCGTAGGAAGAAAGCCCCTCAACAATCTTCTGGCACATGGCTTTCCCATACTCGGTGGCATTTCGGGTACCAACCACGCTGACGATTTTAGGCACATTCAGATCGGCATTTCCCAAAAAGTACAGCATCAGCGGGCTGTCGATGCAATTTTTGAGGCGGGAAGGGTATTTTTTATCTAAATAAAAAAGAGGTAAAACATTGTGCTTTTCAATAAAACCGACCTCCTCCTCAGCCCGTTTCAATACATTTTGGTTTAAGATGGAATCGACCAGTTTTTTCCCTACATTGGGAACCTTTTCAAGTGCACTCTTCTTCTGTTTAAAAACGGCTTCCACACCACCACAGTAGGCAATGAGCTTTTTGCCTATTACATCGCCGATACCGGGCAGCAATGTTATACCAATCTGATATTGCAATAATTGTGACGACACGGTTGTTTAATTTTTTTGCCGGATAAAGATATAGATTTCCTTTCTATTCGATAGTTCTGATGAAAAAAATTGTCCAAAAGCACATCGAAATGCCGAATTCTTCCATTCTTCCGCTTTTCCAACTTTCCATTCTTCCATTTTAGGTTCTGCAGTGTCCGTCAGGCTTTTCAAAAATACTATCTTTGCCGAAAAAAGATGCTGTTAAATTTTATCCATTGGAGCGTTAGCCCGGAAGTATTTCCGGGAACCTGGCTACCTGTCAGATGGTATGGGCTGTTGTTTGCCTGTGCCTTTTTCTTTGGTTATCTTATCATGACCAAAATTTTCAAACACGAAAACCTGCCCATAAAACTACTCGACGAACTGGCCACTTACATGGTTATTGCTACTGTTGTGGGGGCCAGGCTGGGTCATGTACTGTTTTATGAACCGGAGGTATATTTCAGGAACCCCATCGAAATTCTTAAGATATGGAATGGTGGTCTTGCCTCACATGGAGCGGCGATTGGTATTTTAGCCGCACTCTGGTTTTTTTCGCACAAGAACAAAAAACCTTACTACTGGGTTCTCGACCGGATTGTGATCGTGGTTGCACTTGCCGGCTTTTTCATCCGGATGGGAAATCTGATGAATTCCGAAATTTATGGTGAACCTACCACCCTGCCCTGGGGCTTTATTTTTACTTCTGCCGACAATATACCCCGACACCCTACACAGATTTATGAAGCATTGAGCTACCTGTCGATATTTGTTATTTTGTATCGTCACTATTGGAAAACCAAGGGGAAGCCGAGGCCCGGCTTTATTTTTGGTTTGTTTTTGGTTTTGCTCTTCACCGTCAGGTTCTTAGTGGAATTTCTCAAAGAACCGCAGGTTGATTTTGAAAACACGATGCTGCTGAACATGGGACAACTCTTGAGTATTCCTTTTATCATCATCGGATTTGTCATCATTTTCAAAAAGCAGGAGCCGGCAACCTATACCGACGCCAGACCAAATAAAAAATGACACCAATTCCCGGAATTACCGGATCAGGTGTCATTTTCTGAATGAATTATCGGATTCTTTCTAAAACTTTTCGAGCTGCATATTTATATAAGTATCGATCTTTTGCGACACATCGGTTTGCTTGTACCGCTTTGCAAGCATCGACAATTGTTGTAATACCGCGAAAGCACGCTGAATATCCTGCTCGTAGTATTTCTTGAAATAATCGTCGAGTTTGCTGTAATATTCCAGGTCGTCTTCAAAGTTTGTTTGCAGTATATCGGAAGCCTGATTGCCTTTTTCAAGGGCTCCTGCCTGGTAATACGCTTCAACGAGAGGCATCATATAAATGTCGTAAACCATTTTGGTGTTGGGGAAAAACTTCTGGCAGGCATCCAGCACGATCACGGCAGAATCCATTTTCTTTTCGTCGATCAGGGATTGGGCCAGACGCATATAGTTCTGTTTTGGCATCACCGAGTTGCGGCGGCTTTCGGGATCAACATAAACATGTGGCAGATTAAGGTTTCCCCATTTGGCTTTGTTTACCAATAAGTCGTACGATCCTTTGCTGTCGATACCCCCGAGTCCATCAATATAATTTTTGGCGATCACCGGTAAAAACCTGTAAACGATGCCTTCGAGGTGGCAATACTTATCCACATCCGTTACATTTTCGATGGCTGATGGACTGGTAAAGTAAATCGGCCTTTTCCAGTTGTTGGTGGCGATGAAATCGAGCAACATCAAATCGTTTTTGTAAAGATAATTTTGCTTGACCTGCCATGATATTTCAGGAACAATCCGGTCAGACATGTATTCCGGTACAAACCCATTCCTCAATAAATAATCCTTATCGATGGTAATTTTAAGCTTTTTTGTTGGTGCATAGTTAACCATCGTTCCATCATTGAGCGGGAGTTTGGTACGACTATCATCGCTGGCAATAAATTTAACAACATCCATAAGTTCGGTGGAGCCTTCCAGGCCGCGGTCAAAAAACGGGACATAATTATTGCTGCCTTTTTCGTATTGTTTTCCGGTTAATGTTAGCGGCAAAGGATCGGAATCGTAAATTTTACGCATCATCTGGTGGATATACCACTCACCCGAAGCGAGCATATAATTCACAACCCGAACATCTGTGCGTACACCTTCAACCTCCTGTGCGTACCAAAGCGGGAAAGTGTCGTTATCACCGTTTGTAAACAAGATGGCGTTGGGGGCACAGGATTCGAGATAATCCACTGCAAAATCGCGGGCAGCATATTTTCCTGAGCGGTCGTGATCGTTCCAGTCCTGGGAAGCCATGATGCCGGGAACCAGTACCAGCGATATACCCGTTACGGCAATAGCTGAAATTTTCGGATTGAGGACCTTGCTCAGCGAATAAAACAAGGCCAGAACACCCAGACCAATCCACATGGCAAAAGCATAAGTGGACCCGGCATAAGCATAATCCCTTTCCCTGGGTTGAAGGGGATACTGATTCAGGTAAACCACGATGGCTATTCCCGTCATCAGGAAAATTAAGCCAATAACAATTGCATTTTTATAATCACGGTTAAGATGGAAAAACAAGCCAATCAGTCCGAGAATAAGCGGCAAAAGATAAAACTTGTTATGACCTGCATTTTGCATCGAAGGCGGAAGATTATCCTGGTTACCCAGACGACGGGAGTCAAGAGCATTAATACCCGTAATCCAGTTTCCGTTTTCATATTCTCCATTCCCCTGAATATCATTTTGCCTTCCCGAATAATTCCACATGAAATACCTGAGATACATAAATCCTACCTGATAACGGAAAAAATAGGTGAGGTTTTCTCCAAAAGTAGGTTTCACAATGGTTTCGGTGGTTCCATCGGGTTTGGTATATTTCAGCGGACGGCCCTTCACCTCACCCCAGCGTTTGTATTCTTTGATATGACTCGATTTCTGATTGCTCCACATTCGTGGGAAAAGTGTGGTAAATTCTTTATCGTAAATGGGAACAACTCCCTTCCTGTCGTCAACGATAACGTATTTACCTTTTTCATTACTCCGCATGTAAACAGGATTCCCGTTGCTGTAGTTCGATACCGGGGTGTTGTAATATTGCCCATAAACAATCGGCCAGTCGCCGTACTGTTCACGGTTTAGATAAGATAAAAGACTCACGGCGTCCTCCGGGCTGTTTTCGTTAATGGGTGTGTTGGTGTTGGCCCGGATTACAATAATCAGAAATGAAGAATATCCGATAAGAATGAAAACAAGGCTCAAAATTACATTGTTAAGTTGTGCCCGGTTGAACCTGGAGGCATAAATCCCAATGGCTGCAGCAGCACCAACGATGAGCCGGAGGAAAAAGCTGCCAACCGATGAGCTTTCCAACAAAATAAGCAGATACAATACACCGGCTAAAATCAGTGCGGTTTTAACCACTAATGGCTTGTCTTCATTGGTTGCCCTGATGCCAAAAATTACAGTGGCAATAAATAAAAGCACCAGGAAAATTGTGCCCGAATTAAATGGCATGCCAATGCCGTTTACAAACAAAAGCTCTGTATTGGCAAAAAGGCTCACCACTTCCGGAATGATTCCAAACATAATAAAGGCAAGAATCAATAAAGAAAGAACGCCGGTAACGATAATGCCTTTTGGTGTAGGCTTGTATTTTTTAAAGTAATAAACAAAGGCGATAGCCGGAATAGCTAACAGGTTCAACAGGTGAACACCTATCGATAAACCCACCAGGTATGCTATTAAAATAAGCCAGCGCGACGAATGTTGCTCATCAGCAACCTCTTCCCATCGCAGAATGGCCCAGAAAACAATAGCCGTAAAAAACGACGACATCGCATAAACCTCACCCTCAACTGCCGAAAACCAGAAAGAATCGCTGAAAGTATATGCCAGTGCACCAACGATACCGCTTCCTAAAACAGCAATCATTTTTGGTGTCGTCATTTCACCATTCATCAAAACGGCTTTTCGGGCAAAAATGGTTATGGTCCAGTACAGGAATAAAATGGTAAAACTGCTCGACAGCGCCGACATGATGTTGATCATGAGCGCAACATTTAATACATTGCCAAAGGCAAATAGTGAAAAAACACGACCTACCAACTGGAAAAAAGGTGCTCCCGGAGGGTGCCCAACCTGTAATTTGTATGCTGTTGCGATATATTCACCACAGTCCCACCAACTGGCTGTTGGTTCGATGGTCATCAGATAAACGATGGTTGCAATTAACCAAACACCCCATCCTGTAAGGTTGTTCAGAATCCGATAATTTTTCATTCAATCAATGTTTTTGAATATGCTTAAAAACTGCCTGCGAAAGTAAGAATTTTTGGCGCAATAGATAGTAAAATTCAATCTTAACATAAAGTGGTCGAAATCAGATGGCAAAGTAACGAAATTTCCGAAGTTTTATTCCAAAAATGTTTATGGAAGATTTTTTTTTAGCTTTTAAAAAAAGTACTAATTTTGCCGTCCCTTTTCAGGGAAGGATTGCCCGATGGTGTAATTGGCAACACGTCTGATTTTGGTTCAGAAGAGTCCAGGTTCGAGCCCTGGTCGGGCAACCACTAAGATAAAAAACCCGCTGTTTATCAACATTTTAACAGCGGGTTTTTTGTTTTCGTAATAGATAAGAAAGTGGTTCCGGCTTAAGGCCTGCATTGCCTGGAAAATAGTCCGGGTCTTCAAAACTGTACTCACCCACCAATGATTACTTATGGTGTAACATATTATGTGAGTTCAACGAATCAATGGCCTTGATTATAGAACTAAACTTTATTTTAACCTGTTTTATCAGAACAACAAATTCGGAATATTTCCAAAAAAAACTGTCCTGGCATCGCTGCCAGGACAGAATTAAAACCATGCCCATAAAATTCTAAATCATGGCGGGTCAAAAATAATACAAATTCTGCCGCAAGTCAAGCCCAATTTCGTCTGTTTTTATCATGCTATTTGAGTTTTGTCTTTTGTTACTTGTCAATTTGCTAACATGGCAAAAATGTGTAGTTGTTACCGCCCTATAGGTCACAAGCCAGGAATAAGGGGATTTAAAAAAAATAAATCCAATATTTCCAATGGATTTGTTTTTGAAATCTTTGCTGTCTGGATAAAAATTGTTTATCCCCTACGGGGAAAAAATTCCATATCTTATCGCATTGTTTTACAATACTTTATCCACTATGTGGAATTCGCCGTTGGCGATAAAGTATTGTAGCCTAAAAGAGACCCTAACAGTTCTAATACCTCGTAGAGCCCGCCTGACCATCGGGCAGGGTTAACGAAACATGGTTACAATAGTCAAGATTAATTTTATCCGAACATTAATGTTATGAAATAGATAACTTCTTGGCCCTAACGTTAGTAAAATTGGAAATAATATTTTTAAATCCCCCAAGTATATATGAGCATGATATCCAGGATTATTCTGGCATCAAGTGTGTGCCTCCCGAAATCGCGCATCGAAATCACCAAAGTTACTAAACACAGGATCGATGGAATAACTGCCGGACACATCCTGACCAAACGAAAACAATGCCGGCTGTAAAATTGGTAAAGGCCGGATTACATCAGGTCCGGGGTTTGTAAGCTAACCGGGCTTTTTAATAATTTCCCTCAAGTCACCATTTCTACAGTGATTCGAATTGTAGAAACTTTAAGGGCAAACATGACAGATTACACCATGCTTCCACCATTTCCACACTTCCTTTGTTTCATTCATCCTGAGTGATATTTAATTCTAAATCATTTAGCATTTTATTAATAATCAAATCTTTATTGTATTCCTGCGCTCTTAACAGAGCATTATGCTTAAAATTCATTCTGATTTCCTTGTTAATAATATATTCGTACAGCGTTCTCTTCATATCTTCAATTGTATTCACCAGAAAACCATTTTCAGCGTCATTAATAATATCTTTTGGCCCCTTTATTTTATAGGCAATCACCGGCAAACCACAAGAAATTGCTTCAAGTACAGAACAACTGAAAGTATCAAATTTTGACGGCAAGATAAGGATGTCGGATGCGGAATAAATCCATGGTAAGTGTTCGTGATCAACCCAACCAAGAAAGGTAGCCTGAGGAAATTGATTTTTTAATTCACTTTCAGCCGGCCCTGTACCCGCAACAACAATTTTAACCTCCGGAAAAGTACTATTTAAATAATTATAGATTTCCGGAAGTTCCATCACCCCTTTTTCATGGCTGAGCCTTCCGGAATACAAAATCACAAAACTATCTGACGAAAAGCCAAAAACTGTTTCTTTAGCAGCAGGTTTAGGCATAAAACCATGATCAACCCAATGAGCAGTAAGATGTACATTTTCAGGCTTAAATCCCATACTGGTTCCCGAGAGCCATTTTTGCTGCTCGGTATTCAAAACGAATAACGAGTCGAATCCCTGATAAAAAACCCTTAACAATCGTCGGAATCGGTTAAGGTTGTGGCCATCAACACCCAGTACTTTTCGGGCAAATATTACCCAATCGGTATGAATATAAAAATGTGCTTTTACCGAAAATGCATTCTTTAGATATATAGCTGCAAGCCCCATTGCTCCTTCTGTAGAACACATCACCCTATCGTATTCGCCTTGTTGGAAAATTTCGTGTATCGACAGGAAATTTGGGATTCGAAGTGGTTGTTCTTTATAAAAAGGCAATGTAAACTCAAGTTCAGGTCTGATCACGATCAAATGATCCTCAGGTACAACTGCATTGCTACATACCAACAAATCGACAGGAAGATTTCTTTGCTGGATTTCCCTGAGAAATGATTTCAACACTGTTGATACACCATTGTTGTCAGCAAATGTATCGGATAACCAAAGCATACGTTTTGGATGACTATACTTTCCGGTGATTCGGGCAAATTCCGATAATAAAGGGCGATTATTATACAGAACCTTTGAACTGGCGAAATTTGCTGCAAGGATTAAAGATGAAGCCAAAAAAGGGAATGAAAGTCCGTCAAGAAATTCACGAATTTCAGGATTGCTTATTTGTTTGCGTTTGCTCTTCTTTGTGGGCATAAGATAAGTACTGAAATCACTTGGAATTTCAAAATTCTCAAGTATGGTGTTAAATTTAATTGCATTAAACCTGCCCTCATTATTAAGCTTTTCCAACTTCTTAAGCATGCGGGCAAATAAAATCCCATTCAATTTGTGGTTTATTTGTGAAACCGATTTCGAATAAACCTGTACGATATCAGGCCGGGTATCACGATTGGTTTCGGCCATTTCGATTGCATCGCGGAATATAGATTTATATGTTTTTGGGATCATCCACTTTTTTCTAAATGAAGGGACTTTCCCCATCAGACAATGATGGAAAAGCCTGGTAAACTCCATGGTTGTTTTATGAAACTGTATTTCAGCAAAGCCATTAGATACGATTAGCGCAATCATTTTATCTTGCAGTGTCCCCCTGTGAAATAAAATACGCAGTAATCCCGGGTCTTTACGGAATAAGGCGATTTGGAATACATAATCGAGCAGTGCAATAGTTAATTTTTCACTGTTGTTGTGTGAACCATATGGAACAATTCTTCCTTCACGCAGCGATTCAAGCGCAAGATCGCTTTTGGAATGTGTTATAAGTTTTTTTTCTAATTCAGGAACGTGCAAATATGAACCGGTGAGGCCTGCAAAAAGCCCTATATGGCTATCAGAACCACCGGTGTAAACCTTCCGGTAAGGATCTTTACAATAAGTGGAAGGATCAATATTATATTTAACAGCATTGTAAGCAATTAATTCCGGTGTTAATGTATCAAGCCATTCTTTTACCAACATATTCTGCCAGGTATCTCGCTGACCGTTTACAACTTCAAACCGTTCAAAGATTAATGCCAGTTTACTGAAAAAATCAATGGATGGCACCCCCGAAGAAGAATAATGATAAAGTGGGTGGGCCCAGATGGTTGGAATATTTTCTTTACAAGCGTATTCCTGGAAATGATAAACATTTTTACGCAGCTTATTAAGTTCGGTTTCCTGCGCTTTCGAGAACCCATATGCAAGTACATGAATCCCAACATTAAAATCAGGGACGAAACAACTGAATTCAGCTCCGGTAAGTACTTCGACTCCTTTTTCCTGCAATTCAAAACACGATCTGGCATTGTTATGATTGGTAATGGTAAAAACATCACAATCATTCCTTTTCAGTTCCCTGATCAAAATATCCGACTTAATCCAGGTTTCTGGCACACCCAATATTCTTCCGAAAAGCTCATCCGGCACATCGCTGTTTAAATCATGACAATGCAAATCGATCTGGAGAATTTCGTTTGCCGGAAATTTACTGTACTGCTTACTCAGAAATTCCTGAAGACCTTGTTTAAGCTGCTGTTGAAACAAGCCGGTAGTTCGTGGGATTTCCCTCATTCATTAAAATTATTAAACACGCTTTTGTATTTGCCAAAATAAATCATCCAATTTGCGGCAAAAGTAAACAGCCCTTACTTCCCATAAGTTAATCAAATATTTCGATAATATTATTTTTGTGTTAACTGGCTATGTAATTCTCAATAAATCGCGTGCGACAAGTTTTTAGCCAAACAACATTTATCGTTTGAATTCCTGAACCATAAATGCTGCACACACAAAGGGATCATTCTAAATTCCGGTATCCTTGTAAAACACTGGCCTTTTTGTTCATCCTCACCATATTCAACATGTCTGGCTTAACCAATACTTGGCTTATAAGCTGAATTAAATGATATAAACAATAATACACATTATACGAGTTTTCAAAAATGATTAGGATCTGCGGTAATCGAAATTCTACAGT